>ERZ772820.2409-NODE-2409-length-13172-cov-3.802851_pt1 | contig 13172 bp, 10 predicted proteins | sample MGYA00511377_ERZ772820 | MGnify/ENA primary metagenome ERZ772820 (study PRJEB29015, sample SAMEA2737684) | human gut metagenome | biome: human gut; feature: human-associated habitat; material: faeces | place: China | collected 2012 ...
TGGGCATGCTTTTCCGGGCTTTTTCGTGGAGCGTGAGTTTCGTCCTGTTGGCGAAGGGAGCAGGCCGTATTTTTTTAATAACGGAAATCGTAGCCGATTCCTTGATGTTCGTAATGTATCTTGTCGGGTATACCCATTGGGGGTTACAGGGTGTCGGGGTGGCCTATTTGTTGGCCTATCTGTTTTCGATGACAGGGATTTACATGGTTTGTCATCTGAAATTTGGGTTACATATTCCGGTGCGAATGTTCGTTTCTCTTTTTGTTTATAGTTCTTTATGTTATTTCGTTTGGCTGTTGTGGTCGAACGATTGTTTGGCGGGGGCTTACAGCCTGACCGCATTTATTTGTCTTTTTACCGGATTTCAGTTGAAAAAGAAGATATTCCGTAAATCGGAATAATCAGTGCTTCTCCCAAAATTCGAGATATTGCCGGGCTACTTTTACGTGGTCGTGATATTTTTCTACGAATTGTCTACTTTCGGTCGATAGTCTCGGTAATTGATCCCGATGTATAATCAGATTTTCCAGTTGTTTGAATATATCGTTTCGGTCGGGTAACACGTTGATAATAGGCCGTAGTTTTTGCTCGCCGATAAAATTATAAAATTCGGGTTCGGCTCCGCTTACGGCTATAATGCCTCGTGCCATAGCTGCCAGCGCATTGGTGGCGGGCGTATAGGAATAGAGTTGGTCCAGAAGGATATGACAATCTACCAGTAGTTTGTTGTATTCGTCGAACGGTACGGAAACTACTTTTTGTATATGGCTTTCGCGGGGGTATTTATCATGAATTTCTCGAAGTACGTCGAGTAATATGTCGGTTCCTTTTATCGCTGTGCGGTGTTGTTGTATTCCAATGAAGAACTTAACGACCTCCGGTGTGCTTTTTATCGGGTGGAAAGGATTGATCGACAGGTCGATGGGTATGGGGATATAGGCTAACTTATCGGCATATTCGGGCTGGTATGCTGCATAATATTCATATAAACAGGCAATGATACCATTGGCTTCTTGGGCCATTTCGATGTTGGGTCGCTCGTTGGGACCACCTATCCATGCCGCAAGCATTTTTTTTCGTTCGGGATGCGGGAGCGGTCGGTCTCCGACGAAGAAGTCGGAGTAACGAAAGGTTTTGCCGTCCAAGCATGTTTTTACATAATAGTGGTCTATGGCGAGAGCATCGAGGAATATCTTTTTGTTGTGCTTTTTCAGGTATTTAAAAATAGCCCAATTCTTTTCTGGACGTAAATCGAAAAAGACTGGATTAGTTACTTGGACAACATCATACCCTCTCATTTGAGGGAGATGTCGTATAATATCCGCCATGTACTGTATGGAATGAAACAGATCATATCCTCGACGAACGATACTGACATCTCGTTTGTTGTCGAGCCAGTGGCTACCGTGAGAAACGACTGTCACCGTGTGACCATTGGCTCGAAGCCCTTCGGCCAATGTCCAGTGTAAGTTGCTGGCTTCACCGATCAGTAGGATTTTCATGCAGAGTTAAGTTATAGATTTGTTGGTAACATAGAATCGTTTTTTGTGCGATAAGTTCCGTATTCATATTTTGTCGGGCAAATTCTGCATTCTTTTCTCCATATCCTGTATTTGCTAATTGTCGGGCATGAGCGACAGCTTCGATAACCGAATGACTGTCGGTGAGGTCGAAAGTAGGATTTCCCGTCAAATCGAGAAGTTCGCCGATATTCCCGAATTTGGGTCCTGCGACGACTCTATGAAAGAAAAGAGCCATAGGAACATTGCCCGAGTTGAGAATCTCTTTACGTTGAATCAGAACGATATCTGCGGCCGAGAAGTAGTAAGGAAGCTCGGTATTCGATATTTTCTCGTGTAGTTGTAAAGCTCTATTCGTGTCGAGCCGGAATTTCTTTTTTTGAGTTCGGTATCGCAGTAGATTTTGTATGGGTGTTTTACGGTTGGTAAAACAACTGTTGTAGAAACCGGGAGCCAATAGGAACTTATCCGACATGGGTAGATGCTCGAAAGCATCGACGACAAGGCGCTGTTCTTCTTCGTTGCGGTAACTCCCAAAAGTGAGAATGATGAATTTATCGGTCGGTAGTCCCAGCTTATTGCGGGAGGTCAACTTCGAAGGGAATGCATATCCACATGAATCGTATATGTGATGAGGTATGACGAAATGCCGAGCCGTGTTTTCGGGATACATACGGGCGAACTCTTGTCGGCTATATTCTCCCAAATGAATGATCGCATTGCTTTGAGTTTCGACGATACGATATAGTTCTAGTTTGTTTTTGTCCGTGCAATAATGCGGGATAGCGTCATGGCGGGTATATACGATTTTGGTTCCCATGCTTTTCAGACGAGCGATTCGTTGTCGTAGAGCTTTTAACCCGTTATCGGAGGGTTGCCGCCATTTGAAAATGACTTCGGGAAACTGAATGTGGACGATGTCGTATTTTCGGGTGGAATTCCAAAAGGCATCGATACTGCATTCTACGGAGCCATTTTGTCGTCGTATCTCCTCGCATAGGGACTTGACGTACAAATTGTCGTTCTGAATGGTTTTGTCGAAGTAGACGAAAAGTATGTTCATGGCTATGCTTGGACGATGTTTCGTATATCGACAAAAGTAATAAAATTTTGTAGAAATGTCCCGACGGAAAGATTGAAATGAGTATTGTGCAGAAATTTATCTTCAACCGAGGAAAATTGTCTTGGTTTTGGGTGTTTTCGAGGTTGAGAATAAAGATGCCGAAGCGAACAATATGAACCTTCGAAGCATTGTATAAATAGGTAACATTATTTATCTGGAATTACAGATTACTCGACTGCCGTTATTGGTTCGGCTGAATGCGGTATTCGATAGCTCTACGTTTGCCGGTCTATGATTAGTAATGCATTGGTGGAGGGTGTGAATGATTTGATTTTGCGGAAGATATACTTCGATTCAATTTTATATGTGGCATGTTTTTTGCAATTATGTTATCGTTAATTTAAAATTTGGAATATGAACAGATTATTTCTTTTTATGACAATATTGGTGCTGGGTGTGCCGGTATATGCTCAGTCGGAAAAACGTATAGATACGAAAGAGAAACAAGAGAATGTAAACAGTCGTGAACTGAAAAAACAGTTGGCTGCTATCCAAGATTCGATTAATTATAAGAATGCGGTGAGTGCTTTGGAAAAATCGAATTTTGTATTGGAAGCAGACCAGTTGCTGTTTAAAAGAGGCGGGACAGCTTTCGTATCGTCCAATACGAATTTTGTTTCTTTGTCGGATAATAGGGCGATCGTACAGGTGGCTCCGTTTAACGGTGGAGGCCCGAACGGGGTGGGGGGTATAACTGTGGAAGGTAGTGCTTCGAATGTGAAGGTACAGACGGATAAGAAAGGAAATACGACTCTTTCCATGAACGTTATGGGAACCGGTATTTCTGCTACGGTCAATATCTTTTTATTCAAAGGGAGTAACTATGCGTCCGTGGTTATTAGTCCCAATTATAATTCGAATCGGATTACTTTGAGGGGACGGCTTGTTCCCAAAGAGTATTCAACTGTTTTCAAAGGTTCCTCGTTTTAGATTTTTGTTGTAGGTAGGTGGATTCTGTATGAAAAACATACATGCGTATGTTTTTCATACAGAATCTGTTTATATTTGCATAGATGAAACTAGCAGGAATAGCGATAGTTATTCCCGTGTATAATCGGGAACGGGAGTTGCGGCGGACATTCGATTCTGTCGTTGCACAGACTTATCGCCCTATCCATGTGGTATTGGTCGATAACGGTTCCACCGATGGGTCGTTGGCTTTATGCCGGGAGTTAAAGGGGGCATATGAGACCGATGATTTTCGGATAACGGTTGTCGAAGAGGCTAAACGAGGGCCATCGGCAGCCCGAAACCGAGGTCTTGCTTGTGTGACGGAGGAGTTTGTGGCTTTTCTCGATAGCGACGACGAGTATATTCCCGAGGCAGTTTCGCTGTATATGCAGGCTTTCGAGAGTAATTCATCGGCGGATATCGCGGGGTGTACCATACGGCTTATACCGGAACAGGGCAAACCTTATTCGGCAAAGGCGGTTTTCTCCAACCGGGTGGAACCTCATTTGTTCCATAGTACTTTGGGTACGGTACGTTATGCGGTGCGGACGGCAGTGGTGCGTGCAGTGGGCGGCTGGCCTGAGGACTATATGCGTTGGGAGGATTGGGGTTTAGGAATCAAATTGTTACTGTTTACAGACCGAATCGTATGGGTTCAAACACCTCCGTTGGTGAATGTATATCTCCATGCCGACAGTATTACTGGTTATCGTTATGTTCCTAATGTCCCCGATATTTTAAGAGCGATTGCGCAAGCTCACGAAGATGTGGAGCGAAGCGATTCTGCGCAGAAAGCCCGTTTGCATAAATTGTTGCTTTATAAACAAATGGTTGTGGCCGGACTTTGTCGAAAGGAAAAAAGTCCGTTGGGTACTGAGATTTATCGCTCGACGATGGAGACAGCTGGTAAAGACAGGACGATGCGCTGGTTCTTACCGATAGTTTATCGATATGTCTCTTGGGGAGGTCGAGGATCGGCTATCTTCGCCAACCGATTATTGCGCTGATTTCTCGATTTGAAGCCGATCGAGTAAGCAAATGTATACTTCAATGGCTTCTCGTATTTCTTCTAATATAATGTATTCGTCGGCGGTGTGCGAGCGTGACGAATCGCCCGGACCCATTTTTACCGAGGGGAATGGCATGAGGGCTTGATCGGAGAGGGTGGGAGAACCGAATGGTTTATATCCGGCAAGGAGTGCTCTGCGGACAAACGGGTGCTGCATGGAAATTGCCGATGAATTGAGCCGTAGGGAGCGAGGCGTGATTTCCACTTCGGGAAAACGGGATTTGAGAATCTCGACGGCTTCGGCATTGGTGTAGCGGTCGTTGGTGCGTACATCGACTACAAAATCGCAACGGTCGGGGATAACGTTGTGTTGTGTTCCTGCCTGAATTTGGGTGACAGTCAGTTTTACTTTTCCCAATAAATCGGAAGCGAGCGGAAACTCGAATGTTCGTAGGGCTTCGATCGTTTCGGTGGCTTTGTACAAGGCGTTGATTCCTTCGTTGCGAGCGGCGTGTCCCGACTTTCCATGTGTGGAACAATCGAGTACAAGCAACCCTTTTTCGCAGACGGCGGGCTGCATACCCGTGGGTTCGCCTACCACAGCGAAATCGATAGTCGGTAGTTGTTCCAGAGCCTTGACAATACCGTTTTGCCCGGAGACTTCTTCCTCGGCGGATGCCAAAAAGACAAGGTTGTAGGGCTGTTCGGTTTCGGAAAGGTGAATGAATGCGCTTAACAAGGAGACGACACTTGCTCCGGCATCGTTGCTTCCTAAGCCATATAGCCGGTTATCTTCCTCGATCGGGACAAAGGGCGGGCGACTCCAACTGTCTGTGGGCTTTACCGTATCTATGTGCGAGTTGAGGAGAACGGTGGGTTTTTCTGAATCGAATTCGCGGGCGAAAGTCCATACGTTATTGCCGGTTCGATATGGTGTGAATCCGTTTTTTTGCAAGGTCTCACAGATTATTTGCGCTGCCGCATCTTCCTCCCGACTGATGGAAGGTGTCCCGATTAACCGATGTAGCAAATCTATGGCAGAATAATATAGTTCGTCTTTTGAGTTCATTTCCGATTTCGATTTTCACAAAAGTAGTTTATTTTTATCGGTTTCGATAATTTCTGACCGGATTTATTGGGGGCGATATGGGTTTGAATATTAACCGATATTAACTATTCGGATTTGAACGCTTATTTATGGGGAAAGGTTGATGTACAAATGATATAAAGCCGAGTTTTGCAATGTCGACTTAACAAAATGAAATATATATTCTACTTAAAACTTATTAAAATGGGAATCGTACCGATATAATCCGTAACTTTGTCGCAGATTTATAGTTATATTTATGGTAAATCAATTGACCTCGTTGGTCCGCAGGCAGGCTGCAAAATATGGCAACCGTGAGGTGTTCAGCCACAAGGACTATTCAACCAATCGATGGGTTTCTACTTCTTGGAACCGTTTCGCAGAGCAAGTATCGGACATGGCGAAAGCTATGGTAATATTGGGTATTCGCGAAGAAGAAAATATTTCTACATATACACAGAATAAACCGGAAGGTCTTATCGTGGATTTCGCTGCATTCGATAACCGTGCGGTGACAGTGCCTCTTTACCCGACCAGTTCTTTGGATCAGATAAAGTATATTATCGATGAGGCAGAGATACGATTCCTATTCGTTGGCGGCCAAGTGCAGTACGACAATGCGATTATCGCCTTGCGGGAGTGTCCGACGTTAGAAAAACTGATACTTTTCGATCCCGATATAAAACGAGCAGAGAGCGATATCTCGTCTGTCTATTTCGAAGACCTGATAGCAATGGGAAAATCGGCAGACGAGAAAGTTGGCGAAGAGGTGGAGCGGCGTAGAAATGCCGGTTCGCCCGACGATTTGGCTACGTTGATTTATACCTCCGGAACGACCGGAGAGCCCAAAGGAGTTATGTTAGCGCATTCCAATTACGACGAGGCTATGCGTATACATCTTCAACGTTTAGTAACATGTTCGGATAAAGACGTTTCGCTTTGTTTCCTTCCGTTGACTCATGTATTCGAGCGGGCGTGGTCTTATTATTGTTTGACCGTGGGCATGCGTATCGCTATCAATGTCGATCCGAAAGATATACAGAACACGATTCGAGAGATACGGCCGACTATTATGTGCAGTGTTCCCCGTTTTTGGGAGAAGGTTTACTCGGCCATACAGGATAACCTGTCGAAGATGAAAGGTATCGCTCGTCGCTTGGCAGAGAGGGCGTTCGTAATAGGTCGTCGGCGCAATGTGGAATATTTGCGAGCCGGGAAACGTGTACCGCTGTGGCTCGAATGCCAATACAGATTCTACGACAAGTTCGTTTTCTCGAAAATTCGTCGGGCTGTCGGGGTAGAAAACGGGAATATCTTTCCTACGGCGGGAGCTCCGTTATCCGACACGATTAACGAGTTTCTGCATATTTGCGGTATCAATATCGTTTATGGTTATGGCCTTTCCGAGACGACAGCGACGGTGAGTTGCTTCGATTTGGTGGGATATGAATTCGGAACGGTAGGTTCTTTAATGCCCGATATTCAGGTGAAGTTGGGTGAGAATAACGAGATATTGGTAAAAGGAAAGACCGTAATGAAGGGTTATTACCGTAAACCCGAAGAGACGGCCGAAGTCTTTACCGAGGACGGTTGGTTCCGTACGGGCGATGCCGGCAAGGTAAACGAACAAGGGGCATTGGTGTTGACCGAGCGTTTGAAAGATTTGTTCAAAACGTCCAATGGGAAATATATCGCTCCGCAGGCGTTGGAAACCCGTCTGGGTGAAGATAAGTATATCGACCAAGTGGCGGTGATAGGAGACCAACGGAAATATGTGACGGCCATTATCATTCCGGCTTATGAGGCTTTGAAAGAGTATGCCGCTCAGAAACAGATACAATATCGAAATTTGGAAGAGCTGGTAAAAAACCAGAAGATACAGGCTCTTATTTCGGAACGGATAGAAGCGTTGCAAAAGAATTTCGCCCGGTTCGAACAAATCAAGCGGTTCACGCTATTGCCGCAGGCTTTCAGCATGGAAAAGGGCGAGTTGACCAATACGTTGAAAATTCGTCGGTCGGTTATCAATTTATTGTATAAAGACGAGATAGAGGCCATGTATGCTTAAAAACGAAATATGAAATTTGGTAAATAGGCGGAGGGTGTATATTTTTGTACACCCTTTTGTCATATCATAAGGAAGCCTATAAATATGATTACACAAGAACAATTAAAAGAGACGGAAGAACGCAAGTTGGCGTTGAGGAGGTATCTTTGACATCGATTCGAAGAAAATCGAGGTAGAAGAGGAAGAGTTGCGTACCCATGTGCCCGATTTTTGGGAAGACCAAAAAAAGGCGGAAGCACAGATGAAGAAAGTAAAAGCCTTACATTTCTGGATAGATAGTTATACCGAAATAGAAAAGTCGGTGGAAGAATTGAGGCTGGCTTTCGATTTCGTGAAAGAAGGTATCGTGTCGGAAGAAGAGGTGGACGAGATTTACAAACGCACTACGGAGCTTATCGGGAATCTCGAACTTCGCAATATGTTGCGTCGGGAAGAGGATAAATTGGGTGTCGTTCTGAAAATCAATTCGGGAGCCGGAGGAACCGAGTCGCAAGACTGGGCATCGATGTTGATGCGTATGTACTTGCGATGGTGCGAACAGCATAACTATAAAGCCTCTATCGCCAATATATTGGAGGGCGACGAGGCCGGTATCAAATCGGTGACGATACAAATCGAAGGTGATTATGTATACGGTTATTTGAAAAGCGAGAACGGTGTGCACCGGTTGGTGCGGGTATCTCCGTATAATGCGCAAGGAAAGCGCATGACTTCTTTTGCATCGGTATTCGTCACACCGTTGGTCGACGATACGATAGAAATCAATATCAATCCGGCGAATATTTCGTGGGATACATTCCGATCGAGCGGGGCCGGGGGACAGAATGTGAATAAGGTGGAGTCGGGCGTGCGGTTGCGCTATCAGTTCAAAGACCCTTATACCGGAGAGGAAGAAGAAATCTTGGTCGAGAATACCGAGACACGGGATCAGCCTAAAAACCGGGAGAATGCCATGCGCCAGTTGCGCTCTATTTTGTATGAGAAAGAGTTGCAACATCGTATGGCCGAACAAGCTAAAATCGAGGCCGGCAAGAAAAAAATCGAGTGGGGGTCGCAAATACGCAGTTATGTATTCGACGACCGTCGGGTGAAAGACCACCGTACCAATTATCAAACTTCGGACGTGCAGGGCGTCATGGACGGTAAGATAGACGATTTTATCAAAGCCTATTTGATGGAGTTTGCCGGGGAGGAAAATAACGGTTAGACTAATGGACAAACTGACATTGATAAAAGTAGGGGGTAAAATAGTGGAGGAGCAGGAGACATTGAGTCGCCTGCTTGCTGCTTTTGCTGCCATTCCAGGGAGAAAGGTCTTGGTACATGGCGGCGGTCGGTCGGCCACCGCTATGGCCTCCCGCTTGGGGATAGAGAGCCGAATGGTCGGCGGTCGTCGTATTACGGATAAATCTATGCTCGAAGTGGTGACAATGGTTTACGGCGGTTTGGTAAACAAAAACATTGTAGCCGGATTACAGGCAGTGGGTGTGAATGCTTTGGGTATGACGGGAGCTGACATGAATATTTTGTTGTCGGACAAACGTCCGGCAGGAGAGGTCGATTACGGTTATGTAGGCGATGTGCGTCATGCCGACGGCAAAGCGCTTACAGGTCTAATCGAGATGGGAGTCGTTCCCGTAATCGCTCCGCTTACCCATGACGGTAAAGGCTCTATGCTAAACACCAATGCCGACACTATGGCGGGGGAAACAGCTAAGGCTTTGGCCCCTTGTTACGATGTTTCACTGGTCTATTGCTTCGAGAAAAAAGGAGTGTTGCGAGATGAGAAGGACGACGAGAGTGTTATTCCGGAAATCGATTTTTCTTTATTTCAAGAATATCGAGAGGAAGGAATTATACAAGGCGGCATGATCCCTAAACTCGAAAATGCATTCGAGGCTATTCGGCACGGGGTATGCGAGGTAATCATTACTCGTGCCGATTGTATAGGGCAAAAGGATAGGGGGACAAGGATTGTAGGATAATAACTGGATATTATGTTAAAATATTTTAAATTAGGGGGGGGGTAAATTACGAATATTTACTCGTGATGAGAATTTAGATATAGCGAAGGGACTGGGTATTTTATTGGTCGTATGGGGACATTGTAGTCAATTTTTATTTGGTGAGATTTATGCGTTTCACATGCCTCTATTTTTCTTTTTATCAGGATGTGTTTTAAGTGTAGATAAACCTTATAAAGAGATTATTAAGAAGAAAGTAAAACAATTGCTTTTACCTTATGTGTTTTTTATTTTACTGAGTTGTTGCTTTTATTGGATGCTATTATTGCTGTCGCATCGGTTTACAATAAATCACTTATGGAGTTTGGTAGATTTGTTCCCCTATGATAATGAAATAATTAATACTCCGCTTTGGTTTTTGGTTTCCCTTTTTTGGATGTCGATTATTTATTCGGGAATAAGAAAATGTGTTTCACGTGAATGGATTGTCGGGACGGTTGTTGTGGTATTTTATTTTATCGTGGAGTTAGCGGAGAAATACGAGGTGTCATTACCTTTCTTTTTAGGCCGGGGAATAGGTGAAATGATATATATGCATTTGGGATTTTTCTTTTATAAAAGAGGATATGTGTTTCAATTGTATCGGTTAAAAAAGTCGTGTCAGGTATATTTGTTCCTTTTGAGTGCTACTGCTTTTGTTTGCTTGTTTTATTGTGCGGAAAAGATATATGTCGATAAGGAAATGCTATTTAGGATTATTCATTTGTTTACGGCTATTTCGGGTATCTTTTTTATCTTGATGGGAGCTATACTTTGTGCTGTGTTGTCGGGTGTTTTTGTTAAGGTATTATGTTATTTAGGTCGTAATACACTGTATATATTTGCAGTGCATCTTCCTTTATTGGAATTTGCTAGACCTATTGGGAAATATGTAATTGGCAGTAATGGATTGGGGTATGACAGTATTGTTTTTTTAACAGACTTGGTGTTGGCAATAATCGTTTCGTGGGGATTAAAGATAGGAAAAGATTCTTTTTCAAAAAAATTACCCCATTATTCTCCAACGGGAATAATAGAGTAGATCGATAGTTGTTGGGTTTTTATTTTTCTGCTTGGTTGTAAATAACTTCAAAAATGGTTTTGTCGGCCTCGGTTAAAGTGCGTCCACGGCGAGCCATCATTTTCTCGGCGATAGCATAAAATTTGGTGGTAATAGCGGCTTTCGTACCGTTAATGAATAGATATTGCTCATTTTTTATGGGAAAGAATATAAAAGATATTTCGAAATGAATTGAGATAATTTAGAAAATACAAGGGGCTATCCTGCTTTTGGACAGCCCCTTGTCGTTAAGGATAGGTTATCGTTTATTTAAATAAAGTCCCCTCGGTGAAATTTTAGTATCGACCTATCCATTCCCAACCGGAAGGTGTATATTCCGATGAAAGAATAACGATTCCCTCTTGATTTCGGAGAGATTCTATGACTAAGAAATATCCGCAATGGTTCTGTATTCGAGAAGAACTTTTCCATGCTTGATGTACAAAATAAAGATGCCCGATTTGAGGATAACAGTATGATTCTCCTTCTTGTGGAATGTCAATGGCATTCAGGTCTATATCTTCTGTTTCCCGTTTTCCTAAATCGGTAAAGGTGGTTATTCTGTTTTCTTGTCCTTCGACTTTTCCGTTATTCCATGAGATGATAATATTCTTATTGAGAAACTCGAAGGGGGACTGGTCGCTGATCAATCCCCTTGTCCATACGGTATCGACGTTGGTTGGATATTCTTTCTCGCATGAGGTGAAAGTGATGAGTAAAAGTAAAAAGATAGAGATTTGAAATGTTAAATGTTTCATAAAATAAAAAGGTAAATATCCGACCGGTTCCAAAATCGGATTGTTTGAAAATGGATTGTAGACGGATATAAAAAAGACGCGGAACCTAACTTTATCGTATCTCAAGGTTCTGGAATACCCTATTAAGCAATAAAGTTAAGCCCACGTCGTGCGACGCAGGCGTTATAACTCTATATCCTTGCTTAATGTTTATAGAATTTTCCAGATTCTGAGATACAAGAATAAAAGCTAACGCTCTTTTATATATGTCTTAAAAACGATAAGTTATTTACATAGGCTCTTGTGTTTTATTTGTTTGCGCAAATATACGGATTTTATTTCAATTGTTCCGCTTGATTGTAAATAGCTTCGAAAATGGTTTTGTCGGCATCGGTTAAAGTGCGTCCGCGGCGAGCCATCATTTTCTCGGCGATAGCATAAAATTTGGTGAGTTGTACGTCGGTGAATCCGGTGGTTCCCCCTTCGCTGAACGAGGCGACAAAGTTACGTGGAAATCCGGATCCGTGTATATTCACGCCTACACCTACGACCGTCGCTGTGTTGAACATGGTGTTGATTCCGGCTTTGGAGTGATCGCCCATGATAAGTCCGCAAAATTGCAGGTTCGTGCGGAGGAAGCGGCGGGTAGGATAATTCCACAATTTAATTTCGCTGTAATCGTTTTTGAGATTGGAGGATACAGCTCCGGCGCCCAAGTTACACCATTCGCCAATAACGGCATTTCCTAAAAATCCATCGTGGGCTTTATTAGAGAATCCGAACATGACTACATTATTCAATTCTCCGCCTACCTTACAATATGGCCCCAACGTGGTCGCTCCATAAATTTTAGTACCCATGTTGACAACGGCGTGTTCGCAGGCAGCGAATGGCGCGCGAATGCAACTGCCTTCCATGATTTCGCAGTCTTTCCCTAAGTATATGGGACCGTTTGTGACGTTGAAAATTGCACATTCGGCATGTGCTCCCGGTTTTAAAAATATCTTGGGAGTTCCGTCTGGGAAGCAGGGCTCGCCGATGATACGGTTCGAATCGCTGAGTTTCTCGCTCGTTCGTCCGTTTGTAATGAGTCGGAAATCGGCTTCCAGACATTCTCCGTTCATCAGAAATATATCATAAAGATGTCGGATACATTTCAGCGTGTGGTCGTACTCTATCGTGCGATTGTATCGTTCGTTTCGGAAATCGGCTTCATTTCCTCGAAATGCAAGCAGTTCTTGATTGCAGACGATGGCTTCTCCGGGATCCAAATCGGATATTTGTTTTACCAATGAATCGTCGGGAAGAATGTGGCTTGCGATAAAAATGTTATCGTCCGAGAGAGCCGCCGGATATTTGGCTGCCATATATTCGGGTGTGAGATAGGAGTACATGCCGGGTAACCGGTGTTCCCATTTTTCTCGTATGGTAAGAATTCCTATTCTAATGTCCGAAATCGGACGGGTGAATGCCAGCGGTAAAAGATCGAAATGCTGTTGATTAACGTCGAAAAGAATGATATTTTTCATAACCACCCGCGCCACATACTGTCCCGACGACGGCAGCCCCCGATCCGGCAAAAACTGACGCTTCTTTTCCTGCAGGCGGTATCCC
>ERZ772820.2415-NODE-2415-length-13154-cov-7.519734_pt1 | contig 13154 bp, 9 predicted proteins | sample MGYA00511377_ERZ772820 | MGnify/ENA primary metagenome ERZ772820 (study PRJEB29015, sample SAMEA2737684) | human gut metagenome | biome: human gut; feature: human-associated habitat; material: faeces | place: China | collected 2012 ...
CAGGGTGCAGGGACAGCGTCCCTGCTGGGGTTTGGGGCAACGCCCCAACTGTTCCGCGTCAAACCTACTCAAAGGAAGAAGTCAACAAGGTGCAGGCAGCGAAGCGTCCCTGCCAGTAACTAAAAAGCCTTGCAATACAGCTCAATCTGCATGAGAGGCGACCGCCGAAGGAGTCCAGAGGGCGATCGGAAAGCCCTCTGGAAGCATGGCAATGACCAGTATGGTAGTGCAGACAAGTCTGAGTGTCTGAAAAAACAGCATATTATTGCAAGCAGGGGATTTCGCCTCTGCGGAGGCGAGTCGGGGGCTTTGCGGTCGCCCCCGACACCCCTTCGCAGCGCACACCCATGCAGCTTGACCGTTATCGTTAGCCGGGAGAACCGGAATTGTCCCCCATCTGCGCCACAATCCTTTCCACATGCCGACGCGCCTGATTCGCAAACTGCTCCGCCTGCTCCGGGGACTGCGGCGCGTCGCCCATCAGCCCGACAAATTGGCTGACCTTCAAGCCCAGCGCTTCCTGCATCACCGCGTCCGAACCCTGCGGCGCGACGAGGTAGTAGCACAAAAGCGAATCCTCCTGCCCCATGCGGTGCGCGCGATCCTCCGCCTGTGAATGCACTGCCGGCGACCAGTCCAGTTCGCCAAAGACCACGCATGTCGCGCGCTGGAGATTGAGACCGCTTGCCGCGCGCAGGCTGATGCACAGCACGTCCGTCCGCCCGGATTGGAAGCGGTCAACCGCGTTCATTTTCATGAGCGTCGTCTCCCGCCCGGTGATGAACCCCGGCGAAAACGCCTTCAATTCCTGCTTGTAGATGTCCATCACCTGATGGTGGTGCGCAAACAGCAGCACTTTTTCGCCGCCGTCCAGCAGCGCGCGCACAAATTGGCACACATACGGCGCTTTCGCCACGCCCGTGGCCTGCCGCGCGTGCTGGCTGATGGATTCCTCCAGCATCGCCCGCTCCTGCGCCGAAAGCTGGTCGTCCTGTTTCCAGCGCAGCACGTCGCGCATCACGGGCGCCATCAGCTGGGCGTATACCTTGTCGTTCCAGTCCAGCTCCTGCACCAAGCGGCGCTTCGGCGGCAGCTCGCGCAGCACCTCCTGCTTCGTCCGGCGGAGCATCAGCCCCTCCCGCCGCAGGTACGCGCCGAGCAAATCGGGCTTCAGCACAAGCTGATTGCCGTAGCCGCTGCACCACTCGCGCGAAAACGACTCCCAGTCGCCTAAGAAGTGGTAGTCGAGAATGTTGATGACGTTCCAGATTTCGCCGCCGCGGTTGTAAATCGGCGTGCCGGATAGCCCGATAACGCGCTCGCAGCTTTCCGACAGCAGCGACGCGGCGGAGTACTTTTCCGTCCCCGCGTGGCGAAGCTCCTGAATTTCGTCGAAGATGACCGAGCGAAAAGGCAGCGTCGGCAGGACGCTCTTCCACCCGCGCAGAAGCAGATAGTGCATGATGTACACGTCCGCTTCCGGCAGGTCGTAGGGCTTCAGCCCACGGATCGTGTGCACGCGCGGCGCTTTGCCGTCCACCCGCAGGAAACGCAGCGTTTCCTCCTGCCAGTTGCGGGTCAGGTGCGCGGGCGGAATCACCAGCACGGGCAATGAACCGGTGGAGGATAGAAACGCCAGCGCCTGCACCGTCTTGCCTAAGCCCATTTCGTCCGCCAGCAGGCATCGATCGTGGCTGCACAGGTACGACAGCCCCTCCTCCTGAAATGGGCGGAGCGTGCCCAGAAACGCGCCGTCGGGCGGGGTCATGCGCACGGGCATGGTCGATAACTTTGCCTGACGAACCGCGTATTCCCGCGCGCCCGTGACCGCCTTTTCCCACAACGCGCGGTCGCTTGCCTTGATTTCCAGCGGGAAGCGCATCATCAGCCAGCAGAGGTCGCCGACCGCCCGCCGGTGCGCCGTGAACCGCGCTTCGCCGCGCCTGCTGCCCGCGCTGCCCGGAAACAGACGCTTGCACACCTCCGTCACCGACGGGTCGCCCTTCACCACCCAGCACTTACTGCGGCGGTTGTAGCTCAGCGTTCCCAGCGGTGCGCCGGAGGGCGGGTACGGGCGCAGGTACGGCGGAAGCAGTTCCGCTTCTTCTTCATTCATAGTGCAATTCCCCACAGCCGGTTCAGGCATACGCACGAAATCGGCTTTCCGTGAATTCGATTGGGTACGGCGACTGTCCGCTCAGTCACGAGAATTAAACTGCTGATTTGCCCGCACGCGGCGTAGCGGGTCAACTGCATCACAATGCGCTTGCGGTCAGGCTGCCCGCGCTTGATTTCGATGCCGATGCCGCCGGGGCAAAGCAAGTCGATGCGGCAGCGCGGGGCGAGCGGGACTTCGTGCGCGCAGGGGACGCCTGCTTCCGTCAAGGCGGTGCGCACGAGGGCGTGCAGGTCGTATTCGCCCTGCTGGATGGGGGCGCGGATGCCGCGGAGGGCATGGAGGATTTCTGCGAGAGAATCCGCCGCCGTGTTTGTTTGTGTATCCATTAGTAGAGACCCGCCATCGCCTGTGTCAGCTGCCCCATCGCCGACGCAACTTCCGCCGTCGTCGGGGCGGGGAGGGAGATGACGTATTCCAGATTCGTGATGGCGGACTGAATCGCGGAGTAGCGCTGCGCGTCGTTTACAATGTCCATGCTCTGCAATTGCGCGTAGGCTTGCGAAAGCAGAATCTTCGCATCGGGAATCAGCGTGTTCTCCACCATCGTGTTGCTGCCGGAGCTGGATGCGCTCGTGTGGTACGGGCAGGTGCCGCTTGCGCCCAAGACCGCGTAGCTGCCGAGGTACTCAATCAGCACATCCTCATATTCCGTGCCGATGAAGGACGCCAGCGGGTGTCCCGACGGAATGGTCAGCACGCCGCGTGTGACCGTGTCCGGGCAGTAGGGGGAGGCGAGCAAGCCGCTGACGGAGCAAATCGTCTGCGTCGTGTGCATTTGGCAGGAAACCGTCGGTTCTGTGCCGGCTTTCCAGTAGTCCGTCACGACCCCGTAGCCCATCGCGTCGCTGCGGCAAGCGTCGGTGGCAAGCTGCCCCGATACCGCGCATGTCGTCACCTTCACCAAGCCGTAGTCGCTGGCGCTGCCCTCCAGAATGTCGCGGTTGGACAGCCCCTGATGAATCTTGCTCATGTAGCTCTGCCACAGCGGGGCGGCGGAGCGGGAGCCGGTGGATTTTGACGACAGCGCCTTGTAGTTGTCGTGCCCAACCCACAGGGCGGAGGAGTAGTAGCCCGTCATGCCGGCGAAGAAAACGCCCTTCTGGTCGGAGTTCGTGCCAGTTTTGCCCGCGACGGTCTGCCCCTTGATTTTCGCGTTTGTGCCCGTGCCGGAGGAAACCGCCTGCTTGAGCATGTCCACGACCATGTACGCCGTGGATTCGCTGAACACGCGGTGACGCTCCTGCTGCTGGTGGCCGTCCCAGATGACCTTGCCCGTGCTGTCGGAAATGCCGAGGACGGAGATGGGCTGCTGATACACGCCGCCGTTCGCCAGCACGCCGAAGGCAACCGCCATCTGCATGGGCGTAATGCCGCTGGAGCCGAGGGACAAGCCGAACGGCGTTGCGTCAATGTGCGCATCGTCAATGCCCATCGCGTGCAGGAAGGCAACGGAATTGTCCACGCCCACAAGGGTCATCAGCGCCTGCGCGGCGGCGGTGTTGTGGCTGTTGACGAGCGCCTTGCGCAGCGTCTCCGGGCCGGCGTAGGAGCTGCCGCCGTAGTTGCGCGGCCATGAATCCTGCCCGTTTGACCCGCGCCAGCCGGAAATCGGCAGCGGCATGTTCATCACGATGCTCGCGGGGGATGCGCCAAGCTCAATCGCGGGGGCGTACACGGCAATCGGCTTGATGGACGAGCCGACGGGCATGGTCATATCCACCGCGCGGTTGAAGGTCTTCATCGCCGTCGGGCGCGTGCGGCTGCCGACAATGGCTTTGATTTCGCCCGTGTGGTAGTCCACGACGACGGCGGCGGCCTGCGGCTCAACCGTTTCGTCGTATGTGCCGTCGGAATTGCGCGTGCGGTAGACCTTGTCCGCCGGGTCGCGCAGGGTGGGGTAGTTCGTCCAGTTTTCCAGCGTATCCTCGACGGTGGACTGAATGGAGGTGTCGATGGCGAGCTGGACGTGGTAGCCGCCGGTGCGCAGCTTGTTTTCCATGGCGTTGCGGTTGGCGGAGGTGTCCTCAAGGTTGTTCAGCTGCAGCAGAATGTCGATGACCTCATCCACCGCGTATTCGACGTAGTGCGCGTAGGCGTACATGCCGGTAGCCGTGTTCGGGTCTTTCTCCAGCACATGCGCGGTCGCCGGGTCAAGCGCCTCCTGATACTGCTCGTAGGTGATGTACTGGTTTTCGTACATGCAGCGCAGGACGTAGTTGGTGCGGTCGTTGGTGATGGCGGGGTAATCCACGCCCTCCTTCTGCCGCGTGTAGAAATTCCGGCGCGGATTGTAGTAGTAGGGCGAATTGCATGTGCCCGCCAGCATGGCGCATTCGCGGAGCGTCAGTTCGCCCAGCGATTTGCCGAAATACCCCTGTGCGGCGGTGTACACGCCGTAGTAGTTTTCGCCGAGGTAGATGGTGTTCAGGTAGCTTTCGAGAATCTGATCCTTTGTGTAGCGCGTTTCCAGCTGCATGGCGAGGTACGCTTCCTGAATTTTGCGCTTGTAGCTCTGCTCGGAGGAAAGGAGCGTGTTCTTAATCAGCTGCTGGGTGATGGTCGAGCCGCCCTGCGTGGAGGAGGAGGACAGGTTCGACACGAACGCGCCGATAATGCGCTTGATGTCCACGCCGTTGTGCGTGTAGAAGCGCGCGTCCTCCACGGCGATAAAAGCGTGCTGGAGGTATGTCGGCATGGCTTGAATCGACACGATGACGCGGTTCTCCGAGCCTTTGTATTCGGTGATGAGGTTGCCGTTGGCGTCGTAGATGAAGGAGGTTTGCGCCTGATCGTCAATCGCGGCGAGGTCAAGCGTCGGGGCAGTTTCCATGTACCCTTTCGCAATGCCGACCACCGCGCCGACTGCCGCCAGCCCTGCCACCAGCACCAGCACCGCGAAAATGCGGATGACGTTGACGGCAATCGACAGCACGAAGTTCGGCTTCTTCATCTCCGGCTTGAAAATGGAGCGCTTGTAGACCTTTTCCTCCTCCGGCAGCGCTTCGCTATCATCCGCCGAAGCGTTCCAGAAGTCCTCGTGCGCGAACATGTCCGCCTGCCCCGCAACTTCCACGGGGTCGTCGTCGTCCGCCCAGTTCGGGTCGTACTCGTCAGGAGAATCGCCCTGCGGGTTGTCCTGATAGCCGTCCTGATAGGAAAAATCGTCGTTTTCCGGCACAAAGTCCGGGGAATCGTTGCGTTTCTTCACTGCTTCAGCCCCTTTGCGCCGTAAGCGGCATGATGCGCGCCTCGGCGGAATATGAAGGAATGTGCTATTTCCGGCTTCACCCGCGCTATCGTGGCGCATTTTCATCCGAAAATAGCATAATCCGCAGAGCAAACAAAATTGCATCCTATATTATAGCACATATTCGCTCATCCTGCAACGGCAGGTCAACGAAAGGAGGATGCACCATGCCCCAGATAAACAACGAATCAGAAGCGAAAATTCCTGCAAAGCGCCGAAAATCTCCCCGGCGGCGGTGGAAACGCGCGCTGCTGCTGCTTGTGCTGATGACGCTGCTGATTCTCCGCGTCGAGCGCAACGTGACCGACGTCGTGCTGACGCTCTCGCAGGCGACGGCGCGGTCGCTGGCGATTCAGGCGCTCAACGAGGCTGCCTCGGAGATGCTCGGACTTGGCGTGCATTACGCCGACCTGATGACCGTCGAGAAGGACGAACAAGGGCAAGTGCGCCTGATTCAGGCGAATACCCCGGAGATGAACCGTCTGGCGGCGCAGGCGTCCCTGCTTGCGCAGGAAAGATTGACCGCCATGGGGCAGAAAACCGTCGTCGTGCCGCTGGGCAGTGCCATCGGGCTGACGCTGATGGCGGGCGCGGGGCCGGGCATCGCCGTGCAGATTCTGCCTGTCGGCTCGGTGCAGGCGGCGTTCAGCACTGATTTCACCACCGCCGGCATCAACCAGACACGCCACCGCATTTCCCTCGTCCTGACTGCGAACGTGCAGATTGTCATTCCGACCGGCGCGAAAAACGTGCAGGCCAGCACGCAGATGGCGATGGCGGAAAGCATCATCGTCGGGCAAGTGCCGGATTCCTTCGCCGAGGGCGGCAGCGACAACAGCATCATCGACCTTGCGCCGTGAGGGGGAATGGGGTATAATAGAACCGAAATCCCGCTGATTTCAGCAGAAAGAAGCATTACCATGCGCGTTCTCGACATTGACCTCGACTTTTTCCTCGCTGACTGCTGCCCGCTTGCCGAAATGGGCGAGCGCCCGTCCCTCCCCGGACATGAGCCGTGGGAAGCATCCGCCGTCCGCGCGTTTCTGGAAAACCAGTGTGGCTTGTCAAAAAAACATCCCACGCCCGGCAAAATCTTCGAGACGCACGACGGCGCGCTCCGCTTCTGGGAGGAGCAAATCGCCGCCGGACGCCTGACCGCCCCCTTCGATGTCACCCACGTTGACGCGCACAGCGACCTCGGCATCGGCTATCCCGGCCCGAACTTCGTGCTGTTCAACGTCCTGTCCATGCCCGTCCCAAAGCGGCTGGACTATGCCGCCTTCTATGCCCAGAAGAAGCTCGATGAGGCGAATTACCTGCTGTTCGCGCTGGCGATGCGGCGGATTTCGTCGCTGGATAACGTGCGCAATCCGCGTTCGCGGGCGGACATTCCGCAAGTGCTGCTTGACGCGGACGGCAACATCCATCTCAATTCGCTGACCGCGCAGATGTTCGCCGCGAAAAACGGCGCAGAGCCGACCGTGCCCTTCCGCGTGTACGACGACTACCGCGATTTCCGCGCGGCGGGGGCGTATGACTTCGTGACGCTCGCGATTTCGCCGCGGTACGCGCCGAAGGAGGCGGATGGGCTGGTGGAAATTGTGCGTGAATATATTTTTTAAAAATCGTGATTTTAAGTATTGACAAAATAGAAAATATACGTTATATTATAGATGGTTCTAATGGAATAAAAAACGACCAACGAAAGCAAAATAATGAGGTGGTGCCAATGGGTTAATTGTAAAGAGGACGGTTATAGTGAATACGAACGACAGTTAAGGAGAAAAGGCATATGAAAAAATATATTGCACTGATGCTTACATTGATTTTAACTTGCACGTTTGCATCTTCTGCACTGGCTGTGACAGTGAAAGGACCTGGAAAAACGGTTACTGCGGCAACAGGAACCAAAAGCTCTGAAAGCGCAGAGCCTTATCTGACGGTGCTGGTTTTTTCGACATCTGGTGATGGATACTTCGTTTTCTGGGTAAGAAATAATTCAAATGATAAGCAAGTAACACCTGCGTATTATATTAATAGTCTTGGGACGAAATCCATCTATTATATGAGGAAAAGTCGAGATGCAGGATATGTGAAGGCTGGCGTTAGTTATTCTGCGCGCTTCAGAACGAACAAATCTGTTCCGGAAGATGCAGAAAGCACAATCCACGTGGGATTTGCGCCGTAAAATGCCATGTGTGCGGAAAAGCCTTTGACAGGGCGCTTCCGCCTACTTGTTTTTGCGAAAGGATGAGCAAAATGAAAAAATATGTTGCCCTAATGCTGATTTTCCTGCTGGGATGCAATCTTTCGGTTAGCCGTGCGGAAGAAAAAACACTGACAATTGCCACCAACAACTACTACGCGATGATGGAAACAATGGAACAATTTGAACAGGAAAGCGGCATCAGCATCACCTGCGAAAAGTCCGTAGACATCATGGACACGATTTCGACCGCCTACGTTATCAAGAATCCCGACATTGATTTGTTTGTTTTCACTGCTTACGACGGCTTATATACCCTCAAAAACATGAAATACTACGCGCCGCTAACCGGCAGCGCGATTTTGCAGGACGCTTTCCAGCATGTCTATCCCGCTCTGCGCCCCGTCTGCACGGATGACGATACGCTGATGGGCTGGATAATAGATGCTTCCCCGATGGGCATGATGGTCTTGACGGAATATCTGGACGAATGGGGAATGAAGTCGCCCGAAACCTTCGACGAACTGCTGGATGTGTGCAACGAAATTCTGGAAGAAGGGCTTCTGCCGGAAGAGACAGGGCTTCTGATGCAGGAATACACCCAGTCGGGCATGATGGACTTGTTCATGAAGTATTACATCATGACCTCCCTGCAGGAGGGACGCAGGCTGGACTTTACGGACGAAACGTTTCTGCATTACGTCCAGCGCATCAAGGACGAACTGCCCGCGGAAGAAGAGCCGCGCATGGCATTTGAAAATATTTTCATGATTCCGGGTGCTTCGTCCGCCCCGTCGCAGATGATTCAATTCGTGCCGCGCATTTTCCCGGAGCAGAACAGCGCGGTTGAAACGTATGTGACCATTGCTGTGGTGAACCCCTACGGCAAGAATCAGGAAGCCGCGATTCAGTTTTTGGAATACTGCGCGACACATCTGACAGATGGAAGTTACTTTATCTATGACAACCTGACCGAGCCGATTGAAAATCCGTCGATGGTGGCGCAGCTGGATGAACTTGCGGAAAAAATCGCACTGCTGGAACAGAAAGCAGATAAAGAGCGCGCGGACGAGGACACCCTGCGCGACTTGCAGGATCAGTACGCAAACATGGAGCAGTGGCGTTATTTCTCTTCGGCGGAGGATATTGCCTACTATCAGGAGATGGCGAAATCGCTGTATGTGTCCGAGGGTTCGCCGCTGACGTATGATGACGCGCTTCAGGTGTTGGTGCAGCGCTATCTGAACGGCGCGTTTGATGCGGCGACGTTCGCGAAGGAATGCCAGAATCATGTGGAAATGATTTACGCGGAAATCGGCGAATAATCAATAGAACCAAAAAACCTCGCGGCATTACCTGTCGCGAGGTTTTTATGTGGAAGCAATGTGGATAACTCAAATCCCCGTTGCGGATTTCGCGGACGTGGCGATATTCTCCGCGTGGTCGCCAATACGTTCGAGGTTCGTCAGCATGTCCAGATAAATCATGCCGTTCTTCGCGGAACACTTGTGGTTCTTCAAGCGATCCATGTGGTGGCTGCGCAGGGCTTCGGTCGTCGTGTCGATTTCGTCCTCCACGCCCTCCACTTCGCCCAGCAGCGTGTCGTCCGTTACCTGCGCCTTGAACATGTCCAGCGACCGCTGCATCTGCGCGCGCACAAGGTTCGACAGGCTTTCCAGCTCCTGTACCGCCTTGGGCGAGAATTTCACCTCGTCCTGATTCTTCAGCTGCGCGGATTCGAGGATGTTCTGGCTGTGGTCGCCAATGCGCTCCATGTCGTTGACGACGTGGAAGAGCGAGCCGACCAGCTTCGTGTCCTTCTCGGACAGGTCAAGCCCCTTCACTTCCACCAGCGAATCGGTGATTTCGCGGTTCAGGTAGTCCAGCACGTCCTCGTTCCGTGCCAGCTCTTCGGACTTCTTCGCGTCCCACTCGTTGAAGCACTCCATCGCCCGCTGGAAGTTGCCCATCGCAATGCCGCCCATGCGCTGCACTTCGTTGAACAGCTGCGCCACGGCAATCGGCGGCGTTTTGAGCATACGCGCGTCAAAGTAGCGCAGCTTCATTTCCTCGGCGGTCGAGCCGTCGCCCTTGATCAGCAGGCACGCCAGCTTCTCCAGCCAGCTTGCGGCGGGCAGCAGCAGTGCTGTCGTCGTGACGTTGAAGAGAATGTGGACGATGGCGATTTGCAGCTTGAGGTTGCCGGGGGAGAGCATCTCGACCCAGCTTGCCAGCGGCAGACAGCAGGCGATGATGACGAAAATCACCGTGCCGATGACGTTGAAGAGCAGGTGCACCGTCGCCGCGCGCTTGGCGGTGGAGTTTGTGCCCGCGCACGCCAGCAGCGCCGTGACGCAAGTGCCGATATTCTGCCCGAAGAGGATGAAGATGGCGCTGTCCAGCCCAATCAGCCCCTGCGCGACGAGCGTTTGCAGGATGCCGATGCTGGCGGCGGAGGATTGCAGGACGGCGGTGATGCCTGCGCCGATCAGCACGCCCAGAATCGGGTTGTTGATGGACGCCATCGCCGTCTGGAAGCCCTCCCACGTCCGCAGCGGCTCCATCGCGCCGGACATGGTGTTCATGCCGATGAACAGGATGCCCAGACCCATCGTGATGGTGCCGAACTGCTTGGCGGTTCTGTACTTGTCGGGAAGATTCGAGAGAATCAGCCCCAGAAACGTGAAGATGGCGGCGAAATCAATCTGCACAGACAGCAGCAGCGACGTGACCGTTGTGCCGATGTTTGCGCCCATAATCACGCCGACCGCCTGCGTCAGCGACATCAGCCCCGCGTTGACGAAGCCGACGACCATGACCGTCGTCGCGGAGGAGGACTGCACCACCGCCGTGATGGTGATGCCCGCGAGCATGGCGAGGAAGCGGTTGCCCGTGACCATGCCCAGCAGCTTTTTCAGCCGTGTACCCGCCGCTTTTTCCAGCGCTTCGCCCATCAGCTGCATTCCGAACAGGAACAGCCCCAGTCCGCCGAACAGGGATAAGACATTCATAATCGTCATGGTGGTTCGTTTCCTCCGAGCGTGCCGCAATGCAGCAGAATTCCGCCTGTGCGGGGAAAAATCGCATACATACCTACTTTACCACACTTTGCGCTTGTTTTCAACTGAATTTTACGTATTCATAGAGATTTCAGGCGGCGTTCAAAAAGCCGCCCCGAAAGGCGGCGAATGTCAAATTCGCAGCGGATGCCGCTTGGCAAATCAACATCTTGCGCGGAATGATCCCTGGGCCTGACGCACCATATGGTAAAACGTCCCTTCTCCGCTGAGCGTCACCCGCTTCACCGGCTCGCCCACCACCCGGAATCCTGCCTTCTCGTAGCAGCGAACGGCGCGCGTGTTCCACGTCCGCACTTCCAGATACATCGGCTTGCCCGGATACAGCCGCTGGGATAACTCCCACGCCAGCGCCGTCATCTGCGTGCCGTACCCCTGTCCGCAGTGGTCGGGATGCGCCCCGATGCCGAAAAACACCTCGCTGCCCTCATCGGACAGGTTCACGAAGCCCACCAGCGTTTCGCCATCGTAAAAGGAATAGAAATTGTTTGCCGGATTCGCGAAACCGTATCCGTGCTTCTTCTGCTCGGCATACGGCGGATTGTTGTACATCGCGTATTCGCCGGGGTACTGCCACGCGCAGATGGCTTCCTTCTCGGCTTCGGTGGTCGGATGATACGTCAGCATGGGCGTTTTCCTCCTTGGGGATATTTCTGATTATGCAAAAAACCGGAGGCAGCCCGCGCCGCCCCCGGTCAAATCCTCGATTATTGCAGCACAATGCCTTCCGCTTCCAGCTCCGCGCGGGTGCAGAGCCGCAGCGTCACATAGTTCTGCTGGCAGATGATGTAGCCGCCGCCTTCACGCGTGTCCTTGTTCTCCAGCGTCACGATGCCCTGCGCGATGCAGTCGTGGTCGGCGCAGCTGGCGTCGGTCATCTCGATGCTCGTCTCCGTGACGTGGATGATGTTTACGCACACGCCGTGGATCAGCCGGTAGTACCCATCCTCCAGCAGCGGAATCGGCTCGTACGTCTTTGTGCCGACTGTCACAAGCAGGAACGCGACGGCTTCCGACGGGTCGCGAACCGCGCTTGCCATCGGGGAGGGCGCGATGCCGGGGTCAGTGCCGCGCGTCGCCGGGTTCAGCTTCGCGAAGCTCAGCGATTCGTTCGATGCCGCCAGAATCGCCTGCGCGTCGGCGAGGGTTTCCTGCGTCGTCGTCAATTCCGCCTCTGTCGCGGCCAGGGTTGCCTTTGTGGCTTCCAGCTCCGTCGTGGCGGTGGTCAGGCTGTCCTTCGTCGCGGCGAGTTCGGATTCCTTCGCGGTCAGGGTGTCCTTCGTCGCGGTGAGTTCGGCTTCCTTCGCGGTCAGACTGTCTTTCGTCGCGGTGAGTTCGGCTTCCTTCGCGGTCAGGGTGTCCTTCGTCGCGGTGAGTTCGGTTTCCTTCGCGGTCAGGGTGTCCTTCGTCGCGGTGAGTTCGGCTTCCTTTGCGGTCAGGGTGTCTTTCGTCGTCGTGAGCTCGGCTTCGGTGGCGGTCAGCGCCGTCTTGGTGTCGGACAATTCCGTCGTGGCGGCGGCAAGGGTGTCCTTCGTCGCGGTCAGCTCGGTTTCAGTGGCGGACAGGCTGGTTTTCGTGTCGGACAGCTCCGTCTGCGCGGCAGTCAGCGTGTTCTTCGTCTCCGACAGATCAGCTTCCGTCGCGGCGAGCGCTTCCTTCGTGTTCTCCAGTTCATATTCCTTTGCCGGCAGGGATGCTTTCAGCGTGTCCAGTTCGTTCTGCGTGGTGGACAGCGTGTCCTTCACTGCCGCCAGTTTGGTCTGGGTGATCATCAGCGTGTCCTTCGTGGATGCCAGCGTGGTGTCGCGGCTGTTCAGGGCAGTCTGCGTTTCTGCGAGGGTGGCTTCGGTGGACGCGAGGGTGTCCTTTGTGGCGGACAGTTCGGTTTCGCGGTCAGCAAGCGTGCCCTGCGTTTCGGCGAGGGTGGCTTCGGTGGATGCAAGGGTGGTCTGGGTATCCGTCAAGGCGGCGGCGGTCGTGTCCAGCGTGGTCTGCGTGTCCGCGAGGGTGGCTTCGGTGGATGCGAGGGTGTCCTTCGCGGCGGACAGGCTGTTTTCGGTGTCCGCTAAGGTGGATTGGGTGGAGGACAGCGCGCTCTGCGTGTCCGTCAGCTGATTCCGGGTGTCCGTCAGCGAATTGTGGCTGACGATGAGACCGGCACCAAGTGCGATGGAGGAAACTGCCAGCACGATGGCGGCAATCATCCAAATGATGGTCTTTTTCCGGGCGGCAATAGGACTCATAGCAATCCTCCTAACAAACGACGAAAATGGGCAGAAAACTTCCGTTTTTTCCAGTTTACCACCATCGGGGGAAGTTGTCAATCTCGAATTTCGCGGAAGCACAAAAAACGCCCCTCCGCCGACAAAAGCAGAGGGGCAGGGGAAGGCGGATTAGGGCACCACCGCACAATTCGGCGGCGCGTCTGACGATGTCTTTTCCGCC
>ERZ772820.2419-NODE-2419-length-13139-cov-3.493656_pt1 | contig 13139 bp, 11 predicted proteins | sample MGYA00511377_ERZ772820 | MGnify/ENA primary metagenome ERZ772820 (study PRJEB29015, sample SAMEA2737684) | human gut metagenome | biome: human gut; feature: human-associated habitat; material: faeces | place: China | collected 2012 ...
CTGTCTTCCGCGATCACAGTATCTCCCATGACCTCTTTATACTTATATACAGTATTAAAATCAAACAAAAAGACTCCCTTTGGATCCAGGTAGTTGTTCACCAGACGGAATACTTCTTCTAGTTCCTCCGGTTCTGTAATATAGTTGACCGAATCACAGACACTGACAATCGCCCTTACTGTTCCATATAATTCGAACTCACGCATATCCTGAAGCAGATAAAGAATGTCCTTCCCTGACTCCATACGTTTCTCCATCGCAAGCTCCAGCATATCTTCTGAATTATCCACACCGATCATGTCATATCCATAATCCGCCAGCTTCTCTGTCATTGTTCCTGTGCCACAGCCCAGATCCAAAAGAATGCCATCCTCTATTCCACGGTCTTTTAAAAGACTGTGAATGTATTCGCCCCACTCTTCGTAAGGTACATTATCCATGAAAATGTCGTAGACCGCCGCAAACCCTGTATAAGCTTCCAACTGTTGACCTCCGTTCTTTTCTGTTTCTACATAATCCATTATATTTTACCACAAATTCTCTTTTTTGACATCAAACATTTCTACATTCTATTGTATTTCTCAATTTCCTGTCTCTTTTTCTAGAAACTCCTATTTTTGTCAAGAATTTTGAAACTTTTTCTCATTTTCGCCTCTTTTTTGTTCCAAAATCTACCATTTTTATAAAAATTTTACATTTACAACATATTTCCATAACATTTTTGCGTTTTATTCTTCCTTTTAGCACTTTAATATGCTATAATCATAAAGCTGTGTTAATAAAAAATTTTTTATATTAACAAAAGGCGCCGCTATCTGTTGTGGGGACAGCAGGATAGCATAGAAAACAAAAGAAAGGACATTGAAAAAATGGACAACAACAAGAAAGAATTCAAGCCGTATATTCCAGCGGACAAAGTCGTTCCTGAGTTTACGGTAACAGCACTCTTGATTGGTATCCTTCTGGCAATCGTATTTGGAGCTGCTAACGCATACCTCGGACTTCTCGTTGGTATGACAGTTTCCGCTTCCATCCCGGCAGCCGTAATTTCTATGGGAATCATTCGTGTGATTCTCCGTAAGGATTCTATTCTCGAGAACAACATGGTACAGACAATCGGTTCTGCCGGAGAGTCTGTTGCAGCAGGAGCTATCTTCACACTTCCTGCATTATTCCTTTGGGCTGAAGAAGGAAAGATTGCTTTCCCAAGCATCCTTTCCATCGCTATGATTGCCCTGTTTGGTGGAATACTCGGAGTATGCTTCATGGTACCGCTTCGTCAGGCTCTTATCGTTGAAGAGCACGGAACACTTCCTTTCCCGGAAGGAACTGCTTGTGCAGAAGTTCTTCTGGCCGGAGAAGAAGGTGGATCTAAGGCCGGTACAGTATTCGCAGGACTTGGTATCGCAGCCTTTTACAAATTCCTTGCAGACGGAATGCAGCTCTTCCCAAGTGAGATTGGACATGCATTCAAGAACTACAGCGGAGCACAGATTGGTATGCAGGTTCTTCCGGCACTTGGTGGTGTAGGATATATCTGTGGACCGAAGATCTCCAGCTACATGTTCGCCGGTGGTACACTCAGCTGGTTCGTACTGATGCCAATGATCGCACTGTTCGGTGGAGATGCTACAATCTTCCCTGCTTCAGTTACTGTAAATGAATTACTTGTGGATGGTCCTTCTGCTCTTTGGGCTAATTACATCAAATACATCGGAGCAGGAGCTGTTGCAACTGGTGGTATCATCAGTCTGATTAAGAGCCTTCCTCTGATCGTAAGAACATTTAAGCAGGCCATTGGAAGTATGAAAAAGAATGCCGGATCCAGCAATCAGCTTCGTACAGAGCAGGATCTTCCATTCCCATTACTGATCGGAGTTATCCTTGTGATCGCTGTTCTGATCTGGATTCTTCCGATCTTCCCGGTTAACCTGGTTGGTGCCCTGATCATCGTTGTATTCGGATTCTTCTTTGCAACTGTATCTTCTCGTATGGTTGGACTGATCGGATCTTCTAACAACCCGGTATCAGGTATGACAATCGCTACTCTTCTCTTTGCTACAGTAATCCTGAAAGTAACAGGTACTACAGGACTTACAGGCATGGTTGGAGCCATCTCTATCGGTGGTATCATCTGTATCGTTGCAGCAATCGCAGGAGATGCTTCTCAGGACTTAAAGACAGGATTCATCGTAGGTGCTACACCTTCCAAACAGCAGGTTGGTGAGATCATCGGTGTTGTTGCTTCTTCTGCAGCAATCGGATTCGTTCTTTACCTTCTGAATGAGGCTTGGGGATACGGAACAGAAAAGATTCCGGCAGCTCAGGCTACAATGATGAAGATGCTCGTTGAAGGTATCATGAATGAGGAACTTCCATGGGCTATGATCCTGATCGGTGTATTTATTGCAATCGTTGTTGAGATCCTCAAGATGCCGGTTATGCCATTCGCAGTTGGTATGTACCTTCCATTCTCTCTGAGTGCTGGTATCATGGCTGGTGGTATTGTACGTATCTTCGTTGAGAAGAAAAAAGGTACAGAGGCAGAGAAAAAAGCACGTACAGACAGAGGTCTTCTCTTTACATCCGGTATGATCGCCGGAGAAGGTATCATCGGTATCCTTCTTGCTGTATTTGCAGTAGTTAAGATTGATTCTAAGATCATTCTGCCATTCCACTTACCACAGGTTGGCAGTCTGGTGCTTTACATTGCATTACTCGTACTTCTGTACGTTGTATGTATGAAAGCTGATAAGGAAAAATAATTCAATGAAAAAGAAAGACAGTAAAAACTATCTTGACTTTATCCCGGAGAAGAATCCGGAAATTGAATATGAAACAGGTGAGGACGGTATTATTACCGTCCTTATCGAATGGAAGGGATTTTATCACAAGCTGGCTCAGCGCTTCTTCCGTCGTCCCCGTGTAAGTGAAATCAAGTTAGACAAGCTTGGAACTTTTGTGTGGAACTCCATCGATGATAAAAAGGATGTACATGCAATCTCCAAAGAGCTTGAAGCAGAGTTTCCTTCTATGGAACAGCCGCTGACAAGACTGATCAAATACCTTGAGATCCTTCATGATAATCACCTGATCTACTGGAAAGGAGAGAAACGGAAATGATGCATACGATTCTGAAATATCTTCCTTATGTACTTCTCTTTGCAGTTGCTACAATGATCGTCTACGGATGGGGATTGTGGCGTACGATGAGACAGGGAAGCGATCTTGCTAATATGCTCAGTTCCAAAGGAATCTCCAAAGTCAAAAAGACATTGAAGAAAAATGGTCCTATGACCCGCACAGCTCTTGAACCATATGTGAAAGATCTGACGGCGAAACAGCCATTTATGCAGGAACAAATCAATGTGACGAATCCAAGACAATTTCTTGATTCAATTCTTCCCTATATGGTAAAGCAAAAAATGATCACTGAGGAAAAAGTGAATGGGAAAATTGTATATCAGATCCGCAAGGATTGAAAACAAAAAGGATATCTGCCAGAAGTAATGATTACTCTGACAGATATCCTTTTTGTCTTTTCATCTTTTTCCACTTTTTTCTTTCTTTTTACACCAATTTACACAGATTATCGCATTTTTCCTTGACACACCCCGCTGCGTGGGATACAATAATCTATGGTAAAAACAACACAACTACATCATTTCGGTAGGTGAGGTTACCACAGGGATTGGGATATTTGACATGCTTAAGCATTCGATAGGACCCGGAGATTGCTGCCGCGAGATTGTGGAGACACGATTAGTTGGTCAGCAGGCTGTGTCGAGAAGGCACAACCTAATGCAATTGATATGCCCTGTGATACTAAAGCTTGAACGATGCATTTTATAAGAAGTCAATACGACTCCGTCATTGTTCAGGCAATGATGGAGTTTTTTGTTTCTCATAAAAATACGAACAAGGGAGGTGAGGTTATGGACTCTGGTGCCAGTAGTTACCACATATGTGGCTCAATAGACAAAAATAAAATAATGCGAGGTAATTATCATGGACAAAGATATTTTTATAAAGCTTCTGGCGCAGCGCGAATTCAAAGCTGTCAGAAGTATTCTCGATGTAATGAACGAAGTGGACATAGCCTCTCTTCTCTCAACTTTAAGTGATAAAGAACTGGCTCTTGCTTTTCGTCTTATTCCAAAAGATAAAGCTGCTGAAGTATTTTCCAATATGGACACTTCCATGCAGACTTATCTGGTAACAATGTTTACTGAGAAAGAGCTGAAAGAGCTCTTAGACGACCTCTATATGGACGATACGGTCGATATGCTGGAAGAACTCCCGGCAAACCTTGTAAAGCGAATTCTGGCTACCGTCAGCGCGTCAGACCGTAGCATGATCAACCAGCTGCTGAACTATCCGGAAGACAGTGCCGGAAGTATCATGACAACGGAATATGTAGACCTGCGTGAGGAAATGACTGTCGGACAGGCGATGGCACATATCAAGAAGACCGGAATCCATAAAGAGACCATTTACACCTGCTATATCACAGAACGCAGAAAACTGGTCGGTATCGTAAGTGCAAAAGATTTGATGACAACAGATGACGATGTTCCGATCAAAGACCTGATGGAGACAGAGATCATCTCCGTGTATACACACTCTGATCAGGAACAGGTTGCACAGCTGTTCACAAAGTATGACCTGCTTGCGCTCCCTGTTATTGACCTGGACGGCCGCATGGTTGGTATTGTTACATTCGACGATGCTATGGATGTTATGGTAGATGAGGCCACAGAGGATATCACAAAGATGGCTGCCATCAACCCTAGTGAGAAGACATATTTTGAAACATCCGTTCTTCAGCATGCAAAGAACCGTATCCCATGGCTTTTGATCTTGATGTTCACTTCCATCATCACAGGAACGATCATTACAAGATATGAAAATGCATTCGCAGCCATCCCTCTTCTTGTATCCTTCATCCCAATGCTGATGGATACCGGTGGAAACTGTGGTTCCCAGAGTGCAACACTGATCATCCGTGGAATCGCACTGGATGAGATCCGTTTTACAGATCTTTTCAAAGTCATGTTCAAAGAATTCCGTATCTCTTTGATCGTCGGTGCTTTTCTTGCTGTTGCCAACGGTGTGCGTATCTTTATACAGTATCATAATCCAGGACTTGCAGTTGTGATTGCCTGCTCCCTGATGGGAACCGTGATCATGGCAAAGCTGGTTGGATGTATCCTCCCACTTCTTGCCAAGAAAGTAAATCTCGACCCTGCGATCATGGCATCTCCACTGATCACAACACTGGTGGATACCTTCTCAATTCTGATCTACTTTAATATTGCGACAGTATTATTCCGTTTGTAATAGCAAATCACAAATGGATACAAAATCAAAAAACATATAAACAAAAAAGTATCAGAAACTTTTAAATTTGCTTCTGATACTTTTTTATTTCTTTTTATTAATTATCTTTCCATCATACTGATCGACTCGATTCCAACGCTTCCGCCTCGGACAACTTCAATGCTCTTAAATTCTTCCTTCATCAACTTCACAACTGCATCATTCTTTGTCGCAGTCTGTACAAACTCAACCAAAAGACTGTCTTTTCCGTAATCGATTACTTTCGCCTTAAATGTCTCTGCGATCTGAAAGATCTCAACCTTATCTTCCGGTGTACATTTTAAGACTTTTACATAAAGAATCTCTTTCATTCTTACAAATACGTCTGTAAAATCAATTACTTTAATTACTTCAATCATACGGTTAAGCTGCTTCTTGATCTGCTCAAATGTCTCATCATCGCTGACTGTTGCAATTGTCATTCTGGAAACGGTCGGATCTTCTGTTGTTCCAACTGTCAGACTGTCCAGGTTATAACATTTCCCGGAAAATAAACCGGAAATCTTCGAAAGTACACCAACCTGGTTTTCTACATAGAGAGAAATCCATCTCTTTTTCATATTATTATCCATATCTCTTCCTCGCTAACCTATATTTTCTGTTCTAATCGATTAACAATCCATGATCAAATCTTCAAGTGTTCCGCCCGGCTGAACCATCGGATATACAAGTTCTTCCGGATTGATAACGAACTCGATCAGTGTCGGTGTCTTTGTATTCTTCTTCGCCTCTTCAAATGCAGCTGCGATATCTTCTTTCTTCATAACACGGATTCCTTTGGCTCCGTAGCTCTCTGCAAGCTTCACAAAATCCGGTGTGTACTCCGGCATCTCCTGCCCGTTTGTTCTGCGGAAAAGTGCTCCTGATTTCAGGTTCGTCATACTGTAACGTTTTCCATAGAACAGCTTCTGCCACTGACGTACCATACCAAGATATTCATTATTAAATACACAGAGAATCAATGGAAGTTCTTCCAATACTGCTGTAGCAAATTCCTGAATGTTCATCTGCATACCACCGTCTCCGGAGATTGCAATAACGTCCTTATCCGGATTACCAAGCTTCGCTCCGATTGCAGCCGGGAAACCATATCCCATCGTTCCAAGTCCACCGGAAGTGATCAGCTGCTTGTTCTTTGTAATCTCAATATACTGTGTTGTGAACATCTGATGCTGGCCTACATCTGTTGCAATGATTGCATTGTCAAACTGACGGTTGATCTCTTCAATAATATCCTGCGGTCCCATATCCACACGGTTCTTCATTGTCAGAGGATGTTCTTCCTTCCACTCTGCGATCTGTTTTCTCCACTTCTTTGTCTCACAGTGCTCTACATATTCATTCATCTTCGTAACTGCCTCAAGCGCATCTGCAACGATCGGCACATCAACATGAATATTTCTTGAAATAGATGCTGTATCGATATCAATATGAACGATCTGTGCATTCGGTGCAAATTCATGCAGCTTACCTGTAATACGGTCATTAAAACGTGTTCCGATCGAGAATAAAAGATCGCATTCGCTGACTGCCATGTTCGAAGCATATGCTCCGTGCATTCCAAGGTTTCCTATATAAAGCGAGTGATCTGTCGGAACCGCACCGCGTCCCATGATCGTTGTAACAACCGGAACTTCTGTCTTCTCTACAACTTCTGTAAACACCTCATTCGCACGTGCAATATTCACACCGCCTCCGGCAAGGAATAACGGCTTCTTTGCCTTTTTCAGCATCTTAAGCGCACGTTTTAACTGTCCCATATGCACATTCGTATTTGGCTTATAGCCACGGATATTGACTGTATCCGGATAATCCGCACTTCCAAGTTCCGCCATCACATCTTTTGGAAGATCGATCAGTACCGGTCCCGGTCTTCCTGTTCTCGCGATATAAAAGGCTTCTTTAATAATTCTTCCAAGATCCTCTCTGTTTCGTACAATAACACCGTATTTCGTAATACTGCGTGTAATTCCTACAATATCAACCTCCTGGAATGCATCATTTCCGATCAATGGTCTTGCTACCTGACCTGTAAAACATACGAGAGGTACACTGTCATAATTCGCTGTTGCAAGCCCTGTAACAAGGTTTGTAGCTCCCGGTCCGCTTGTAACAAGACAGACACCTACCTTACCCGTTGTTCTGGCATAAGCATCCGCCTCATGAACCAGTGCCTGCTCATGTCTTGGCAGAATGATCCGAATATCATCCTGCTTGTACAATTCATCACTGATATCAATCGTACATGCTCCCGGATAGCCGAAAATGGTATCCACGCCTTCTTCCTTCAGCGCTCTTACAAGTAATTTGTTTCCTGAAATCTGTTTCAATCTATATACCTCCCTTTTCAAAAAAGAAAGCCCCAAGCATGACCTTCATGCCCAGGGCGAATATCCAGTATTTACCGTTCACAGTACCTGTGTCAACAGCCAGATCTATCCATGTCATCACCTGAATTCAGAGATAAGCCTCTGTACATCCACAAGCTGTGTACTACTCCCTGTCTTCGTATTTGCGTAAAGCGTAAATTAATTATAAGTGTTAAAAAATATCTTGTCAACGTCGAGTTCTTGATCTTATTTAATCTATCGCATATGATTTTTCACAGCTCCGACTACTGTATACAGAACCATCATTACAAGATTGGCAAGAACAACACTGGCTCCCGCCGGAGTTGCCGCCACATAAGAAAGGGTCACACCCGCAATCAAACACACCACTGAGATCACTGCTGCGTTTATTATGACACTTTTAAATGTCCTGCACACTCTCATTGATGTCAATGCCGGGAAAATGATCAGGCTCGAGATCAATAATGCTCCCATCATACGCATTCCAAGAACGATCGTCACTGCTGTAAGTACAGCGATCAACGTATTGTAAACTCCTGCTTTTACACCTGTTGCACGGGCAAATGTCTCATCAAATGTAATCGCAAATATCTTGTGATAAAAAACAATAAACAGGATGAGTACAAAAACGGAAAGTACAAGACTTAATTTCACATCCTCCGCACTCATCGCAAGGATGCTTCCAAACATATAATTATATACATCCGTATTCATTCCTGTTGTCAATGAGATCACCATCACGCCAACTGCTAGTGACGTTGTAGAAATCAGTGCAATTGCCGCATCTCCTTTGATCTTTGCATTCCCGCTGATTCGAAGAAGCAGAATCGCTGCTACAATAACAACCGGGATTGCTACTGTAAGCGGAGCGGCATTCATCGCAGCCGCAATCGCCATGGCACCAAATCCCACATGAGAAAGTCCATCTCCAATCAACGAATTCCGTTTCAATACAAGGCTGACGCCCAGTAATGCAGAACATAATGCAACCAGTGATCCAACAAGGAACGCTCTTGTCATAAAAGGATAAGACAACATCTCAATCACTGTATCAAACATGTGTCTCACCTCCTAAGAATGTCTTGCCGGCACGACTCTTCTCGTATCCATCTGCTTTTCCAAAGTACAGCACTGTTTCCTGTAAATGAAGGATATGACTTGCATATTCTACAGCACTCTCGATATCATGTGAAACCATAACAACTGCAATCCCGGATTCCTTATTGATTCGACTGATCAATTGATAGAATTCTGCTGTCACAATTGGATCCAATCCTGTGACCGGTTCGTCAAGAAGCAAGAGTTTCTTGGTCGCACACAATGCTCTTGCAAGCAGAACACGCTGTCTTTGTCCACCGGACAGATCTCGGAAACATTGTTTTGCGAGATCACGGATTCCAAGCATGTCCATCTTCTCCCACGCCTGCTTCTTATCTTCTGCTGTATAAAACGGTTTCATCCCTCTGCTGTTCAACCGGCCGGAAAGAACCACTTCATAAACACTGGCCGGAAAATCTTTCTTCACATCTGTCTGCTGTGGAAGATATCCGATCTCTGTCTGTTTTAATCCATCATCAAAAACAATCTTGCCTTTGTCCACATTCTTCAGTCCCAAAAGACTCTTTACAAGTGTACTTTTTCCGGAACCATTTTCTCCGACAATACAGAGGTAGTCTCCCTGATTAATCTCAAAATTCAAGTCATGTACGACCATCTGTCCTTCATATCCAATGGATACATTTTCACATTTAATCAACGCCATCAGTTCAACACCTCCCTTAATGTTTCAACATTTTTCTCCATAAGACTCAGATATGTCTCTCCATCTGCAAACTGCTCTGCTGTCAGATTATGACAGCTATAAAATTCTTTTACATCAGCATTTGTTGCTTCTGCAATAGCTTTCGCAATATTTTCGTTGCTAAGTTCCATTTTTAATACTGTTTTAATATTCTCATCCTGTACTTTATTGATTAAAAACGCCATTGTAGCTGCGCTTGGCTCTGTATCTGAAGCACATCCTGAAAATGCTGCATAATAATCCAGACCATACGCTTCTGCAAAATAACGGAACGGAAATCTGTCTCCGAAAATCATCAGCCTTCGCTTTGAATGATCCACCACATCCTGAAATTCCTGATCCAATTCTTTCAATTGTGCTACATAAGCTTCTGCATTTTCTTCATAATCAGATGCATTTTCCGAATCAATCTCGCAGAGCTCTTCTTTGATCTGCTCGACGATCTTCACCGCATTTAACGGAGATGTCCACACATGTTCATCAATTTCATGTACAGAATGTGTTTCTTCCTGTCCATGCTCTTCATGATCTGCTTCATCCTCTTCATGCTCCACTTCGTGCTCTTCATGCTCCGCATCATCCTCGTCATGATCATGACCACGCTCTTCTTTCATTCCTTCCACATGTTCCTCTTCCACTGTGTCAACACAATCCACCAGCTTCAGAGTCTTTCTCCCGTTGTCCGGCATCGATTCAAGAATGTCTTCTACCCAGGCATCATTCTCACCGCCCACATAGATAAACAGATCACTATTCTGGATTGCAATAATATCCTGTGGCGTCGGCTCATAAGAATGTGTCTCCTCACCCGGTTTTAAAAGCATCTTAAGTTCCACATTCTCTCCCGCGATCTGACGCACAAAATCATACTGCGGAAAGATTGTCGCTACAACACTAATCTTTTTATTTTCTACTTTATTCTGTTCTTTTCCCCCGTTTTGCTCTGTCTGCTGCCCGGACATTCCACACCCGGTCAGCATCATTCCAAGAATAAGACTTCCTGCAAGCAGAAAGTCTCTTACTCTTCTCTTCTTCATCTTCAAATTCATCTTCTCACTTTTACGCTTTTACACTTTCACAGCATCTGTTTTAGCAGCGCTCATATTTTGTAAAAGCAAATTCCAGATCAAAACAAGTCTGTTCTTCTCCTTCTTCCGTCATCTTCCAATCTTCCATCTGATCCAGATTCGGGAAATAAGTGTCTGCCTGGAATTCACGGTCTATCTTTGTTACATATACAGTATCACAATATGGAAGCATCATCTTGTAAATGCTCTCGCCACCGATCACATAAATCTTCTCACTCGGATACTTCTTCAATTCTTCTAAAAGTTCTTCCTCTGAGTGAACGATCACTGCATCTTTCACCTGATAATTTTTATTCTTCGTAAGAACAATATTCACTCTATTCTTCAAAGGAAGTCCGTTCGGGAAACTTTCCAGTGTCTTTCGTCCCATAACTACAACATTTCCTGTTGTTTTCTGACGAAAGAACTTCATATCTGATGGAATGCTCACCAGCAGTCTGTTCTGGTAACCGATTCCCCAATTATTATCTGCTGCTACGATTGCCTGCATACTTCTTCTCCTTTACACAGCGATTGGTATATTTTTAATCTGCGGATGTGTCTCATATCCTTCCAGTTTCACATCATCCGGTGTGAAATCATAGAAGTCTTTCACTTCCGGGTTCAGCCAGAACTTCGGTGCCGGAAGCGGTTCTCTTGAGATCAGTTCCTCAATCATCGGAACATGTCGGTCATAAATATGTGCATCTGCGATCACATGAACAAACTCTCCGACCTTCATGTCACATACCTGCGCCAACATATGAAGCAACACTGCATACTGACACACATTCCAGTTATTTGCCGCAAGGACATCCTGAGAACGCTGGTTAAGAATTCCATTCAGTGTAAGCTTGTCACTGTCCTTTTCCTTTGTCACATTAAATGTCATACTATATGCACATGGATACAGATTCATCTCATGAAGATCCTGATGCACGTAAATATTTGTCATAATACGACGGCTATACGGATTATTCTTCAAATCATAAATCACGCGGTCTACCTGATCCATCATGCCTTCTTTATACTGATGCTTCACCTGCATCTGATAACCATAAGCTTTTCCGATCGAACCATCCTCATCAGCCCAACTGTCCCAGATATGACTGTTCAGATCATTAATATTATTCGACTTCTTCTGCCAGATCCAGAGCATCTCATCCACACAGCTCTTGATCCCGGTTCTTCTAAGAGTCAGTGCCGGAAATTCCTTAGACAAGTCATAGCGGTTGACCACTCCAAATTTCTTAATGGTATATGCCGGTGTTCCGTCCTCCCATCTTGGGCGTACCTTCTCACCCTCTGTGCTTGTTCCATTCTCTATAATGTCTCTGCACATATCAATAAATACTTTATCTGCGTAACTCAACTATTTTTCTCCTTCTTGACCAATGATTCTTCTTTCATATAGAAACATCACATCTGATAAACCTGTAAGCTTCTGTCTGATTTCTACTTCTTCTGATTAATACTCGCGGATAATGCTGCTCACTTCCAGAATGCTAGGCAGTGCCAGAAGCTCCTCTAACGCCTGCTTCATGTACTTCTCTTTTACACTCTCAGTTACAATAACAAGCTCCGCCTGATGTGGCTGTGTATGTTCCTGAACAACTCTTGTGATACTAACCTTATGATTACCAAATACTTCTGCAACTGCAGCAAGAACACCTGGTTCATTCGTTACCTGCATACGGATAAAGAACTTATTCTTCACATCCCCGATGTCTTTTACCGGAAGGTTCTTATAACATGTACAGCTGATTCTTCCGTTACATCCATATGCCATATTTCTCGCCACATCGATCACGTCTCCCATAACCGCACTGGCTGTCGGGAACTCTCCTGCACCACGACCATAGAACATTGCATCATCTGCTGCATCTCCATGAACAAATACAGCATTGAAAGAATCTCTTACAGATGCAAGTGGGTGATCCTTATGGATCATCATTGGGTAAACACCTACTTCAATTCCACTCTCTGTGTTATGTGCTACACCAAGCAGTTTGATCACACTGTCAAATTCTTTCGCATACTCGATATCTTTCGCTGTGATCTTTGTGATTCCTTCTGTAAATACGTTAGGAAATACTACTCTGGAATGGAACGCGATAGAAGCCATGATCGCTACCTTACGTCCCGCATCAAGACCTTCTACATCTGATGTCGGGTCAGCCTCAGCAAATCCAAGCTCCTGAGCCTTCTCAAGTGCATCTGAGAAATCCATTCCTTCTTCTGTCATCTTTGTCAAAATGTAGTTTGTAGTACCATTCACGATACCAACAACTTCAGAGATGTCATTTACAGCCAGGCATTGCTTCATCGGACGAATGATCGGAATTGCCCCGGCAACTGCTGCCTCAAACAAGAAATCAACATGATGCTCCTCTGCTGTTGCAAGAAGTACATGTCCTTCCTCTGCAATCAGGTCCTTATTCGCAGAAACTACATTCTTACCAGCTCTGAGTGCCTCAAGGATCATCGTCTTCGCCGGCTCCATACCGCCCATAACTTCAATTACGATCTGAATCTCCTCAT
>ERZ772820.2430-NODE-2430-length-13094-cov-6.684102_pt1 | contig 13094 bp, 7 predicted proteins | sample MGYA00511377_ERZ772820 | MGnify/ENA primary metagenome ERZ772820 (study PRJEB29015, sample SAMEA2737684) | human gut metagenome | biome: human gut; feature: human-associated habitat; material: faeces | place: China | collected 2012 ...
CAGGCCCCTGCAGCATCGAGGGCGCAGAGCAGGCTCTGCGCATTGCACAGGGCGTGAAGGCCGGCGGTGCCACCCTGTTCCGCGGCGGTGCCTACAAGCCCCGCACCTCTCCCTACTCCTTCCAGGGCCTTGAGACCGAGGGCATTCTGGATATGGTAAAGGCCCGCGAGGCCACCGGCATGCCCATCGTCTCCGAGCTGATGAGCGAGGACCGCATCCCGGAGTTTGAGGAGTACGTGGACGTGGTGCAGATCGGTGCCCGCAACATGCAGAACTTCCAGCTGCTCAAGGCCGTTGGCAAGATGCACAAGCCCGTGCTGCTCAAGCGCGGTCTGTGCAACACCATCGAGGAGTGGATCATGAGCGCCGAGTACATCATGGCCGGCGGCAACGAGCAGGTCATCCTGTGCGAGCGCGGCATCCGTACCTTCGAGAAGTACACCCGCAACACCCTCGATCTCTCTGCAGTGCCCATCATCCACGAAAAGACCCACCTGCCCATCATCGTGGACCCCAGCCACGCCACCGGCAAGGCAAACCTTGTGGAGCCCATGATGATCGCCGCCGTGGCCGCTGGTGCCGACGGTCTGGAAGTGGAGGTCCACTACGACCCCCAGCACGCATGGAGCGACGGCGCACAGTGCCTGACCCCGGATTCCTTCGCACAGGCCATGGCAAAGTGCCGTCAGGTGGCATGGGCCATTGGCCGGGATATGTAAAAGGCAAGCGTCCTCGCCCTCTCAGTCTCACATTCGTTCGACAGCTCCCCCAAAGGGGGAGCCCTTGGCAAAACCGGAAACTTTGCCGTACTGCCAAGGCCTCTCACTTTGGGAGAGGTGGCACGGCGTAAGCCGTGACGGAGAGGGCAAGCCTGCTTCCAAAAGGCAGATATACGAAAAGGCTCTCGTCTTTCAAGGCGAAAACCTTGAGAGACGAGAGCCTGTAAAGTTCAAACTACAGGGCACCCGTGGTACCACTCTCTTTGCTGCGCCTTTGGGCACAGCCGCTTTGCACGATCGGCTTTTTGCGGCGAATCGCTGTCCTTGTAACGGTGGACATCCGTCAGAGCCTACTTGTGTGTTCAGCCCTGCCGCTCAGGGGCCAGTAACCGAAACCCTCTGCACCCGCCTTGCACCACCCGGCGGCTCTCTGTACGCAGAAGAAATTCGTTTTTTCCCCGTCAACGCATTTGTGCTTTTTTCAAAGTGGACTAAGTTTAGCATGATTCGCGGGCAGTGTCAAGCAATCTGGCTCATTCTCAAAATGAAACAATTTCACAAAATAAGGGGCAGAATTTCCCAAAATTGTGCACCGGTCGATTCGGTGCATTTTTCGGTCGATTCGTGTCAAACGAATGCCCGGGGGGAGCTACGGGTGTATGATAGGATCAAAGATAGAACAGAGGAGGTACACCCTACATGAAACTACGTACCCGTAAATTCCTTGCCGGGCTGCTGAGCCTTGGCCTGCTGCTGCAGGCGGCAAGCCCCCTCAGCGCACTGGCGGCAGAGGATGCTCCCGTGGCGACGCATACTCTGACCGTTACGGTGGGCAATACTACTTACAACCTGACGGCGAATGGTGGAACTGTCAGCTTTGACGTGGCATGGCCTTTAGGTTATCCCGCCGTGTCTTATGACGATGGCTTTGTGTTTGAAGGCGGCTTTAATGGCGATGTAACCCTTAACGGTGGAGAAAACGTCACCATCAAGGGTGAATCTTACGCCGTGAATGGTAGCCTGAATGCAACTGTCAATGATCTGACCGTCACAAAATCCGATTCCGGCACTGATGCTGCGATTCGCGGGGATGCAACGATTACTAGCGCTGGTGATGTGAGAATCAGCGGCAACCTTGACTATAATAACATCAGCTTGGTAAATCAGGCTGTTGAAGGCAAGCTGACTGTGAACAGCGCACAGGATGTGAGCATTGACGGCATCCTCAACGGCGGTGCAGATATCAACTGTCAGACCCTTTCTCTGAATTGCGGAAACGGCTCGACCGTCAGCGGAACCCTGACCGTGCACAATGCGCAAAAAATTCAGGCTACCGCTTTTGCTATTTATGGCGTAATCGGCGACAGGGGTAAAGCAGGCAAGCTGGTACTTGATCACTGCACTGGTGCGGTCACGCTTTGCAATACCTACGGTTATGAGGCAGTTCAGGCAGGCACGGTGGAGGTAAGGAATCTGCCGACTGGTTACGTTGCCCGCTATTATGCAGGCAGCTCCGAGGCCGAGAGCACTGAGACCCAGGACGCGAATGATTGTGCAAGATACTCTTATTTCAGAATCGAGTATGTGAATCCGAGCAACAAGACGCTCACGCTGACGAATGCCAAGGCTTACACGGATGCAGCGTACACCACGGAGCTGATCAATGCAACGAGCGCAAACGGCACTTCTACCTATCATGTGGACGAGGGCAAGACAGTCTACGTCAAGGCTGTTGCACCGGGCGAAGGCCAGTGGAAGTTTGGTGGCTGGATAGACCGTGAAGAAACCAGCGAAAAAATCACTGTTACCGTGACCGAAGATATGACCCTGACTGCTAAATGGGTAGAACGGACCACCCATACTCTTACCCTGAAGTATGCCGAAGCCTATGAGGGCGAAACCAAGTTGGTTGGCACTGCTGGTGAAAATGGCACCACTACCTATACGGTAGAAAACGGCAAAGAACTGACCATCAAGGCCGTTGCGCCGGACGAGACCCAACAGTGGATGTTTAAGGGCTGGACTGGCAGCAACAAGACCGACAAAGAAATCAACGTTACTGTGCACGAAAACATGGCCCTGACCGCTAAATGGGTCAAGGAAATCCCTGAACCTGATGAAGGGGTCAACTACGGCATCAAAGTCACGATAGGCAATAATCCTCCCATTGAAGTGACCAGCGAAAACTGCGGGCACATTCTTGGAGTCGGAAACGACAAGCTCACCTATGACCCGGATACCCACACCCTGACCGGTACCGGCAGCTTTGGCAAGATGAAGGTCGAGATCACTGACGATCTCGAGGATAAGGTGGATGTGGTACTGAGCAATGCGAACGGTGCTGTGGTAAATGGCAGCCTGACCGTTACCGGCGCACAGGATGTGAAGGTAACGGGCGTATCCTCCACCGCCCTTATCACGGGGGACGCTACTATTACCTGCGCCGGTGACATCCTGATGGATAATACCGGTTCTGGCAATGTGCTGGGTTATGGTGACCACGGCAATCTCGATGTTCAGAGCGCACAGAATGTGACCATCCATGGTGAGGGCCGTACAGGCACCGATGAAGATGGAAACAACTATACCATCTATGGCAGAGCCGAGATTGAGTGCAGCGGTAATGTGGAGATCACCAGCCAGAATGGCGGTGCAGTTTGGGACCCGGTCGTGATCACCAAGGCGGCTAATGTGACGATCACTGCAAACCAGCGCGCTGTCTGGGATTCGCGCAGTTACCTCGATTCGTCCATCAATTGCAGTGGTGAAGTGAAGATCACAAGTAAGAATGCTGCGGCACTCCATGATGGCAAGCTGACGATCACTGGCGCAACAGACGTGACCATTTCTGGTAAGCGAGACGAAGGAGCAACCATTGGCGGTGATGTTGAAATCACCTGCTCTGGTGATGTGGTGCTGGAAAACAAGGGCACTGGCGCTGTAGTGGAGAGCAAACTGGTCTACACTCAGAGTCCTGCCAAGGGTTATGAGGTGAAGACCGGCAAGAATGCTGAAAGTGCAACGGTTGCTTATACGGACGAAGAAGGCACAACTTCTTACACTGTGCCGAACACTGAGACGAATCCTGAGACGAATCCTGTACCTTCGTACATCTCCATTACCGCTGTGGGCACTCCTCCTGTCGTGCCCGGCGATGACGACTTTACCGGCGGCGATTCCGGCGCAGGCGGCGCTGTTGCAGCCGTTCTGGTGGGCGGTGCAGCAGTCTGGGGCGGCTACGAGATCACTACCCGGGTGATCCTGCACAACATCCTGCCCGAGGGCGCAGAGATCCCCGCAAACCGCGGCCAGCTGGCACTGCTGGTGTGGAACACCGCAGGCAGACCTGAACCTGTGAACACCCCGGCCTTTGCGGATGTGGCAGATGCCGACACCGCCAAGGCAGCCCAGTGGTGTGTGGAGCAGGGCCTGCTGGATGCCAAGAGCGAGAGCAGCTTCAAGCCGGAAGGCTGGATGCCCAAGTTCAAGACCATTGAAGTGTGGGAAAAGGCATTCCCCAAACAGTAAACCCATGCTGAACCAAAGAGAGCAGCTTCGGCTGCTCTCTTTTTGTATGCAGAGGGGACCTTTGTTAACAAACTGCTAAGTTTTTGGAAAGTTGTGCTCGAATTGCTGTTGCGCCCGGTTTTACTGTGCTATACTACTTGCATCAGGAACCAAAGGAGGAATTGCCACATGAAAGAAGTCAAACCTTCCAAAAAGCCGCTGGCGATCTACTACGCCATCGTGCTGGCGGTCCTGCTGCTGCTCAACCTTGTGCTGCTGCCGTGGATGAGCGAGCGTCAGGTGGAGGAAGTGGACTACGGTACCTTTATGACCATGACCGAGGAAAAGAACATCGGCCGTGTGGATATCGAATCCAATCAGATCATTTTTACCGATAAAGAGGAAAAGCAGGTCTACAAGACCGGCCTGATGAACGACCCGGAGCTTACCCAGCGCCTGTATGATGCCGGAGCACAGTTTTCCAGCGAGATCGTGGAGCAGGGGTCGCCGATGCTCAATTTCCTGATCTGGTTTGTGCTGCCCATCCTGCTGTTCAGCTTCATCGGCAACCAGATGAACAAAAAGCTGATGGAAAAGGCCGGCGGCGGCCCGGGGTCCATGATGTTCGGCGGCGTGGGCAAGTCCAACGCCAAGGTCTATGTGCAGTCCACCCACGGCATCCGCTTTGCGGATGTGGCCGGTGAGGATGAAGCCAAGGAAAACCTGCAGGAGATCGTGGATTACCTGCACGACCCCGGCAAGTACGAGAGCATTGGCGCATCCATGCCCAAGGGCATCCTGCTGGTGGGCCCTCCGGGCACCGGCAAGACCATGCTGGCCAAGGCCGTGGCAGGCGAATCCAACGTGCCCTTTTTCTCCATTTCCGGCTCTGAATTCGTGGAGATGTTCGTGGGCATGGGCGCATCCAAGGTGCGCGACCTGTTCCGGCAGGCCAAGGAAAAGGCCCCCTGCATCGTGTTCATCGATGAGATCGATGCCATCGGTCAGAAGCGCAACAGCGGCAATCTCGGCGGCAACGACGAGCGTGAGCAGACTTTGAACCAGCTGCTCACCGAGATGGACGGCTTTGAGGGCAACACCGGCGTCATCATTCTGGCGGCCACCAACCGCCCGGATTCGCTGGACCCGGCCCTGACCCGTCCCGGACGCTTTGACCGCCGCGTGCCGGTGGAGCTGCCCGACCTCAAGGGCCGCGAAGAGATTTTGAAAGTGCACGCCAAAAAGGTGGCACTGGCCCCGGGCATCGACTTCAACACCGTGGCCCGCATGGCTTCCGGTGCATCCGGTGCGGAACTTGCCAACATCGTCAACGAAGCAGCCCTGCGCGCCGTGCGTGCAGGCCGCAAGAGCGTGACGCAGGCCGATCTGGAGGAGAGCATCGAGGTGGTCATTGCAGGCTACCAGAAGAAGAACTCCATCCTCACCGACAAGGAAAAGTGCATCGTGGCCTACCACGAGATCGGCCATGCACTGGTGGCGGCCAAGCAATCCAACTCTGCCCCTGTGCAGAAGATCACCATTATCCCCCGCACCTCCGGCGCACTGGGCTACACCATGCAGGTGGACGAGGGCAACCACTACCTGATGAGCAAGGAAGAGCTGGAAAACAAGATCGCCACCCTTACCGGCGGACGCGCCGCCGAGGAAGTGGTGTTCCGATCCATCACCACCGGTGCCTCCAACGATATCGAGCAGGCCACCAAGCTTGCCCGCGCCATGCTTACCCGCTACGGCATGAGCAAGGACTTTGACATGGTGGCGCTGGAGACCGTGAACAACCAGTATCTGGGCGGCGATACCTCGCTGGCCTGCTCGGCCCAGACCCAGCGCGAGATCGACCAGAAGGTGGTGGAGCTGGTCAAGGCTCAGCACGAAAAGGCTGTCCGCATCCTGACCGACAACCGCGCCAAGCTGGACGAGCTGGCACAGTATCTGTACCAGAAGGAGACCATCACCGGCGAGGAGTTCATGGAGATCCTGAACCGGGAACCGGCACAGGCCCAGTGACCCCGGCAGCAGAGATTCCAAAAAATTTTTATAGCCTGCTGCAATAATCCCGCCGCCGCATCCGTTTATAAGACAGATGCGGCGGTTTTGTATTACACCGCATGGCAGACCATGGTTTTCCACAAAACAAAAATGTGCGGTGCAAAACCGCCGTCAACGGAGGTATTCCAAATGAAACTGAACCATAAATTTGTCCGTACCGTCACCACCACCGCTGCAGTGCTGGGCGCTGCCGCCATGCTGAGCGTGGGTGCATTTGCCGCAGAAGCAGACATCAACGACCCTGCTGCCGCAGGCTATCTGCCCCCGCAGGAGCAGATGGTGCAGGGGGATATCGCCCTGCACAGCGCCGATGTGGCGATCGGCGAAAAGGACCCCACCTACGGCGGCTACGGCGCACCGGAGGGAAACCCCATTCAGGGCAATATCATGCTGATCTCCGGCGATGAGCTGGCCGCCCCGTCCGCAGATGCAGCGGCGAAAAAGAGCGAGGCACGTTACACCGTCAAGGGCCTGTTCGGCAGAGAAGTGCTGTACACTGCCCGCCAGAAGGACAGCGTGCTGACGCTGGATGTGCCCGCCGGTTCTGCTACCTTCCGCACCACCGTGCAGGACATGCAGACCCTGCTGAACGAGGGTGTGAGCACGCTGGTGGTCCAGACTGAGAAGGGCTCCACCACCCTGAACCTGTCCCTGTTGGTGGAGGGCCAGAAGGGCACCGACCGCGTGGTGCTGCGCCGACTGGGCGAAAACAACTTCCTCACCGTGGGCCTGCGCTGCCGCCGCGATTTGGTCGTGGGGCGCTGACCGCTTGACAGATGAACCCTCTCAGTCTCGCATACGCTCGACAGCTCCCCCGAAAGGGGGAGCTTTTTTGCGCCTTCCGTCAGATGCGAAAGCTCGCCCTTCGGGAGAGCTGGCATCGCACAGCGATGACTGAGAGGGTTTCTACGCCTGAGAGCGCAAGGCTGCATACGGTTGTTAAGTTTTTGAAAATTTGCGCAGATGTCTTTGCAAAGTCTGCCGGGAGATGTTATAGTTAAATTGAAACAGTATGTATTCCCGATAGAAAGGAAAAAACGCCATGGAGCATTTTGTGGAGTTTGAGGACGTTTGCAAATATTATCAGACCGGCAGTGTGAAGATCGCCGCCGCAGACCACCTGAATTTCTATGTGGATAAGGGCGAGTTCTGCATCATCGTGGGGCCTTCCGGCGCAGGCAAGACCACCCTGCTGAACATCCTCGGCGGCATGGACAGCTGCGACGAGGGCAACGTCTGGCTGGACGGCCAGAACGTGAGCCACTTTACCGCCAGAGAGCTGACCACCTACCGCCGGTACGATGTGGGCTTTGTGTTCCAGTTCTACAACCTTGTGCAGAACCTGACCGCACTGGAGAACGTGGAGCTGGCCAGCGAGATCTGCCGCGACCCGCTGGACCCCAAAGAGACCCTGCGCAGCGTGGGTCTGGGAGAGCGGCTGAACAACTTCCCGGCCCAGCTTTCCGGCGGCGAGCAGCAGCGGGTGTCCATTGCCCGCGCACTGGCCAAAAACCCCAAGCTGCTGCTCTGCGACGAGCCCACCGGTGCACTGGATTACAAGACCGGCAAGCAGGTGCTGGCCCTTTTGCAGGATACCTGCCGCCGCACCGGCCGCACGGTGATCGTTATTACCCACAACACCGCCCTGACGGCGATGGCAGACCGCATCATTCAGGTGCGCAGCGGCAAGATCGTCTCCAATCAGGTCAACGAGCATCCTGTGCCGGTGCAGGAGATTGAGTGGTGAGAGCTGTGCTGAAAAGTTATCGTAAAAACATCCTGCGGGAAATGAAGGACAACCTGAGCCGCATGGTCTCGCTGTTCGGTATCGTAGCGCTGGGCGTGATGATGCTGACCGGCCTGATGAGTTTTGCGCCCAGCATGCGCATCGCCGGGCAGAAATACTACGTGCAGCAGAACGTGTTCGACCTGCGGGTGCTGTCCACGCTGGGCCTTTCGGAGGAGGACATTGCCGCCCTTGCCGCCGTGGACGGCGTGGAGGCTGTGCAGCCGGTGAAATATCAGGACGTGGAGGCCCAGTGGCAGGGCCAGAGCGAGACGGCGGTGGTGCGCCTGCAGCAGCTGCCCGCCGACCCCGGGGCCGACACGGCAGAAAATATGAACCGTCTGGTGCTGCTCTCGGGCCGGATGCCTGAGGCTCCGGATGAGTGCGTGGTGCATGTGATGGGCTACGGCGACCCGGTGGAACCGGGCACGGTGCTCACCCTGCCGGAGGACACCGAATATGTGAGCCGGAAGCAGTTCACGGTAGTGGGCACCGTGCAGGACCCGCAGCATTTTTCCACGGACAAGGAGAGCAGCACCGCCGGTGACGGCCAGCTGGATGATATCGTGTTCCTGCCGGAGGGCAGCCTGACCACGGATTATTATACGGTGTGCTATCTCAAAGTAAAAAATGCCGGCCTGTATGATAATTACTCGGACGCGTATCAGGCAGCAGTGGATGACACAGCCGCAAGGGTAAAGGCCATCAGCGGCGCACAGTGCACGGCCCGGCGGGCGGAGCTGATCGAGGACGCCAGTGCAGAGCTGGCCGACGCCCGGGCCGAGTACAACGACAAAAAAGCCGAAGCAGACCGTCAGTTTGCGGAGGCAGAGCAGCAGCTGGCCGATGCACAGGCACAGCTGGACAGCGCCAAAGCCCAGCTGGATGCGGGCGAAGCGGAGCTTGCCGCCAACAAAAAGGCTCTGCCGGATACCATGCAGGGCGGTGCGGACGAGCTGGTGAGCGGCGAGCAGCAGCTGCTGGAATTTGAGGATCAGCTGCAGCAGATCGAGATGCTGGTGAACCTGAAAAAGGTGGCCGACCCGCTGCTGGGCTATGCAGAAACGGCTCTGCACAACGCGCAGAAGGCGCTGGACGAGGCGGAACCTGCCGATGAAGAGTACACCGAGCTGCGGGATGCCCTGCAGAAGGCGCAGGATGCTTACGACAACATCAGCGGCCAGCTGAACGGCTATCAGGCCCAGCTGGACGAGGGCAAGCGCCAGATGTATGCACAGGGGCTGATCTCTTCGCCCAGCCTTTCCAACGAGCAGCTGGTGACCGAAGCCAAAGCCGCATTGCGCCAGATGAAGGTAAAGCTTCTGCAGGGGCAGCTGCAGCTCACCACCGGCACGGCCACAGCCTACACCCAGTTTGATGCGGCTCGCACCCGGCTGGACGAAGGCTGGCAGCAGTACAACGACGGCGTGCAGCAGCTGGCCGATTCCCGCGCGGAGTACGAGAGCCGGAAGGCCGATGCCGAACAGCAGCTGGCCGACGGCCTTGCCCAGCTGAACGATGCCGAGGAGCAGGTGAGCCAGATCAAGAGCGGCGAGTGGTATGTGCTGGACCGCGGCTCCACCATGAGCTTTGTCACCTTTGAGCAGTATGCCGACCGCATGGATGCCATTGCACGGGTGTTCCCGGTGTTCTTCTTCCTGGTGGCGGCGCTGGTGGCCACTACTACTATGACCCGCATGGTGGACGAGAACCGCCTGCAGCTGGGTACTCTGAAAGCTCTGGGTTACTCCAACGCAAAGATCGCAGGCAAGTATCTGTTCTATGCCCTCAGCGCCAGCGTGCTGGGCAGCATCGTGGGCATGGTCATCGGTTTTGTGGTGTTCCCGCTCATCATCTGGTATGCTTACCAGATGATCTTCAGCATGTCCACCTTTACGCTGCACTTTTACCCCGGCATGGCGGCAGCCAGCGTAGCCATCAGCGCGGCCGTCATCGGTTTTGCTACATGGAACGCCTGCCGTGCCAGCCTGAAGGAAAAGACTGCAGCTTTGCTGCTGCCCCGGGCCCCGGTGGCAGGCAAGCGCATCTTTTTGGAGTACATCACCCCGCTGTGGCAGCACATGAGCTTCTCCCAAAAGACCACAGCCCGCAACCTGTTCCGCTACAAAAAGCGCTTCTTCATGACAGTGCTGGGCGTGGCAGGCTGCACGGCGCTGCTGCTGATCGGTTTTGGCATTCAGGATTCCATCCTGCCCATCGTGGACAAGCAGTCCGGGCAGCTGACCCACAACGATCTCACCATCTCGCTCAGCGATGAAAAGGCGCTGACCATGGAGCAGGGCCTTGCCGACACGCTGGACAGCAGCAGTGCGGTCCACAGCTGGGGCGCGTTCTACACAAAGTCCACCACCCTTTATAATGAAGAGGGCGGGAGCGCCGATGTCAGCATCGTAGGCGCGGAGGACGATGCCCGGATGACCGAATACTTCACCTTCCGCACCCGGGTGGGCCACGACCCCATTCCCTTTGAAGAGGACAGCGTGATCCTGACCGAAAAAACGGCCCTGAATCTGGGGCTGAGCGTGGGCGATACGTTCTATGTGGAGGCAGCAGACGGGAGCCGCGTGCCGCTGGTGCTGACCGGCATTACTGAGAACTACATGTTCACCCGGCTGTATCTCTCCAATGCGCAGCTGCAGGCCCTGCTGGGCAGCACGCCGGAGTGGAACACCGTCTACGGCCTGACCGGCTGTACCACCGAGGCGGAGTACAACGCCCTGCGCACAAAGCTGCTGGGCTGCAACTATGTGAGCAGCGTCAGCTTCACCGAGGACACCACCTCCATGTTCGGCAGCCTGATCGGCAGCCTGAACTACGTGGTGGTGCTGATCATCGTGTGCGCGGCGGCGCTGGCGGCGGTGGTGCTGTACAACCTGATCAGCGTCAACCTTGCCGAACGAAAAAAGGAGCTTGCCACCATCAAGGTGCTGGGCTTCTATGACAAAGAAGTGTACCGCTACATCTTCCGCGAGATCGAGCTTTTGTCCCTCATCGGCTCCGGCGTGGGCCTGTTGCTGGGCGTGCCGCTGCACCGGTTCATCGTCCTGACCGTGGAAATGGATCAGCTGATGTTCATTCGCACCATTGCACCCCGCAGCTATCTGCTGGCAGTGGCATTGACGATGCTGTTCACCTTTGTGGTGTGCTTTGCCATGCGGCGGCATGTGCGGCATATCAGCATGGTGGAAAGCATGAAAGCGCCGGAGTGACAGCATGACAGCGGCACCGGGTGCTCCGTCCCGCCTGCGCTCGCCAGACCACCAGCAAGAGAAAGCCCTCGCACTTCCCGCAGCGGCGCATCGTCGATTCTAATTGCAGCCTGCACGTTAGACATGGCTTCGCGCATCTTGCCGGAGCACCCGGTGCCGCTGCCGGCAAAGAACCGGTAAATTCATAAAAGCTTCATATAAATAACATGCTTTCGCAGAAATTCTCTGGTATGATAATGCTACCGACAGGCGGGGCCGCAACCGCCTGAACGGGTAACATGATTCCTCCTTTACCAAACCAAATACCGCAAAACAAAACACCGCGCCTTGTCTGATCCGCAGCAGACAGGGCGCGGTGTCTTGTTTAAACCGTTAAGTTTTCAGCATCTGCGGCAATGGCATCGGCCTGCTGCTGGGTGAGCACGCGGCACTTGACCATCCGCTTGAGCACCACCTGCATCCGCTTGAAGGCAAGCTCCGGGCTGCTGGCGTAGGTGGAAGGCGCGTTGGGCATACCCGCCAGATAGATTGCTTCGGCATCGGTCAGCTGGGCCGGTTCCTTGCCAAAGTAGCCCTCGGCAGCTTCTGCAATGCCATAATACCCGCTGCCAAAATAGATGGTGTTGGCGTACATCTCAAAGATCTGCTGCTTGGAGTAGGTCTTTTCAAGATCAAAAGCAGCAAGCATCTCGGCAGCCTTGCGGGCCAGATGCTTGTCCTGCGTGAACAGCTCGTTCTTGGCAAGCTGCTGGGTCAGGGTGCTGCCACCCTCGGCCAGCGAGTGGGTGCGCAGGTCGGCTAGCAGGGCGCGGGCGATGGCCCCCGGGTCGATGCCCTTGTGGGTCATAAAATGCTCGTCCTCGGTGCAGATGACTGCGTTAATATAGATCTGCGGCAGCGCATCGTAGGAAGTATAGCTCCCGCGGGCACAGATGGCGTCGTACATGGAAGCCACTGGGTAACTGCTGGCGGCACTGCGGTACAGCTGTCTGCCCTGATAAAAGAACCAGCCGCCTGCCAGCAGCCCGCCAAGCAGCAGGATGCAAAGAACAACGAGCAGGCTCTGCTTTAAAAAATGAAAGAAACGATGCAGCATCGAAAAACTCCTTTGATGATAAAAAAGAACGCTACCATAATAAACGATTTGCAGGGCGTTTGCAAGGAACAGCTTTAGTATAACAATAAAATTTTAAGGTTTTATCAATGGAAAAATAAAAATTTTCGAAGAAGCAGAAGTGTTACTCCTGTTGGAACTGCACAACGGGATGCTGCAAATGCGGGCTGCGCATCGTGCAGAAAACTCAATTTGAAAAAAACTGGAATTAACCCATTGACAAACTGGGTAAGAGGGGATATAATGCAAACAATAAATCCACAAACCTAGTGGGAAAAAGAAAACGACGGTTTTGCTTCCCGGCACAGAGCAGATAGAGGCTCCGGTTTGTAGATGAGTGGGAAAGAATTATTTCGGAAAGGAGGGCACGGATATGAAGCTGATTTGGAACGACCTGCTGCACGCAAACTTCCGCTATGGGCGAATGTACGGTGACCGGGCAGAACATCTGGCTGTGAACTGTACGATGCCCTCTTGCTGTGCACGAATGTGTACCCGAATGTGACGTTGACAGAATCGCTTTGAATTGTGTTTGCCCGGTGCGCTTATGTATCACGCATCGGGATTTTTTGTATCATGAAATTATACTAAAAGTATAAATAGAGAGGTAAAATACTATGTCTAACTATAAATTTGAGACCCTGCAGCTTCACGTTGGCCAGGAGCAG
>ERZ772820.2438-NODE-2438-length-13063-cov-3.643373_pt1 | contig 13063 bp, 9 predicted proteins | sample MGYA00511377_ERZ772820 | MGnify/ENA primary metagenome ERZ772820 (study PRJEB29015, sample SAMEA2737684) | human gut metagenome | biome: human gut; feature: human-associated habitat; material: faeces | place: China | collected 2012 ...
GGCCTCGGTGACGTGATGCAGGCCCTTCCGCTTGCGCTTTCTCAGCAGAAGAACACCTATGTCAGCCTCTTTATCCCATATTACAGTCAGATCAAGTATTCCGGCAAGTGGCAGACAGAATTTCTAGGCGCGTTTGACGTGCCGCTGGCCTGGCGGCGGGAATATGTCGGCATTTTCCACCTCAAGACCCGCCGCAAGAAGCTCCAGATCTATTTCATCGACAACGAGCACTATTTCAACCGCGGCGGCGTTTACGGCTTTGCCGACGACGGTGAACGCTATGCCTATTTCAGCAAGGCCGTCCTCGCAGCAATGAACTATCTGGAGCTTCAGCCGGACGTCGTCAGCTGCCACGACTGGCAGGCAGCGCTCATCCCGCTGCTGCTGAAAACGGAATACCGCGGCTGCTTCCCGGATGCGAAGAGCGTGTTTACGATCCACAATATCGAATATCAGGGCAAGTGCAATCTGCAATTCAACTATGACGTGCTGGGCCTTGGCGCGGGCTGCGACGAGATTCTTCGCTTTGACGACTGCACGAACTTCATGAAGTCCGCTATCGTCACAGCCGACCGCGTGACGACCGTTTCCGAGACATACGCGCAGGAGCTGCGCTATCCGTACTATTCCCACGGGCTCGACGGCGTTCTGCAAAGCAGAGGCTCAGACTTCTCCGGAATCACCAACGGCATCGATATGCAGGTTTTTGATCCCGCGAAGATTGAGAACATCGCGCAGAACTTCACTGCAAAGACGCTTCGCGAGGGGAAAATCGCAAACAAGCTTGCCCTCCAGCAGCGCGTCGGCCTGCCGGAGGACCGTGACGTAGCTGTTCTGGCCATGGTCACGCGCCTCGTCGGGCACAAGGGCATTGATCTGCTGTGCTACATCGCCGAGCGCCTGATCCAGCGCCGCATCCAGCTTGTCATCATCGGCACAGGCGAAGAAAAATACGAATGGTACTTAAACACCCTGCGTGAACGGTTTGGCGATAAGGTCTCCGTCAATCTGCTCTTTGACGGCGGGCTTGCGAACCTTGTCTACGCTGCGTCCGACCTGTATCTCATGCCGTCGAAATCCGAGCCATGCGGCCTGTCGCAGCTCATTGCCATGCGCATGGGCTCCGTCCCGGTCGTCAACGCAACAGGCGGACTCAAGGATACGGTCTGGCCGTATAACGAAGCGGATGAGACGGGGCGCGGCTTTACCTTCCAGAGCTACAATGCGGACGATTTCCTCGCCGCCATTGACCGCGCGCTTACGCTGTACTATAATGAGCCGGAAAAATGGCTGCGCCTCGCCGAAAATGATATGGCGGTCGATTCCAGCTGGGACGTTCCGGCGCAGAAATACATGGCGCTGTTCCAGAACGTCTGCGGACAGTAAGCGCCCTTGAAAAAGATATTAGAGAAAAAGGACATATAGAAGCATGACAAAAGAGAACCTTCTTCAGCACTTACAGGAATGCTGCGACCGGCTGTTCGGCTGCTCGCTCGAAATGGCGACGGAAAAACAGGTATATCGCGCTGTATGCGTCGCCGTGCGCGAGCTTCTGGAGGACGACCGCCGTGCGTTTGTTGAGCAGACGCGTGCAGAGCAGCGCAAGCAGGTCTATTATATGTCGATGGAATTTCTGGTCGGCACGAGCCTGCGCAACAACCTGTACAACATGGGCCTGCTGGAACCGGCAGGGGAGATCCTGCATGATCTCGGCTTCAGCCTGGAAAGCCTCTGCGCGCTTGAGCCGGATGCCGGACTTGGCAACGGCGGCCTGGGCCGTCTGGCCTCGTGCTATATGGACGCAGCGACCGGTCTGAATTATCCCGTGACCGGCTTCTCCATCCGATATGAGTTCGGCATCTTCCGCCAGAAGATCGTCGACGGCTGGCAGATGGAATTCCCGGATAACTGGCTCGAAATGGGCGATGTGTGGCTGCATACCCGCAAGGACGACGCTGTAGAGGTTCGCTTCGGCGGACAGGTGCACGAGTGGATGGACGGCGACAAGTTCAAGACCGCCCAGACAGGCTATCAGTCCGTCATTGCAGTCCCGCACGATTTGTACATTTCCGGCTATGGCTCCAAGGCCGTCAACAAGCTGACGCTCTGGAGCGCCAGTATGCCGCAGAGCTTTGACATGAACGCGTTCTCGCGCGGCGATTATGTCCGCGCGCTCGAGCAGAATACCATGGCCGAGGCCATTTCGAAGGTTCTCTATCCGGCAGACGACCACATCAACGGCAAGCGTCTGCGTCTGCGCCAGCAGTATCTGCTGGTGTCCAGCTCACTGCAGTCGATCCTGAACGAGCATCTGAAAAATTACCATACGCTTGATAACCTGGCTGACAAGGTTGCCGTGCACATCAACGATACGCATCCGGCACTCTGCGTGCCAGAGCTGATGCGCCTGCTGGTCGACGAGCACGACTACAGCTGGGAACGCGCGTGGGAGATCACCTGCGCGACGCTTTCCTACACCAACCATACCGTCATGGCCGAGGCACTTGAGCGTTGGCCGGTCGATCTGTTCCGGGAGCAGCTGCCGCGCATTTACGCCATCTGCCAGGAGATCAACCGCCGCCTCATGGAAAAGCTGCACTGCGTCTATCCGAACGATCCCGGCAAGTGGGAGTATATGGCCGCTGTCACGAACAGCGAGGTTCGCATGGCGAACCTGTGCCTGGCCTGCTGCCACAAGATCAACGGCGTTTCGCAGCTGCACACGGATATTCTTGAAAAAACCATCTTCAGGGATTATTATAATCTCGATCACAGCCGCTTCCTGAACATCACAAACGGCATTGCGTACCGCCGCTGGCTGTGCCAGTCGAACCCGGCCCTGACCGGCTATCTGCAGTCGCTCATCGGCGACGGCTTCCTGAACGACGCGAACGCGCTCGAAGCGCTGCTCCAGTACCGTGACGATCCTGATGTTCTGGAAAATCTGCAGGCCATCAAGCGCAAAAACAAGGTACGCCTTGCCGCTTATATCGCGAAGCACAACGGTGTCAACGTCGACCCGGATTCGATCTTCGACGTGCAGGTCAAGCGCCTGCATGAATACAAGCGGCAGCTGCTGAATGTCCTGCATATCCTGACGCTTTACAACGATGTCAAGGATCACCCGGAAAAGCCGGTCTATCCGCAGACATTCATCTTCGCGGCCAAGGCCTCCGCAGGCTATTATCTGGCCAAGCAGATCATTTCGCTCATCGTCGCCGTTTCCAATCTTGTAAACTCTGACCCGCAGGTGCAGAACAAGCTCAAGGTGGTCTTCATTGAAGACTATAAAGTCTCGCTGGCCGAGATCATCATCCCGGCTGCCGACCTGTCCGAGCAGATCTCCGTTGCGGGTAAGGAGGCCTCCGGTACCAGCAACATGAAGCTGATGATCAATGGCGCAGTCACGCTCGGCACGCTCGACGGCGCAAACGTCGAGATTCGTGAGCGCGTGGGCGACGAGAATATGTTCCTGTTCGGCATGACAGCCGACGAGGTGCAGGCGCTGTGGCAGCGCGGCTATGACCCGCGCCAGTTCCTGACGCCGGAGCTTGACAGAGTTCTGCAAATGCTGACCTCCGGCGTGCTGGGGCAGCGCTTTGACGATGTCGCCGCTTCGCTCCTGACGCCGCGCTTCGGCGCTGCCGACAGCTACATGACCGTCGCGGACTTTGCAAGCTACAAGGCTGCCAAGGCGCACGCGGTCGAGGTCTATCAGGACCGCACCCGCTTTGCAAAGATGTCCCTCACAAACAGCGCAAGAGCCGGCATTTTCTCCTCCGACCGCTCGGTCGAGCAGTACGCCAGGGAAATCTGGGATCTGTAAGCACCACAGCAAATATTCCGAAGGGGCCGACAAGCATCGTCGGCCCCTTCCCTGATGAAATGGACGGTACGCCACATGAGAATTCTATTCGACAGCAAGCTTTCGCAGTTCAAAACGCCCTTCGGAACGCTCAAACGGCAGGAGGTCTGCACGCTGCACATCATGATCCCGTGCTCCTGCCGCACAACGGCGGTCTGCCTCGTTTTGCAGGCGGAAAACGGTGCGGAGCTGCGCTGTGTCCCGTTTGCAAAGCAGTCAGACGATACGCTCTACGATACCTGGGGCGGAGAGCTGACGATTTCCGATGCCGGACTGTATTTCTATTACTTCCATATCACCACGCAGGATGGCGCGTTCCGCCTGTTCAAGCAGGGCGAAAGCGACACGAACATGGAAGACGGCGGCCTCTGGCAGCTCAGCGTTCTGGAGGAAAAATTCCCCGTCCCGGACGACTGCGCGGGCGCAATCATGTATCAGATCTTCCCAGACCGCTTTTTTCAGGCCGGAGTTTGTGACCTGACCGGGAAGATCACGCCCTATTGGGTGCATGAGAACAAGGACGACGTGCCGGTCTATCTGCCGAACGCCAACGGCGAGGTGCTCAACAACGACTTTTACGGCGGAAATCTGAACGGCATCCGCGAAAAGCTTCCGTATCTGCACGCGCTCGGTGTGGAGATTTTATATCTCAATCCGATTTTCTATGCATGGTCGACGCACCGGTACGATACCTGTGATTACAAGCGCATCGACCCCATGCTCGGCTCGGAGGCGGATTTCCGCGCGCTCTGCGGCGCGGCGCACGCGCTGGGCATGAAGATCATTCTCGACGGCGTATTCAGCCATGTCGGCAGCCGCAGCGCGTATTTTCAGCAGGCGATCCATGACCCGGCCTCGCCGTACCGCGGCTGGTTCCGGTTCAAGCAGTATCCAAACGTCTACGACAGCTGGTGGGGGATCACGACGCTGCCGTGCATTGACAAGCTGAACCCGGATTATATGGACTATATCATTGACAGTGACGACAGTGTTGTCGTCCGCTGGCTGAAGCTTGGCGCGGACGGCTGGCGGCTGGACGTCGTCGACGAGCTGCCGGACGCGTTTCTCGCACGCCTGCGTGCGCGTATCCGGCAGGTCAAGCCGGACGCGATTCTGATCGGCGAGGTCTGGGAGGATGCGTCCAGCAAGATCGCATATGACTGCCGCCGCCGGTATTTTACCGACCGGCAGCTCGATTCCGTCATGAACTACCCGTGGCAGAAGGCGATCCTGCGCTATGTGCGCGGGGAGGATGACGGGACAGGACTTGGCGCGTCTATTCGCACGATTGCGGAGAATTACCCGCCCGATGTGCTGCAGGCCGTGATGAATATTCTGTCCACGCACGACACCCCGCGCGCCATCAACGCGATTCTCGATCCGCGTGACGGCGACCGGGCAGAGCTGGCCCGGCGGCACTTTACGGCGGAGCAGCTTGCAGAGGGGAAAAAACGTCTCAAAATGGCGGCATTTTTACAGTTTATGCTCCCCGGTATGCCGTGTATTTATTACGGCGACGAGGCGGGCATGACCGGCTACCGCGACCCGTTCAACCGCGCGTATTATCCGTGGGGCAGGGAAGACGGCAATTTAATCTCGTTCTACCGCTCACTGGCGCGCGTCAAAAAAGCTTCGCCCGCCCTGCGGCGCGGCACGGTTCTGGTATTGGAAGCGGGCGGCGGACGTCTGATGCTGCTGCGGCAGTATGAGGGCAAAAATGTGGCAGTCTGCTGCAACCGCTCGGAAAGCCCGTGGACGCTTCCGCACAGCGGCACGATCCTACTCGGCGGCGGCATCGCCGAATATACCGGCGAAACGCTCACCCTTGGTTGCGGCGGCTTCTGCGCCATGGAGCGCGAATAATATACGGAGGCAATTCAAATACAAATCAGGGCTGCAGCGTGCTCAACTCGCTGCAGCCCTGATAAGACATGAGGAAGGAACCCGGAGCAGGCATGATTTCGGTCATGCCTGCTTTTCGTTCCAATAGCCGTCCTTTTCAGCTTGCCGCGCCAAGCGTATCCGCAAGCGCGGTATCGGCGGGGAAGGGACTGAGATTGTAGAGGAAAAGAACATCGGTCACGCCGCGCTGCGTCATAAGCTGCTCTACATCGTCGTAGTAATAGCGCGGATCGATCATGACAATCTGCTGATAGTAGGGGATGAGGAACGGTACGAAGCTGTTCGCATAGGAATCCTTGAAAATCAGCAGGATTTTCCCATTATTTGCGGTCGTTTTGATAGTGACAAGCGGATGGTTGCCGCCGAAAAAGACGGTGTATTTGTCCTTCGTATCCAGCGCAGAATCGACAAAGACAGAGCCGGCCTTTTCCTGCGTGCTGTCGTAGAGCACATAGTAGCTCACATCGGTGCCGAGCGGCTCATAGGCCGTGATCGTATCCTCGGCGGTGTGCTTGCCGCTCTTAGAGGCAAGCGTGCCCTCAAAGGAGTTGGTCAGGACATGGACGCGATAGTTCGTGATCGGCGTCTCGATCCCAAGCAGCTCCGCCGAGGCGTCAAAGGCGCAGTATGCGCCGAGGCTTGTCCAATGGTGGTCAGTGCGGTAAAAAACGCCGTCCCTGACGTGGGCTTTCAAAGCCAGCGTCACATCTGCATACTGCATACAGGGCGAAAGCGCTTGATTGACGGTGAACAGATCCTCCTGCTGATTGTGCGCAGGCGCGTTTGCAGGAAGATAATCGCGCATAACAAGGGAGGCATTTGGGACGATCATCGCCGTCATGCGGAGATCATCGTGCTTCGCGGCGAACTCCTTCATCGCGGTCAGCGTCCGGTCAAGCACAGCCGGATCGGGGGCCTCCGGGATCTCAATCAGATAATTGTCCTGACAAAGGTAAACGCCGTTGGACTCCTTCTGCCCAAGCAGCTGGTCGATCCGCAGCTTGGCGGAAATCCAGTGGTCGCGCGCAAAGAACTGATCTGCAAAGGCAGACTGCAGCTTCGACATAAAGCTTCCGTCCAGAACTGAAGCCGCCGTCAGCGCTGGATAGGCTTGAAGCTTTCGGTTCTCATTTTCCGAGAAATCGCGCTTCGTGTGAAGCAGATTGACAAGGCCGAAGACAAGCAGAACCACGGCAAGCAGCGCAGCCAGAAGGACTCCATGCAGCTGGCTGTTGCGCTGAAGGATCAGCTGCTGCTTTTCAGAGTCCTGCCTGCGCTTTATTTGCGGATTCATGGGATCACCTCGCTTAGAACTGAGCATAGAGGAAGGATTGATAGGTGGCGTTCGTCATATACGGGACGCAAAGCAGGAAAATGCCGATCAGAAGCAGCGCAGAAAGCACAAGGCCAGGACTGCGCCGCGAGAACACGAGATGCCGGTAAAGCGTCCGAATCCATGGGCCGCAGCCAAGAATGCCGAGTACAAGAAGCTTCCAGTTTGCTGCAAAATAGTATTTTGCGGTGGAATCCCAAAACGCGCGGCTCCCGGCACCGAACATCCGCCCAAGATAGAAAATCGCCGAGGAAAAATCAGGAGAGAAGAACAGCACCCAGCCGACGATGACGGCCAGCAGCGTCAGAATATGGCGAATCGGGGAGGGCGTCTTTGCAAGGATGCCTTTGAGCGGATACTTTTCCAGCAGCAGCAAAATCCCGTGATACAGGCCCCATGCCACGAATGTCCACGACGCGCCGTGCCACAGGCCGGTCAGGATCCAGACGATCAGCAGGTTGCGGATGCACTTTGGCGTGCTTACACGGCTGCCGCCAAGCGGGATATACACATAGTCACGGAACCAGCGGCCAAGGGAAATGTGCCATCTGCGCCAGAACTCCGTCAGGGAAGCAGAGAGGTAGGGATGGTCGAAGTTGGCGTCAAAGTCGAAGCCGAACAGCTTCGCCATGCCGATGGCCATGTCGGAATAGCCGCTGAAGTCGAAGTAGAGCTGAAGCGAATAGCAGATCGCGCCGAGCCACGCCGACCCGCCGGAAAGCGAACCGGATGAGAGTGCAGAAATACTCTGGAACGCGGCACCGAGATTATCGGCCAGCAGCACCTTTTTCGCAAGGCCAAGAACGAGCATCGGGACAGCTTCGGAAACCTTGTACAGCGTCACCGGATGCGATTTCAGCTGCGGCTCGAACTGTGCGTACTCGACGATCGGGCCGGAGATCATTTTCGGGAAAAAGCTGACATAAAGGCAGAAATCCAGCGGATTTTTCTGCGCGGGCGCGCGACGGTGGTAAACGTCCGAAAGATACGACAGGTTCTGGAAGGTGAAGAAGGAAATGCCGAGCGGAAGCGCCGGAGACGGCGCGTTCAGCGTGAACGGCAAAATGGCGTTGAGCGTTTCGATGGCAAATGCGGCGTATTTGTAAAAGCCGAGAAGCAGCAGATTGAACAGCACGCCGATCACAAGAAGGAATTTTGTGCCGCGCTGCCCCAATTCTGCGCAATTGCCGATGTCCAGGCCGACGCAATAGTTGAAAACCGTTACCAGCAGCAGAAGCAGCAGATAGACCGGAGAACCCCATGCATAAAAAACGAAGCTGATCAGAACAAGAAGTGCGTTCTTGCAGACATGTGGGCAGACCAGGTACAGGATCAGGCTGACCGGGAGAAACGCGAAGACAAAAAAGAGCGTGCTCAGATTCACGACGGTTCCTCCTTAAAGCGCTTTCAGAAACGCCTGCGCGGCAGCGGCTGCGTTCTCATGCACAACGAACAGGATATAATTGCCCTGTATCTCCACAACGGAGTTGGAGAGCAGATCATACTGTTCAACGCCATAGCCCTCGAAGCTCTTCATCTGCGTCTGCCTGCGGGCCTGAATGGCGTCAGAAACGGACGTCTGCTGCGAGAGATCGGAGAGCTTGACGAGCAGCAGCTCCCGTGCCCCCATATTTGTGGCCGGATAATAGAGCAGGCAGCCGTCCATTTCAGACGGTGCAAAGCCATAGAGCCGCCGCACCATCTGCGCGTCCGCCTCCTGCATATCCGTCAGATCGATCGATTGCAGAACGGCACTGCTGACAGCGTCAAAGGACGCGCTGCTCTGCCGGTTCTGCATCGTCTGCGTGTAGAGAAAGCCCGCGGTCGCCAGAGCGGCGGCAAAGGCGAAAATGCGCAGGAGGATGCTCACGATTCCCACGCGGCGGGCCGCAGGCTGCGCAGCAGCAGTGTCCGGAGCAGGCACGTCTTCTGTGACAGCGGACTTTTCCGGCGCGGGGGGCTTGTTGGCTTCCGGCGTTTTCACCGGTTCGCAGATGGGCTGCGGGTCGGGAATGGGGGCAGCGGCGGTTTTGCGGCTGGCCGGAGCGTTGTCCAAAAACTCCGAAAAGTCGACCCCATCGATCACAAGCGGGGCGGATGGGGCAGGGGAAGCGGGCCGCTTCTGCGCCGGAACGGCCTGCTTGGCCGCTTTTTTTGTGGGTGCAGAGCCGAATTCGGCCAGAATATCGTCAATCGCCTGCTCCTTCAGCTCCGGCGAAAGGCTGCTTCCGCCGCGCAGGAGCAGGTCATTCAGCTGCGGATTCGTTTGATTCAAGGGCAAAGACATCATCATATACCTCAGCAATCAGTTCGGTACCCCAAAGCGGGTAAAAGCCGCCCAGCAGGTGCACGCCGTCGTCCTGATAAAGATCCGTGTGTTCTTCGCAGAGCTGCGTAATGTCCACGTACGGCGTGCCATTTTCCTCGCAAAAGGCGCGCACGGCGTCGTTGTAGTCCGGGATCTCCCGCCATGCGGGGCCGCGCTTGAACGCGGGTTCAAGGGCGGGGATGATGGAGCAGACATAGACTGTGGCGTTCGGAAGGTGCTCCTTGAGCAGGGCAAGTGTGTTGTTGATTTCATTTACATAATCCTCTGGCGTTGGCCAGTACCCGATGCCGACGTCATTGATGCCATAGGTCAGGAAAATGATCGACGGATTCAGCGCGACAAGCTCCTCCAGGTGGTCAATGACCTTTTTGATGGTCGCGCCGGAGTCGGCGAACACGCGCTCAGGGGCCAGATAGCCATAATAGGTGAAGCCTGACGTTCTGGAGTCGCCGAGCATGGCGTAATCCTCAAACAGCGACCAGACGGAAATTTCTCCGCTGTAGAGCTTTGCGCGCCATTCGTCCCGCATCGCATCCAGCTCCGCCTGACGGATGGCCTTGAGCTCCGCTTCCACGTCGTCGGGGCTGTGTGCCTCCTGCTCCTGAAGCCATTGCACGCCGGATGCGACCTCCGCATCCGTTGCGGAGGCAGCGGCGCGCTTCGCCGGGAACACAAAAATCCATAAAATCAGCAGCAAAAAAAGAACCAGAGGCAAAAGCGTCAGCATCCTCCAGCTCCAAGCCCTCGCATTCATCAGCGTAACCCCCAGAGGTGAAAGTCAACCGGATATCAAGCCTGACCATTATAGTATAGCGCCACCGGTTTGTCTACAAAAATTGACAAAATACGCGCTGATTTTTTCGGGGGGGGTGAGCTTTTGGTGAGGAGATAAAACCCCCGCAGCCGAAGCTGCGGGGGAGCGCTCATACTGTATGCTGTTCGGATTTTGTGTCAGCCCTGATAGGTTCTGTATCATTCTTTTGTTCCCGTATGTTTTCCACCTGATGCACAGTTCGCATGATGTCGATGAGCTGTTTTTTGATGTCCTCCTGCGGAGCACTTTTTGCCGCTTGTGAACCAGCTGCGCAGACTTTCGGAAATACCGCCCGCAAAGAATGTCGCCATGACCTCCGGGGAAGCTGGCATACGGTGGCCGCGGGCCTGAACCTGCTTGAGCTTCTGGCAGATGTCCGGCATCACCTGCTGGGACATGATGTTGAGCAGCAGTACAAGGCTGTCCGACCGAATCGCGGAGCGGATCAGCTTCTGGTTCGCTTTTGCAAATTCAAATACATAATCCAGCATCTTATTGTAGAAAGCCACCGGGTCATCCGTAGGGCTGTCCCGCCGGATGCGTTCGTTGTAGTCATTGATGGCCTCTTTTGCAATGAATGCCAGCAGCTCGTATTTATCGGCGAAATACTTATAAAAGGTAGACTTCCGGATCATCGCCCGGTCGCACAGCTCTTTGACCTTGATGTCCTCAAAGGGCATCTCCTCCATCATTTCAATCAATGCCTTTGTCACGGACATATACGGAAAGAATTCCACCCCGTTCTTTGAACGGAATCCGGAGCTATTTTGAAATCCCGAAATTCTACTATGCAGAGAAGAAACGGGTGATTCGCACAGAAGCAATACACGCCCTCATGCGGCAGCTCGTCGGAATGGGCGTTTTTCAGGACGAAGAAGACGTTCGGAAAGAGGCGTTGACGGACTACGATGTGATGCTTCCACCTACAGAATAAGCGAATGGGACTGCTAGGCGAAGATACATATTTGTTATACTCGCATGAATTTAGAGTTTTATTATCTGATCTATCGCATAAAGCGGCAGATTCACAAGCCATTCTTCTTTTTTGTAGTCTGCCATAGAGGTGCGGACAGAAACTTCAGGTGAAAATTTTTCCTGATATGTTTTCAGGCTTTTTGCTCGGAGGTTTACTTCTGCCTTTACTTCAACAGGCACAATTCGCTTGCCTGTATCAACGACAAAGTCGATCTCGCAGGAGCCTCTGTCATTGGTGTAGTAATATATATCCAAATCTTCGATCGTTTTTAGCTGCTGACAAACATACTGCTCGGTAAGAGCGCCTTTAAACTCAACAAAAAGGTCATTGCCGTCAAGTAGAGTACGCTGGCGAAGTCCAGCCATGCAGCCAAGAAGCCCGACATCTACCACAAACAACTTAAATGCTTTCAAGTCCTCATAAGCCCGCAGGGGGATGCCCACTGTATTGACACGGCTTACCTTATGAACAAGGCCACAGTCACTGAGCCATAGAAGGGCGGTTTCGTAGTCTTTTGCGCGCGCGCCTTCACGCACGAGACCGTATATGAATTTTTTGTTTTCTTTCGCCAACTGAGAAGGAACACTATTCCATAACATACGCAGTCTTGGAACGATCTCATTGGGAGCGTGTTTGGAGAAATCCTGTTCATAGGCTGCAAGGATCCGCTTCTGAATATCACGAACTTCATTAAAGTCTTTGTTTTCGGCAAAGCTTTGTACCGCTTCAGGCATTCCGCCGACAAAATAATAGTGCTTCAGAGCATCAATATATGTTTGCTTGAAGCTCGTGATCATTTGGAAGTCTTGGCTATCCAGAAGCGCGGCAAATTGCTCTTTGCCGGTTGCCATTAGAAACTCTTTGAAAGAAAGGGGATACAGCTTTAAGAAATCCACCTTACCAACGGGGAAGGACGTGCCTTGATGCAACGCAATACCGAGCAAAGAACCGGCGCATACAATGTGATACTGCGGCGCATTTTCATAGAAATATTTGAGAGATGCCAAGGCTCGTGGAACTTCCTGCACTTCATCAAAAACCAACAGAGAATTTTTGGGGTCGATCTTATGGCCTACATAGAGTTCCAAGCCCATAATTAAACGATCCGTATCCAGATCAGACGCAAACAGCTCGGCCATTCTGGAATTGGAGTCAAAATTGATATATACGGTATCTGCATACGCCTGTCTGCCAAACTCCTTCATCAGCCAAGTCTTACCGACCTGCCGAGCGCCTTCAATAATCAAAGGTTTCCGGCGTTTGCTTTGCTTCCATTTTAATAGCTTTTCTATTGCAATTCGGTACATATATGCACCTCCATCCTTATAATTCAAGGATAGTATAGCATAGAACCACAAAAAATACAACGAAATTTAGACTGATAGTCACACTTTTTGCGACGAATTAAGGTTGAACGCTTCTAAAGGCGTTTTCTATGCGTGCTTATGTAGTTGGCGCTGAAAAAAGAAGGCCTGTTCTGAATATATTACAGCGGCGCAGATTCTGCGCCGCTGTAAACAAAGAACAGGAAGAAATCACAAGAGACACGCTGCCTGCCAGCTCTCGCCCATACCGGCCAGATGCAATCCCTCTTTGCCGGTGTTATTCATCAGGTCGCGCAGATCGAGCAGCAGCGCCTTGCGCAGATACTCGATTCCTTTTTCGCGCAGCCCGTTTTGCAGCGCAAAGAGTGCATGACTGGCAAAACTCAGCGTAGAGTCGTGCAGACAGAGCGGTTCAAAATCATTCCATGCCTGCATTTTTTCTTCCTTTGTGAAAAGCTCTGGCAGGCGCGTCATGAGAAGCAGCACGTCGGCCTGCTTCACAACTTTATATCGCTGTAA
>ERZ772820.2439-NODE-2439-length-13062-cov-3.183209_pt1 | contig 13062 bp, 10 predicted proteins | sample MGYA00511377_ERZ772820 | MGnify/ENA primary metagenome ERZ772820 (study PRJEB29015, sample SAMEA2737684) | human gut metagenome | biome: human gut; feature: human-associated habitat; material: faeces | place: China | collected 2012 ...
CTAAAATATATCGAATGGTCGTGTGCGGTGTCTACGATTTCCCCGGTTGCCGTGTTTGAACCGGTGCAGATTGAGGGAACAACGGTATCGAGAGCATCTCTATGCAATATCAGCGAGATCGAGCGTCTGGGAATCGGAAAAGAGTGTACACTTTCCGTGATCAAAGCTAATAAGATCATTCCGAAATGTATTGCGGTAAAAGATGCTGTAGGTGCTCCGGAGATTCCATCCCAGTGTCCGGTGTGCCATGCACCGACAAAAGTTCATGTGAGTGAAAACAGTGGCACAAAGACCCTGCATTGTACCAATCCGGACTGTACAGCCAAAAATGTCAAGAAATTTACCCGTTTTGTCAGCAAGTGGGGGATGGATATCGACGGCCTTTCCATTCAGACGATGCTCCGTTTTATGAATGCGGGATTTATCCATGAATTTGCGGATATTTTCCGTTTGAAAGAGCATTTCGGGGAGATCAGCCAGATGGAGGGCTTTGGTGAAAAATCTGTGGCAAATATGGAACAGTCCATTGAAAAAAGCCGGCAGGTACATCCGGTGAACTTTATATTTGCCCTGTGCATACCGCTGATCGGTGTGGATGCCGGGAAAAAAATTGTTGCCGCCATTGGTTTTGAAGGCTTTTTGCAACGTCTGCATCAGGGGGACGGGTTTGAGGATATTGAGGGGATCGGAGCGGAACGTTCCCGATCAATTGTAACCTGGTATCAGAATGAAAAAAACCACAGTGGGTTTGAGGATCTGCTTCATGAACTTTCGATAGAACATGTAGAAGTGCAGGATACTTCTTCCGGAAGCTGTGCGGGACTGAGTTTTGTGATCACCGGAGATGTGCATCACTATAAAAACAGGGATGAATTTAAGGCCTATGTAGAAAGTCAGGGCGGAAAAGTGACAGGAAGCGTCTCAAAAAAGACGGCCTATCTTGTCAACAATGATGTGGAATCCGCATCATCTAAGAATCGTAAGGCAAAAGAACTGGGAATTCCGATTATTTCGGAAGATACATTTATAGAACAATTTGGTGGGAGGTAGAAAAAGTTATGCCAATCAGAACACAAAGTGATCTGCCTGCAAAGGAGATCCTCGAACAGGAAAATATTTTCGTGATGGATGAGTCCCGTGCGATGCATCAGGATATTCGTCCGATCAATATCGTGATTCTGAACCTGATGCCACTGAAAGAAGAGACGGAATTGCAGATTTTCCGGTCATTGTCCAACACCCCGTTACAGGTAGACGTATCGCTGCTTGCACCGGCATCCCATGCATCCACCCATACTTCAAAGAGCCACCTGAACAAGTTTTATCAGACGTTTCAGGAAATTAAGAACCAGTATTTTGACGGGCTGATCATTACCGGTGCACCGGTGGAACAGATGAAATATGAAGAAGTCGATTACTGGGATGAAGTGTGTGAGATTATGGAGTGGTCCAAAAAGCATGTGACATCCACCCTGCATTTGTGCTGGGGGGCGCAGGCTGCACTTTATTATCATTACGGAATCCAAAAATATGATCTAAAGCAGAAAATGTTCGGGGTATTCCGGCACCATGTAATGAATCGCAAGATTCCGATGGTACGCGGATTTGATGATTATTTTTATGCTCCACATTCCCGGCATACCGAGATCCGGGAGGAAGATATTTTAAAGCATGAAGAACTGACCATTCTGGCAAAATCAAAAGAGGCGGGGGTTTTTCTGGTAATCAATCAGGATGGCAGCCAGATTTTTGTGATGGGACACCCGGAATATGACCGGATGACATTAGACAGTGAATATAAGCGTGACAGGGAGAAGGGACTTGCGATCACGCTTCCGTGTAATTATTATCCGGATGATGATCCAACGCAGCGGCCGATGCTGCAGTGGCGGTCACATGGAAATATCCTTTATGCAAACTGGCTGAATTATTACGTTTACCAGCAGACACCGTATGAATTCATCAATACCGATGAAATCATTGGAAAATAGGGCTGCGTCTGTTGGATAAACATGGGAAAAGTGTTATAATATAATATAATATAACAGTAACAGTAAATATATAAGCGATGTTTAGCAATTGGGAGGTTTTACAAATGAAAAAATCACTGTCAGCCAGACTGTCCGTAATTTTTACAGGAATTATTATAGCGGCATGTCTGATCCTTGTCGGCACATGTGCGGGCATATTCAAATTTACGGAAACAACCATCAAAGATATCCGCTATGAGGATATTCTGGATGGATACAAAACAGAAGTAAAGTCGCAGGTACAGTCGGGAATTACCATCGTGAAGTATTATTACGACCAGTTCAAAAACGGGCAGATGGATGAAGAAACCGCAAAGACAAACGCACTTGAGACATTGAGAAATTTCCGCTACGGAGATGAAGGAGATGGATATATCTGGGTAGACAGTACCGATTATACCCTTGTCATGCATCCGATCCTGCCAGATCAGGAAGGATCAAACCGGAAAGAATTAAAAGACAATAATGGTGTCATGATCATACAGGAAATCATGAAAGCAGCAGAAAAAGGCGGCGGGTTCAACGAATTTATTTTTACGAAATCTGATGGTAAAACACAGGCACCTAAAATTGCTTACAGTGAGGAATTTGAGCCGTGGAACTGGGTGCTGACGACAGGATGCTATACGGATGATATCAATGCAAATATTGAAGCAAGTGCAAATACGAAAAAAATCGAACAGACTTTCCGGCAGGATGTATGCATACTGATCGCTGAGGGTATTATCCTTATCATAGCAATGATATTCCTTACTTATTTTGTCGCAAGACGTCTCGTAAAGGTATTGGATGTCATCCGTGGAAAACTTGAAAATATTTCTTCCGGGAAACTCACCGGTGCGGTTGACAGTAACGTGATAAACCGGCAGGACGAACTTGGTGCAATGGTCAGAAATGCCAATGAATCCATGGAAAAATTTGGCGGCATCATAAAAGACAGTATGTCCATATCCCAGAGCGTAACGGATGCCGGGGACCGGTTGAAGGACATGACCGATTCCGCACACAAAGCGACCGGGCAGATTGCAGATGCCATTGAAGGCATTGCAGCGGAAGCAACCCATCAGGCAGAAGCAATCGGACAGATGCATAAAACCATTACGGATATCCAGAGTGGGGAGGATGAAATAGCTTCTGCAACAGAGAATATCAATCAATGTACAGAGACCTTGCGCGAAAATTCCGGTAATATGAAACACCATATAGAGGCAATGTCAAAGGGAAGTGCACAGATGACCGATAATGTTTCCACCATTGCTTCCCGGATTGCAGAAACGAACCAGACGATCGAAAAAATGTCAGAAATTCTCTCCAGTATTGAAGAAATCGCATCCGAAACAAACCTGCTTGCCCTGAATGCATCCATTGAAGCAGCTCGGGCAGGGGAAGCCGGAAAAGGGTTTGCCGTTGTTGCAGAAAGCATCAAAGGATTGTCTGAGAATACATCCAATGAGCTGGAGCGCATCAAAACCATTATCACATCACTTGTCAACGGATTCGAAGAGTGCGCAAAATGTATTGATCTGGTTGTAAACAGCAATCAGACAAATATTGATGATACCAGCGAAGTGATTACTTCCTTTTCCCTGATTGAAGATGGCATTTCCGAGACGAATGAAAAAGTAGCCCGGATTTCATCCATCGTTTTACAGACCATGTCAGAGATCCATTCCGTATCGGAGCAGGTGGAAAAGGTAGAAGGAAGTGCGCAAAGTACCGCAGCCGCAAGCCAGCAGGTTACGGCAACGACACAGGAACTGGCAGCGCATATGAATGAGGTGGAAAATGATATATCAGGACTTGTGGCAGGTTCCCATGAACTTGCCGCAAGGCTGAATACGTTTGAAGTATAGTTGTCAAAATACCGGCAGCCGTTATGGGTTGCAGTTTTTACAAGGGGAATATCCGTCTTTGATCAATTTCTTGCGGAGCCCCTTGTATTTTTTTCGGTTTTTACTGCGCATCTGCTTTACCGAATAACAGTCCGGCTTGTGGAATTTTTTGGTGTTGGTATTTAAAATATAGACCGTGGATGCGTGTTCCTTTGCAGAACTTTTATGGGAATTCTGGTTATTTTTTCTACGCAGATGACTGTCACCGGTGGCATAATCTATGGCAACACCCGGTTGCACATTGTAGCAGTACACACAAAAAGAGATTCCCTTTCCCTGATCCTCTACAGAGTAGGCTTCCATCAGTACACCGGAGGCAACTAAATCACTGCCTTTAAAAACCGGTGTCACACGGTATAAAACATGGTTTTTGGTTTTGTCGATATACTGGGCCGTCTTTGTCTCATAAGGCAGCATGCCTTCGTTGTTCAGATAACGGGTACCGGTAATCAGATTCTTTTTGTTGGCATTTTCAGCTGTAAGACAGTAAGCGATCAGATGGCAGCGGTTGTACAGATAGTTTCCGTCTACCACGCCGCTGTATTTGACCGTATGCCAGCCAGAAGGCCGGATCTGTCCGATTTCCCCGCGCTTTTCAGTCGGCATGGTATCAATGCTTACATTGGCATAGGCGACACCGCAGCGTCCGAGTTTATCAAGTTTATGATACGACTCAAAACTTTTGGTGTTTTGCTTTTCCCGCGAAGTAAAATAGGGCTGGTTGCCGTGTACAACAACAGAAGCTTTTCCGTTGTATTTTGGTACTTCATTGAGTGAAAAACTGTTTTTGGTGTTCTTTTTGGCAGCTTGTGCAGTCGTAAGGAGTGCTGCAGAATTGGAACTTGTATCAGAAATGGATGGTACAGGTACAAAAGCTACGGAAAAAGCGAGTAAAACAGCAAGCAAAGAAGTCCTGCATCTGGTGAAGTGTAATCGTTTCAATGGGATTTCCTCCTGATTCCGTTATGATTTGTTTCTCTTATTATATCATAGTACAAAAGTTTTTGCTAAAAAAAACGAAAAGAGCCAAAAGTGCTAGGAATTATCCACCTTTTATGATACCATAATAAGTGTAATTTATTATGAACAGAAGGGGGATACTTATATGGCAAAAGAACTAGTTGCGATGTTGCTTGCCGGAGGCCAGGGGTCCAGATTATATGCACTGACACAGAAGCTTGCAAAGCCTGCAGTTCCGTTTGGGGGAAAGTACCGTATCATTGATTTTCCGCTGTCGAACTGCGTAAATTCAGGAATTGATACGGTGGGTATTCTGACCCAGTATCAGCCGTTTGTGTTAAACGAGTATATTGGAAATGGCCAGCCGTGGGATCTGGACCGTCTTTACGGAGGGGTGCATGTGCTTCCGCCGTACCAGAAAGCATCGGGGTCTGACTGGTACAAAGGCACGGCAAATGCTATTTATCAGAATATTGCTTTTATTGAACGCTATGATCCGCAGTATGTAATTATTCTCTCGGGAGACCAGATCTGCAAACAGGATTACAGTGATTTTCTTGAATTCCATAAGAAGAAGGGAGCAGAATTTTCGGTCGCAGTCATGGAAGTACCGTGGGAGGATGCATCCCGTTTTGGTCTGATGGTAGCAGACGAGGATGATAAGATTACGGAATTCCAGGAGAAACCAAAGGAGCCGAAATCCAATCTTGCGTCCATGGGAATCTACATATTCAACTGGGATATTTTAAAAAAATATCTGATTGAGGACGAAGCAGATCCAAATTCAGAGAACGATTTCGGAAACAATATTATTCCAAATCTGTTGCGTGACGGAAGAAAGATGTATGCTTATCATTTCAACGGATACTGGAAAGATGTCGGAACCATTCCGTCTCTGTGGGAGGCAAATATGGAAGTGCTTGATCCGGAGCACAGTGGAATCAATCTGTTTGATGAAAACTGGAAGATTTACAGCCGAAACAGTGGTATGACCGGTCACAGAATCGGAGAGAATGCTGTGTTGGATAACTGTCTGATTACCGATGGATGTAATATCAAGGGAACGGTCAGACATTCGATTCTGTTTTCGGGTGTTACCGTGGAGGAAGGTGCTATCGTAGAGGATGCGGTTGTGATGGGACATTCCACCATTAAGGCAGGTGCAGTTGTCAGACACTGTATCATTGCAGAAAATGCAACCGTAGAAGAAGATGCCGTTGTGGGAGCTAAGCCAGAAGGAGAAGGTGTCGGAGAAGTTGCCACAATTGCAGCGGATGTGACGATCGGAAAAGGCGCCAAAATTGGTCCGAGCGCTATGATTTATGAAGATGTGAAGGAGGGTGAGGAGCAATGTTAAATTCAAAGACAGAGGCATTGGGAATTATTTTCCCGAACAGCTATGATGCAATGGTGCCGGAGCTGGCTTCGGAGCGCCTCATGGCATCCATTCCATTTGCCAGCAGATACCGCATGTGCGATTTTATTCTTTCCAGCATGGTACATAGCGGAATTGACAATATTTCCATTATCGTAAGAAAAAATTACCATTCCCTGCTGGATCATCTCGGCGCCGGCCGTGAGTGGGATCTGGTCCGTAAAAACGGAGGCCTGAATATTGTTCCTCCGTTCGCACAGAAACAGGTAAAGGTATTCGAGGGACGCATCGAGGCACTTGAGAGTCTGCGCGGATATCTGTTAAAGCAGCCACAGAAATATGTCATTATGACCGATGCAAATATTGCCATCAATTTTGATTTTAATGAACTTTTAGATGCGCATATCAAGAGTGGTGCGGATGTGACCATGATGTACCGCAAGCAGGAAATTCCGAAGGCATTTATCCGTCAGAGCAGGGACCGCATGGATCTGTACTATGCACTCGGCATGAACGGAGACCGCGTCAGCAAGATTTACATCAACCCGACCGAAGAGGGGGAGATGAATTTCAGCATGAATATTTATGTGGTAGAACGCGAGTTTTTGATCAATATGATAGATGATGCGTATGTACATGGGCATACTTACTTTGTACGTGACCTTTTGGACAAGCAGATTGACCGGCTGGATATCCGCGGGTTCTGCTACGATGGCTATGTGGTCAATATCCATGATACCCAGAGTTATTTTGAAGAAAATATGCGTCTGTTACAGGAAGAAAACTTAAATGCACTGTTTTCTCCAAATCAGATTTACACCAAGATCCGTGACGATAACCCGACCCGTTATATCAACGGTTCCAAAGCAAAGAATGTTATGGTTGCCGATGGCTGTGTGATCGAGGGAGAAGTCGAAAACAGCGTCCTGTTTCGAGGCGTTCACGTCGGAAAAGGTGCAAAAGTGAAAAATTGTGTGCTGATGCAGGATACCGTAGTGGAAGATAATGCAAGCGTGGAATACGTGATTACCGACAAGAATGTACGTGTCACAGAGGGCAAGTCACTGACCGGAAATGAGTCGTATCAGGTATATGTATCCAAGGGGCAGGTTGTATAATTTTATGCTTTCCAAATAATACAGAGTCTGTTATAATAAGCAAAGATAAAATACTGAGGAGGCAATTGTATTATGGCTGATAGCAGAAAAACAGTTCAGATAAAATCAGATCCTGTCGGGGATGTCCGTATCGCAGATGAAGTCGTTGCGATCATTGCAGGACTTGCAGCAACAGAAGTAGATGGTGTCAGTTCCATGGCGGGAAACATCACAAACGAAATTGTCAGCAAGCTTGGCATGAAGAACCTTTCCAAGGGAATCATGATTGAAATTATGGACAACGAAGTAAAGGTTGATGTTGCCATCAACATTGCATATGGTTACAGCATTCCGGAAGTCTCTGCCAAGGTACAGGATAAAGTAAAGGCTGCCATTGAGAATATGACAGGCTTGACAGTCGCTGTTGTCAATGTCCGTATTGCAAGTGTTGATATGGGAACTGACAATTAAATCTTTGTATTCGAAACAGAATATGGTATAATAAAGGATGTCTGAACGAAAGACATCCTTTATTTTTGAGCGAGGAGAGAAGATGACAAGAAGAGAGTTAAGAGAAAATGTATTCAAGATGCTTTTCCGCGTAGAATTTTTTGATGCGGGAGAACTGCCAGAACAGCTGGAATTGTTTGGCGAAGAAGTGGATCATGTAACCGATCAGGACTTTAAGTATATTGCTGAGCGTTATCGCGACATTTACAATCATCTGCCGGAAATCGACGGGGCAATCAACGAAGTCGCAAAAGGCTGGAAGACAACCCGTATGGGCAAAGTAGATCTGGCACTGATCCGTCTGGCGGTATATGAGATCCGTTACGATGATGAGATTCCGTTTAAGGTTGCGGTCAATGAGGCTGTGGAACTGGCAAAACAATACGGAACCAATGATTCACCGGCATTTGTCAATGGAATTCTTGCAAAGTTTGCAGAATGATGAAACATGTATATTCGGTAGGGCAGGTAAATAAATACATTAAAAATATGTTCGCTCAGGACTTTATGCTGCACCATATCAGCATCAAGGGAGAGGTATCTAACTGTAAGTATCACTCCAGCGGGCATATTTATTTTACAATGAAAGATGCAGACGGAACGATAAACGCAGTCATGTTTGCAGGAAGCCGCAGGGAAGGATTAAAATTCCCGATGAAAGAGGGCGACCGCGTGGTTGTGACCGGATCCGTGGAAGTGTATGAAAGAGATGGCAGATACCAGATCTATGCACGGACGATTGAACGGGACGGAGAGGGAAATCTGTATCTGAAATTTGAAGCGTTAAAGCGGGAGCTTGAAGAGATGGGAATGTTTGCGGAGGAATACAAACAGCCCATTCCCACCTATGCAAAAACCGTGGGGATTGTTACGGCAGAGACCGGGGCAGCGATTCAGGATATCCGCAATATTGCAGGGCGCAGGAACCCGTATGTGCAGCTGATTCTCTGCCCGGCCCTGGTGCAGGGCGAGGGTGCGGCAGCATCAATTGTCCATGGAATTCATGCACTTGAACAGATCGGCGTGGATGTAATCATTGTCGGACGGGGCGGTGGATCTATAGAGGATCTGTGGGCATTTAACGAAGAAATGGTGGCACGGGCCATTTTTGACTGCCGGATTCCGGTGATCTCCGCTGTCGGTCATCAGACGGACTTTACGATTGCAGATTATGTCGCGGACCTGCGGGCACCGACTCCGTCTGCAGCAGCGGAGCTGGCGGTGTTTGATTACCGGCAGGCAATGCAGGAACTGCTTGGCATGCGGCAGCAGATGGACAAAGAACTCCAAAGGAAAGTAACCGTGGCAAGAAACCACCTGGAGCACCAGAGGATGCGTCTGCACTATCTCAGCCCTCAGCAGCGGATGAATGAAAACCGGCGAAGAGTGGCAGAGTATGAAGAGAAACTGACCGGACGCATGGAGGAACTGCTGCGTGAGCGCAGACACCGCCTGGCACTTCTGGCAGGCACGCTGGAGAGCTATTCCCCGGTAAAGAAACTCAGTGGAGGGTATGCATTCGTGGAGGATGGGAACCATCAGGCACTGCGGAGCATCCACCAGATCAGGAAAAAAGATACCGTGCAGATCCATTTGCTGGACGGCACACTGACGGCAGCAGTGACAGAAATTCAGGCAGCCGAAGGAGTAAAAAATGAGTGATGAATTAGAAAAAAAAGAACCGGGACTGGAGGAACGGTTTGCAAAGATCGATTCCATACTTGATGCGATGGAAGACGAAAACGTAACGTTAGACCGTTCGTTTGCCCTATACAAAGAGGGACTGGAACAGATCAAAGCAGCCGGCCAGTCTTTGGATACGATAGAAAAGGCAATGCTTGTACTGAACCAGGATGGAAAATTGGAGGAATTCTGATGGAGATCAGACAGGAAATAAAACGCAGGGCGGCAGACATTGAAGCACGGATCGCACCGTTTCTGCCACAGGAAAAGGGGTTTCAGCAGACCGTGCTCGATGCCATGGAATACAGTGTTTTTGCAGGCGGAAAGCGTCTGCGGCCGATGCTGATGGAAGCATCTTACCAGATGTTTGACGGAACGAATCCGGCAATTGATGATTTTATGGCGGCGATTGAGATGATCCACACCTATTCACTGATCCATGATGATCTTCCGGCTATGGATAACGACGAATACCGGCGTGGGAAAAAGACAACCCACGCGGTATACGGGGAAGCAATGGCAATCCTTGCGGGGGATGCCCTTTTAAATTATGCGTTTGAGACCGTGGCAGCAGCGCTGACCAGAAACGAAGGAGACTGGAGAATTGTCAGGGCTTTTTCCGTGCTGGCACAAAAAGCGGGTATATACGGAATGATCGGCGGCCAGGTGGTGGATGTGGAGAGTGAGAAAACCGGACAGACCATCGACCGTAACCGGCTGGACTTTATCTACCGGTTAAAAACCGGAGCGCTGATTGAAGCATCGCTTATGATCGGAGCCATTTTGGCAGGCGCGGATGAAGTGTCGGTTGCGCGTATGCAGGAAGCCGGAGCAAAGCTGGGACTTGCCTTTCAGATTCAGGATGATATTCTCGATGTCACGGGATCTTTTGAAAAACTCGGTAAACCGATCGGCAGTGATGCGGAAAATGAGAAGGCAACCTATGTGACATTTGAGGGGCTGGAGCAGGCAAAAAAGGATGTAGAGCGACTTTCCGGGGAAGCAATAAAGATACTGGATGAATTTGAAGGAGAGCATACGTTTCTGCATGACCTGTTTTTCTATTTGATCAACAGGGATCATTAATTTTTCGAGGGCAACATGGTTTTAGATCGGATAAAAAAAGTAAATGATATCAAACAACTAAACGAGGAAGAACTGGCAGAGCTACAGGAAGAAATCCGTGATTTTCTGGTGGAAAATATTGCAAAAACCGGAGGACATCTGGCATCGAATCTGGGTGTGATTGAACTGACGATGGCGCTTCATCTGTCATTTGACCTGACGAGAGACCGGATTATCTGGGATGTCGGACATCAGTCCTACACGCACAAGATTTTAACCGGGCGTAAATCCGGGTTTGCCACTTTACGGCAGTATGGCGGGATGAGCGGCTTTCCAAAGACACAGGAAGATCCGGCGGATGCATTCAATACCGGGCACAGCTCCACGTCCATTTCCGCAGGACTTGGCATGGCGCAGGCGAGGGAACTGACCGGTGACAATTATTATGTGGTCTCTGTGATCGGAGACGGGGCACTGACCGGCGGTATGGCATACGAAGCAATGAACAATGCCTCCCGCATGAAAACCAATTTTATTATTGTGTTAAATGATAACCAGATGTCGATCTCCGAAAATGTGGGAGGAATGAACCAGTATCTGAATTCCTTCCGCACCTCGGATGCCTATCTGGATTTAAAAGACGGTGTGACAAATTCCCTAAACCGGATTCCGGTTGTGGGAGAACGGATGGTCAAACGGATCCGGAACGCCAAAAGCGGGATCAAACAGCTGTTTGTCCCGGGAATGTTTTTTGAAAATATGGGTATCACATATTTAGGCCCGGTGGATGGCACCAACATAAAAGAAATCCGAAAAGTGCTTGCGGAGGCAAAGCGTGTGCGCGGTCCGGTGCTGGTTCATGTACGCACGGTAAAGGGAGAGGGATATCTTCCTGCCGAGCGTCATCCGGCGCGCTTCCATGGAACGGGACCGTTTGACATTGACACCGGTGTTCCGCTGTATCATCAGGAAAAAGCGCATTACACGGATGTGTTTTCCACCGTCATGCGCAAAATGGGGGAGCGGGAGCCGAAGGTGGTTGCGATTACCGCAGCGATGGCAGACGGAACCGGTTTAAAGAGATTTAAAAATCTTTTCCCGGAACGTTTTTTTGATGTGGGAATTGCAGAGGAGCATGCGGTGACGTTTGCGGCCGGTATGGCAAAGGCGGGACTCAAACCGGTATTTGCGGTGTATTCTTCCTTTTTACAGCGTGCCTATGACCAGGTATTACATGATGTGTGTGCACAGAATCTCCCGGTTGTGTTTGCCGTAGACCGTGCAGGATTAGTCGGAAAGGATGGCGCCACGCATCAGGGAATTTTTGACCTGTCGTATCTGTCAAGTATTCCGAACCTGACGGTTATGGCTCCGAAAAACAAATGGGAGCTTTCCGATATGCTCAAGTATGCGATTGCTGCAGAGGAACCGGTGGCGATCCGTTATCCGCGCGGAGAAGCCTGCGATCTCTGGAAAGATCAGCGGGCACCGATTCAAAAAGGCTGTGCGGAAGTACTCGCCGAGGGTACAGAGGTTGCACTTTTTGCAATCGGTTCGATGGTGGAAACCGCCTGGCAGGTAAGAAAAAAACTGGCAGAAAAAGGAATCCCGACAACGGTGGTAAATGCAAGATTTGCCATGCCACTGGATAAAAACTGCCTGCGGAAACTGGCAGAATCCCATCCGCTTCTTGTGACGATGGAAGAGAACGTGGCAAGCGGGGGATTTGGAGAGCATGTGGCTGCATTTCTGGAGGAGGAAGCACTGCATACAAAGGTCCTCAGGATTGCAATTCCTGACTGCTTTGTGGAACATGGAAGTGTTGGCGAATTAAAAAAAGCACTGGGACTGGATGCAGATTCCGTGACGGAAAAAATATTAGCAGAATTACCGGAGGAATTATGAAAGAACGATTGGATGTACTTCTTGTAAAACGTGGTCTGGCACCATCGCGGGAAAAGGCAAAGACCATGATTATGGAAGGCAATGTATTTGTCAACAATAACCGGGAGGATAAGGCGGGAAGCACTTTTGCAGAGGATGCTCCGATTGAGATCCACGGAAATACATTGAAATATGTCAGCCGCGGCGGTCTGAAACTGGAAAAAGCGATGACACATTTTTCCATTTCCTTAGATGGCATGGTGTGCATGGACATCGGTGCTTCGACGGGCGGGTTTACGGACTGCATGCTGCAAAACGGGGCAAAGAAAGTGTATTCCGTCGATGTGGGATATGGCCAGTTTGCATGGAAACTGCGCCAGGACCCAAGGGTTGTCTGTATGGAAAAAACAAACATCCGCTATGTCACACCGGAAGATATCGATGATGTGCTCGATTTTGCCTCGGTGGATGTCTCATTTATTTCCCTGACCAAAGTGCTCCCGGCGGCATATGCACTGTTAAAGGACGGCGGACAGATGGTGTGTCTGATCAAACCACAGTTTGAA
>ERZ772820.2441-NODE-2441-length-13057-cov-8.019305_pt1 | contig 13057 bp, 6 predicted proteins | sample MGYA00511377_ERZ772820 | MGnify/ENA primary metagenome ERZ772820 (study PRJEB29015, sample SAMEA2737684) | human gut metagenome | biome: human gut; feature: human-associated habitat; material: faeces | place: China | collected 2012 ...
TATCATGGCTATTTGCAGTATTTGGGCTTATTGTCGGCCAGCGCTACCGTTACTGACAGATATGACGGGACTCTTTTGAAGGATAGTTTGGAGAAGGCTCAGAAAGTATGTCAGGAGAATTGGGAGCGGAAGATGGGGGATATGCTGCCTTACAAGAACATTTTCTTGGCCAATACGGAGGATTACAGCAGTTATCGCCGTGGTGTGTTCTTTGCCGGGCCTACCTTTCAGTTGGAGATTTGTGCTGGTGAGGAACATTCTCGTTCCTTCATTTGCTATCGGGCTGGTGATAAGACTTTCATTTTGGCACACGCAGAGAATGAGGAAGAGCTATCTGGGAAGTATGACTTGGTGGTTCCATTGGATAAGTTCCTGAAGCTCTCGGAAAGCAATACCGTGGCTGTGAAGAAGTATCTCTGTGGCTGTGTCAGGGAGGCTTTTCTGAAGAGACAGGAAGCCTTCCGGAATGAGACCGATGACAAGGAACAATATTTGGGTTGGCCTACGGTGGAAAGTGAAATTCATACGCTCATGTCTCGTTTAGAGGTGGCTTCAGAGAAGTTCTTTGAGCAGCAGCTCCTGGATTTTTACACCAACCGCAAGAATCTGGCCATTAAGGTAGATGGCAAGAAATATAAGGTACAGGACGATTCTTTCTATATGCATGGATGCAGGTTATATCAGGAGGAACTTGATGAAAGAGATAGTCTTCATCGCATTAGACTCTCATGCCGGGAGATTAATTCTACACCGGAGAAGATGCTGTATGATTTGGTGGTATCTGACAAGGTGGCTGTAGTGCTTTGTTCTGCCACGGCTTCAAGTGAATCGGTCATCAGCAACTTTGATATAGAGTATCTGAAGTCGGCATTGGGCAGCAGGGTTCATCTTTTGAGTAGGGAGGATAGCAGGAAGTTTGAGGAGCTGGTTGAAGCTACTTATCCTAGCCGTCATCAGGTAGTGGTAGTGCCACTGGAGCATTATACGTTCAAGGACAGTCGCAAGGAACACATGACCCTACCTGAGAAATATAAGCAGATGTTCTGTGAGGATGCAGTTGAGGGAGGACTGGTTGATCGATGGTTCAAGCTGACCAGAAGAGAGATTTTCCGTCATGCTTCCAATGCTGATGAAGCAGTTTTTGTGTTCTATCGTATCTTTCAGTTTATCGAGGCTTATCACTGGTTCCACGGGCATGAAGACATTCACAGTATGCTCTTTTTCCAGAATAGAGCTGCTCAAACCTACGAGAAGCAGATGAATGTCATCGCTTGTCTGATTGATGGCTCCTACAAGCAGAAGATGAAAAAAGAGAATCATCAGGAGGATGATTGTGAGGATGTTTTTGAGGATGGTTTGCCTGATTGGAAGAATGAGCATCTGTTCATGTCAAACAGCTTGAAGGAAGTGGAAGACAAGGTGTTGAAGAGATTGGGTGATGGCAGCATTGCCAAGATGATGTTGGTGACGGCTTATGGCAGTTTCAAGGCGGGTGCCAATCTGCAATATCAGATACCGGCAGGAATTGATTGTGAGAAGGGGGACAACTGGGAGGAGGATGAGAGTCTGCTGAAGAAGGACTGGGATGCTGTGTATCTGCAGAGTCCTACCGCTTATCTCTCTTTCTACGATGAAAGGCAGGAGCAGGCCTTTGATGCAGGTCTTTACCGGATTATGATGTCACTCATGATGCTCCATGAGAGAAGTTGGTTGACTAAGGAGCAGGTGGCCCACTGGCTGGAAGAGGCTATTTCCAAGAAGTCTATCCGTTTCAAGGAGGATGCTGTAGCCATGGACAAGGCTGCCTGGGCGCAGACGATGATTGAGCAGGCTGTGGGACGATTATGCAGGACCAGGAACAAGCCGCTTTCTACCTACATTCTCTATGACGAGGGGATGGCAGAATTCTTTATGGGTGATTTTGGAGAGAAGTCACACACCAAGGAATTCAAGGCTTTGAGCAGTTATATTCAGGAGCATACAGAGGACAATCTTGACAGTCAGGCTTCTGCAGAAGAGGTCAAGCTGCATAATGATTATCGGGCAGCTCAATGCAAGTTACGTAGAATGAGGGAAAAGGCTTTATTCTTCACTCCCCATCCTTATCAGGTGGAATATGAGGATTTAGAGGATGGGAGTGAAGATTCATCGATTCCTTATTTCGTCAAGCAGGCTCAGAACATGAATCAATGCTATAAGCAGATTATTATCCGCTATCCTGTAGTGGCTTCCTTGGAGGATCTTGATGAACAGGCCATGATGGTTCCTTTCCTTAGAAAATGTTATGGTTATTGGGAAAGGGATGAGGATGGTTCTTTCTGTCAGCATCCGGTGTCTCCTTCATCTGTCAGATTGGATGTGTTAATGAAGAATCCGGTTATTCGTGAGCATTTTGAGCGGAATGGCTATGCTACCGGCTGGAGTTCGGATGGACTGATCCTACACCCGGAGATTCTGATGGCGGATTATGCCGGCGAGATAGGTGAGGAAGCGTTCAAGGCGCTTGTTCTTCGTTATGTGGATTGCAGTGAAGAACTGTTTGCACATTTGGAGGACCGGGATTATGAGTTGGCAGATTTTGTGGTTCTCAATCCGGATGGTTCCTACAAGGTGGCATTTGACGTGAAGAACATGAATCCGTCCATAGAGCATTTGGACAGGGATGGTGACATGCCTACTGCTGAGAAGCGTCAGGAGAAGGTGAAGCGTCTGGGGTGTCCGCTTTATACTGTGAACATGCTCAAGATGCCATTTGAGTCGATGGACAGGTATGAGATCTGCGGAGTGATAGATGAGGAGGGACATGTCCAGCATGATGCTATCATGCGAATTAAAGGTTTAATTGAAAATTAATTTTTTAATAAGTAGTTATATGGCAAAAAAGATAGAGCATATTTCTAGAGAAGAGATATTGAAGTTGCCTGTGACAACCAACAGGCTTGTGGTTACATGGGTTAAGGAGACATTCTTTGCCAAGTATGCCATTGTATCTTACAAGATGGAAACGAGAGATTGGGAGCGCAAGAATCTTTCTTACGAACAACTCTCTGACACTCCATCTTTGTCGGTAGTGGGCATATATGCCAAGTTTGAGAAATTTAGCACCAGAGACGGCTATACGCGATTTTTCGTGCTGGTGAAGAGGGGCGATGAGAAGAAAGTGACGGAAAGCCTGAAACGTCAGAAGGATGTGGCTTGCAAGGAGGACGACTTGCATGGCTATGATGAGTTCCTGCAGCAGCGTATAGTTGTGTCTCTTGCCATCAATGCCCTTGGTAAGAAGGGTAAGGGTGGTATGATGTACAACAATGGCATGTTGCTGGTTTGCGATGACCAGAACTTTTGTATATCCAAGACCCGGAAAGAACTGGTTTGCTTGAAGTTGGAGGTGAACAAGTATATGAATCTGGTAGCGAGTACTGCTTCGTTCTCGCATCCTAGGGATTTCAATCAGTTGAAGGAGCATTGGAACTGTGTTTTTCAGGTTGGTCAGGAAATGGATGGTGAGTTATGGCTTGGAGAATACCTGAAGCCTGTTGTCCTCAAAAAGCTGAATGAAGGGGATTATCATCTGGACCAGCTTTACATCAAGAAGAAGCGTTTCTCCTCTTCTCACAACACTGTTCCGTATTGGCCCTGGAACAAGGACAAGTACAATCACAGCCGCTTGTTTGTCATCTGCCAGGTTGTTGAGAATGTGAATCAGCTCTTTGATGGTATGCTGTCAGTAGATTTCTGTGATCATATTATACAGGATTATTTTGAGAGTCATCCAAAAGGTGATATGTTGACTTTGCTGAAAGATTACTTTCTGGGGAAAACCATTATGGTTGAGGATCCTTTTGGCACGGATGATTCCAAAAAGCAGGTTGCTCAATTCAAGGCGGGTGTAAAGGAAGCCATTGGGGATGTAGTGAATGTGGTTAAGAGAGGATCTCAGGTGGATATGTTATTAAAGCTATGTGAGCCGAAAGGTAATGAAACTCATTATTCGCAGTCTGTGAAGCGTATGTATGAGAGTGGTATAGCCTTCCAGCACATGATTCATCATGGTGGAGGTAAGGAGGATGATGTACCAAAGGCCAAGGCTACGAGAATCCTGATGGAACTGCTGGTCAAGGATAGTATTGTCAAGGGTAGGATGCCGTCTGAATTGGCAGTGGTCGCTGGTGATTGGAAGTTCTGGCTCTTTAAACAAAAAAGGGATATAGTATATGGAGCCTCTATGGATTTGTGTGAAGGCGGTGTCATTGAGCTTTTTTCTTATGGTTATGATGATAAATCGGGGGAGGCCGTCCGAAAACTTAATTAGGGAAGCAAACAACTGAATTGGGCATTTTTCTTTTGCTCTTTATAGTTAATTAACTTCGTATCTTCTTGATTCTCAATTATTTTATGTATCTTTGTAGTAAAAAACAAGAAAGATATGGCATATAAAAAAGGACAAGATAGACGACAGAGGGTTCTTTTCCCTGATTGCATTGACGAGTATGTAGAGGCTGACGCCCCTGTTCGCTTGTTTGATGCTTTTGTCGATAATCTCAAAATGGATGAACTGGGATTCGTCCGCAGTACTCCTGCAGAGACAGGTACTCCTGGATATGATCCTCGCGATCTCCTCAAACTCTATATTTATGGTTACTTCTATCAGGTACGTTCCTCTCGCAAACTTGCTCGTGAGTGCAAGTGTAACGTAGAGGTAATGTGGCTGCTCAACAAGCTGACTCCTGACTTTCGTACAATCTCCGATTTCCGCAAGGACAACAAGAAGGCTATTACTAAAGTTTTTAAAGAGTTCAACAAGTTTTGTATGGGACTGAAGCTCTTTTCCAAGTCGTACATCTCTATTGATGGAAGCAAGTTTAAGGCTGTAAATGCTAAAGACAACAACCTTACTCTAAGCAAACTCGATGACCGAATCAAGCGTCTTGATGAACATATTTCAATCTATATGGAAGAACTTGAAGCATACGATCATGAGGAAGGACGCAGGCTCTCTAAAGATGAGTTGCAACGTAAGCTTGATGTTTGCAAGGAGCGCAAGGAACGCTATGAGGGATACCGTGATACACTTGAGAAAAGTGGTGAAAGCCAGATTTCCTTAACCGATCCTGATTCCCGACTAATGAAAGCCAACGAAGGCTTTTGTGTCGGTTATAATGTGCAAACTGCAGTTGATGCGGAGAGCCATATGATAGCAGGCTTCCTGGTAACCAACAGTCCAACAGACCATGGTCAGCTTACAAGCGTAGCATCTGAGGTGAAAGCCGATTATGGTGTTGACGTTCTTGAATCAACTGCAGACAAGGGGTACGAGTGTCCCGAGGATCATGCAGATGCATTGGCTAATGGTATCGTACCAAATGTCATCCAACGTGATGGCAGCTGCACGGAGCAGGTTCAGTTTGACTATAACGAAGCTACCATAACTGACGAACAAAAGTCAAGTACTAATCCAGAAGATTTGAAGGCATGTCTTGAAGCTGCAGTCATACCGGAAGCCTACAAGGATTTTTTAACCGATGCACAGATTGTAGAGGTCAAGGAGTACACTTCTGATGTAGCAGAGTCTGCTGTACTGAAGATGACTCCCGGGCAGATGCGTGCCAAGGCTCTTGAAGGATACTTCGTGAGGGATGCCGAACGCAATCTTGTCTATTGTCCGCAAGGAGAAATCCTGAGGCAAAAGTCTATCAAAAGAAACGGTATGATCCGCTATTGCAACAAGCTTGCATGTAAAAAATGCAAGTGCAAGTGTACCATCCAGAAGTTCAAGGAGGCAGACTTCAACAAAGACACCTTGATAAAGGCAACCGAAGCAAAACGCAAGCAACTCAAAGAAGAGAATAAGGACAAGCCAAAACCTCCAAGAATGAAGATCGTGAAGAAGGTTGTCCGTTACGTTTTACATCTAGATCAGAACAAGATGGACAATCGCAAATGCCTCTCCGAGCATCCTTTTGGAACCATGAAGCGAGCACTTGGGCAATACTACTTTTTACTGAAAGGCAAACTGAAAGTAACTGCTGAGATGGGTCTCTTTTGCCTATCTTATAACCTTCGTCGTGCCATATCTCTCAAAGGTGTACCTGCTTTGATTGCTTCTCTTGGATAATGACCTGTAGGGATCAATACCATCGAAAAACACGCTCTATTAGTGTTCATATCGGCCATTTTAAGCCCTTATGACGAATTGTTTAACATAAACTAAAATTTTAAGGTGAAAAAAGATATGCCCTTAGAGGGACTTAGGTGGAGTCGTGATAGCGGTTCTGCCCTCTATGATACACCCCAAAACGGCCGTTCTCGGACGGGCTGGGGGGCGTGTTATGATACGTTTGTCTCCAGTGACATGGGCTTGCCTGTTCTTTTCAATATGAAAGGTGGTCGTGAGTATCATGTGATGGAGAAGGATGGCAATGCCTATCTGATATTGAACACGGATGAGATTCCTATCTTGGATGCCAGACTGATAGATGAGACCTATGGCAAGATTATTGAAGGTACTGACCCTAAGTGTGACTCTCTTTACATGTTCAAGAGAAAGGGGGCTGGAACTAATCATAAATTCTTGCGTGGTCTGATGGGATTTCATGTATGGGAGGAGGAAGGACTTGACGGAGAGAAGTTGGAATCCTACTCTTACATATCTGGTTATAATTCCGATAACTTTGCAACCGGTAAGAGCTTCAAGATAGAGAGGGTTCCCCATGTAAGGCGTATCTGCATTTTGAAAAAGACTCATCCAGAGCGTGTATGGGATGATATTCAAGAGTTGAAGAATATGCTTACTGTAGGCTTGGGGCAATGGGATGAGCTGATGACATATCCTTTCCCATTCAAGTTCTTGCAAGAGTATCTGGACAACCAGAGTGAAATGACGTTTTCAAAGCATTGGAGTGAAATGTAGTATTTCTGGTGTTTTTCTTTATTGGCTGGCAGGATGGTGAAAACTTTCCTGTCAGCTATCTTCCATTCTGCATTCTTTTGCCATTTTTTGGTACTGCAGAGTTACATATTACAAGGTGGTATACTTTTGAATTATTAGGAGTGGTACACTTTTGAATTAGAATCTACTGTGTTAAGAGTAATTGTTATTTGAGTTATTTTCCTTTTTCTCAAAATTAATTGATGATTTTGTGATGTTATTCAAAAAAACTTTGTATTTTTGCAATTGGAGACGATCTTTTTTCTGACAGTGCAGATAGATTGCATTATGTTTTTTTACTTTTGCATCCAGTATTTGAACTATTAGACCTTTTGGGGTAGAAATAAACGTAATATTCAAGGAGGATGAAAAGAAAGAACATTTATACAGATGAAGAGCGTTATTGGATGACAGGTGGGAATACAGGGACATTGCCTACCCGTATCATCCCGTCTGTTATTAACAGCTTGGCACCAAACGAAATCTTCGTGTTTGGAAGCAATGCGCTAGGTATGCATCATGCAGGTGCAGCTCGTGTGGCTTACAATGAGTTTGGTGCAGAATGGGGAAATGGTGAGGGATTGCAGGGTCAGTCTTACACTATTCCCACGATGGAGGGTGAGCATAGTACAAAGCTTGCCGTCATGAGATTTACGCAATATGCCAGGGTGCATCCGGAACTGAAGTTTCTGGTAACTCCTGTGGGTTGCGGTATTGCTGGTTATACTCCGGAAGAGATGGCTCCTATGTTCAAGGAAGCTGCTTATTTGGAGAATGTGTATCTGCCTATCAGCTTCTGGAAGGTGCTGATGGGAAGTAGAGGAAATAACATCTAATTCAAGGAAAAGTAGTATGGGGCAGTTTAAAGTACATGTTCAGTATATCATATATGGTTGTTGTGCCATTGAGTTGTTGATTGGTGATAAGCTGATCAAATGTGATGCAGGTTATGAGGGGCCTAATCCTTTGGCCTCCTTGATTGAAGCCTGCCTTGATTTTTTCACTGCTAAAAAACAGGGTTTTGAAACTGAAGATTACATCGAAGAGACGGACACCACATGGGATGAAGAGCCGGGGGAGATGTATCTGGGACTGAAATTATTAAAAAACAATTTGGTCATCATGGATATACAGCAGAGGGACGATGAAAAAAACGTTCTTCAAGAATGGCATGAGACAGTTCCTTATGAAGATTTCAAGGAGGCTATTGTCTCGGAGGGCTTTCGGGTGCTGAATGCATTTGGTATCTTTGGTTACTATGCAGCATGGTCGGCTCATGAAGATTTTCCTTTGGCTGCATTGCTCCGTCTTACCGGTAATATTGAGTTAAACTGGGATGGAGACAATTGCTTTACGGATTTGTCGAAGGAATTGGCATGTCTTTCAAGCTATATAGAGAAACTTCAAATCAAGGAAGAGACCCATTACGATGAGTGTAAGCTATATTATGAAGCTTGGCAACTTCAATGCAGTGAGGATACGTTTGCTATGGGTGACAAGGTTGATTGGACATGTGTGATGCCAGCTGAATATAAAAATGCTCATGGTATCATCATTGACTTTGAAGAAGAGCACCATGGCTTTGCTAAGTATTCCATCAGTGGTACAGTTACGCAAATCATAGCTGAACGCAGTGAGTTTCCTAAAGGGGAGCGAGTTGTATCTTACCCTCAGGCAAAAACCATTCAAGAGGAAATCCTCAGGGCTGATGGTCATGAAAAGGATTTTAGCAGTGACAAAGAAGCAGATAGAACGTTTTGGGGATACATCGTTACCCTCAAAGATGCCGTGGTGAAACCCTTGTCGGAAAAGGAATGTAGTATTTAAGTAATAGAGGAGCATTGTTATGGATAAAAAGCCTTATATTCGTATATCACCTGATATTGATGCCTTGTATATAGATAGTGATAGTTGCTGTGCTATTGCATTTGGTGACGAGATTTGTAATGAGTGTCCTTCGATGGGTCCTCGTTTCAGTATCGTAGTACCGGGAATAGAGGAATGGGTACAGCGATACGTGTATGCTACAGACTTTGTAAAAACGACGACAGATTCTTCCTTTGATTGGATTACATGGCATTATGAAGGATTATGCTTCGCTAAAGCTGTTTGGGGGCAAATGCCTAGATGCTACGAGCTATATTATGAGCCGCCTTTTGAGGATCATAGCGGCACTGTTGGGAAACTTCTAATCGATGAAAAGGTTGATGGGTTGATTGACAGATTGCGTCCGCTAGCTAACCTGGCTTCTGCCCCTCTTTCTATCAAGGACAACATCGTGTATAAGTTGGAGCGAAAAGGGGATAGCATGCTGATTAGGTTTCGTATTAATAACCTGGTCTTTAATTTGCCTCTTTCTTTCAAATGTTTGACAGGAATTAAGCAATGGTTGAATGACATCATCGATACAAAGACCGGTGTGTGCACTGTTCATGTACAAGAATATGACCTTCATTATTCGCATCAGACAGTAGGCATGCATCCTGAGATGGGACGATTCTGGATTTCAAAGCGCTATCCCTATGATAGCAAGTTTTGCGCATACGTGGATACTCAAGAATTTGTGAATGGGTTCTTGTCTCTAATCTCTATATTTAAATAAGGTGAAAATATTGAGCCATTTTTTGTCGTTTCAATATTTAACGGTAATTTTGGATCCAATATTAATTTTAGAATTCATGTATATGGATGAATGGTTGAAAATGAATTTTGTCATTATTCGCCAAAAATGCATGAGCAATTAGCTGCTCTTGTTGGTGAATCTATTTTAGAGTGAATAGAAATGCTGGAGTCTTTAGTAACTTAAGCAAACCAGTTTTCATCTGATTAGTATAATTATATTGTATCATCTCATTTGTTGGGAAGGAACTATGGAGGTTTTGATTATTACATATGGGATAGCATGGCTCTTATTGCTATCATTTTCTTTGTATATGCAGTTCACGGAGAAAGAGAAGATTTTTCGTCGTGATGTTTGGCTTGTCTGGCTTTTGCTATTTGCTTTTGCCCCTATCATACTGTTGGGATTGCTTTTGTCTATTCCTGTTTACTACATTTGGGGTAGCACAGGAGAATGTATTGTTTTACAGAAAGAGAAAGAAGAACGGGCAAAAGAAAAGGAACAGGCTATGAAAAAACAGGCTGTGGAGAATTTTGAGAAATGCCACGATTCTTTGGTGGATGCTGCTGTGATTGTGATGATTGGCAGAAAATTGCTGCGTATAAATTTCGGCTCGCTTAGAACGCATGAAGAATTGCTAATGATGGTTGCAGGTGAACACATTCCTTCTATTGGTGAGAAAATATTAGGTGTGTTAGACAAAATAAAATTATCGGAAGGGTATAGTTTGGAACTCGTGTATCCTGATGGTAGCGGAATTGGTGGACGTACTTTCATCAATATCAAGGAACCAAATGGAAACTTGACTACAAAATTTTTAGATTTTATCGAGGTGGAAGACTCTCCATTATGTGCTTTACAGGTATATTTCTTATGCAAGCTGTGGCATCATCTTCCTAAGCATTGGCATGGGAATTATGACCGAAGGTTCAGTGTTTTCTCCAAAGATGATCTTTCAAAGATTAAAGTTCGGTCAACAAAAGTACGAGGTGAGCGTCCTCTAAAGCCTTCTGATATTTATGAAGAAGAAAATGATCTTCCTGAGGAAGCCTTGGCCTGTGATGTGACTCCTAGAGTTACTCGATATGAGAACAAGTATTATGTTAGTTGTTGTTATTGGTCTGAGTTTGGAGGTCTGATTCGAGAACTTGTTGAGATCAGGATAGAGAACAACAAGGTAACAGAATTTCTGGATGCAAACAGAGAGGTCCTTTATAGATATCATTGTGGTATTATTTACTAATAGGTTAGAAAATAGATATATTTTTTCAGTAGATGGCAAGAATTATAATTTTGTCACAACAAAATTTCCACATTTTAACCCATATTTCTTTTTTGTACCTATTTTTTTGTAACTTTGTACCCAAATGCAATCAAAATGAATAGACAACAATGAAAACAACAGTTTTATCACTTACACTCGTATTGGCAAGTTCGTTCATGGTACCAGTTACCACCACGGCTGCCAACAAGGTTCAAGAGAAGGCTAAGACTTCTGTCAAGAAAGGCAAGAAGCAATCATCAGCCACAAGAGATGACAAGATTTTGCCCATGTCACAGTTCGTTGACCAACTGATGGCAAAGATGACCCTTCAGGAAAAGATTGGCCAGCTCAACCTGATGGTGGCTGGTAACATCACCACTGGAAGTGTACAAAGTTCGCAGGTGGGTAGTGACATCGCTCAGGGTAATATGGGTGGTGTGTTCAATATCAAGGGGCTTGATAAAATCAAGGCCCTGCAAGACATCGCTATCAAGAACAGTCGCCTGGGTATCCCGTTGCTTGTGGGCATGGACGTAATCCATGGTTATGAAACCATGTTTCCGATTCCATTAGCTCTTTCTTGCTCATGGGATACAGAGGCGATGAAGAAGGTGGGAGAAGTTTCGGCAAAGGAAGCGAGTGCTGATGGTATCAACTGGACGTTTTCTCCGATGGTGGATGTGGCTCTCGATGCCCGTTGGGGACGTATTGCCGAGGGAAATGGTGAAGATCCATATCTGAGCGGTGTGATGGGTGCTGCGCTTACCCAAGGTTATCAAGGGGTGGATATGCGCACCGACGAAATTTTGAGAGCTAACCGTATCATGGCATGTCTCAAGCACTTTGCTCTCTATGGAGCCGTGGAAAGCGGAAAGGAGTATAATACAGTGGATATGAGTAAGATACGTATGATGAACGAGTACTTACCACCTTATGAAGCTGTGGTAAAGGCCGGTGTAGGAAGTGTAATGTCATCTTTCAATCTCATTGATTACATTCCTGCCACTGCCAACAAATGGATGATGACTGATGTTTTGAGAAAGCAATGGGGATTCAAGGGGCTTCTTGTCACCGACTATGAGTCCATCAAGGAGATGCTGAAGCATGGTACTGCTGCTGATCTGAAAGAAGCTTCTGAACAGGCTCTAAAAGCTGGTACAGACATGGATATGTGTTCCAGTGCCTTTGTGAAGCATCTTGCACAAAGCGTTGAGGAAGGGAAGGTGAGCGAGGAGGATATCAACACCGCCTGCCGTCGCATCCTGGAAGCAAAATATAAGCTGGGATTGTTCAGTGATCCATACCGTTATTGTAACGCCAAGAGAAGCAGGAGTGAAATCTACACTCAGGAAAATAGGAAGGTGGCTCGTAATATAGCTACTGAAACTTTCGTACTCCTGAAGAACGAAGGAAATCTTCTGCCTTTGAAGAAAGAGGGAAAGATTGCTCTGATAGGTCCACTTGCCGATACCCGTAATAACATTGCCGGTACATGGAGTGTGGCGCAGACTCCTGATAAATACACCACTATCAAGGAGGCGATGGAGAATGCACTCCGCGGAAAAGCCACCTTATTATATACACAGGGAAGTAATATCTGGAGAAACCGTGAACTTCAGAAGAATGGCGAGTTTGGCAATCCTATCAGCTGGGGTGATGAGGCAAAAATGAAGGCTGAAGCCTTGCAGGTAGCGAAGGATGCTGACGTGATAATATGTGCTATGGGTGAGAGTGCCGACATGACTGGTGAATGTGGCAGCAGAACCAACCTGGAGATGCCCGATGTTCAGCATGAGCTTCTGGCAGAACTCGTAAAGATGGGTAAGCCTGTGGTACTTCTCAACTTTGCAGGTCGCCCAACAGTCCTTTCTTGGGAACAGCAGCATGTATCAGCCATCATGAACGTATGGTTTGGCGGTTCTGAGGTGGGTGATGCACTCTGTGACGTACTCTTTGGAGACAAGGTGCCTTCAGGTAAGCTTACAGCCTCCATGCCTAAGACTACAGGACAGGAGCCTCTGTATTACAACCATCAGAACACCGGCCGTCCTGTGGCTGATGATAATATGAGGTTTGCCAAGTTTGCCAGCAACTGTCTGGATGTAAGCAATGGTCCTCTTTATCCATTTGGGTATGGCTTGAGCTATACTACCTTCGACTATAGTAACTTCAAGATTAGCAGTCAGGAGGCAGGCATCAATGGGAACCAGGAAGCTACCGAGTGGCAGGATGGCAAGAAGATAAC
>ERZ772820.2447-NODE-2447-length-13037-cov-19.644585_pt1 | contig 13037 bp, 10 predicted proteins | sample MGYA00511377_ERZ772820 | MGnify/ENA primary metagenome ERZ772820 (study PRJEB29015, sample SAMEA2737684) | human gut metagenome | biome: human gut; feature: human-associated habitat; material: faeces | place: China | collected 2012 ...
CGGAAAGGTCAAGATAGACGATTTCCTCTTTTTCGGCGCGGGTAGCGTCGCGGGGTGTAGGCGGCACTTCCGGGGCCGGAGGTGCTGCCTTTTCCTCGGGGGCTGCATGGGTTTTGCCAGCCTTGGACGGCTTGCCCTGCTCCGGGGCTGTCTTTTCCGCCTTGGGCGGACGGTCTTTGCCGGGTTTGGTGGCCTTGCCCTTCTCCTTGGGCGGCTTCTGCTTGAGCGCTTTTTTCTCGTCCTTGACCGCCTCATTACGGGCGGCGGCAAAATCCACCACTTTGCCGGAATGTGCCGGGGTAGGATCGTCCTTGCCGGGATCAGGCGGCTGTGCCTGCTCCATTTCAGCCTTGGGAGCTTCGGGAGCGGCGGGCTCCTCCACCTCGGCGTGGGTAACAGCGTCAGCGGGATCAGGCACGGTCTCGCCCATTTCAAAGAGTGCCGCCTGCCCCTCGTGTTCCAGCATGACCGCCTCCGCGTCAGTCAGCACAGGATCAGGAGCAAGCGGCCCCGGCACAGCGGCAACTTCTGCCGTGGGAGCGGATGCCTCAGTAGGTGGGGATACATCGGGAATGTTTTTCTTATCATCTGCCATTTGCAAACCTCCTTTTCGTGGCATGAAAAAAGCCAGTCCGCAGACTAGCCGGGTGGAAGTGACCTCCCTTCGTGGTTTTATATATGAAAATGCCGCCCGTTGTCCCATTGGGCGGCGTAAACTGCGAATTTTTTCATAAATGCATCTTGACATTTTTGCGTTAAGAGCCTATGATTATGTCATAATCATTTAAGGAGGTGCAGTATGCACACAACCGACATTTCTTTTCCCTCTGAGTTGATTGCAAAAATTGTCCGATGCGTTGAGGATGCCGTTGGAGATGATATCCGTGCTGATATCCGCCAACATGATCTCCAGACGAGAAACAGCATTCCCTCCCGGATTTGGGATCTGCTGAATACTAACATCATCAAGGCGCTGGACGACGAAGATTGTACGATTGCAAAAATTCATCGTGGGCCATGGGAAATGCTGGTTGTATTTGAAAGATCAACGCAGTGCATTCTCACCTTTATGCGTGAAAAGCGCTTTGCGGAACTACGTAACTGCCGATGCAAGAGAGTGCATATGCATTACATCGATATGCTGACAAAGAATTTCAACGGGAATCTGCTATCCGATCAACAGCAGCTCAGCTTTATTCCCCACACCTTTTCCGATGAGGAGCGCCTTGCGGAACTGGTCCAAACTATGCTGCATGACCTTGAAGACGATGTGGAAGTTGTTCGCCATCATGTGCTGGTTCTGTTTGAAACTGTCGGCTATCAGTTGGCGCATATCCGCGCCGTCATGATTACTCCGTCTTGGGATATTGCCCAAAACAGCGAGCAGGACTGGTCCCGGTATATTGCGGCAGAGGAAAGCGCTGTGGTCGAAAAGATTGCTAACCTTAGTGCACCCAGCAACCAGCCGAATCGTGGTCTCAGCCTTACTGCAAAGGCCATGGCTCGGCAAAAATTCCGGCCCGAGCACAAAGAATTGGAAATCACCGCAAAAAAAGAGAGCTGATTGCTCCTGAATTCAGAGCCGACACAGCGTCGGCCCTAATGGTGATTCCATAAACAAGAATACTCTATGTATGGTGCAGTAGCAAGTAAATATTTATGAAAGAGGAACGCCCATATGAACACTCCGTTTAATGGAGAGCGCTTAAAAAAAGCACGAATTTACAGAGGGCTAACCGTCGCTGAATTAGCTGAACGTGTTGGATGCCAGCGGCAAACCCTATCAATGTACGAAATTTCAAAAAGCCAGCCCACAGACAAGGCAACCGTTTCAAGGTTGGCCAAAGAACTTGATTTCCCAGTCAAATATTTTTATGAACATTCCAATTCCTTTGCTTCTGGGACGGTTTATTTTCGTTCTTTTCTTACGACAAATAAAAAGTACCGTACCGAGCAGGTTGTCAAAATGGATTACCTTTCGCAGATCTATTCCCTGCTGCAAGACTATGTGGCATTTCCAGAATACGAACCCCTTGACTTGCTGGATAATGTGACTCCTGAACAAGCCGCTTACGCCTTGAGAGATACATGGGGACTGGGAAAAGGTCCTGTAGATAACTTAATATCTATTGTTGAGCAGCATGGCATATTAGTTACTTCCTTTTCCACCAGCACGAATGATGTTGATGCGTTTAGCCAGTTTATGGGGGCTGCTGATACTCCCACATATATCATTGCATATTCAAGCAATAAAACTTCAGCTGCACGAATCCATTTTGATATCGCTCATGAGTTAGGTCACATCTGCTTACACGAATGGAGCGAAGATATCGAAGATATTTCCAAAGAGGAATTCAAACGCAAAGAGCGTGAAGCAAATGACTTTGCAGCTGCTTTCTTGTTGCCGGAAGAAACATTCGGAAAAGATGCTGAAAGAGGACCACAAACGATAACCTACTACAAGCAGCTAAAGAAGAAGTGGAAAGTCTCTATCGCAGCAATGATCCGTCGGTCTGAAAAACTTGGGATTATCACCACGGATGATTATCAGAATTTGATTCGTATTATGCAAAGACGTGGGCTTCGCAAAGAGGAACCGCTGGATGACACTCTTATTACGGCAAGTCCGGCTCTACTCAGAACATCGGTAATCATGTTGCTGCAAGAAAATGTTTTTAGTCCAACTGAATTCATGGAGGAGCTTTCTCATTCATATGGATTGAGCATTAACGCAGCAGAAGTTGAATACCTATTGGATTTACCCTCTGGCACATTATCCGTCCCTAGAGTCATTGACTTTGCCTCCTTGCAGATCAAACGAGTAAAGTAAATACCCACATGCGTGTTATTTATTCCTCAAAAAATACAACAAAGGAGAACTGCATATGTTATTGAAAGAATGGGCCTTTTTAGGCAACTATGATTTCTACACCAACAAACTCAAGGTTTTAGCTACTAACGAACTTCCTCCCGAAAAGTGGAGCTATGCCGGAAAAAATGATTTCGGCATTCTTCGAAATTACCTTTATTATACCTTCGAAAAATTGTGGCAGGAGAGAGAAGCGGCAAACGAAGAAGAAAAGCAGCAGATTATCTATATGGATGAAAACGCAGCTTGCTTCAATACCGGCCTGTATGATAAGACGTGGCAGCCGATCTATTTTTACTGTGTAAAGAATCCTATCGAAGGATTTCAGCCGTGGCGATTCACCAGTTTCTACAACAGTTACACCATCAAGTTCTCCAACATTCCCACAGCTGCAGTTTCGGGTCTGCGTAGAGCAAACTATTTCAGCGATCCTAGTTCGCTTATTTTTGATATTAACCTCGAAATTGTTCCACAGTGGAATCACATTCTTTATGATGAAGAAAACTTTTTGAGAATTCCAGAACAATTAAGAGCTAATGGAAAAGACTTCTGTCAAAATCTTATTGACGGAGCAATTCGTTCCGTCAAAAAGAGAATTGAGGCAAATTACAAAACAATTGTGCCTCAGCAGTTCAATGGAAAGATTCAACTTCTTGCGCCACTTTATTTGACAAATCCCGACACCGCCGATTTGGCGTTGGTTTTGTCTTTGAGTGATGACAAAACCGTGTACTATGGTCACACTTGTTTAACTACCGAAATGGCATACAATAATGCCAGACTGATTGCTCGTCCTGATAGCTACTGGTTGCAGCCGTAATTCGACTAGAAAAAACAGTTGACTTTTTTCTCAAATTGCGTATACTATAGTTGTTAGATGGGTTTGCATTCCTAGTTTTGCCTTTTTGATAGTATTTGCATTTATGTTTCTATTTGTTTTTGTTTGTTGATTTGGGGGCAATAATCCGTTTGGATTATTGCCCCTTGTTTCTTTCTAGACGAAATTAGTTTATCCCGAAGTTTGAACCCGCGTATTGAAGCGCTCTTTTGGCCCGGTTTAGGGGGGTATGTAACCGCACTAACCGGGAGCGCGGCGAAGCTGTAGCCGTTCTTATAGGGCTTGAGAAATCCGGTCGCTTTCCCATCGTCCAGATAAAGGCTCTCATTCGAGTACATCATGGAGACGGTTCTCTTTGCGCCGTCGATAGCAGTAAAGGTTCCGTCTCTCACCTCATGCTTGCGGTAGATATTCTGCCACTCCGCATCGAACAGCACGGTATTGACAAGATACATAGCGGCATAGGGATCCATCTGGTCAACGATCTTATCAATCACACCATCGGTATTCTCCTTGACCCAGTTATTGATATCCCTCAGCGTTTTTTCATCAAAGGCAGACTTGTAGGCCGCGGCACCGTAGTAGTCAGCGTTTCTTTGCAGGAAATCCTCTTCCACCGTAAAGCCGCTGTCCTTGAACCAGATAGAATGGGCTATTGTCAACCTGGTCTTTTCACTGGATGGCAGGCCGCCAACATAGGCATGGAGATATTCGTTAAGCGTATCGATCGGGAGGTCCCTGCCCAGCAGAACTTCCATCTGCGCAAGGGTCTCGCCCTTGGCGCCGTTTGCGGTCATGGAAAGCGCCAGCATGACCGACAGCGGCGAGATCAGGCTGTTTTTTCCCTCCTCCCGCGTGTTCTGGAACAGGCGGACGGCGAAGTCTGCCGCTCCGTTTTTGAAGGCGTCATCCGCCGCCCTTCCGGAAGTCTTCTCCGGCGTGATGCCCTTCATCAGGTCATCCGCCTGCACCTTTGCGGCGCAGCCGGTCAGCCCCAGCAGCCCCGTTGCTAACAACGACAGGCAAAGGAATATAGCAATCCATTGTTTTTTCATTCTAAGCACCTCTTTCCGTTTCATTTGTGAAATTTATTCGCCCGATTTCTCGGCTCTGATCAGGGTGAAAGTTCAAATCTTCCCATCGCTGATTTCGATCTTTCTTCCGCACAAATCGGCGTACCGCTGCTCATGCGTCACCAAAAGCACGGTGTTTCCACGGCGGTTGACGGCGAGCAGCAGTTCCATGATCTCGTCTGCCGCCTTCTTATCGAGATTACCGGTGGGCTCGTCGGCAAGGAGAATCACCGGGTCGTTTATCAGGGCGCGTGCGATGGCCACGCGCTGTTTCTGTCCGCCGGACAGCTCACTCGGCAGATGCTTTAAGCGGTTCTCAATGCCCAAAAAGCCCGACAGCTCCCGCAGCTTCGTCTTATCCGGTTTTTTGTCGTCCAGCAGCAGCGGCATGATGATGTTCTCCTCCGCCGTCAGGATGGGGATCAGGTTGAAGTCCTGAAAGATATAGCCGAGCTTCCGTCTGCGTATTCCGGAAAGCGTCTCGTCATCGGCTGAGCAGATGTCCACACCGCCTACCTCCACGCTGCCGGAGGTGGGATGCTCAATACCGCCGATCAGGTTCAGAAGGGTGGTCTTGCCGGAGCCGGACTGCCCCACAATGGCGACCATTTCACCCGGCGCAACGGTAAAGCTGACGTGATCCACGGCGTAGATATCCTCGTCGCCCTGCCGGAACACCTTGGTCAGATTTTTTACAGTCACTGCATTCATCGGAAAATCTCCTTTCTGCATGGTCATAGCGGACGTAGTACGCGCTTGAGCGAGCGGTGTACGGGATGCCAGTAGGTAAACAGCAGCAGCACTGACAGAGCCGCGTATACTGCGACCATCCCGCCGTCAAGGTGCAGCGGGGCTTTCTGCCATGCGCACAGCAGCGCCGTCAGCGGAAGGCTGATCAGAAACGGCGCAGTGACAGCAGCGGCGGCGGAGATCCCGTCCTGCCGGATATAGGAGCGGTACAGCGTCCGCTTTGACGCGCCCAGCCTGTGAAGGGTGCGGATCAGCGGACGGCTGCCCTCGATGTAGTCGCAGAGCCGGACATAGAGAATCAGCAGGATGAGCAGGAACAGCGCCGCAAAGATGTACCCCAGCAACAGATACACGCCGGAGGACATCTCCCGCAGGAAATCCGACCCAGATTGGCGGTTGGTGACAGCATACTCCGCGCCTGCAAAGCGCGCCCGCAGGGCGGTCTCCACCTGCGCGTTCATGGCAGGATCGGTCAGGACGATCTCGATGCCGATTGCCGGCTCTGAGGCGATGATGTCCGCATACAGCTCATCGCTCACATAGATATCCAGCGCCCATCCGGACGGCTTCGTGTCCGTCAGCGCAGCCACCGTCAGCGCGGTCACATCCTCCGGTGCGGGCTGCTTGATACCTCCGTTTACATCGTAATACGCTTCTGACCGGAAAAGCCGCAGTACATCTCCGACGCCGCGTTCCGCCTTGCGGCTGACGGCGATCTCATACTTGGAAAGCGTCTGTGCCGCCGCGCCAAGACCGCTGTACGGTCGAATGCGCAGTGGTGTCTCCACCTCCTCCGGGGACTCCGGCAGCAGGATATAACCGTCCGGCTCATATACGGGGCGCGCCTGCTCCACACCCTCCAGAGCGGAAACATACGCCATGTCCTCAGCCGAAAAGCCTTCTCCACCATGGGAGGAACGGGAAACCTTCAACCCCCATTCCTCCTCCGCGCCCGTGACCTGCAAGGCAACAGTGAGGATGTTGAACAGAAGCAGAAAAACCGCCATGACGGGAACGGAAACGGCAAGACAGGAACTGAGGCTGCGGTTCGTGCGGCTGCGCCACAGGCCGCAGAGGGTTACCGCCGGGGTGAAACGCCGTCGGAGGGGCTTTCGTCCGCGCTTGACCTTCGGCATATTTTCCGCGTCGTTCAGCAGCGCCCGCGCAGGCTCGCGGCTGTACCGGTGCAGGGTCATGCCCAGCGACAGTCCCAGTGTAACGAAGAAAACCGCCAGATGGAGCAGAATACTCATCGGCTCCACATGAAAGATCAGCCACGCAAGGCTGTCGTGGCGGATCTCAAGAAACGCCGTAAACAGCGCTTTCAGCGATACAACGGAAATAACCACGGCGCAGGCCGCCGCCAGCAGGAACACCACCGCAAGCTCCGCGGCAAGCAGGGTGCTGATCTGACGGCGGCTGGCTCCGCAGACGCGGAGCGTCCCAATGTCAGAGGAAAAGCGCTTCAGGTGACTTCGGTAAGCGGAACGCACCACCGATACCGAGAGCAGAATGACCAGCATATTGACGAGCAGAAGGCTTCGCTGCCCAGAAAGATGGGACGGATCGGTGGAGATCCCGTGGGCGTATTCATAGCTGAACGCAGTCGGGAGCAGGGCTTCGTTGCCAGACGCTTCCATGCGCTTGCGGATCTCGTTCTCAAAAACGGTCACGCTCTCCGAATTTCTCCATTCATCGTCTGACAGAATATGCAGATAGATGGTGCCGTCACGATAAATAGGCGCGGACAGTCCGCGGATACCCTCAAAATATGGCACGTCCACTTCCGTTGCGTTCCCAATGTGATAGGTTTCACCCGCGGAACGGGCAAGAAGATATTGCCGCGTGCCCCAAGCATTGCTGTCCCGGTAAATGGAAATTAGCAGCGGCAGCAGAAACGCGCAGGTCAACACTGCAAACAGCACCGCATGACGGCGGGGGCTGCGCGTGAATGAGCGCTTCATATAGAGCAGATAGGTCATAAACAAGCCTCCTGCCATTCAGCAATCTTGTTTCGGAACAGAAGCCAATCCCGTTTAGAACTCCAATTGGATTGCATGTTTTGCCTCCCCTCCTTGAGCTTTATCAGCGATCCTGATTTCTTTCAAATTCACGGAACAGAAAGCGAAAACGCTGCTGTGCCGCATCATACACATCAATGTCCAGATATCCTTGTTTTAGCTCTTTATTGTATTATAGTAATGAGCTTTCCTGCACCCACTGCACCGATCAAGTGCGGCGCGCCCAGCGCTCCGGCGTTTCATTTGCTGGCAGAAGCCCCCGTGCTCATTCCTCCAAAATCCCGTTGACTGCATTATGGTCATACGCTGCCGCCTCCCTCCGCAGCTCGTTGGAACGCATAATCTTTTCGGACAGGCTGGCGAGGAAACACTGGAGTAACTTGACACCGATGGCGGGATGCTCCTCCAGCAGAGCCTTCAACCGCCCTCTGGAGATGCACAGCAGCTCAGTGAACTCTGCCGCCGTCCCGCTGAGGCGGAATACACTGTGGGAAAGGCAGTTTTCTCCCAGGAAGCTACCCGGTGTGAGATACGCGATCTCCAGCGGCGCGGAGCAGCTATTTGCTTCCCGGTTGGCAACAAGCCGCAGCTTGCCCTTGAGAACAAGACAGACCTCCTCATTGTAGTCGCCGCTGGTGAATACGGTCTCATGCTCATAGTAGGTTTTTACATGGCAGTAATCAAAGAAAACCGCCTGCTCCTGCTCAGTAAAAACAGAAAATATCGGAAGCTTCGCCAATACAGCCAGAAGCTCATCCCGGGTGAGTCTTCGGCGGTGCTCCTTGTCGAGATGAATCTCCGGTGCGGAAATATTGTGCCTCTCCAGCACGGCGCGGACGGCGTATCGCTCCTGCCGTACAAGGCGGATGAGCCTCTCCCATTGTGTTTGGGTGTCCAGATAGGCACGGAAGGCATCAAAGGGGGGCGGGGCATTGTGCTTGGCAATATAGATGTTCCGCATGGCTTCCATAGCGGCATCAGGATCGTTATTTGCAAGGTACTGCGATGAGAGCATCATGCTGCTTCGATAGATCTTCTCGTCCAGATCCGGCTTGAGAAATTCCCCGGGATAGGGGTCAAAGTCCTCCGGACTGACATGGACAAGATTCCCAGTTTTGTGCTGAGACTGCATTTTGGCGCGCTGATATACAAAACGGTAAATATCCTCCCGCAGACGCTTCCACTGGGGGTGGGACTTGGGCTGCGGCAGATGCTTGATGGACAGGGTATTATCCAGAAAGAAGCTGAATCCGAAGATCCGACTGTTTATAAGATAATCCACATCCTCACCCCGGGTTACAAGGGGATCAAAGGGTACACACTCGAAAAGCTCTCTGTGCAGGATCATGGCGCCGCCGAAGGCAAAGGGTGTGCGCTTGAGCCGCGGCCCGCTGCCGATGATCTGGTCAAAGGCTCGCGCCTTGCAGCCGAAGCGGTCCCAATAGGTCATCCACGGCTCCGGACTCACATCATCGTAGTATTGGCCCTTGCTGTTTAGGTAGTAGCCGGCAACGCCATGCACGATGTCTCCATAAACTCTTCTGCCCAGAAACTCCAGTGAGCGCGGCACAAAGTCCGGCAGCTCGAAGACCTCGTCATCGTCGATGAGCAAAGCAGCGTCCGCCGTCAGGATGGAGGCGGCCAGCAGGCAGACGTTGCGCACGTTTGAGTATCCGAACATGGACAGGAGCTGGACGCCCCGATCGTTCAGTCCGGCTTTTTTCAAGATTTCAGTTATCTCACGCAAATCTCCCGCAGTGAACAGGTATGTCTCCGCATTCAGCTGCGCCCGGCCCACGATACGGAGCACCTGCTCATAGGCCGCCGTCTCTACCTCCGGGGTGGTCGGACAAATCAGAATCACCAGCTTGAAGTCTTTTTCATGGAACTGCTTCATGCTGACTAAGGTGCGCTCCAGCGTTCCCTCCTGATCCACCGGAGTGGGATGGTCATAGACGGCGTCGCCCTCCTGCCAAGGGTCGCCTGTTTTGCGGCACCAGTAGGTGGGGATTATCATGGTTTTCCTCATACGGCTCGCCCTCCTTAGCCCGAAAAATCTCTTACAGCGCGTTGGTAGACCTGCTCCAGCTTTGCCACGAACTGTGCCTGCGCAAAATTGCTGCTGGCATAGTGTGCGATGATGTCACGCCGCTCCGGTTCTGTATGATGTCTCGTCAGTTCATTCAAAATCGCAGCGCAGAAAGCTTCCTCATCCTCAGGAGAGACCAATGTTCCCACTTGACTGTTGATAAACTCCGGCAAACCACCTTCATTGGAGCCGACAACAGGCAGTCCGCAGGCCATCGCCTCCAAGGCGACGAGTCCGAATGGCTCCCGGCGGGAGGGCATTACAAAAACATCCGCCGCGTTGTAGAGCCGCCGCAGCTCGTCCTGCTTCTGGTTGCCAAGGAAGAAGGTGTTCCTCAGACCGAGCTGCTTGTGCAGCTCTGATAATCGCTCCCGTTCCTCGCCATCGCCGGCAATCAGTGTGATGAACTCCCGATCCGCCAGCCACTCATAGCGGCGCGCCGTACGCAACAACGTGTCCACACCCTTAAATGCTGCAAGCTTTCCAACAAATAGAATGACATACTCTCCGCGATAAGAAAGGCCGAGTGAATCGAAAAGCGTTTCCCTGTCCACTTCTTCCCGATAGAAAATGTCCTCATTGTATCCGTTGGGCAACAGCAGAAGCTTATCCGCCGCCATAGGAAACTGCTCAAGTGCAAGATCCCGATTGTCTGCGGAGATGGCAAGCACTTTCGCGCTTCCCGCGACAGCCTCCTCAGCAAAACTCTGAAAGGCAGGCCACTTTTTGCAGCCCATCAGCTCCGTCCCATGTATGGTTATGACCAGAGGAAGGTTACACAGGGAAGCCAGCCAAGAGAGACACCATGCGTGCTGTGCATGAATGATATCTGGGTGAAACTCTTGCAATGCCTGTCTCAAGGCAGCGGAGAATGCTGTAAGATACCGTGTAAGCTGACCGACACCTAAGTCCGCAAATGTAGTCCGGCTTTGGGGATGTGTGGTGAAGCAAGGAAAATTAAAGGGGAGCTCATCTCTCTGCACTTTATCCTTTGAAAACATCACCGGGTACATTTGGATCCCGGGCAGCATAGGGAACGGCTGGTTTTCAGGAAAAATGACCGCAACCTCATGCCCACGCTTGCGCAGATGCAGCGCAATATTTTTGGTGTAGGTGCCGCTACCCGATCCTTCCAGCGGGAAATGATTGATCAGCAATACTTTCATCGTCTAAACCACCTTTCTGTTAACTCGGTCCATGCCTCCTTCGTCTTTTGATGCTGTTTCACCATATCCGGCAGCCACGCTTCCGCTGCGGACTGGATATCCGGAAGATATAAGAAGCGCCTGTCGTTTGTATAGCGGTACAGTGCTTTCGCTCCATCCGACAGTCTCCGGCCTCTCTCGAAAAACTCCGTGGGCGCATGCCCCGTCTTCCAGCGGAGAAACACATTGCGGCCGATCCAGCCCGTACAGGCATAGTAGAGCCTGTCCCGAACACTGCTGTCATTTTTGAGATCCGGAATCTTGGGGTAATCCCCATAAGTATCATGGAAGATAGGCGTTTGGATATCCAGACATTTGATCTGGCTTCGGGATGCCGCCAGTCCCACGAGCGTATCCTCACCTCTGGCGAGGAGCGGAGTCTTATTGTAAAAATAGTAAGGCGAGAAAAACGGCGGCAGTGTCGTCAATGCGCTCATGCGGATGCCCATGTTTCCACCCAGAACCTTTGTGGTGGGCTGCAGCTCAGGTATCCCTGCTTCCTGTACAATAAGCCCGCCGTGAACCTCGCTGCTCTGCCAAAACTCCGCCATGTTTTCCTTATGGAGACCCCAGAGCAGCTCGGTCATCCCGTCAAACGAGGCAGGGGGCAGGATGTTGTATCCGCTGTAATCACTACTGGTGATGGTCGCCCCCAGAGACATCCCGTATAGATGCGTCCCGATAAAGTCCACCTCCTCAAACCCAACCTCTCCGTCAGGTGTTCGATGCAACACGCTAGGCTGCACATCCGAGTCCACAAAAATCAGATAGTCCACGCCTGTGAACAGCGCTTCCATCAACACCTGGTTCCGATTAAAGCCATAAGGAATCAGTCCGTGCGTATCAATCAACGGGCAGAACAAAAGTTGCTGAATGGATGAGAATCGGACGCCAAGCTGCTTCAAAATCATATGCGCTCTTTCGTAGTTCTGAAGCCGGATCAGAGAAACCTTCGCCTTGCGCTGCAATTCTTGAATCGCCTCCGAATCAGCCTCATGAGAGTATACGACAATCACGCGTTCAATCGGGTGGTCATACTTCTCGGCATTATCCAGAAATTCTGTCAGCGGATGCGCAGATATAAGATTCCGCACAATCATTCCGATAGCAATTTTCATTAAAAACCCTCCTTGCTCTATCCTGTACGGCCGCACATTCTCATTATCTCAAAGGAGCGAGAAAGCACAGGCTTGAACGGAGCAGGAGGGCTCTTGCCGCCTTCTTTATTGATACAGAGGAGATTCTCTAAGTGCCGTCCTGTGCGCCCGTCGTTATTGTTTTCTGAAAACAATAAATGGACAAGGATAAGCACCCTGAATACACCGCCGTCTTTTCTATAGGCATCTCATGTTATGATACCGCCTACATCTCCTGCCTCCTTCGCACTGCCTGATCTCAATTGGTAAACAAAGAACCATCGTAAAAAGGTTCGTGTTTTCCCGTTATGACGAAAGATCTAAATTTCCCAATTCACTTCATGCCCTAAAAAAGAAAATCGCACAAGTAGACCGCTCGGTCTAGCTTATGCGCCGCTAATCTTAATTTGGTTTTGACAACTCCTACTGAGGAGGCTACACCAATATTGCATTCGCACAAAGCTAAACCGGATAAGATAAATGATAAACATGGCAGCAGCCTCCTTTCTATCAACGAATACTTTGGATTATTGTTATACTTTTCGTCAAAAAGCCCTTTTGCACAACTCTTCTCTTTCGCCGTGGACATTCTTGACAGGGGTTGCAATGGAATATGTGCTGAGATACGCAAGCGCCTCTCCATCTGGAACCGCCTCCGCGTCTGATCTTGTTTCTCCGTGTTTTCCGAGGCTGCTTCTACACGGCAATTTTAAGTCAGACGCTGTGCGGATACGCTTTTAAAACGCACATTTCTTCCTCTCCCAACAGAAGTGACAATTTTATTATATGAAAAAGATGGCACATTTTCAAGAGGTTTTTGAGTTTATTACGGCTTGAGCTGATTGCCTCGATGTTTTTTCTCAGATGTTGCTCTGCCAGACAGTGGTGTCTTCTCCGGCACAAGCGTTTTCATCGAAGCGCTCCTACCAGCACAAAACGGGCATCATCGAACTCATAGCTACAGGTAGAGAGCGTTAGAATGTGATCAGAGATATTAGGCGCAATCTCGCTGGTGAAGCAGGAACGGTCAGCCGCATTCTGAAGCCAGACTTCAAA
>ERZ772820.2456-NODE-2456-length-13000-cov-3.352105_pt1 | contig 13000 bp, 12 predicted proteins | sample MGYA00511377_ERZ772820 | MGnify/ENA primary metagenome ERZ772820 (study PRJEB29015, sample SAMEA2737684) | human gut metagenome | biome: human gut; feature: human-associated habitat; material: faeces | place: China | collected 2012 ...
AACCTCTTTTGTCTTTTTGGTGACCTTCTCTGGAGTTTCATGATCAGGTGATGTTGGAGACTGGCCACTTTTGAGGCTTCCGCCTTCCATAGTTTCCCGTCTCTCACTCACTCGATTAGTTTCAGATAAGCGACGGTGGACTGGTTTATCCAGCTCCTCCTCCAACTCCTCTGGTGAGGCGAGTCCTGCAAGGTTACGATTCATCTCCTCCCAGGTTTGGTTTCTGCGTTTTCTTTGAAGGCGCGCTATCTCGGAATCACTCACTGGTGCCACAAAGTCATTGGAAGCGGAAGTCTGCCGCTGGGAGTTCTCTCTTACACGGCTTTGCATAGCGCGCAACTTCTTGAGTTCCTCCTGTTCTGCTTCCTGCTGTTTGATAAGTTCAGCCTCTTTCTTATTGTATTGAGACTCATATTCTTCCTTTTTGTTCACTGAGTCACGGTCACTTTCCACACTGGCCAATCCGGAAAGGTCTGTAATCTTACCATACTTTCTTTCCGTATTATCCATCTTGCTTCCCAAGAGGCTATCCGTCTTGGCATCCGGCAAGGCACTGGAAAGATAATCTGTGGTTTTGAGATTACCGTTTCCTGCTTCACCAAGTTCGATATTAGAGGTATCAATGGCGATGTAACCAAGAAACAAGGTTATCAGATAGAATACCAGAGGCATGTAATACTTGGGCTTATTGAAATTAATCTTATATGTCTTCATCTTATGGGCGTTATTTAATTTGTTGACGTTTCTGAAGGGCAGAATCCACCTTCTCTACTGCGGTAGTTCTGGTAGAACCGTGTTTCTTATATGATCTAATCATATTCACCACATTGATGCCTAGGCAACCTATCACAATGGTAAAGACCAGGCCGATGAAGGCAATTCGATGATTGTTGGCAAAAGCCTGAATCCTGGCCACCAGGAAATTGATGCCCGACTTCTCTGCAAACTTCATTCCTGCCTCTTTTTCTCTGAGGTAACGTTCCTTATACTTGGGATCATCCTTGCTTGGCATTTCCTCACCTATGATCATTTTCTTCAAACTCATATATATAATAAATGTATAGTGTTAATACTCTGACTTCTTTTTCTCCTGCAGGTCCTTATTCAGAAGGGTACGCCAATTGGTAATCAGGATACCATGCGGATTGTTTTCAGTCCTTGGTACTTTCTTCAGGTTACCTGCTGTCACAATCTGGCGCATGAGGATGTTGGTTCTTCTCTCTATTCTCTGCCTGCCATAATAGGTAAAGGTCAGCGAATCCTTATTCAGCTTGATACTGTCACAGAAAATACTGCAGATAGTTGAGGTTCCAATCAGATTATTATAGAATCCCTTTTCCTTCAATGCGTTATACTGAGCCAGACCGGTCTCATCAATGAGATACATGGCCTTTTCCATGGTATAACGGATATACTTGTCATCCGGAGCCAGCGTGAAGAAGAAATGGTGAAACATCTCTATGTCACTTTTGGCTTCCACATCAAAAGTTTCTTCCATCGTGGTCTGCTTCACGAGTATAGGAATATTACCATCCAGTACATATACCTTTTTATGGGCATCATTCACCATGCCTCTGGCTATGAAGATGCTGCCCAGGCTGATAACCACGCAGCCTACCAAAAAGAGGCTGCTGATGATCATCACCATTTTGATCTTGTTTTCCAAATTCTGTAAAACTGCCATATTCTTATTATTTGATAGTGTTGTTAAGACTATTTCGGCATCAGACTCATGGCACTTTGCTTGGCAGAAGCTGCCACACCTTCACCGAAGTTTCTGGTACTGAAAGCCGTATCACCCTCAGGAATCATCCACGCTGCCAGGTCAGGAACCAAGTTCAGGCATTTCAGCGACACAATCGAAGCCACCAGCAGGTAACCGCATGTCATGAAGGCATTTTGGATATATCCTGTAATTTCTCCTTTTCCTGCCGTGATAACAGTGAGGTTCTCCACCTGTACACTGATAACAATATCAAAGAGAAGGAGGACGTAAAAGCCCACGAAGTAAAGCATGGCTCCATAGAAATGCACCGTGAGGTAACGGGTTATCCACTTAGCCCATGCACCTTCCCACTTGGGCAGCACGGAGAAAGCCCATTGGATAGGACCAAAGATTGTAAGCATGCCCAGGAGAATCTGCTGGCAGAAGATGGTGCTCCACCATCCGATTCTATAGATGACCAATGCCAGGAACATAACGATCTTATCCAAGCCTATAATCAGACCGGCAAAGATGGATCTGTCTGCAGCTTCCTGTGCCAGCTGCTCACCTTCCTGCTTCTGCTCGATATCTTCTACCTGCATGGAAGCATCCTGGACGATTTCACTCAGGATGATTTCCTTGGCAACCTTCTGAGTAGGGGCAATCTTGTGATACATGGAGTCTCGCTTCTGTATCAGGGGCATGAGTTCATTATATTTCTCGCTCACTTGAACCGCCTCTGCCTCATAGAGGTCATGGGTATAGGAACCGATACAATTGGGAATGAAGGCCAATGCATCCAAAATACTTCCATTATTGTTGGTGGATGATGGATACCAGAAGCACATGACCAGAGATATACCCAGTACCTTCATGATCTTGACCACATCGATGGGTTCGCCCTTGACGAGCATCTTGTAGGACATGGAACCGGCCACAATGATGGAAAACAAGGCTCCAAGTGCCATGCTCATCTGAAGAATGTACCAGAAGGGACCATCCGAACCGATAAAATCGGCACTGCATAGAAACTCGTTGGTTCTAAACACAACATTGTCTATGTCTTCCTCAAACAGGTCCACTCCGATGGTTTTTGAGAGGTCAGTGATATAACTTCCCATACCACTTGTGACACTGCCTGTGGAGGTGTCTAAAAATAAAGATGTAAATGCCATTATATTTCTTTTTCTATTTTTTGTTTCTTGCTTTTATCAGGGTTTTGCACAAGAAAAGCCATCCACAGCCATGGCAGTCTGCCATCTTCTGTAGGCATCCGAGGCAATGACCGTGTTGGAAATATTTCTTTCAACCCTGGTGTTATTTTCAGAAAATCTCTTTCCCTTTTTCATTGAGTTCCAATACAGGAGTTGTTTGACCAATGTCACATTTCTCTTCACGATGTCTTGATAGATAGCCAGATACTCTCTTTTCCTCAAACCTAAATCCTGGTAGGACTCATGTGTAATCTTGATGGCTGTTTCAAAACAGTTATAAATGTTGCGCCAATTCCGGTAATCGCTGGAGCTACCGCCACAAGATACGATATGGTTGATGTTCTTATTGAAGAGCTGCATCTTGGAGTCGAGCTTTTTCTTCTCCAGCACCCACGACAAGTCAGATGCAGAGGAACGGGAAGCGATATTCATTGCCTCCACCTTGCCTCGTTCAACATAATCAGAGTCCACCTTCGCTGCTACATTCACTTCCTTGGATGTACGGGCCATGACATCCGTTCGATAGGCAAGCTTGTTTCTTATATTGGCATCTCTCTGATATTTCTTATGCAGAGAATTATAATACCAGGCAGGGGAGAGGACACCAGCACCAGTTTCCATGGTTGTGAACTGATTCATGATATCCCTCTCATGGATATAAGTTACCTCCTGTGCCAGACCACATAGTCTCACCCAGCACAAAAGCATTGCCAAGAGAATTCTCATAGGATTTCGTTTCATCTTTTATTCCATTAGTTGTACATGTTCATTTCTTCCACCAATGAGACTACCTCCTCCCAAAGGCCTATGGGTAAATGACTTCTTCTCCTGAAGACAGTTATGAGCCAGGTTACCAGAGTTGAGCCATCTGGTATAAGAATCCCTCACGATTTCCTTGATGGTTCTGGCCATGAAGATTTCCTTTTTCCAATAGCCAAGTCGGATGGTCATATAAGTATGTATATCCAGATAGGCATAGTATATACTGCTGTCAATATGATCCATGCTTTCATTGATGTGCTTTAGAATCATCATCAGGTTGGCTGTAGTACATTGCCCCTGTTACAATGAGCGATAATTCCCCATAGGACTTATAGAGTTCACCCACCTCGTCCCTTATTTCTTCCACCGCTCTGTTGGTGGTATTGAGAATCAGAGTATCAGATGACCACACTGCGCCATGGGAGAGTATCCTGTCATGATAGGTATCAATGAGTTTCCAATACCTGGTGATATTTTTCTTGATACTCGTATAGGTATTGACACCATGATAGGCCGTTGCCGTTCCCTGAAGCACCAAATCCACCATATCAAAGCAGCGCTTGTATTTGTCAAGTTGCTCTGCCACCTTGCGATGGTCTGAGATTTTCTTGCTGCTTTGCTTATGATACTCATAAACTCCCAGCTCTGCGATGGCTCTCACCTCCAGCAGGCTCCTCACCTTCTTATGGTTATAAATCATGGCCTCCAGGGAAACCGGATCATCCTGTGCCCAAATGCAAGAGGGTAGAACACACATCAAGAATAGCAATATATACCTTTTGAAAAGGCTTTCCAAGAAGAATCTATTCATACGCTACAATTTTATTAATCATTAGAATTGCCGCTATCCTGCTGCTCTGTCTTATGGGCAAGAGATGATTTTTTCATTGCCTCCAAACCTGCACCCTCCCAACGTCTGAGGGCATATTCGGCGATACCATTTCTTCCGCTTCTGCTGACCACATCAAAGATCTGTCTTCTGAGAAAGTCCAAGATGCATTCCCTCTGAGTCATCACTTTTTCGATAAGAACCAACTGGGCAAATATCTTGGTCAGTTCCTGTTCCACATATCTTGCTACCTGCAAACGGTCTGCAGCAAAGAGAAGATGGATGCCGTCCTCATCATCATCCTCATCATTCTGATTGGAAGCATAATGGTATTTCACTGTAACAGAACAGTTAGGAAGGTCTTCCAGCCATTGTTTGAGACGCATGTTGACCTCCTCTGCCCTCAGTTTCTCAGTCTGGTTCATATTGAGTTTCATGACTTCAATGACATTTTCAGAACTATTGCTGGAAGTTAGTTTGAAATCCACAGACAGAACAGCACGGTGTATGCGTACACCAAGCACATAGGTAGGCTTGCGACTTATCTTCAAAGAAGCAGTATATGTGACATTGGTTTTGGCATCTGCACAATAGCCATGTCTTACAAAGACATAGGCGGCACTCCCTTGTACCCATTCTCCCTCATCCAGCCATTGGATTTGATACATGGAGGCCAGACTAGCCATATTAGATGGTATTCGATAGGGACCATCCAAATTGTCACTCATATCCTGGTAGTATTCATCAAGTGCATCATCTGCCTGAGAGAGTTTCCCCTCTGCTTCTCGGAGCTGTTCCTTAAGATGTGCATTTTCATCGGATAAAGCATCATACTCGCCTTGAAGCTTATCAACAAGGGGAATATTTTTGTTCATCTTGGCCTGATTGATTCTGGTAATCAGATTCCTCATCTTGGTATCATTGCCCTTGATTTCTGATTTCAGGGCATTCACCTCGTTTGAGAATTCCTTTTGCTTTTGAAGCAATGGCTTGGATCCATCATCTGCCATTGGAGAATTTGACATGGCAAAGTCCTTGGACTTCGGCCATTCCAACTTATTACCTTGGCTGCCATTTTCCTTCCAGTTGAACGAGCCTTCTCCAAGGGTGGCTCCATCATCACATTGGGCGATAAAACTTACAGAATTGCAGCCTTCCATTTTCTTTTCGTCAGCCATGGTATAATATCTCGGGCTGTCATTGCTCATTTCTATTGATATGGTAGGATGATCAGCAAGGAATTTCTCATTCTCATCAATCAAACCATTGAGACGGGCCTTCATCTTTTGGATGAAAGTGGTTTTGTCCATTGTCTGTGAGTCAAAGGTTTCCTCATAAATCACCTCCCTGATATCCCAAGTGTCTGTCACCTTGACCTTGTAGGAGTTAAAACAGTAACGTTCGTCATAGGAATGTGAGAGAAGTCCCCCTTCATAATGTCGTTTTCTATCCTCATGCTTCCTCGTATAGAGAATCGTACACTGATGCCCCGGATGAGTTTGGTTATATTCCTGACATTTTTCAGCATTCCGCTCTGTGAGTTGGAAAAGCTTATCTTTCACCTCATTATCCTCGTTGGGTGAAAGGGGTTTATAACATGGAATCTTGGCATAGGATTCACGTTTCTTGCCACTGGCATGAACGTGCCATGCTTCTTTCCATCTGACATCACCATATCCCTCATAGCCAGAAGGATCATATTCACATTTAACTTCCGTCCCTGAATCATGCTTAAAGATATACCATCTCTGTGTATAGTATTGTCCCTGTAGCTCCTTGATATAGGAAGAGATATAACCAGTAAGGTTATAGTCACTTGTCTGAAAGAGCTTATCCACTGCATCTTCATTTCCTTCCCCCACCACGGCAAACAGCAATTCCTTGATATTGCTGGCATCCTTAAAGGATTCATAATGATCTTTGAAGGACTCATACAAATTGGCTATCTCCTTTGGCTTAGCCTTGAATATTCTACCTATCTTGCTGGCACTTTCCAAGTTGCTGTCATAAGCAGCTTTTCCTGCCTGCGCGATGATGCTTCCCAGGTTCTTGTAATCCTCAGCTATTTCCTCTTGGGTGATACCTGTTCCAAATTCTCCCAACTTACCCAGAAGCGACTTCCAGTCCACTTCTCCGAGCTGCGTCAAATCGAATATTTTCTGAAGGTCCTCATTGAGAACCAAGAACCTGATGTCCTTGAAGGAGCGCCTTCCATTAGTGACCACCACCTCAAACTGCTTGCAAAGATTCTCCACATTCGTAGTGGTCTTTAATAAGTAGGGACCCCAATGGATGGCATTATCCGGCTGCTTTAACATCTTTCCTGATACAGTAATGAACTTCGGCATGATACCATCCTTCACCAGGCGGAAGATCCTTTGATAATAGTAATTCTCCTCAGAAGCAAAAAGTCCCGGGTTACGCCTGGCATCCCTCAGTTTCTTCATGCTCTGAAAGATACCGGCTGATGCCAAACCGGCAGAATGATAATGGTCAAGAATTCTGTTGATGTTACTGGCCGTGTTCCCTTCCTCCAAAGCTTGCGTCTCGTAGGCTGCAGACATAGCCGCAGCCGTCACTTTATCTATGTTCACACTGCTCCAGCTCAGTGCCCAAAGAGAAGAACACATGAGAAAGGAGAAGATAATCGATGCTAAGATTCTTTGCATGGTGCTATTATGATGATTGTTTATAATTGAATACTTTTCTTTCCTTGAGAACCTTCTGGGAGAATTCCAGGGATTTTTGGATACCACTCAAATGCCAATCACTCACAAAGGTCTCAATGGCGGTCCTATAGTCGGATCCCAGGCGTTTTTTATAGAACTTCAGTGCTTCTTTCTCCTGCTTCTCCGTTGTGTAGGCCATATAGCACTCAGGGGGTTCTTCCACACCAAAGACATCACCCACCAGGCCTCTCTTGATGAAGACCTCCCTGAAAGGTGATCTTCCTTCCTTGTTATCGAGGCCATTGATTGTGAAAATCTTCTGGCAGTCATTCTCTGTAAGAGCCAGAGTGGTCTTTATTTCCGAGAATTTATCCTTGAATTTGCTCTGGTCCAGCAGCATGAAGACATCTGAGTTGTTGACAATGGCTTCCTTGACGATGGGAGAAGAGGTGATATCCTGTATTTCCTGGGTGACCACACCCACCATTGCCCAATGTTTGCGGGCAGTCTTATAGAGATACTTGATGTAGTTGGCCATCACCGGTGTGGCGATAGCTTTCCAAGCCTCTTCTATGACCAGGCATTTTCTGCCTTTCTTGATTCTCATTTTCTGAGTGAAGACATCCATGATGATGAGAACAATGAGCGGAAAAAGGATAGGGTCATCCTTCACCTTGTCTATCTCAAAGACGATGAACTTCTCGTCAAACAGGGAAGCATCCAGGTCATTGTTAAGGATGTGCGCCTGCTCACCACCTCTATAGAAAGGCTTCAGAATAGCCGCAAAATCATGGATTGCAAACTCAATGTTCTGCTGGACAATCAACTGAGGGATTCTTTCAAGAGCGAATTCGTAATAGGTGTTGAACGAAAGTTCCTGAACTTTGAGATTCTTTCTCTGACGCTCCATTCTGTCTATCCTACGCTCAAGACGCTGGAGATAGTTTTTCTCAATCAGTTCCGGAGTGAGGCGTTGAAGCTGATGAAGTGCAGCTGTTTTTTCTCCATCTGTAGCGGCCGTATCATCAATTACGGCTTGAAGCTTTTCCACAAGACGCACATTACGGGAAGAAGACTCCTTTTCCTTCACAAAACTCTCATACCTGTCCTCCAACTCTTTTTCATATTGGTCATACTTGCCATTTTTCTTGTCTTCGAGCAATAATATTTCCTTCAGCTGCTTTCGTTCATCAGAACTGTAGCCTTCAAAGGGATGAAAGAAGGCTTCATAATATTCCGTGATAGTTTGGCTGATGACCGTATCTTCAATTTTGGAAGGATAGTCAGTTCCCTTGAAAAGCTGAAAGACAAGACTTTTCAGGAAGTTCTTCTTCTCGCCAAAATTCTCCTCATACTCCAGCACTGATATCTTGAAGGGATTCATTGAGATGGGCTTTTCCTTACTGTAGGAAATGTAGGTTCCCTCAAAATAGTTGCAGATTCCCTCATAGCTGTCACCCGTATCCACGATGACCACATCCGTATCCTGTTCATAATACTGTCGCATCACGGAGTTCATGAAAAAGCTCTTGCCGCTTCCAGATGGACCCAATACAAAGAAATTGGAGTTGTTGGTATATTTCACCTTACCTTCCTTTCCTGTGATGTCAATGGGAAGTGGCAGCCCCTGTCGGTCTGTATAATAGCACTTCAGAGGCGAATTGTCGCCCTGTTGCTGATGTTCCTTATACATCAGGCAAAGTGCCGGTTCCGAAAGTGTGAGGAATCTATCATAGTCCTCATTGAGCTTGAAACAGTTACCTGGGAAACTGGCAACGAAGAGTTCCAACTGGTTATAGGCTCTCTTGGATATATGGATACTGTGCCTAGAGAACATATTCTCCAGAGAATTTGTAATCTTCTGGAAGTCTTTGTCTCCTGCTATCTTGACCACCATGTTATAATGGGCATAAACAAGCATCTTGCCGTTTCGGGCGATTTCAGATTGAACCTTTTCTATGTCCTCAACGGCAATCTGGTTGTTGGGATTGGGAATAGAAGCATGGCGGTTCTTTTTCTTGTCAAGCTTCATGGTTTCCTTCTTTTGATTAGGCAGGAAGATAACCTGATTATAAACCAAGGTATCTACATCCTGAAGAGAATCCAATGCTGAGAGCAAGTCCTCAGAGAGAACACTGTTACCCACCTGATTCTCGGAATAGGGACGAATCATTCCAGGCAGGCCAACCTGATCCACATCCAAGAGACTGTAGACTTTAACATGGTTGTTTCCCATGCCTATCTCCTCGCCGGTAACTCTGAAGTTGCTCATGGATACTTGTGAATTCTTGAAATCCATGGCAAAGAAACGGTCTGCGTAGATCTTGCATTCCTCGGCTTTAAGGAACGAGCATTCCACCTCACAACCTTTCAAACGATCATAAATCTTTTGGAGCTTCACAAGAAAATCCTTCCATTTGCCTGTGTCATAACTATGTAGTGTTCCACTCTTGCCTTTCTGGGTAATCATGAGGTAGGTTTCATGTGCCACATAGTGACGGCCATTGAAAAAGCTGAAGTAGGAATCGGATAGGAAACGTTTGGCAGCGGTTTTATCCTCATGAGATGCAATTTTGTTCATATCAAACTGCTTTCGTACGAAGACATCCTGTTTATGCAAGGCATACCCTTCTCCCAACAATTGCAGCAGAGAAGTGAAAAGATCCGTGAATTCATAATAGCTGGCCTTGGAAGCAGAATACTTTCTGATGGGGTTCTTGATTTTGAGGATTGCAGAATAGTCACCACCTTTGGTATAGATAATTCCCATACCATTTACATCTTCCACACTGAAATAAATGTCCTCAAAGACCTTGGACCTTTTACCTCCCGTGCCAAAGGCAAAGACAGATATGCCCATACCAGCCAGTATGGCGATAAAGAGTGTTACCACTGCGATTGCTACCATTTTAATTTATTCTGTTTATTGTGTTGTTATACCTAATAGCTTTTTGAATGGGCATAGATAAAGATGCCCTTGGGTGTTTTCTTACTATGAAGCCCCTTATGCTGCTTCATGAAAATCATTCCTCCGCCCACGCCTAAGAAGACAGTAAGCAGAATGAGTCCCACAAAGAAACCGAAAATGATATAGCCAACGAGGAAGCTCAAAAGCCCACCTCCGACAGCACCTGCGGCCCAATAGATGTATCTTCCCTTCAAGCCCATGAATTCAAGGGGTTTTTGAAGCCCCTTGAAAACCGGATAATCCTGGAATCTTTCCTGGTCTATGTTACTCATATCAAAAGATTAGAGTCCAAAGAACAATGGCAGGCACTGCGCTGCCGCGATAAGGAAAATACATGCACCCACAATCATCATGATGCTCTTCTTGACATCCTGCTCCTCGTTGTTCATCTTCACGTATACACTGATAGCACCAATCATGGCCACGATACCAGCAATGGCATAGCACAAGTTGGTAACAACAGGTACATATCGTTTCAAACTCTCTGTGGAGGTTTCGATAGCAGCGAGACCAGCATCCACATCCTGAGCAAAAGTTGACACGCTCACAAAAAGGAGCATCATTGAAAGCATACCCATGCGAGGGCTCACTACGAAAGCCTTGGCTTTCTTGACTGTGGCAGCGGCGCACTTTTTTGCGCCGCATGCCAAATTACTGATTACTTTGTTCATTGTTTGTCTTAGAAAAATTAAACGAATATATATTTTTATAAACTTTCCTACCATAAATGGTCTGTCACCCCATATTGGAAACCGAAAAACGCAGGGAATACAAATGTTGCCGAAGCCAGGAATATCAAGCTTCCGATGAGTATCAGAACGCTCTTGGCAAATCCATCCTCACCTGTTTGCAGCTTGATGTAGATGTTGATAGCGCAGTAGAAGCTCAAAAGCGTGGCTATGACATACGTAAGCTGAGCGACGTAGGAGCACATGGTGAGTACATAAGTCACCATATCGTAAAGCCTGCCGGGGTTTCCACTATAATCGGTTGTTCCGCAATTGGCCATCACCACTGGTGAGATTGACAGCAACATGAGTAATATGGCTAGGATTTTGACATTATCCTTCATATGAAATCATCTTTATAAAGACATATTTGCAAGACTCTCAGACATTTGGTCTAACAGCATTTCACCCTCGATCATGTGTTGACGGAATTCCTCGGATGTCATTTCATGCTCGGCATCTGCACGATAGGTGATCATCTCATTCTTGGCATTGCAAATTCTTTCATACACCTCACTCGTCTCCATGTTCTTGACATCTTCTGCAGTCATAGAGGTGCCTTCCTCATGAGGTTGGCCAGATGCCGGCAGAGAATCATCAACTTCATGTGATATAGGATGAAGGAAGTTGTCCTCGTCCACATCCATGGGTTGTTCCTCTTCTTCATGCTGAGTTTCTTGCTCCTCAGCTGTTTTGATAAACTCTACATCGTCCTTCCTGGCCTCTGGATTGATTTTCCTCAGATCCATGAAAATGACCACGGCATAATAAAACGCCAGAATGAAGGTCAATACTAAAGCAAATATGCTAAATGTTCCCATTTTTATTTTATTGTTAAATTCCTGAATCGGCTGCAAAGGAACAGATTTTTTTTGAGATAGAGGGGATAAAATAAATTAAACTTATTTTTTAACTAAAATAGGAGCATTTTTGTGAAAAACATGCTATGAAGTGTTAAAATTAAGGTGTTTATTTAGCAGCTATTTTGGCATAGGGATGGGATTTTCGACAACCGGATTGGTTGATTTGAGCTTTTTCTATCTAACTACTTCGTTTTTGTCATGCGGGAAAACCTCAATTTTTCAATACCATCTCCAGGCTGTCCTTCACCACAGGCTTTTTTCTTTGCAAAGGTATGGTTGCCCTGGCAGACTCCAAGCACCACCTAAAGGATTAGAAGCATTAAACTTGTTTCGGCAGCCTTCCGCAATCAGAGATTGGGTATTCCGAAAAAGTTTGATGTTTCTTGCTTGGCTTTCTGCCTTTGGTGGACAAGCCATCTTTTATGCACGAAAAAAGGCATAGTGGTAAAGGTTACGCTGGAATGTAATTTTTTAAAAAAATCTCGGATTCTCCCAAAACAAAAGTCCTAAAAAGGCTGGGTTTCAGGAAATCTAGAATATATTTTTATGTTGAACTTTTAAATAGTAGAAATCATGGGAAAAGTAATTTCACCAAATGACAAGGAGTTTGCAGACGTGTTCTCACGTTTCGTTAATGGCAAGATGGGTAGTGCTCAGCTCACTGGAGAAGAGTTGGCTAATGACCATCGTTACTTAGTGAATGAGAAATTCAAGGTGGCAATGGCATTCATTGACAAGCTCGCACAATGCCATGAGCACGGATGGTATGACCCACGTGATGAGTGGGCTTGTACATTGGCGGCATCCATCATGGCGCATTTGAAGGAGGAGCAGCTTTATTATTCACAAATTGAAAACCAGTAGAACTATGGCAAATTGGGCACAGGTCAGCTACCGAATTGAGGGTAAGCAAAAGGACCTCCAGGAGATATATGAGCTTTTCGGAGAGTTTGATAAGGGTGAAAGAACGCCATTTGATGAGCTTTCTGCCAAGAATTGGGAAGGTAACATCGCATGGGCATTGGGTGAAGACATCAAGGATTACTATCTCAGAGGTTTCATCCAATGTTGTGAAATAGAGAAGGGGTTACTCACCATCGAGGCAGAGGAGGCATGGGGAACATCGGATTTCCGTCATATTCTTGAAAAGCACTATGAGGGCATGAAGGTCTATTTCATGGTGGAAGAGGAAGGAGACGAAGTTTATGCCACAAATGATTCTGAGGGTAAGTATTTCAGTTGCCGCTTCGTGGTAAAATACT
>ERZ772820.2469-NODE-2469-length-12940-cov-2.821575_pt1 | contig 12940 bp, 15 predicted proteins | sample MGYA00511377_ERZ772820 | MGnify/ENA primary metagenome ERZ772820 (study PRJEB29015, sample SAMEA2737684) | human gut metagenome | biome: human gut; feature: human-associated habitat; material: faeces | place: China | collected 2012 ...
TCGGCACTCTGTATGGTACGGCGGCGCAGGCAGACCTTTTGGATGAAAACGGCGACCCGCAGAACCTCGACAAGTGTATGGCTTGCGACTCCATCGCGACTGTATCCGGCGCGGTTCTGGGTACTTCCACCTGTACAACTTTCGTAGAATCCGCGTCCGGCGTAGCCGCAGGCGGCAGAGCGGGTCTGACCTCTCTGGTCGTATCGATCTGCTTCTTCGTATGCCTGTTCCTGACACCGCTCGCGAGCATCGTTCCGGCCTGTGCGACAGCTCCGGCACTGATCTATGTCGGCGTGCTGATGCTCGGCAACTTCAAGAATGTGGATATGAGTGACCTCAGCTCCGCTGCACCGGCGTTCCTGACGCTGATCGCGATGCCGCTGACTTACTCCATCGCCAACGGTATCGGCATCGGCTCCATCGCTTACACCATCATCGCGATCTGCACCGGCAAGTTCCAGAAGAAGGACATCATGGTAGCGATCATCGGCCTGCTGTTCTGCCTGAAGTTTATCTTCATTACGATGTAATCATAAGAGACGCACGAAGAAGTCCGGAAGAGACTCTTCTGCCTGAAGTTTGTTCTCCTCATGATGTAATCGACGGTCTCCGGGCTGGACATCAGCACAAAGTTCCCACTTTTGCAAAAAAAGCGCAAAAAGATGTCATAACGGCAGGGCAAAATCCTTTCCCGCGTGAAAACAACCGATGAAAAAATCTTCTTGACGCGAAAAAACGTCCGAAGAAACAAAAGTTTTAAGTGTTTTTTGGGGCGATAAATAAAATCCATGAAATAAATGGAAAAAGATAAGGCAAAATGAAATGGTAGAGACCTGTGCGATACATCTTTTTGGAGGGAAAAATGGAAAATGGGAAACAAAGCGAGTGGAAAGCCGGACAAAATGCAAAAGATGGTGAAAAAAATCATTTTGCGCTTGAAACTGTTTTCGTAAGAATCTATAATGTACTTGTCACAGCGAGGCCGAGCCGCAGGGCGATGGCAGAGCTGATGAAAGACAGATGTCCGAGCGAATGGTTCTGTTCCATGAAAACGAGTGGAAACGAAGTTTGAATGGATAAACAGACCTTCTGCTTTTGTTCCCCAGCAATCGCTGGCTAGGAACAAGTCGTAGAAGGCAAACTGCAGCCCTAGCCCGCTGACTGGCGAGCCATAAGGCGAAGACAGAAGCGAGGCAGGTCTCACGCCAAGAAGTGCAGCGCTTTAGCGCGTGGCACTTTACGCGGCGCGGCGCATCTGCGCGCTGTACCTTGCTGGCATCACCGGTGACGACGCGTTTATGACCGCCGATGACCGCCGCAAGGCGAAGCCGGAGCCGTCTCGCGTCCGGACCAATGTACTTGGCACTGCGATTGCCGAGGCGAAGCCGAAGGCAGAGCTAACGATTTTGAAACGGAAAGGATGAACCTCATGTTTTATGAAATGAAAATTGCAGGGCTGACGCGTCAGCTGCCACTCTGCAAAGTAACAGACGATTTATACATCGGTGCTTTCATCATGTTCAGTGATGTTGAGATTACCAAGGCGTGCGCAGCAGAGCTGCTCAAAAAAGCACCGGAATTCGACATTCTGATTACCGCGGAGTCAAAAGGCATTCCGCTGGCTTACGAAATGGCAAGACAGGCCGGACGTAATGATTATATCGTAGCGCGTAAGGGCCCGAAGCTCTATATGACGGATATTATCAAAACGACCGTGGATTCCATCACGACGGATCACATCCAAACGCTGTGCATCGGCAAGCATGAGGCGGATATGATGCGCGGCAAGCGCGTGCTGATTGTTGACGATGTCATCAGCACCGGAGAATCCCTCAAGTCCATTGAGACGTTGGTCAATCAAGTCGGCGCGAATATTGTTGGCAAGATGGCCGTCCTCGCGGAAGGCGGCGCTGCAGATCGCGATGACATCATCTACCTCGAAAAGCTTCCAGTCTTCAATCCGGACGGCAGCGTGAAATAGTAAAAACATTTTGGGCGGATAACCAAGTTCTTGGATATCCGCCCAAATTATAGCAAATAAAAATCAGCCGGTACCCTGCAGCACTGAAAGCGCGCACAGGCGTACCGGTTTTGTGATGCGACGTTTAAAAAGAAACGTGCTGCCAGCTAGATTGTGAGTTTAAATTTGTCGATAGAAATGTCGGTAAATTTCACATCACTTTCTTTCAAGAACATAAGCATGTAGATTGGAAGATAGGTTACTTTCCCTTCTCGCTCTACATTGGAGTTCGAGAAGACGATTGCGCGTGTGAGATGATAATTCTCATTTTGCAGTACTTGGACGAGGGCAGAGTGTTTCTTATAATCCTTGCCGCTTTTGATCTCGATCGGCAGGGCAGCACCATCATGTTCGACAACAAAATCTAATTCACCTTGTTTTTTATTATTGTAGTAGTAACAGCGGCAGCCGTGCGCGATCAATTCCTGCGCCGCGACATTTTCATAGATAGCGCCTTTGTTGATATCCTTTTCCTGATTTATGATTTTGAGTTTGACAGACTTCCCGTAGATTGTAGTGAGCATGCCGACATCAGAGAGAAAAAGTTTAAATAATGTGCTTTTTTGATTCAGCAGCAGCGGCATCTTTGGCTCGGTTATGTTGAACACAGGGAGGGCAACACCTGCCTTCCACAGCCATGTGAAACTATCGCTCATTTTTTCAAATCGTAGTTTTTTATCGATATCCGCTAGTTTAAAACGCTTGTTTTGTTCGTTCAGCTCTGCGGGAATGAGCTCATAGATGCTGGTCAGGAGTAGTTTTTTGTTTTCTGTTTCATATTGCGTAAAGTCCAGCTTGTATTGCTGCAGGATCGCCAGGTGCTGATCCATAACCATATCGATGTTTTCTGTGCGGCGATACGTATCTACAGCAGCCGGCATACCACCGATGATCAGATAAAGATGAAACAGCTGCAGCATTTTTTTGTGAATGATTGGATCGACAGGGGTTTCATTTTGATATGCACCGCGCAATGCCTCAAAGACAGCATCGCTGATCTGGAACAGTTGGAGAAACTCTTCGAAATCCAGCGGATACATTTGCAGCGTCTTTAGATATCCCACAGGGGCTGATTTTAGGTTTACGATTTCAACGCCAAGAAGTGAACCGCTCAGAATGTAACGATACCTTTGATCTTCCACAAGGAATTTTATCCTGGTTACAATTTCTTTGTATCTTTGTATTTCATCAAAGAACAAAATTGTTTCTCCCGGCACGATTCTTTTTTCGCTGTACAAGGATAGCTTGAGGATCAGATCGTCAATATCTGCAGCACTTTCCAGGATCCTGATGATATCAGGCTCCCGAATCAGATTGAATTCTATATAGCTGCAGCCCTCGGACTCCAGACAGTGTCGAATGATATAGGTCTTACCGGCCTGTCTGACACCATACACGAGCAAAGCTCTTTTATCATCTTGAAGCCAGTTTTGAATGTCTTTTTCGACTTTCCGTTTCAGCATGTGGCACCTCCGAAAAATACGTTTTCCAACCATATTATATGCCTTTTTTGACGTTTTTACAACCGGATTTCGGTTATTCTTTGACGTTTTCCAATTAAGGGGATGAAAGTTTGTACCAGTCAAGAAAAGTAGACACAAAAAATATTTTTTCTTATTTCATTTTTTCAAAAGTGGACATACGCCACATTTTGGGCCGTTTGTTTCTTTCAAAAGTAGACATAACATGCATTTTTTGCTATTTTCCTTTTTTTAAAGTGGACACCCCTTCTGCATGGGCCTGTTTGCGCCGCTTTGCAACAAACTTCGGTTCCTCAGTAAGGCTCCTTCCTTCAAATGTATTTTTTCGCTCAATCTCACCCCTGTAATATCGCTTGCGGTAATTTACCGGAGTATCATAGCCGATCGCGTAACAAGGTCTCCGGTTATTGTAAAAATCAACATAGCGCTCCAGGACTTCTGCGAACTCCTCTCTGCGTCTGCATTCTTCGATTTTAAAATCCATAAATAACTCTTCTTTCATCCAGCCGTTGATGGATTCGTTAACCGGGTTATCGGTCGGCTTACCGGATCTGGACATGGATCTTACAATCACGGAATCCTTGATCAGATCATTGTAAGCTTTCGATGCATAGACGCTGCCTTGGTCTGTGTGCAGGACAACAGGCTCGGTATGTCCTTTCAGCAGTTCTTTTACATCCTCCAACCCGTTGATATACTGGTATCTGTCACCTTTTCTTGCAGCGATTCTGTAAGCGAGTATTTCTTTCGTGAATACATCGAAGTAGAAAGTGACTTCAAAGTAAAATATCCAGAGTTTAAACGCTGTCATATCGGATACGATCACCTGTCTGGGACGATCGACGGTGTCCCAGGTCGTAAAGATCAAATTCGGATATGTGTCTTTTATTTTTCGCTTCCTATAATGTACCTGATGCTTCGTTTCTGCTTTGATTCCCAGATAGCGAAAGCATTTATATACAAAGTTATCGCTGCACTCATATCCATATTGCTGACGAATATATGCTGCAGTCCACCGATATCCATGGGATCTATGCTCTGCATGAACGGTATCTACCAGTGCTATGAGTTCTCTCCGCTGGATATCCCGATCCGATTTTCCCCGTTTCTTCCACTTGTAGTATCCTGATCTGCTGATTCCCATCACTTCACACAAAGCCTTAACACTATACGCTCGGCAAAGGATATCGACTATTTCAAATTCTTCTCTTTTAAACGAACATACTCCTGTTTCCCAGCTTCGTTCGTCTGAACAGTATAGTTTTTTTAAGGCGCTCATTTTCAATACGAAGCTTAAGTATCTCTCGCTTGTACGCCTCTTCTGTGCGATCAATGCCTTCCGGAAGAACATCAGGCATTTTAGCGTCTGTACGTGCCAGACCCTCGATTCCCCCTTCTTCATATTGTTTCATCCATTTTTGAAAAGCTCCGGTAGAGATTCCGTTTTTCTCACAGAAATCGGATAATTTCTGTCGCCCGCCTTTGTACTGCCTAATCAAAAATTCCTTTTCCAGTGTGTTCAAATGTTTCGCCATAGTAAAAGTAGACTCCTTCCTGGTAGTCACACCACTCTTATTTTAACAGTTGGAGTGATAGTTTTCTACCTTTCCGTGTCTACTTTTATGATAGCATCAGTTTGCAGTAATACAAAAAAGAAGACAAAAGGACAAACGTGTGCATGACGAAATACAGATTTCTATGCACACACGTCGCTCATGAGTGAGCGACGCTCCGCAAGGTGCTTTTGGAAATTACAAAAAAATAAAACCGGTACGCTTCCGCAGCGCCGAAGGCGCGCGGGCGTACCGGTTCAATGGTGCACCGCGAGAGCGGTACATTTTACCAGATCGTGCGTATGCTTTGTTAGGAAAATACGCCAGTTGGACTGCAGGTTAAGGTTACTTTCTCTGTTACAGAATCAATTACGCTGCCTAAGTGATATTTTTTTCCGGTTGCTGTTGCAGAGGCTGTATTGCCTGATTTGCTTCCTGCGATACTGGAGACTTTCCAGTCGGAATGTTCAGATGCGGCACTCGGCGTTTGGCTTGTACACTTCGCGGTTCCATTCCCATAGGTAAACGTTCCAGTTACACGAACATACCATAAGACGGATCCGCTGGCACTACGGTAATAAGAAGTCTTCGATTTCGTCTCCGTTTTAGTAGCGAACGCTGCAATATCACCAGAAGGAATTGATTCGATCACTGTCAAAATAGAGTCTCCATTGTCAAGGTGCTCTACTGATACAGAGTCATATGGTGATACCGCTGCAGATGCCGTTTGCATTGACAACACGAAAATAATTAAAACAAGCAGTGCTAAAAATCTTTTTTTCATTTCCTTCCTCAAAACTTTCTTATTCAATTACAATAACTCTTTCATGAATGATACTTTCTTTACTGTCCAAGTAAGCCTTATAGCAGGATATACCCCAAAAAGCAGTGCTTAATGCTGCAAGTAGCAGCAGGACGGCAATGGCTCGTTTGATGGATCTGCTAAGAGAAATCTTTTTACACAAATCCTCCGTCTGCAGTGCTTCCACAATGTAATCATGGACGATCTCTTCCGGCGTGGAGAAGCGCGCAATGACATCTTCCATGGTACAATTTGGTGACTGGCTGCAAAATTCGTTGACAGAATCTTTGAAATCTCTTAAAAACTGCTTTTCTTTCTTCGTGTAGAGGGGAAGCAGCAATTTGATCTGTCTGAAATAAGTGTCAAGTTCCTTTTGATTCATGATTCACCGTCCTCACATGGTAATGCTTCGCACGCCAGCATCGCGTCAATCCCGTCTCTGAGATTTTGATATTCCTCGCGCAAATGGTTTAGGCGTGCAAGCCCTTCCGGCTCTAAGTGGTAATACACGCGGATTCTTCGCTTGCCTGCTCGCTCTTCGCGGTCCGAAATATAATGGCTGTCAAGGAGCTTGTACAGCGTCGGGTATAAGGTGCTTTCGGTTACGATGAGTCTGCCGCCGGAAACGGTTTCCAACAGCGGGACAAACTCGTAACCATAGATATCTTTCTTTTCCAATAAAGTTAAAATGATCAGTTCAGCAAAGCTGAACCTAAAATTTGTTTTTGTGCGCACGGGGAAACCTTCTTTCAAATACATTATTACATAGCATATAAAAAATGTAAATACTATATTAAATAAAATATAATTGACAATGTAACATAGGCATGATATGTTAGGGACGTAAAGTGTATTTCATAAAGTAAAAAAGAGAGGACCAGACCGATGCAGAAGTAAAAGTTATTAAGCAGCAAAGGATGGCAAAGCGGAGAAATAAATAAGAGTATTGAGGGCTGCGTATTCAACTATCACGCAGTGGAGGCTCTCTTACTCAAAGAATGAAATGTACTGTATTCGTCTAATTTTGAAAGGAGGTTTTTAAGGTACAATGAAAACGAAACAGCTGATTTTAATTTCAGTCATTTTGATATTATGTCTGATGACAAGCTGCTCCAATATAAATAGCACAGGGGAGGATAAAGAGGCCGAGAAAAGCCAAGGGGGCATCTCATTGCCTTGTGAGGACGAGTTTATTGTTGATGTAAAGGTTGATAAAGGGAAGCTGATGCTCTCAACGATGAGTGTCGCCGAGGATTTTTCCACTTCAACTGCGACAATTTGGGAGTCTGCAGATGAAGGAGTGCATTGGAAAAAGGCATTTGAGAAGCAGTTCGTTTCAGATGAGGCGGGTGAAATTTACATAAATACGGTGATACATTTTGTCGGACAGGGAGGTATCCTCCAAATATGTCAGTGGCCTAAGGAGAATGCAAAGGCAGAATACAGCAAAATATATTATTCAAATGACTTGGAAAATGGATCAATGGAAGAAGTCAAATCGGATTGCGACATGAAAAATTTGGGGAGCACCTATTTCCTTTGTGAAGACAATCTATATGGATGGGATATTATGAGTAGTGAGCTGCTGTGTCTGGATCTGAAGAAAGGGGCTGTACAAAAAACCAAGTTTGATGATGTGGATATGCTCCTTGATGTCGTATTTGACGGATCGTCTGCTTATATCATTTATTTGTCAAAGGAGTATGTACACACAGGAATGAAATATAATGTCCTGGAGCAGAGGGTAGAGGATGCGCCGGTATTTGAGGCGATGATCAAGGAATTTGACAAAGGCGGATATAACATGATCACCGGAGTAAGGTTTTATCCATGCATGAAAGAGAATAAAGAAATATACCGCTATGTTTGTTCGGATGGCGTGTTTGAATTTGATGATTCCGGAAGTAAAAAAATCAGCGCAAGCGTGCCGTGGGGCAAAAACGAAGAGCTGGACTTTGAAAAGGCTGCGGTAATCAGTGATGAAGAGCTTTTAGTATATTACACCGGTTTAAATGGAAATAAGAGTCATATGAGAATTGACAAAATTGATTTAGAAAAAAATGAATCGTGAACGACGAGACGAGGTGAGGGGTATATGAAAAAAATATTTGCACTTTTTTTGATGCTTGTGTTTGCACTATCAGGTTCTGGCTGCAGTGATCATTCGCCTGCGGCAAATGGTGAAGCAGGCAAACTAAATATCTATATGCTGAATGATAATCAGAATGTCAGAGATGCCATAGCCTGTTATGCGGCAGCAGCTCCGGATGTTGAAATCGATATCGAGGTCGGTGTGCCGGATTATGATACGACGGTTTCGGACGCACTGAAGAAACTGAATACAAGGCTGTTATCGGGAAACGGACCGGATATTATTTTGATGGACGATATTCAAGCGGAATCATACATGCAGTCCGGGCAGCTTTTGGAATTGACGGACATTGTGGAGGGGGCAGAGGATCTGGCTCCTGGCATAGCAGAAAATTCTAAGTACGACGGGAAGGTGTACACCATTCCTCTTTCCGTAACCCTGATGGCAAACATCAGCAGGGCGGACGCTTCCGTTGACTTTTCTTCCTTGGGAAAGTTCAATAAAAGCATAAAGGCGGAGCATGCTGTCATTGGAAGTTTTGATCGACAGGCGGCGCTGTGGTACAGAACGCAGATAGAGCCGGAACTTTTATGGAGAAGAGGGATCTCAGAGGAGAAACTGAAGACCTTTTATCAGGATCTTTATGAACAGATGGATATGATATATGGAAATGATGAAGAAAGCAGATTTGCATCGTTTCAGCAGATCAATCTGCAGGCGCTTTCCGGACTGGCCGCACCTCATGTATTTTTTAAAAAGATTGGGGCTGCCAAAGAGTATATTGACACCTTATCCTATCTGCAGATGCTGTGCTCCATGGGAAATGAGGGAGGAGTTGATTTCAGCTTTTGCCGTTGGCAGGACAAGACCATGTATATTCCGATGAACAGAATGGCCATAAGCTCCAAAAGTCAAAATCCTGAAGGAGCGGCTGCGCTGATAAAGTATCTTCTTTCGGAAGAAGGACAGCAGCAGATCGCGGAAAGCACGGGATGTATTCCGGTGAACCGTAAGGTGCTGCGGTCTGCAATGGAGAGCAGCGAAGAATGGGAAAATGTTATCGGAGGAGCCGGTTCCTATAAAGCAAAACCGTTTACAGAAAAAGATGTGAATCAAATCTGTAACTTGTTCAATGAAAACAGTTACAGTGTGACTACCGATGGGATATTAATGGAAATCATTATGCTGGGAGCGCAGGATTATCTGAACGGGGAGCTTTCTCTTGATGCTGCGACGGCACAGACACGGAAGAAGGTAGGGATCTGTTTTGCGGAATAACAAGAAAGGGTATCTGTTTATTTTGCTGAGTCTGGCAGGCGTAAGCATCTTTTTGATGCTGCCGTATCTGGATATATTCTTGCGAGCGTTTTCCTCTGGAAATAGCGGAGAAACCATAGGTCTGGATCATTTTAAGCAGGTACTTCAAAATGAGGCGTTTCAAGCCGCAGCGAAAAATACCGGGCGTTTTATCATCGTGTGCATACCTCTGCTGCTCTTATTATCCTTGGCAATTTCGATCTGCATCTTTGAAAATCCAAGGCTGGGCAGCATGTTGAAAACGAGTTTTTTGATTCCCATGGCGGTCCCGATTACATCCGTGGTTTTGCTGTGGCGATTTCTGTTTGATGACAACGGCATTTTGAACGGGATTCTATGCAGTCTGGGCATCAACACAGTAAGCTGGATGAACGGAAGCGCGGCGTTTTGGATTCTTGTGGGCAGCTACATATGGAAAAATCTCGGATACAATATCATATTGTGGCTGGCGGCCTTGGCTACCATAGAACCTCAGGTGCAAGCGGCGGCGAAGCTGGATGGGGCAAGCGGATTCCAGCGGCTGGTTCGGATTACCCTGCCATCTGTCAAAAATGGGACTTTTATCGTAGTTGTTCTTGCGATACTCAATTCTTTCAAGGTGTTTAGAGAAGTCTATCTTGTCGCGGGCGACTATCCCCATGACAGTATTTATATGATTCAGCATTTGTTTCATAACTGGTTCAGAGAGCTCGAACTGAATAAACTGGCAGCCGGTGCTGTGATCGACTCTGTCGTTCTGATCATACTCATTTTGATTTTGCAGAAATGCTGGAAAAAAGGAGGAACCAAATTATGAAAAGTAAAGCAGGGGTTCTCTGTGTTTCCTTTTTCGCATTCATCGTGCTTTATCCGGCACTGTTTATTCTCATAGGTTCTCTGATGGGTGAGGAGGAACTGGCAGGCAATTTAGCCGGAATTTTAGATAAAAGCGTTGACAGTTATGTGTCCTGGTCATTGCTCCCCAAAGAAGGTTCCGTAGAATCCTACAGACAGCTCATGCTGTTTGAACCGGGATTCTTTGTGCTGTTTTGGAATACCGTAAAAATATGCGCAGGAGTTATCATAGGGCAGCTGCTGATCGCAGTTCCCGCTGCATGGGGATTCGCCATGTATGATTTTCCTTTGAAGAAGATGCTGTTCATGCTGTACATCATCTTTATGATGCTACCCTTTCAGGTGCTTATGCTGCCGGAGTATATGGTGCTTTCCAGGCTTAGGCTGATCGACACGCTTTGGGCCGTGATACTGCCCGGTGCTTTTTCAACCTTTCCGGTGTTTATCATTTACAATTTCTTCAAGGGAATTCCGGAGCAGGAGATTGAGGCAGCGCGTCTGGACGGAGCAGGAGAGTTCAGAATTTTTCTCAGCATCGGAATACCCGCGGGCAGATCAGGCATTGCGGCAGCCATGATTTTGCAGTTTCTTGAATATTGGAATATCGTCGAACAGCCGATGATCTTCCTTGACCGTGAGGAAAAACTGCCCCTCTCGTTGTATTTGCCGCATATCAGCATGGAGAATGCAGGCATCGCCTTTGCGGCAGCTTTTCTGTCGTTGATCCCGTCGGTTCTGATCTTTCGGTTGGGACAGGAATCATTGGAAGCCGGCATTACAGCTACAACCATGAAGAGATAGAGGGGAATATGGAAAAGAAGATTTTAGCGAGTATGCTCCTGTTATTTTTTATCGTGATGATTGTTTTCACTTTTGTTTCGCGGCATACGGCCATCGCACTCTTACCTGAGGTAACGACCATGCATCCGGAGGAAGACGGCTGGCTTGCGGAAAGTGCTGTCAGAGAAGACGACACAGGCGGATCTTATGTTTTCATACTGACCGAAAGGGAAAGTATTTTGGGAAAAACCGATGCTGTGCGCAAGCTGCCGGTCGTGGTAGAAGAAAAAAGTGAGGGTATGGTAAAGCTGAAAGAAATTTCACAATATTCCATGTTTGCATTTGTGACGGATGCTTCCGATGCGCTTTCTGATGGCGACAGAGTAAGGAGAGAATGAAGTGGCAGAGCTGAAAATAACAAACTTATGCAAAAAATATGAGGACGACTTTGAGGCTGTGAGGGATTTTAACCTTGAGGCGAGGGACGGGGAGTTTATCGTCATCGTGGGGCCCTCCGGCTGTGGCAAGTCAACAACGCTGCGAATGATTGCGGGACTGGAACAGCCGTCGGCCGGAAGTATTTTGTTAGACGGCATGGTGATTGATTATCTGCCGCCCCAGAAGAGGGACATGGCAATGATCTTTCAAAATTATGCGCTATATGAAAATATGACGGCGTTTGATAATATCGCATTTCCCTTAAAAGTGAGAGGACTGAAAAAGGCGGAGATCGCATCGAAAGTTACCGCGGCGGCAGAAATGCTGAAAATCTCAGAACTGTTAAATCGAAAACCGGGTGCGCTTTCCGGCGGAGAGAAGCAGAGAGTGGCCATGGGACGGGCCATCGTCCGGGAGCCGAAGCTTTTTCTGATGGATGAGCCCCTTTCGAACCTGGATGCGAAGATGCGGTTTGCGCTGAGAAAAGAAATCAGGCAGCTGCAAAGAAGAACCGGTGTCACAACGATTTATGTTACACATGATCAGGGTGAGGCGATGGCGCTGGCAGACAGAGTAATCGTTATGGATCATGGGAACATACGACAGATAGGAACGGCGAGGGAAATATATAACAGCCCGGCAGATCCTTTTGTGGCCGCATTCTTTGGCAGTTTGCCGATGAATCTATGGGAGGAGAATCATATGATTTGCGGAATCAGGCCCGAGGATATCTCCCTTTCCAAATCTTTTGCGCATGGCTGGGAAAAAGCACTTCTGCTGACCGGATATTTTAACGGTGTGCAGTGGATTGGTGAAGTTCAGTGCGAAGCAGGCAGATTTACCGTTTGTTCAGACTGTGAAATGGAGCAGCAACAGACGGTTTATATGCGCTTCGCGGAGGATAAAATCCATCGCTGGCAGAAGGGATGAAAATAAGTTGTGAGCTTCCTGCAGGAGCAGATCGGTGCAGTGAGAAAAAATGCTGCAAATTAACATGCGAATAAGCTTGCGAATTTTATCTCAACATGATACGATAAAAGAAAAAAGGAGTTGAGAACGATGCCAAATATAAAACCGGTTTCGGATTTGCGAAATTACACCGATGTACTGAAAGAAGTCGATGCCTCAAGTCGTGTTTATCTCACGCGAAACGGACATGGCGCATATGGAATTCTTACAATGGCTGAAATTGACGAGCTTGATCGTCTGAAAGCAGCGTATACCTTATTTTCAAAACTTCAAAAAGCGGAAGAAAGAGCAGCAAAAGAAGGCTGGATCGATGCCGAGGTGCTTGAAAGAGAATTGGAGGTATAAACAGGAAGTAATGAAATTTTATACCATTTTGCAGATGTAAAAATAGAGCAACAGAGAAAGCAGGCGAAAAGTTTGAAAAAATATAAAAAACTTTGTTACACTTTGCTTTTTTTGTCGTCTTTATTTATAGAAGGGCAGAAAGCAGGTTTTTATAAAATAGGGGAAACTACAATGAATAACCGGCAGACCGCAATCGTAAGCATATTCGTGCTTTTCGCAGCGTTCCTAACCTTGTGTGGATGTAAAAACAGTGAAAAGGAAATTATCGGCCTTGCGAGAAGCAACATTAGGCCCAAGACGAAAATATCC
>ERZ772820.2475-NODE-2475-length-12917-cov-21.864407_pt1 | contig 12917 bp, 8 predicted proteins | sample MGYA00511377_ERZ772820 | MGnify/ENA primary metagenome ERZ772820 (study PRJEB29015, sample SAMEA2737684) | human gut metagenome | biome: human gut; feature: human-associated habitat; material: faeces | place: China | collected 2012 ...
CAAATGGCAACCGAAAAGTGTTAAATTTTAGAATATGCTGGTAATTAAAGATTTACACTCGGATATTTCTGATTAGTTTTGGTTGTTCTATGGTTATAAATACAATGTAGGAAATAAGAATTTCAAATGGAATAAATCCAGCAGCTATTCCTTGAAAAAGGCAAACTTCAGTGTGAATGTGGGCGCTGGTGTGACATTATTTAGTCATCTACAGGCTTCTGTCAACTATAATATAGAATGTAATAAGTCCGGCAAAATGGATACAGGAAGTCTTGATTCCAATGGCAATCCTATTGTCGTGAAGGGAAGAAACAATACCTGGCAGATTTCTCTTGGTTATTGGTTCTAAGCATAGGAGATACATATTAAAATATATAAAAGCAGATACCTGATGTTGGGTATCTGCTTTTTTATTGTTACCTTTGCAGGGTATGAAGTATGTCGATGTCATATTGCCCTTGCCGCTACCTGGCATGTTTACCTATTCTGTCCCCGAAGGGATGGAAGGGTGTGTTGTTTTTGGTAAACGGGTGCTTGTGCCATTGGGCAAGAGCAAGAAGTACATTGCCATGGTGGTAAAGGTGCATCAGGAGAAGCCGTCCTTTAAGGTCAAGCCGATAGAGCAGGTGCTGGATGCTACTCCCACACTTCTTGACCGGCAGTACAGGTTATGGTCGTGGATATCCAACTATTATATGTCACCTTTGGGCGATGTATATAATGCCGCAATGCCTGCAGGCATGAAGTCTGCAGAGAAGTTCAAACCCAGGATGGAATTGTATGTGGAGCTTACGAGCAAATACCGCAACGAAGCTTCCCTGCATGTGGCTCTTAACATGTTGCAGCGTGCCCTGAAGCAATCTAAAGCCCTTACTACATTTCTCAGCCTTTCCCATTGGGACAGTCTTGAGAACGATACGCCTCGCGAAGGCATCAAGAAGGTCACCAAGGAAGAACTGATGAATGAGGCTCATTGCACTTCTGCCATCGTCAAATCGCTCATCGACCGCGACATCCTCTTTACTTACGAGGAGGAGGTGGGACGACTGAATACCTCAGGCGAGAGTCACTTCGAACAGATCAAACCACTTTCCATGGCCCAGCAGGAAGCTTACAACAAGATTCTCCTTCAGATGATGAAGAAAAACGTGGTGCTTCTTCATGGCGTGACTTCGAGTGGCAAGACCGAGGTGTATATCCACCTCATCAAGCAGGCTCTCGACAATCACAAGCAGGTGCTTTATCTTCTGCCCGAGATAGCTCTCACAGTACAGATCATGGAACGTCTGCACAAAGTTTTTGGCGATCGTCTTGGCATTTATCATTCCAAGTATAGCGATGCCGAACGAGTGGAGATATGGCAGAAACAGATGTCAGCCCATCCCTACGATGTTATTCTTGGGGCTCGAAGTGCAGTCTTTCTCCCTTTTCAGAATCTCGGACTTGTCATCATCGACGAGGAACACGAAACATCCTTTAAGCAACAAGACCCAGCCCCCCGCTATCATGCCCGCAGTGCTGCTATTGTGTTGGCAGGTATGTATCCCGACTGCAAGGTTCTTTTGGGTACAGCCACACCCTCTATGGAGAGTTATTACAATGCGCAGGAAGGCAAGTACGGATTGGTGGAACTCAAAACCCGATACAAGGACATACAGTTGCCCGAAATCCAGGTGGTGGATGTAAAGGATTTGCGGCATCGCAAGATGATGACTGGTGCCTACTCTCCTCAACTTTTAGCAGCCATACGCGAGGCTTTGTCGCATGGCGAACAGGCCATTCTGTTCCAGAATCGTCGTGGTTTTGCACCGATGGTGGAATGTAAGGTATGCGGATGGGTGCCTAAGTGCAAGAACTGCGATGTGTCGCTTACACTTCATAAGAATATCAACCTGCTCACCTGTCACTATTGCGGATATACTTATCCTGTGCCAGTGGAGTGCCCCAACTGTGGAAGTACAGAACTCATGGGGCGAGGTCTGGGTACCGAGCGCATCGAAGACCAACTGACGGATATCTTTCCCGAGGCTCGTATCGCCCGTATGGATTTGGACACCACCCGTACCCGCAATGCTTACGAGCGGCTGATAGATGATTTCTCGTCGGGTAAGACCAATCTGCTCATTGGCACCCAGATGATCTCCAAGGGACTGGATTTCGACAAGGTGAGTGTGGTGGGCATACTGAATGCCGATTCCATGCTCAATTATCCCGACTTCCGAGCCTACGAGCATGCCTTTATGATGATGGCTCAGGTGAGCGGAAGGGCCGGGAGAAAGGGCAAGCGAGGCAAGGTGATATTGCAGACCAAGTCGCCCACGTTGCCTGTCATCTCGCAGGTGGTTCATAACGATTATACAGGCTTCTACCAAGACTTGTTGGAGGAACGAAGGGCTTTCCATTATCCTCCTTTCTACCATCTTGTCTATGTCTTCCTGAAGCATAAGCACGAGCAGGTATGCCATCAGGCGAGTATGGAGTTGGGACAGACTTTGCGCTCCTGGTTTGGCGACAGGGTCCTTGGACCCGACAAGCCAGCGGTGGCAAAGGTGAAGACCATGAACATCCGTAAGATTGTTATCAAACTCGAGAATGGCATCGACCAGAAGAAGGTGAGAGAATATCTGAGATATGCCCAGGAGCAAATGTCGAAGGACCCTCGCTATGGCGCATTGCAGATTTACTATGATGTCGACCCCATGTAGACTGATATGATGGCAATGATCTTGTCTTTGTATAGAGCCAATGAACATAAAAATAAAAAAGGCTATCCCTTTCAAAAGATTGGGATAGCCTTTTGCGATTGTATGTAGTTATGCTTTTGGAATGTTGCTCTTAGAAGTTGATGTCGAGACCAACTGCGAAGACGTTGTTGTTACGGGTATAGTCAGAAGAGTAGTTCAAGCTTCTGTCTGCTGTGAGCTGTACCTTTTCGGTAGTCTTCTTGTGCTGATAGAATGTGTGGAAGTAAGCCACGTTGAGATCCATCTTCTTGTTGATGTGATAAACACCACCGATGGCAACGGAGTTGGAACTTACAACGAATGACTTGTCATCCATATACTCGTCAGACAAACCATAGTTGGTGTTCTGCCAACCTGTACTCAGAGTGATCTTCTTGTTGACGTCTACCTCTACACCGGCATTATACTCCAGGGTACCACGCTTCAACTCCTTGTTGCGGTTGTTGTAAGATGTGGCATTCTTGTCATCGAACCAGTGGAAACCTACGTTTACTCTTACTGCATCTACAGGGCGGTAGCCTACACCGATAGCTAAATAAGCAGGGATGTCGCCAGCAATCTTCTTGCCGTCCTCATATTCACCGATAGCTCTGTCTATCTTTGAGTCAAACTGAGTCTTCAATGCGACCATGGCTCCTTGAATTTTTGGGTTGCTCAGAATAGCGTCTGCAGCAGCCTCTGGCACACCATTAGCGATGTAGGCATTGCGAAGATTGTCGGGCAGGTTGCCGATACTTGGTATCTGATTTACCGACTTGTTCTTCAGACGTATACGGGTCTTGAACTCATACTTGGCAGAGAAGTTCCAACGGCCGGTCTTGTAATCTACGCCGATGATAGGAGTGAAGCCTACGCCACTCTGGTCGCAGCTCAACTCGATATTGGCAGAACTTTCCTTAGCAGGGTTGAGTACCTTATAAAGAGGCATCTGTCCTACCTGAATGTTCTCTACATAACCATAGTAATTGGTCAGGGCATAAACACCACGAACACCCAAGAAGGCACTGAAGTTGTCGCTGAACTTGTAAGCAGCACCTGCAGAGAGACCGTAGTAATACTGGCGTCCGTGCATATAGCTGTTGTAGCTGTACTTACCTTCAGTTCCGAAGCACTGGTTGCTTGAGAATATGGCTGGTACACCATAAGCACCTGCCACCTGGTCAACAGCACCTGCCAACTGGCAAGCTGCAATGGCAGTCTCGGCTACAATCTTCTCGAATGATCCCAGTCCGTCGTCGAAGGTACACTTACCGCCACCACCAGTGAGGGCGAAGCTGGCCTGGAAAGACCATTTGCCCTTGTTGTAGGCATACTGGAAAGAAGGGATAACAGGAGCAAAAGCCGTACCCTTGAAATCACGAGGAGTGATGGGATTGTTTACATTGTTGGTAAACAAAGCATAGTCATTGTTGATTGTACGTGTCTGGAAAGCCAACTGCCAGTTGATGGCGAGATGGTGACCTTCACTCATGAATACAACTCCAGCCGGATTGTAATAAACTCCGTCAATACCGATTGAAGCCTCACGGCTCATCATTCTGTCGAATGCTACGTGCTGGTTTGTGTTTGTGAGCAAACCACCTGCCAATGTAGGTGTTGCACAGGCCATCGCAATGGCAACACAAACTAATTTTAGTTTCTTCATTTTAATAATTTTAAATAAAAACGTCCGCAAAGGTAAGAAGAATGTTCTATTTGGATACAGAAAGGTGCGCTTATTTAAAACATATTAACAGAAAAAGAAGGTTTTGTTGCACAGATTTTAAAATATGTGCAGAGTTTTACTTCTGTTCGGGATAAGAAATAGGGGGACAAAAGTTGGTAATATTATCCAACTTTTACAAGTAACAACTCAGCACCCCTATAGCCATGTGTTTTTACTTTAATAGCATACAAATTGTTTCCTGTTTGTTATGAATTTGTTCTTAGACAACTATAAAAAGTCCGTTCAAAGACTTTGAACGCACATTCAGAGCCTTTGAACGCACATTCAAAGCCTTTGAACGAACATTGCAAAGGTTGGAACAGAACTTTTTATAGGCTAAAGAGATCATTTATCTTTTTCGCTACTTTGTATCAAAAAAGATTCTGAAAAAGGTGTTACATTTAAAATATTTTATTTACCTTTGCAGACAGATACCCATTCTGCTCAAACAGAGTTGAAACATACTCTCCTTGTTGTTTATAAATCAATTGTTTCACATTAAAAAGTACGATTATGGTACGACCCTTTGATGTAGAACAGGGCAAAGAGGAAAGCGATAGCTGACTATGCCTGTACACATGTTTAAAAAGAATATAAACTAAAATAATAGAACTATGAGAAATTTTACGTTTAAAGGGCTGTTTGTAACAGCGGTATTTATATTGCTTGGCTGTTTATCAATCCAAGCTGCAGATGACGACTTGATTACAAAGCAAATCACTATCAAGTTGGACGAGGCAGGTACTTTGCCTGACAAGATTGGAAGTAGTAGAATGTATAAGATTACTAATCTGAAGATTGTTGGTGAGATAGACGGCACAGATTGGGATATGATTCGTATGATGGCAGGACGTGATTATCAGGGAGATGTTACAAAAGGAAATCTCTCTGTGTTAGATTTGTCTGAGGCGAAGATTGTAAATGGTGGTGGATATTATTATTATTATGATTATGATGGTTGGAGTTATAGATATGGTACTTATTATGATAAAATTGGCGATTACGCATTCAAGGGCTGTAGCGGATTAACGAGTTTAACTCTTCCTGCAACTATTACCACGATAGGCAAGTACGCATTCGAGGACTGTACAGGATTAACGAGTTTAAACCTTCCTGCAGGTATTACCTCAATAGGCCGTCGCGCATTCGGTGGCTGTAGCGGATTAACGAGTTTAACCCTTCCTGCTGGTATTACCTCAATAAGCGATGAGGCATTCTCCTTATGTAGCGGATTAACGAGTTTAAACCTTCCTGCTGGTATTACCGAGATAGGCTCTTCCGCATTCGTTGGCTGTAGCGGATTAACGAGTTTAACCCTTCCTGCTGGTATTACCAAGATAGCTGGGAGCACTTTCTTTGGCTGTAGCGGATTAACGAGTTTAACCCTTCCTGCTGGTATTACCGAGATAGGCTATTGCGCATTCTCTTACTGTATCGGATTAACGAGTTTAACCCTTCCTGCTGGTATTACCTCAATAAGCGATGAGGCATTCTCTTACTGTATCGGATTAACGAGTTTAACCCTTCCGGCTGGTATTACCGAGATAGGCTCTTCCGCATTCTCTTACTGTAGCGGATTAACGAGTATATATGTATATTCAGAGAAAGTACCAAAAATTGGTAGTGACGTGTTTTATTATGTAGATAAAAAGAAATGTACTGTTTATGTACCTAAGGGAACTTATGCTGATTATAGATCTTCTAACTTTGGCTACTTTGAGAATATAGTAGAATTCGATGCAACAGGTATCGACAAGACTACGACCTCTACTGATGTTGAGGAGGTATCTCGCTATTCTCTAAATGGTCAGCGATTGGCTGTTCCTGTTAAGGGCTTGAACATCGTGAAGTATAGCGACGGAAGTGCGAGAAAGGTTGTTGTGAAGTAAAAAAAACTTAATTGATAAATCGATATGAAAAGAGTGAGGGTGCGTCAGCAGTCAATGACGCACCCTCGTTTCTTTTATGCAAAAATATTACTTGTTCAGGTGTGGATAGGAAATCCTGGTGTGGTAGATGGATTTCAGTCGTTCGATGAGTACAGACTTGGCCAAGGCTATGTCGCGGAAGGTGATAGGGCACTCTCTGAAGAAACCGCCTGCTACCTGACTGTCTATCAACTTGTTGGTGAGCGTACTGATACTCTCCTCTGTGTATTCATTGAGTGAGCGCGAGGCTGCCTCCACGGTGTCTGCCATCATCAGGATGGCCTGCTCGCGGGTGAAGGGGTTAGGACCAGGATACTGGAACATCTCCTTGTCCACCTGCTCGTCGGGGTGCTCGTTACAATAATTAATATAGAAATACTTGGTGAGTCCTGTGCCGTGGTGGGTAGAGATGAAGTCCTTGATGATGCCTGGCAGATTGAATTTCTCGGCAAGCTTCAGTCCTTCCGTAACGTGGCTGATGATGATTTGTGCGCTCTCCAGGTCGGAGAGTTGGTCGTGAGGATTGACACCAGCTTGGTTTTCGGTAAAGAATACAGGATTGGTCATCTTGCCGATGTCATGATAGAGCGCACCGGTACGTACCAGCAGACTGTTGGCATGAATACGGTTGGCAATTTCGGCAGCCAGGTTTCCCACGGTGATGGAATGCTGGAAGGTGCCAGGAGCTATCTCGCTCAGGTTTCGGAGTAGTCCCTTGTTGGTGTTGGAAAGCTCGAAGAGTGTCACGTTGGAGATGAATCCAAACATCTTCTCGATGAGGTACATCATCGGGTAGGAGAGCAGCAGGAAGATGCCGTTGATGATAAAATAGGTGTACATGCTCGGGTCGATGTTGAACACCTGGTTGTCCTGCATGAGCTGAAGTGCTAAGTAGACGATGCAACTCGAAATGGTGACAAGTATGGCTGTGATGAATATCTGCGACCGCTTGGACAGTTCGCGGAGCGAGTAGATGGCCACCAGTCCCGATGCTAACTGCACGATGATGAACTCGTACTGATACTTTACTGCTGCGGCACAGATAAGAATCATCGTGACATGGGTGATGAATGCCGTTCGGGAATCCATAAACACCCTGACGAAGATTGCAGCCATGGCAAAAGGGATGATATAGACCGAGAAGAAGTTGTGCTTCATCATCATCGACACGAGGATAGGGAAGAGGGTGATCATCGTGTAGAGCATGGTGAGGCTTCGTGGCTTCTCGAAGTAGTCTTTGCGGAAGAGCGTGAGGTAGGAGGTGAACATCATGACGAGTATCAGCACGAAGAGAATCTGGCCGATGAAGGTGGTCATGATTTCGTCTTGAGTGGAGCTTCTGCGCTTCATCTCCTTATCGAAAGAGTTGAGCACACGGCAAGTGTAATCGTTGACGATTTCTCCACGGTCGATGATTTTCTGTCCGCTCATCACCATGCCACTTGCCAAAGGAATGCTGCTCAGCAGATCGTTTTTCTCGGCATCGCTCTTCTCTTTATCGTACACGATATTGGCCTCTATATAGTTGTTGAGGTTGCACCGTGAGAGGATGGCTCGCTGGGCTGCGAGTTTCTCGTTGGCAAAGATGTGCTCGTAGGCAGCTATGGTGGAGTAGAAACTGCTCACCTTGAGACTCTTGGCATTTTTACCACTCACGAATCGTATCATGCTGGTGGAGTCCTTGAAGATGTTGTTGTATTCGTTGGTGTTGATGATGCCCATCTGGTATATTTCCTGCATCTGTCTTGCCACGATGCCCACATATTCTTTGGGCAGACCGTTGATGCCCTGCTCGTAGTCGTGCAGGAATCGCTCCACCTGCTTTTTCTCGATAAGCGGGTTGAGACTGTAGTAAGGCTGGAAGTGCTTGAGCAGGGAATCCTGTTCGTGCTTGATGGCCTCGTCTGTTTTGTAGATAGGGAAGTCGAACTTGGCAATGACCGATCCATACATCCATGGCTTTCCTACATCGTAGCGATACATTCTGCCCTCGTTGCGTGGCAGGAACCACACGATGATGGCTACGGTGATACATACGAGTACGGTCTTGGTGGCGAGATTTCGCCAGTAATTCTCTTCTGTGTTGTTGAATATGCTCATTTTATACCACTATTTTTAGATTACTCTGCGAAAATACGAAAAAAAACTGCTAAAATCGCAAAAAAAAGTGTAATTTTGCAGAAAATTTAAAAAATAGCTATTTTCAGACATGACTGATAGAAAAGTAAGAGTGCGTTTTGCCCCCAGTCCTACGGGTGCATTGCACATTGGCGGTGTTCGTACTGCCTTATATAATTATTTGTTTGCTCGCCAGCATGGTGGTGAGCTTGTGTTCCGTATTGAGGATACTGACTCACATCGTTTTGTGCCAGGAGCTGAGGAGTATATCCTGGAGTCATTCAAATGGCTCGGTATCAAGTTTGACGAGGGTGTAAGTTTTGGTGGAGAGCATGGTCCTTACCGCCAGAGTGAGCGTCGCGACATCTATAAGAAATATGTGCAGCAGTTGCTCGATGCTGGTAAGGCTTATATCGCTTTCGATACTCCCGAGGAGCTTGAGGCAAAGCGTGCCGAGATACAGAACTTCCAGTATGATGCCCATACCCGTATGCAGATGCGCAACTCGCTCACTCTTTCCAAGGAGGAGGTTGACCAGCTCATTGCAGACGGCAAGCAGTATACTGTGCGCTTCAAGATTGAGGCCGGCGAGGAGATTCATGTCAACGATATGATACGAGGAGACGTGAAGGTGATGAGTGATATCTTGGACGACAAGGTGCTCTATAAGAGCGCAGACGAGTTGCCAACATATCATCTTGCCAACATCGTGGACGACCATCTGATGGAGATTTCCCACGTGATTCGTGGTGAGGAGTGGCTGCCAAGTGCTCCCCTGCATGTGTTGCTCTATAAGGCTTTTGGCTGGGAAGACACTATGCCACGTTTTGCCCATCTTCCTTTGTTGCTCAAGCCAGAGGGTAAGGGTAAACTGAGCAAGCGTGATGGCGACCGTCTGGGTTTCCCTGTGTTCCCATTGGAGTGGCACGATCCCAAGACCGGCGAGTTGTCATCAGGCTATCGCGAGAGTGGTTATTTCCCCGAGGCAGTGGTCAACTTCCTGGCTCTGTTGGGATGGAATCCTGGTACAGAACAGGAAATCTTCTCGCTTGATGAGTTGGTGAAGGCTTTCGATATCTCACGTTGCTCGAAGGCTGGTGCCAAGTTTGACTTCAAGAAGGGTATTTGGTTCAACCATGAGTATATACTGATGAAGAGCGATGACGAGATAGCCAATCTCTTTGCCCCTATCGTTGCCAACAATGGTGTGGAGGAAACGATGGATCGTGTGAAGCAGGTTGTGCACATGATGAAGGACCGTGTGAACTTCGTCTATGAGTTGTGGCCTCTTTGCTCTTTCTTCTTTATTCCACCAACCGAGTATGATGCCAAGACAGCCAAGAAGCGCTGGAAGGAGTATTCGGCTCAGCAGATGACCGAGCTTGCAGAGGTGCTTGAAGGTATCGAAGATTTCTCTATCGAGGGACAGGAGCCTGTCGTGATGAAATGGGTAGAGGACAAGGGCTATAAGCTTGGCGACGTGATGAACGCATTCCGTCTCACACTCGTTGGCGAGGGCAAGGGCCCAGGCATGTTCGACATCTCAGCCTTCCTTGGCAAGGAGGAAACCCTGAAGCGCTTGCGCAAGGCCATCGAAGTGTTAGGATAAAGTGTCAATCAAACTTCCGGTATCATGATTTACAACGTAGTCATTTATTTGGTCCTCTGGGGCATAGCCATTGCGAGCCTTTTCGACCATAAGGTGCGCAAGATGTGGCGTGGCGAGCGTGAAGCATTCAGACTGCTCAAGCAGAAGGTAGACCCTACTGCTCAGTATGTGTGGTTTCATGCAGCCTCGCTCGGCGAGTTCGAGCAGGGGCGTCCCCTCATGGAACGTATTCGCAGGGATTTCCCTCAGTACAAGATATTGCTTACCTTCTATTCGCCATCGGGCTATGAGGTGCGCAAGAACTACGAGGGAGCCGACATTATCTGTTATATGCCGGTGGATACTCGATTGAATGCCATCCGTTTCCTGCGTCTGGTGCGCCCGGTGATGGCTTTCTTCATCAAGTATGAATTCTGGTCAAACTTCCTTCACATTCTGAAGCATCGCAATATTCCTACCTACAGTGTGAGCAGCATCTTCCGCGAGGACCAGGTGTTCTTCAAGTGGTATGGCAGGAGCTATGCAGGAGTACTGAAGTGCTTTACCCGTTTCTTCGTGCAGAACGAGGAAAGCAAGCGCCTGCTCGAAAGTATTGGCATAACTGCTGTCGACGTGGTGGGAGATACCCGTTTTGACCGTGTGCTCCAGATCAAGGAGGCTGCCAAGCAGTTGCCTATATGTGATGCTTTCCGCAAGGGACATGTTGCAGAGGCTTTGGCTGCTGGAGAAATCCCTGCTAAAGAGGACTATAAGGTTTTTGTGGCAGGCAGTTCCTGGCCACCTGATGAGGAGATATTCATTCCGTTCTTCAATGAGCATAAGGACTGGCGTCTGCTGATAGCTCCTCATGTCATAGGCGAGGATCATCTGCGCCAGATTCTTTCTCTGATAAAGGACAAAAAGGTGGTGCGCTACACACAGACCACTCCCGAGGAGGCAGCTCAGGCTGACGTGCTGATCATCGACTGTTTCGGATTGCTGAGCAGCATGTACCATTATGGTGATGTGGCTTATGTAGGTGGAGGCTTCGGTGTTGGTATTCACAACACTTTGGAGGCTGCAGTATGGAATATGCCGGTTATCTTTGGCCCTAACAACAAGAAGTTCCAGGAAGCCCAGGGCTTGCTGAAGTCTGGCGGCGGATTCGAAATCAACAATTTTGAGGACTTTGCAGGCTTGATGAAGTCGATGATGAATGACGAAGCTTTCCTGAAGTCTGCGGGAGAAAAGGCTGGAGAATTCGTAGCGAGCCTGTCTGGCGCAACAGATAAGGTTCTTTCTAAGGTGCTGCTTTAAGTATAGTCAGTATAGGAAGATTTTCTTTTTGCAAAGAAGCAAGCCCCCTTTCTTAGGGAGAATATAATTTTATGAAAGCAGTACTTTTGTATTTATGGTGCAAAAGTATTGCTTTTTTGTAACCAGCAAATTTTAGTGTGCGTAAACTTGCGATTTTATGCAAAAGTGATAAATTTCTACCTTCTGAAGTGATAAATGACGGTTTCTGATGCGGTAAATGCCGGTCTTCAGATGCGGTAATGATAATCTTCAGATGCGGTAAATGACTGCAAAATGAGGGGATGCGCTCAAGTCATAGTTTTATCACTTGCTAAACATAGTTTTAGAGCAGTGAACTCGATTTTTTAACTTATAAATTGTAAATGTTTAAAAAATAGTTTGTTTTTGCGAAAGTTCATTTTGAATGTATGATATTTGATATATTTTTGTTAACTTTGCGATTAAATATACAAATCTAATAAATATTTGATAAAAAAATAAAAGCCAATGAAAAAAATAAGTTTAGTTGTGATACTTTTGATGCTCTCTATTGTATCATTTGCACAGAAAGAGGTTACTAAATTCTTGGGCATTCCTGTGGATGGAACCAAGCAGGAAATGGAACAAAAGCTAAAGAATAAGGGGTTTGTTCAAATAAATGGCTTACCAGGGCTTAGTGGAGAATTTAATGGAAAAGATGTTTTTGTTTTAATTCAAACGGTAAAAGGAAAGGTTTGGAGATTGAATATAATTGATCAAAGAGCTTCTACTGAAACTCTCATAAAAGAACATTTCAATAATCTTTGTGAGCAGTTTAAGAATAATCCAAAATACCAATATTTTCCAAATCATGACAAGTATATCATTCCAGAGGGGGAAGATGTTGGTTATGAGATGGGTATCAATCATAAAGAATATCAAGCTGTATATAGTCAGTTTTCAACCGATTGTACAACTTATGGAGAAGAGATAGCTAAAGAGTTAAAAAAGCGTGGTTTGAATGAAAGTAATATAACTGAAGATGATTTATTAAAAATTAGACAAGAGGTTATCAATGGTCTAATAAATAGAACCGTTTGGTTTGAAATACAAAAAAATGGAGGTGATTATAGAATAGTTATATTTTATGAGAATGGTTACAATAAAGCCAATGGCGAAGATTTGTAGATTTGACAGAATGAAATGTAGAGTAATGAAGTGAATTTCAATAGATTTCAAATATGAAACATCTATACAGTAGTTTGTCTTTGTGTTTTTCGTACTTCAAGTTTTGAGATATAATCAATAAATAATTCCACATAATGTGTTTTTGGAAGTAAATCAAAAGTGTAGAATAGTAAAAATACTTTTCTACACTTTTGTGCAATAATATTGTATTTCAGTAAAATGAGACTGAAATATCTTTTCTTACTTTATGATGCGGTAATAATCCTCTTTGCGAGGCTTTACAGTATGCGGATGAGCAGATGCATAGCCTAATGCCGAGAGTGTAAACTAAACTGTGTCAAGCTACAATAAAAGTAGTTTAACACAGTTTT
>ERZ772820.2476-NODE-2476-length-12916-cov-7.042532_pt1 | contig 12916 bp, 15 predicted proteins | sample MGYA00511377_ERZ772820 | MGnify/ENA primary metagenome ERZ772820 (study PRJEB29015, sample SAMEA2737684) | human gut metagenome | biome: human gut; feature: human-associated habitat; material: faeces | place: China | collected 2012 ...
CCCAGAAGAGTCAGAAATGCTTACATATTTAAAAGAATATTGTGGAGAGGAGAAAGTCAATGGGTAAATTTGATATTGCAGCAAGAGTCAGAGAACTTAATAAAGCATCAGAAGCCTATTACAATACTGGACAGCCTATTATGAGTGATGCTGAGTTTGATAATAAACTTGAAGAATTAAGACAGTGGGAAGAAGAAACTGGTATTGTGTTATCTAATAGTCCTACTCATAACGTTGGTGCAACAGTATTATATAATATAAAAGAAGTTACTCATAAAACACCAATGCTTTCACTTGAAAAGTGTCACAGCACAGAAGAGATTGTTAAATTTGCAAATAATCATAATCTTGTGGTTTCTATAAAGCTCGATGGTTTAACTATACGTCTTACTTATAAAGATGGCGATTTAGTTTTAGCAGAATCCAGAGGGAATGGCACAGTTGGATCTGATGTGACCGAACATGTTAAGCAATTCACCAATGTTCCATTACATATTAATAAGGAAGGAACTTATATAATTGATGGTGAAGCACTGATTAAATTAGATAATTTTGCTGAGATTAATACAAACGGAGAATATAAAAATAGCCGTAATTTAGCAGCAGGCACATTATCAAGCCTTGATACTTCAATTGTAAAAGATAGAAAATTATCTTGGTATGCTTGGGAAGTGATTGAAGGAGATAGTGATAATTCATTCTACAAAAGATTATTAAATGCTCAGAATTTAGGATTCGATGTAGTTCCGTGCTACAATATTACAATAAATGAATTTAATCAGTTACAGATACATATTGATAATTTTATTAATATTGCAGAAAAAGAAAATCTTCCTCAAGATGGTGTGGTATTTAAGTTTGATGATGTTGAATATGGAAAGTCTCTTGGAAATACAAGTCATCATTTTAGAAATGGTATTGCTTATAAGATATTCAATGATTCAGTAGAAACAAAATTGGTAGACATTGAATGGACAATGGGTAAAACTGGTATATTAACACCAACAGCAGTGTTCAAGCCAATTGAAATATACAACACAATCGTTAGCAGAGCTTCTTTATCAAATCTTACAATTCTTAAACAAACAATGGGTAAACCATTTGTTGGTCAAAAAATATTTGTATCTAAAAGAAATATGATTATTCCTAAAATTGAAAGTGCAAAAGATGAAAGGGGGTGTTCTAATATAGAAGAAGTTTGGAAAACAATTCCATTTGCAAATAAATATTCTGTAAGTAATCTTGGTAGAGTTAAATCAAATCAGTATAAGACTGAAAAAATATTAAAATTAACCAAAAAGAAGACTGGTTATTTAGAAGTCGGATTAATGATTGAACCAAACAAAAGAAAATGGTTTCTTGTACATAGATTAGTTTTATCTGTATTTAATCCAATAGAAAATTCAAATTATTTAGAAGTAAACCACAAAGACGAAAATAAAGAAAATAATAGAATTGATAATTTAGAATGGATGACATCAAAAGAAAATTGTAACTATGGTACACGAAATTTTAGAAATGGATTAAAAAGAAATATCCCTGTTGAATGCATCGAAACTGGAATAATATACAGAAGTTTTCATGAGGCATCTGAAAAGACAAATATAGAAATTACAAGTATAAATATGTGTTGTACTGGATATCGAAATAGACAAACGGCAGGTGGATATCATTGGAGGTATGCATAATGTGTAAAAATATAATATATATCAATATTCCAGATAAATGCCCTATATGTGGTCAGCCTACTAAAATAGTAAAAGATAATAACTCAGAAGTTCTTTACTGTACCAATGAAAATTGTCAAGGTAGATTACTTGGGAAACTGACACATGCGGCTAGTAAGAACGCACTTAACATTGACGGTCTTTCAGAATCTACAATAGAAAAATTCATCAATCTTGGTTGGTTAAATTCCATTAAGGATATTTATCATTTATCAGATCATGAAAATGAGATGAAAGCTTTAGACGGATTTGGTAAAAAATCAGTAGAAAAACTTCTTGATTCAATTGAAAAATCTCGTAATACAAATCTTCAGCGTTTCCTTTATAGTTTATCCATCCCACTTTTAGGAAATTCGGCAAGTAAAGATATAGCCGAATTTTGTGGAAATAATTTTAATTCATTTGTTGGTGCGTTAACAGAGGGTGGAAAAGATGCTTTTACTTCAATTAATGGTATTGGTGAAGCGTTAGGAAAATCCATTATTAATTATTGGAACAAACATAGTGAAGAAATTATGGATTTAGCACAAAAGTTTACATTTTCAAAAGATGAAAAAATTGAAAAAGTTGAAAATGATAAAATTAACGGAAAAGTATTTGTAGTTACTGGTTCTGTTAATCATTATAAAAATCGTAATGAATTAAAAACAGATATTGAGAAAAACGGTGGAAAAGTATCAGGAAGTATTTCATCTAAAACATCTTATCTTATCAATAATGATATTGATTCTAACAGTTCTAAAAATAAAAAAGCAAAGGAATTAAATATTCCTATCATAACAGAAGAGCAATTTTTATCTATGCTCAGATAATCAAATAAATAACAAAATAAAAAGAGAATAATTAAAAGAGAATAATTAAAAGAGGTGACAAACGATTTCACAGCATAACAAAAGAATTATCTATGCAAAAGACTTAATTAAAGAGTTAGAAAAATATCCAGATGCGTATGTATGTGTAGGTAAACTTGGTGACAATTATGGAAGATATGACCAGAGAATACTTAATACGTTTATGCGTGATGGCGAAACTTTAGTCTTAAACATAGAAAACTACAAAGAAAACAATTTACTAAAATACTATTAGAAAGGAAGTGTAACTATTAAAACTTGGAACAATTTAGGTTTGAAGGTAGGAATAGGAGTCATAGGAATATTTTTAATCTCGTTATTCATATCAAAAACTGAACTTGCAACAAAAAATATTGTAGCTGATGTCCCCACTTCCGTTGTGGAGACGGAGGTAATGACATATATAGAAGAAACAACTACGGAAATTGAAACAACAACTCAACAGAAAACTACAACAGTGACTCAACCATATAGAACTGGCTATATTAATGGTAACAATATATGCGTGAGAAAAAGACCGTCCAAGAGAGCAAAATCAAAAGAAAAAGTATTCTATGGTAAAAGAATACGCTATAAAAAAATAAATGCAAAATGGGCTAAGATAAAGGCTAAAAATGTTAAGGGATATATCCAAATTAAATACATTTCTAAGAAAGAAAAGAAGTCTATTACTCATGATACAGTACCTAATTATAAGTTACATTCTTATATGTCTTATAAGTCTTTAAGTTCAACAACCAGTAAGCAATATAAATTGCAGAAAATTGCATATACAGGAAGATACGGAATTCGTCAAGTAGATGGACGATTTTGTATTGCAATGGGTTCATATTATACGACCAAAATTGGAACATATATAGATTTAGAATTAAGTGACGGAACAGTTATTCCTTGTGTTCTTGCAGACTGTAAAGCTGATATACATACTGATTCTATGAATCAAAAAACAAGTGATGGTTCGTTAATAGAGTTTATTGTTGATACTAATTATGTATCGAATCAGGTGCGATTGATGGGTGATGTATCTTATGCTAATGACGGTTGGCAGAACAAAGTAACAAAAATAAAAATATATAAGAAAGTTGAGAAATATTAATGATTGAAGTAAACGAAAAAACAAATAAGTATTTAGTTAATTTAAACGAAGTAATGAAATTAAAGGATTTTGTAGCAAAGATTACAAAATTTGATTTTGACGTTGACGCAAAAACAATCAATAGAGATGCGATATATGATGCTAAATCTATTATGGCTTTATTTGCATTAGATTTGTCAAAAGATATTGAGATTATTCCTCACACAAATGATGTAGATAAACTTAAAATTTTTGAAGAGACAATTGGAGAATATATAAGTAGAAACTAGAAACTAGAAAGTGAGGTAATATATGGTATTTATTATTGGAATTTGTGGATTTATAGGTGGTTTGGTAGTGGGTGTGGCGTTATGTGCTTTATGCAATGCTGCTTCAAGCAGAGATGAATTAGATACATTCTTTCAGAATCACGAAGAAGATTAGGTGGTGAAATTATGATTATTTTATTAGGAAAATCAGCTAGTGGTAAAGATACCATTGTTAGAAAATTAATTGAACAGAAAGAATACAAACGTATTATTACGTGGACAACTAGACCAATGCGACCAGGAGAAAAAGAAGGCGTTACATATCATTACACGACAGAAGATGATTTTAAAAAGAAAATTAATGAAGGATTTTTCGTGGAATGGAAAAAATATGAGACTGTCAAGGGTACTTGGTACTATGGAACTGCATTAGATGACATTATGGACGCAAGAGGTGATGATTATAGAGTTATTATTTTGACAAAAGATGGACTCGAAAAGCTGAATTCATTCTGTAGTCATTTAGTAGGCATAAATCTACTTTCTGTCTATTTAGATGTAGATACTAAGGTAATTAAACAGAGATTATTAAAACGTGGTGACGATAAGAAAGAGGCAGCTAGAAGAATTAAGTACGATAAAAAAGACTTCAAAGGTATCGAGAATATGGTTGATGTAGTTATCGAAAATAATCATAGAGATATTCAAGAAGTTGTGAATATGATACATAAAATGCACGTTACATATTTAGATAACTTGTCGAGGTGGATGAATGAAGAGGTTTAATATTTACCTTGCAGGTGCAATGCAAGGAATTAGTTTTGAGGAAAGTAACGTTTGGAGAAAAGAAATTACTACTATTTTAAATGCATACAGAAATGAAGTTAAATATGATGTGAATATTATTAATCCAAATGATTACTATAACTTCAAAGAAGTTACATACGATACTCAACGTGAAGTTATGGAATTTGATTTACATAAGGTTCGTAACGCAGATATGATAGTTGTTGATTTTAGAAATCCAAAATCATTAGGGACTATGGCAGAAATAGCAATTGCTTATGAACATAGAATACCGGTTATTGGATTAAACGAATCTGGAATTGAGTTACATCCTTGGCAGATAGAAATGAGTAATAAAATATTTGCGGATAAAGATAAATTAGTCAATTATATAATTGATTACTATTTAAACTAGGAGGAATTTAATTTGAAGGTAATTAAAAGAGATTGTACAGAAGTAGACTTTGATAAGTCTAAAATTTCCAATGCAATTCTAAAAGCAATGAAAAATGGCTCTGGTATTGTAAAACCTAAAATTGCCGAAGATATTGCTAATGAGATTGAAGAAAAATATAAGGATAAAGAAGAAGTAAGTATTTATGATATTGAATTAATGGTATATGACAAATTGATTACAAAGAAACAGAAACTTACTGCTAAAGCATACGAAGGATATAGAAGTATTCGTGAGTTCCAAAGAGAGAATGAGAATACCATTGATACTGAAATCACAGAACTTTTGAATGGTGATAGTGATTATTGGAATAATGAAAATTCTAATAAAAACCCTAGATTAAATACAACACAAAGAGATTATCTTGCTGGAATTGTAAGCAAAGACGCATCAAATAGATATATTTTACCACCTGAAATTGTACAAGCACATAACAATGGTGTAATACACGTACATGATGAAGATTATTTAATTCAGTATATGACAAACTGTTGTCTTATTAATCTTGAAGATATGCTTCAGAATGGTACTGTAATTTCAGAAACTCTTATTGAAAAACCACACAGTTTTTCTACAGCATGTACTGTTGCAACACAAATAATTGCACAAGTGGCTTCTAGTCAATATGGAGGACAGAGTGTTTCTTTAGCACATCTTGCACCATTTGTAGATATTTCCAGACAGAAAATTAGAAAAGAAGTAATTGCAGAACATAAAGAAATCGGTTATGAAATTGGCAACGAAGCAATTGAACATATTGTAAAAAAACGTCTTGCGAAAGAGATTGAAAAAGGTATTCAGACAATTCAGTATCAGATAACAACTCTGATGACAACCAACGGACAAGCACCATTTATTACATTGTTTATGTATCTTAATGAAGCACATAATCAGCAAGAGAAAGATGATTTAGCTTTACTTATTGAAGAAGAATTAAAACAGAGTCTTTTAGGTGTGAAAAATGAAGAAGGAGTCTATATTACACCAGCTTTCCCAAAAGTAATTTATGTATTACAAGAAGATAATATCCACGAAGGAGACAAGTATTGGTATTTAACTGAGCTCGCCGCTAAGTGTTCTATTAAACGATTAACACCTGATTACATTTCTGAAAAAATCATGAAAGAAATGAAAGATGGAAATTGTTATCCTGTAATGGGCTGTCGCTCGGCATTAACAGTATGGCATGATGAAAATGGCAATCCTAAATTCTATGGAAGATTCAATTCAGGAGTCGTCACAGTTTCTCTTCCAGATATTGCATTATCATCTGGTGGAGATACTAATGAGTTTTGGAAAATTTTTGATGAACGTACAGAGCTTTGTCATAAGGCTTTAAAGATTCGTCATCAAAGATTAAGAGGAACAAAATCGGATGTTGCTCCTATTTTATGGCAGAATGGAGCATTTGCAAGACTTAAAAAGGGTGAACCTATAGATAAGTTGTTATTTGGCGGTTATTCAACTCTTTCTCTTGGATACGCAGGATTATATGAATGTGTGAAGTATATGACTGGTCATTCCCATTCTGATGAAGGAATAGGAGAAAAATTTGGATTAGAAGTAATGCAAGCACTTAATGACAAATGTTCTAAGTGGAAGGTTGAAGAAAACATTGATTATAGTCTTTATGGAACACCATTAGAAGCGACTACGGAAAAATTTGCCAAGAAACTCAAAGAACGTTTTGGTGTAATCGAAGGTATTACGGATAAAACATATATTACAAATTCTTATCACATTCCTGTTTTTGAACATATTAATGCTTTTGAAAAACTTCGTATTGAATCAAAATTTCAAAGACTAAGCCCAGGTGGAAGTATTTCTTATATTGAGTGTCCTAACTTAGAGAACAATATACCAGCAGTTCTTGAGGTAATTAAGTTTATCTACAACAATAATATGTATGCAGAACTCAATACAAAGAGTGATTATTGTCAGAAATGTGGATGGAAAAATGAAATAAAACTCATTGATGAAAATAATAAACTTATTTGGGAGTGTCCTAATTGTGGCAATAGAGATGTTATGACGATGGATATTACTCGTAGAACTTGTGGTTATAAGGGTACAGCTCGTAATGGATGGAATCAGGGGCGACTTGGTGATATTCATGATAGAGTAAATCATTTAGATGATATTGAGATTGAGGAGGAATAACAAATGAGGTTTGCTAGTATGCGAGCCTTGGACATAAGCAATGGGGAGAACGTAGGAGTCTCCCTATTCGTTCAAGGGTGCGATAGACATTGTTTTAACTGTTTCAATCCTGAAACTTGGGATTTTAATGGCGGTAAGGAATGGATAGAAGAAACAAAAAATAAATTTTTAAAATTAATAGATAGACCATATATTAAGCGTGTTTCACTTCTTGGTGGAGAACCATTGGCAGAACAGAATCTTGATGACGTTTTATCTCTAATTAAGGAAATCCGCATTTCATTCCCTGAGAAAACTATCTGGCTTTATACGGGCTATAAATTATTTATCAACTATCCAGAGTCGCATAGACAACACAAGTACATACTGTCAACAAAACCTAATGCATTGACAAATATTATATATGACAATGATTTGTTCTTAAAAAAACAAGAAGAAGATAAAAAACGTAGCGAAATCATTTCTCTGTGCGATGTGGTTGTTGACGGCGAATATATAGATGAACAACGTGATATTGCATTGAAATGGCGTGGTAGCTCAAATCAACAAGTCATAGATGTTAGACAATCTCTTGCACAAGGAAAGGTGGTTTTATATTGTGACTAAACCCGAATTAAAACAAACAATGTATTATGCGCGAATAATCCCAAATCAACATATGTATGATGTATGTGATGTATTAATAAGAACAATCACAGATACATATTTTGTTGGTATGGATAAACGTACAAAACAAGCGTACATTTTCACATATGATTGTATAGATAAAACTATATTCTTCAATCGTGGAGAAGCATCAGAAAAAGTATTACACGAAGAACTAGGAAAGTAGGTGAAAACACGAGTTATTTATATAACAAATTCAAAGGAATATACAGAATTAAAGCACCGATAAATCCAGCAACAAATGACTTTAATCGTAAACTTAATGGGACTTATGAAGATATTGACTGTTATATTGACTGCCAATATGGGAACAAAATAACATACTATGGTAAATCAATTCTTCAAGCATATATCCCATCCCTAATACGAGGTCATAACATTCTCAAAGCAATTAATGAAATAAGTTCTTCTATTATATTTGATATAGAAGAAACTGATGAAGAAGTTCTATTCAAATTCAAATATGTTGATTCTGACAAAATAATTCCATTATTAAAACCTAGAACATCAGGTGCAAACATTAGTCCATTTAGCACGAGAAATTTACCTAAAAATAAAGGCTATAAAATACCAGGCGAAGACTTAAACCTTTACAAAGAAATCGTGGCTAAAATCCCTCCTGAACGCATTTTAGTTCTAACACATATTACGAATTCATATATTAAAACACTAGCCAACAGACGAAATCCAATGGACAAGATTAGAGCTGATATGAAGTTAAAAGGATTGTCAGGCAAGAATTATATACATTCAATCGGCAAGTGGAAAGATTATATTAAGTATATGGAGAAGAATCTAAATGAATTTTCGTAAATTATTTTGTAAACATGACTATGAAATTATGTACGAAAGAAAAAGAGAATTAATAAATAACAAAAGAATAATCACATATGCAGTTAAGTGTGTAAAGTGCGGTAAAGAGAAGAATAAAAATTTTGATATGAGAGGTAGTGTATGGAAATTATAACAATTATCGGAGTGGTTATCTTTATTGTTGTCTTCAAGGTTATATTAGGAAAACACAATAAAGAAATTAAAGAAAGTAATGAAAGAAAGAGAACAGGAAAGGATAAATAAGTATGAGTACAGGAATGTTTTTAATTGTCATTGGATTAATAGGTGTTACTGTTGGTATAGTATCAGCAGTATATGCAGTTGACAGAAGTAATAAACACGAAAAAGCAATATTAGATATGTATAGAGATTGTTCTAAGACAATGGAAATATGTAATTTAATATTAGACAACAACGAAAAGACATTAGATATGTGTGACGAAGTATTTAACAAGAAGACCGTTAAAATTAAGAAACTTAAAGATTCAGCCATTATTCCAAAAAGAGGTTCTAATGAAGCTGCTGGATATGATTTATACGCATGCCTTGATGAACCAATTACCATTGAACCACATACAACCGTTAAAGTTGGTACAGGATTATCTATAGAAATCCCAGAAGGTTATTTTGGTGGAATATTTGCGAGAAGTGGATTGGCTACAAAACAAGGTGTAAGACCTTCTAATTGTGTAGGAGTTTGCGATTCAGACTATCGTGGAGAATACATTGTAGCATTACATAATGATACAGATGAAGTAAGAACAATTGATGTAAATGAGAGAATTGCACAGTTAATTGTTTTACCATATTTAGCAATTGACTTTGAAGAAGTAGATAAGTTATCTGACACAGATAGAGGTTCAAATGGCTTTGGTTCTACAGGAACAAAATAGAAATACCACACCCATTTTTCAGAGTGTGGTATAAGGAAGGAAAATAAATATGACATAATACAAAAGAATAAAATTATTTAGATTGGTGCTTGTATTTGGCTATCATGTGGGTTATGTATTTTACTTTTTCATTACTAAGTTCAGGGTGTTTACAAATTAATATTGTTACTATTAATTTGAGACTTAGATAACCAAAGTAACATATCCCTGCGTAGCCTAAGATGTTTAAAATTTTAGTTAGAACTACTAACAATCCTACCCTCCCTTCTTTATAGTATTATAAAAGTTGGGAAATTGCATTGCCCAGAACGGGCTAGATATTTAATTTCCAGTTCCACGTACCAAACTATAAAATTGGTACTTCGTATGATATATAATATCAAGCATTCTGTCGTGCAATTGATTTGAGATACGATGACTCAAATACAGTTTGCTTGGTGTTATTTTATCATATTATTTAAAAAGATAAATAGAAATATAATATAAATTCATAAAAGGAGAGATGGCTTATTCGACAGGAATTTAAAGAAGGAAATATAAAAGTTATCATTGAAATTCCAACAGAAAATAACATTAATTACGAGAAACAAAAAAATGAAATAAAAAAAATAATGAACGATGAATTATTATTGAAAATAAAAAGATAAATAGATATAATCAAAGTGTATACAAAGATTTTTGTAATATTTGTATACACTATTTTTTATGCTTTAGAGGAGAATAGTTAAATGAAAAAGAGAGTAAGAATACTTTTGAGAGTAAGTTCAAATCAACAGTTAGAAGCAGATGGCGATTTGAGTGTACAGAGAGAAATTGTTTTAGATTATATTTCTAAACAAAATAATTGGAAGTTAGACAATAAAGAATATTTCGAGGGTAGTAATAGTGGATATAAAAACGCAGTCAAAGACAGAGATGTTCTACAAGAGGCTTTATTTGACGCAAAAAATAATGAATATGATATTCTTGTTGTTTATAAAGATGATAGAATTGGTAGACGTATGTGGGAGATCGGTTCATATGTAATGCAATTAAAATCATATGGCGTTGATATTTATACAACCAAAGATGGCTGTATATCGCCCGAAAATAATGATGTTATGGGACAGATGATGCTTGCATTAAGATATGGAAATGCTCAAAAAAGTAGTTCTGATACAGGACAAAGAGTTAAAGATACAGCCCAAAAATTGGTTAAACGTGGTAAGTTCATGGGCGGAAAAGCTCCTTATGGATATGAATTAATATTATCAGGTGAACTTTCAAAACACGGAAGAGCATTACACAAATTAAAAAAAATACCTGAAAAAGTTGAAGTCGTCAAGAAAATATATGATTTATCAATTAATAAAGAATTTGGCTCATCTAAAATTGCGAGAATTCTAAATGAAGATACCTATTATCATAGTTTAGCCCCAAAAGATGATTGGAAAAGTGGCACAATTACTTCAATATTAACTAATCCTATTTATTGCGGGATTACGGCATATAAGCGAAGAGAGAAAATTGATGGAAAATATCATTCTTTAGATTCACAAGACTGGATTTACGCAGAAGAAATAAATGAGGAAATTGCAATAATAGACAAAGATATTTGGAATGATATTCAAGAAAAAAGAAGCAATCGTTCAATAAAATATAGAAAAGATGTATTGAAAGAAAAAGGTGTAAATGTATTATTACGCAACGATGGAGAATTAGCGTTAATAGATGTTGCGTATTGTGGATATTGTGGAGGAAAATTAACAAATGGAAGTAAATACAATTATTGGACGTTAAAAGGAACAGGTGAAAAAAGAGCAAGTAAAATTCCTGCCTACAAATGTCAAACAGCTTGGGCGGGAGTTCCACATGACAAAACGAGAATGTTCAGAGCTGATAAAATTGAAGATATTGTTTTTAAATATGTGGCACAATATATTTCCGTTTTACAGGATAATTCTGAAGTATATGAAAAAATTCAAACAAATAATAAAAAAGAAAAAGAATCATTTAATCAAAGAATAAAAAAAGAAAAACAAGAACTAAAAAAAATAACTGATGGAATTGAAGTAATGAAAAGCCATATTCCTGATGCAATGTTAGGAAATTATCCATTGAGTGTTGAAGTTATCGCAGATACAATAAAACAATTTGAAGAAAAAGAAAAAATACAAAAACAAAAAATACAAGAGTTAGAACAACAATACGAAGAAATGGAAATTGAAGAACAAGATTGGGACGAAGTATGTAAAATCATCCCTTCATGGATAGAAGTTTTTAATGATGCAGATAAAAAGACTAAGCGTGTTTTGATTAATAAGTTAGTTGATAAAGTTATTGTTAAAAAGGATGAAATAACAGTTAAATTTAAAATAAATCTTAGTAAACCCAGGCATCGCCAATCACGAATGAGCGAATACAATGGGGTATCGAAACAAAGGATACGATTTTACAATTACTTCATCTACAGCATATGATCAGAAATGGATTTATGGCAGAAACATTTTTGAATCAATTAGTCTTGTTGTAGATAATATATTTGATCAATATTTATCAAGGCCAGATGTAAGGCAGCCAATTCTTACACAGTATTGTGATGGAAAAAGAGTAACCTGTCCGAATTGGTTAAGCCAGTGGGGATCATGCAACTTAGGAGAGAGAGGGTATTCTACAATTGAAATAATCAGGTATTATTATGGCGATGATATGTATATAAATACGGCTGAGCAAATTGCCGGAATTCCAATTTCATGGCCGGGATATGATTTAGATATTGGTGCAAGCGGACAGAAGGTAGCACAAATTCAGGAACAGCTAGATACAATTGCACAGGTGTATACTGAAATCCCAAGATTAAATGCAGATGGAATATATGGTGAAAATACAAGAGATGCAGTAAAAGCTTTCCAAAAAATATTTGATTTACCACAGACTGGAATTGTGGACTTTGCAACATGGTACAAAATATCACAGATTTATGTTGGAATAACAAGAATAGCAGAAGGAATTCCAAGATAAAAATAAGATGCCTGCGGATTGTTTCGTGCTACGCACTCTCACAATCCTACCCAATATTCGCATATCGCGGGAATCATCCCGCTTTTATGCTCATATTGGGGCCAAAACTTCTTAAGATTATGATGCCAACGGATTGTTTCGTGCTGCGCACTCTCACAATCCTACCCAATATTCGCATATCGCGGGAATCATCCCGCTTTT
>ERZ772820.2477-NODE-2477-length-12910-cov-3.315364_pt1 | contig 12910 bp, 8 predicted proteins | sample MGYA00511377_ERZ772820 | MGnify/ENA primary metagenome ERZ772820 (study PRJEB29015, sample SAMEA2737684) | human gut metagenome | biome: human gut; feature: human-associated habitat; material: faeces | place: China | collected 2012 ...
TTTCGTAAATGCCGGCGGGTCGAGAATGACTACATCATACTTTTCTCCGGCTTCTGCCAGTTTCGGAAGCTCGTCCAGTACATTTGCACAGCGAAAATGTACCGTATCTTCCAGATGATTACGCACGGCATTGGCATTTGCCTGCTGCACCGCATATTCCGAAATATCAAGTCCCGTCACATCGGAAGCACCTGCGATTCCTGCATTCAGTGCAAACGTTCCCATATGTGTAAAACAGTCCAAAACTCTCTTTCCTTTACAGATCCGCTGCATTGCCAGCCGGTTATACTTCTGGTCCAGGAAAAAGCCCGTCTTCTGACCATTTACCACATCGACCAGATAGTGCACGCCATTTTCCGTAATCTCCACCTCTGTATCAAATGTTTCCCCAATAAATCCTTTCACCTTCGGAAGTCCTTCTTTCCTGCGCTCATTGGCGTCACTTCTCTCATAGACTCCACGGATAGAAATACCGTCCTCTTTCAGTACCCCTTTTAATAATGAAACAATTGTTTCCTTGAACTGCTCCATACCGAGTGCCAGACATTCCACCACAAGCACATCCGCATACTTGTCAATGACCAGTCCCGGCAGAAAATCTGCTTCGCCAAAGATTACTCTGCAGCAATTCAAATCCGGTCTTCCTGTCGTTCCAATTCCCGGAAACACTTTCTCTGCTACATCATCCGCTTCAGGCACGCTGTCATTGCCACCCGCCATCACCTGCTTGCGGTACTCCCACGCATTTTTCACACGCATGTACAAAAACGTTTCGTTGATCTCCTGATTGACATGGCGTGTCAGCATCCGGATGCGGATCTTCGAATTCTGATTGATAAATCCCTTTCCCATCGGATATCCGTCAAAATCATGTACCGTCACCACATCTCCATTGGTAAATGTCCCCACAATCGTATCAATCTCATTATCAAAAATCCATGCGCCACCCGCCTTGATCGTGCGGCCTTCTCCCTTTTTTAAAGTAACAATTGTATGATTCTCCATCTTTTCTCTCTTTCTTCTCTATAATGAATTTTCTATTGTCATATTTTCAAAAACGTAAGATAGCTCAAAAACCTTTTTTCAAAGCTTAATTTACGTTTCAAATAACTTTCAGTCACTGTTTTTCTATTTGTGAATTTTCTGCAATTTAGAGTCTGTTAGAATTTTGTCATAAGTCAGCAATTCCCGTACATGGAAGTACGGGAAAGTTGGAATCGCACCCGGACGGTGCGTTTCCAACGGTTGCGTCCGGCTTAGGAACCCTGAATTCAAAATTCTTACAGCCTCTTAATTGCAAGAAATCTGAATAAATGGAAAAACAGTGGCTGAAAGTTTTATCATGTAATTTAAGTGTACCACAGAATAATTACGTTTTCCAGCACTCCCCATTGTTTTTGAAATCCATAAATGTTATAATGTTGTTAATAAATTAACGAAGTTGTTGCATTTCTGTTCACAACTTCACGCTAAGACATACAAGGAGGTCTTATACGAATGGATTTTTCAGAAGAATACAGACAGAAGCTCGTTTCAGCAGACGAAGCCGTAAAAGTAATCAAATCCGGTGACTGGGTAGACTATGGCTGGTGTACCAACACCGTAGATGCACTGGACAAAGCACTTGCCAAGCGTACCGATGAACTGAAGGATATCAACCTGCGTGGCGGAATCCTCTTAAAACCGCTTGCCGTATTTGAGCGCGAAGACGCCGGCGAGCATTTTACATGGAATTCCTGGCATATGTCCGGAATCGAACGTCATATGATCGCACGTGGCTGTGCATTCTACAGCCCGATCCGTTATTCCGAGCTCCCTCGTTATTACCGTGAGCTGGATTGTCCGGATGATGTGGCAATGTTCCAGGTTGCTCCAATGGACAAGCACGGATACTTCAACTTCGGGCCAAGTGCTTCCCATCTTGGTGCGATGTGTGAGACAGCCAGACATATCATCGTAGAAGTCAACGAAAATATGCCGCGCTGCCTTGGCGGAACAGAAAACGGTATACATATTTCCAAAGTCAATGCAATCGTAGAAGGCTCCAATCCTCCAATCGGAGAACTCGGTGCCGGCGGTCCTGCTACCGAAGTAGACCAGAAAGTTGCACAGCTGATCGTAGACCAGATTCCAAACGGTGCCTGCTTGCAGCTTGGTATCGGTGGTATGCCAAACGCAGTCGGTTCCCTGATCGCACAGTCCGACTTAAAGGATCTTGGTGTTCACACAGAAATGTATGTAGATGCATTCGTAGACATTGCCAAAGCCGGAAAGATTACCGGTGCCTGCAAAAACATTGACCGCTACCGTCAGGTATATGGTTTCGGTGCCGGAACCAAGAAGATGTATGATTATCTGGATGAAAATCCAGAACTGATGAGCGCACCTGTCAGTTACACCAACGATATCCGCTCCATCGCAGCACTGGACAACTTCATCTCCATCAACAACTGTGTAGATATCGACCTGTTCGGACAGATCAGTGCCGAGTCTTCCGGAACCAAACACATCAGTGGTGCCGGCGGACAGCTTGACTTCGTTCTCGGTGCTTATATGTCCAAAGGTGGAAAGAGCTTTATCTGCTGTTCTTCCACATTCACGGATAAGAAAGGTGTTATGCATTCCCGCATCCGCCCGACCCTGGCAGAAGGTTCTATTGTCACAGACACCCGTGCAAATACCCACTATGTCGTTACCGAATATGGCATGGTCAATGTAAAGGGATTATCTACCTGGCAGAAGGCAGAGGCTCTGATTTCCATTGCACATCCGGACTTCCGTGATGATCTGATCAAAGAGGCAGACCAGATGCACATCTGGAGACGTTCCAACCGATAAGAACACCGTTTGTTCACAATTTATTCATATTGCAAAAAAACCTCGTTTTTAACGGGGTTTTTTTATAAATTTTACCTCTTGTCTTTACTATCCTTTTTTAGTAATCTATAGTTCGAGTAAAGGAGAGGTAAAGATGAAGAAATTTTTTAGTATTATCAAAGAAAAACTATTCACCAGAGTTGAAAAACAACATTCCGAAGCTTACCTGCGTCGGATCTCATTTCTGAATAAATATTCCCTACTGTTCCACATGTTGATATCCTGTGGGATCGTATTTATGGTGGAGGTTCTTTCCCGAAGGAGTTTTCTCTCGGCATGTTCCTTCGTCGGGATGCATACCGGTGCATTTTTTTATAATGCCTTTATTGTATTTGCATCCTTAAGCTTTGTTTATCTGTTCCGCAGACGTGCATTCTGGCGGATCATTATCAGCGGTTTCTGGGTGCTCCTTGGAATCATTAACGGATGCATCCTTTCAAACCGTGTAACACCGTTTGGCTTTACAGACCTTAAATGTATCAATGATCTGTTTGCCATGAACAATACCAACTATTTTACGGCAGAAGAGGCCACTATCGTAGTCATCGGGCTCGGTCTGTTCCTTCTGTTTTGTGTTGCGCTCTTCATTAAAGGACCGCGCTATCAGGGCAAGACCCATAAAATTGTTGTAGTAGGTGCCATTGTATCGGTACTGTTTGTCGGTCTTCCTGTTACAACCTCTGCTGCACAGAATGCCAATGTTGTTGCAAGTTACTTCTCCAACATTGCACAGGGATATGAAAACTATGGTTTTATCTATGGATTCTCTTCGAGTGTGGTAGACCGTGGAATGAGCAAGCCGGATGACTACTCCGAGCAGAAAATTGCTTCGATTGAAAAAAATGTAAATGACACAAAAAAAGAAACAACTGTCACCAAAAAGAATGCACCAAATATTATCTGTATTCTTCTTGAATCATTCTGTGATCCGGATGAGATCAAGTTTCTGAATTATAATCAGGATCCGATTCCTACCTTCCACAATCTCGAGAAGAACTACACGAGTGGTTACCTGACAGTTCCGGTTGTTGGCGCAGGAACCGCAAACACTGAGTTTGAAGTTCTCTCCGGTATGAGTATGCAGTACTTCGGAACCGGCGAGTATCCGTATAAAACAATCCTGAAAAAGACAGACTGCGAGAGCACTGCTGCTGATCTGGCTTCCATCGGATATGGAACCCATGCCGTACATAACAATGGCGGTAACTTTTACAGCCGTGTCAATGCCTTTTCCATGATGGGATTTGATACTTTCACCAGCAAGGAACTGATGAACATTCAGAGTTATACGCCAAACGGAAGCTGGGCTACCGATGATATTCTTGTTCCTGAAACAATCAAAACCTTAGATTCCACTCCGAATCAGCCGGACTTTACCTACACCATTACCGTAGGTACACATGGTGATTATCCAAAGACTCCGGTTATCGCAAATCCGGTATATACCGTCAGCGGTGTGGATGATGAAGAAAAGAAAAACCAGTGGACTTATTACGTCAACCAGTTAAATGAAGTAGATACCTTCCTGAATGATCTGATTACAGAGCTCTCCAAGAGAGATGAAGATACCATCGTGGTAGCGTTCGGTGATCATCTTCCAACCATGGGTCTGGAAGACTCCGATATGAAATCTGGTGATATCTACAAGACCAAATATGTCACATGGAATAACATGGGATTAAAGAAGCAGGATGCAGATCTGTATGCATACCAGCTGATGGCAAACATTACGGATTCCACAGGTATTCATGAGGGAACCATCTTAAATTACCATCAGACCCAGATGAACAACACAGACCACACTGCATATCTGGACGGACTGGATAATCTGCAGTATGACATTCTTTACGGAAACCGTTACTGCTATGATGGCAAAGACAAATACCCTGCAACCGACATTGTAATGGGAATTGACGATGTAACGGTATCGGAGACGTCGGATTCCATCGGCGGATCGGAAGTGTTTGTCTATGGAAACAACTTCACCAAGTGGAGTAAAGTATTTGTAAACGATGAGAAAGTCAATACAACCTTCAGCAATTCCGGTTGTCTGATTATTCCAAAAGACAGTGTCAAAGACGGTGATACCATTAAAGTGTGCCAGATGGGTTCCAACAGTACGATTTTCCGTGAATCCAACACGTACACCTACAAAGATCCTGCCGTGGAAGAAACCGTTACAGGAACAGAATCGGACAACAACAATACCGAATCTGCGGTTTTAGAAAGCCAGAAATAAAAAAAGACCTGCCAGTGAAAAATCACTGACAGGTTTTTTCTTGTCTTAAATTGTCTTTAGCGCATCCACAGCGGCATCCAGATACGGATTTTCCATCTCATAGAATGCACCGGCATCCGCAGCTTTCGCATATGCCGGATCCAATGGCAGTTTGCCTAAAACTCGGGTTCCTTCTTTTGCGGCAACTTCGTCAATGTTGCTTTCTCCAAACAGTGCGATCTTCTTTCCACAGTCCGGGCATTTCAGATAACTGAAATTTTCCACCAGTCCAAGCACCGGTATATGCATCATATTTGCCATATGGAAAGCTTTCTTTACGATCATCTGCACCAGTTCCTGTGGAGATGTAACAATAACGATACCATCCACCGGAAGGGACTGGAACACGGTAAGCGGTACATCACCTGTTCCCGGTGGCATGTCCACAAACAGATAGTCCACATCGCCCCAGACAGCCTCATTCCAGAACTGTTTCACAGCCCCTGCAATCACAGGCCCTCTCCAGACAACCGGTGCCTCTTCATCTTCCATCAGAAGATTGATGGAAACGATTTTGATTCCTTCTTTTGTCTCATACGGATACATTCCTTTTTCGTCACCGACCAGCTGACCGTGTGCTCCAAACATCTTTGGAATGGACGGTCCGGTAATATCGGCATCCAGAATTCCTACTTTATATCCGGCTTTCGCCATCTGTACCGCCAGGGAAGAAGTAACAAATGATTTACCGACACCTCCCTTTCCGCTGACCACTCCAATCACATGTTTGATATTGGAATATGCATTCATCGCTTCGAGCATACTCTGCGGATTCTGAGAATTATGGGAACATCCCTCACAGCTTGCTTTGGAACAGGATGATGCTCCGCTGCAACTTGAATTTTCTGGCATAATGATAGCCTCCTTGTTAATTATTTAATGATTTATTTATATAGACTGCCCAGTCTTTGGAATGGGTAGTATATGAAATAAGCTTTTCCGATAATTTTATCTTTGCTGACATAGGTATGATCCCAATATCTGGCATCATAGGAATCATTCCGGTTGTCTCCAAGCACCAGATAACTGTCTTTGGGAACCTCAAACTCAAACGGTCCGGTTGCCTCTGTCCATGTCTCTTTCAGGTAATCCTCCTTCAAAGGAGTCTCAGAGTCATTGATATAGATTTTCGCATCCTCAATGGTAACCTTTTCTCCCGGCAGACCAATCACACGCTTGACGTATTTTTGCGTTTCGTCATCCGGGAACCGGAAAATTACGATATCTCCTCTCTTCGGTTCTGAAAACTGATACGCCAGCCGCAGCCCGAACAGGTCATCGCCCGGTTCAATGGTATGCTCCATCGATCCGGTCGGGACTGTTGCATTGATGATCACGTAATTCTTCAAAACCATTGCCAGTGCGAAGGCCGCCAACAGAGTGATCACCCAGCTGAGCACTTCGCGCAGAGGCGAAGTGGCTTTCTCCTTTCCCTCACCCTTTGGATCATTATCCATCTTTATTTCTTCTGTCAATATTTCTTTTTTTCCTTCCATAATCACCCTACTCTCTTGGTGCAAACCACCAGTCAATAAAATCTTGCCTGCGGAAAACCAGTCCCACAAGTCCCAGATCGACACGTTCTTTCTGTGTCAGGGTCTGCGCAATAAATTCATTCACAGATACATCAAAATCGCCTTCCAGGCACCAGATACAGCTCACTGTCGGCACATTCTCCTGATTTTTCCAGTCATCTACGAACGAACCGCCGAAATCAACAATCTTATTCCAACGATGCTGCGTATTGATAACCCGCTGCTTGATATTCTCATAGATGACCTCCATCATCCGGTGGACTTTCGGGTGATACATCACAGGCTCAAGAATCCTTAAGAGTCGGTGCTTTGGATTGACACGCAGTTCCAGCGTTCCGTTTGCCGTATTCGTCACCATACAGAAAATCTCGTTATCCGGAAACGTTTCCGGCCGCAGATGATACTGATAACGATATGGTACCACACTTTTTATCATATGGAAATCTGCATCCATTTCTTCATATATAACACCCGGACATTCACTGCTTATCACATAGTGCATGCTACCCTGATAAGGCGCCAGAAGCTGGCAGAACAGATCCCGGTTCTTTTCGAATACAATCAGCTGGTATTCTGCCAGAAAACGCCGGAAATCCATAATATGGTTCTGCCTGTAATATGTAAACAGCCCCTTGCTGATAAATGCAATCCTTATGCTTTTTCCGGTATAACCTTGAATAATTGTTGCAACCGGAAGTTCAATCTCTCTCCCTTTTAAATAAACTTCCACTGTGACAGCTTTGCCAAGCAGCTGCATCTCTTCTTCATACTCTGTCAGAACCGGCTGCTGTCCGCTGGCAATATACTGGTTCAGCCCCAGCGGATTGGATGCAAAATGTTCTACAATCCGTCTGCCGATCAGCCTGCGCAGCTCCGTCAGATTTTCATCATGCGCCACATCATCCCTTGCCAGACGCAAAGTCAGGAATTTTTTCCGTAAATGCAGATGATACGTCATATGCCTGAGCCACTCCGGTTTTAACCCCAGATCTTTCTTTTCATCGGTCACAAGAAACCCCTGCTGATACAGGCAGGATGTCCCGATCAGTCCCTGATGTTTGGAATTATAAATCCAGATACACCCCTCCATCAGTTCATCCATGATACGAATCGATATGATTCCAAGAATATCCGCGAACGGATTGTCCATGATATGATTCTGTTCTCGCAGCGTCACGCTTTTTTCATCAAAGGAAATCTGAATGGGAAATGGCTGATACAGCATATAGTGCTGTACTGCGTGCACCAGCCTCTGAAGGGACAGATTCTTTGCATATTTCGGCCGTAACACCAGCGTAATTCTGGTTCCGGACTGTTCCCGGTTGGAATTGATATATTCCATCGTTTCCGCCCCTTCAATCCATTTTGCGGTAACCGGCTCTAACGACTGGCGATCCGTAACATTCCACGCGGTATTTACCGATTTGTCCTTTCTCGACTCAATCAACAGTGCCCGTGCAACCATAAATCCGGAAAGCATACCGACTCCAAACTGCGCCACCGGTTCATAATGAAGCTGCTGTGCGGAAAAATCCTCGCTCTGATAAAAACTCACGCCGATTTTGGCAACATACTGCTCAATATCCCTGGCATTGATTCCGATTCCGTTATCCTCAAACACCAGACGCTGCGTTTCGGAATTATACTGAATGGAAATTTGAGGAGAATACGGATTTCGCATGGAATTTAAGGCTCTTGCCTCCTCCATCTCCAGAAACTCTGTTCCCCAGCTCCATTCCAGCGCCGCCCTGGTATTGCATGCATCAATGGCATTTTGAAGAAACTCCCGGATATAAGCATCCGGATCTCCGTAAAACTGCGTACTTGCAAAGGTCGATATGATATTTTCCTGATCCATACCTACTTTGCACTGTTTCATAGCTGTTCCTCATTTAATAAAATTGCCTGAACCACAAACCGCTTATCTGCCTCTTTGCTCACACAGGTTGATAAAGTCAGCAGATGACTGTCCACCGAAAGCTGGATTTTGTCCTTTACCTCCGGCGAATTCTTGGATTTTTTCACAATGCTTTCAAGATAACTTACACGTCCCTCTTTCGTTGAAAAGTCATTGGTGTGCAGAATATGTGCATCGTCCGTCTTATATGCCGCAAAAATCTCATACACGAGCACCTTTTCCTTTGTATACACATATATATACGGAAAATTGTTAAAAAATGTCTGGTCTTCATAGTTGTGGAGAGAAGCAAACATTGTGTCATTGCGCATATTGTGCCCATACACGACGGTATCAAAATCCGTAAACTCTTTACTGTTTGCCTTCTCTGTATAAATACATCCAGGATATCCCCTGGTACCATTCATATTGTAATTCAGATAATAGGAATCATCACTCGGATGCTGTAACACCGGATAATCCACCCCGGTTCCCGGAATGTAGATCCATGCGTAAATATCCTGATTGACTCCCTTTAATTTTTTCCAGTTTAAATTTTTCTGTGGAATTTCTATTCCTTTTTGTTCCAGTTCGCTGTCTTCGGTCTGCACTTCCTGTGCCACATTCTCCGTCTCAGTCTGCGTATCTGACGGAATATGGATCTGATTATCATTCACCTGATTCTGCAGATCATTTACCTGGGCAGAAAGCTTTTCATATTCTTTCTGTGCATTCTTCTGAACCATCCAGCTTCTTCCAAATATTATGAGTACCACGATCAATACAACTGCCAGAACAATGGTCAGAATTTTATAGATATTGATCGTTCTGTCGTTCTTTCTTTCCTGTCTTTTCATAAAATAGTTTTCTTTCTTTAAAATTGAGGCAGGGCGGCAGATTCCATTCCACCGCCCTCACGTGATGCCATGCATCACCGATCCATAGACCTACATGCTAAATAAAATTGTATCCAGTGAGATTAATTCTTACGTGCTTTTCTTCCGCATACAACAATACCTGCTGCCGCAAATACTGCAACGAACGGAAGTGCCGGAATCGCTGCCCCGGTTTTTGGAGATGTCTTATAGGAAACAGATCCGGAAGCTGATGTTCCTTTCTGACTTCCTGCTCCACTTTTGCCATTGACACGGGCAGAAGAACTCTTTGTGGAAGTATTCCGTACGGAATTCTTTCCATCGGTATAACCATCTGTATAACCGTCGTCATAATCATCCTCGAAACTGTCCTCTCCATCGTCATAAGACTGTGGATAGTTTACTGTCACATTCTGATTTACACTAACCGGATTGTACTGGTTATTTGTCTGTGAGTTGTTGTTTGTCTGGCTATTACTGTTTGTCTGGCTGCTGCTGTTGGAATTGTCATTTACATTGGAATTTGTATTTGATCCCTGAGAATTTTCATCCTTTGACGGATCTGTTGTAACGGCAGGGTTCACATTTGAACTGTACCTTACAACTATAACCGGTGAAAATGAATACAATGTAACCGTAACTTTGCCATTGGAAACGCTGTCCGGCTTTACCGTCTGCCAGCTTCCGCTTTTTAATTTATGTAATACATAAACATTGTCTCCAGCCTTAATTCCACTTGCACAAATCGTTACTTTGATTCCTTTGGATGTATTCGTTGCAGATGGAACACTGATATCAGACATGGCCATGACGGTTGCACTTCCATTCTGTGCACTTGCCACAGCATTTGCCTGACGGTTTCCCTCGCGGTAAACATCTTTGTCCACATCCTTGGAAGAAACCGTGATAAGCTCATTGTTTGCATTATAACCGCTGCTTTCAACGGTTGTTGCCTTATTCAGCTCATAGGTTCTTTGAACCAGTGCCGTATCACTTGTTGGTGATGGATCTGCAAACACGGTTGTGCCCATTGTAAATACCAGCATCATAGCTGTCACAACTCCTGTGAAAATTTTCTTTTTCATCGCAATCTACCTCCTTTCCACGTAATATAAACTGCATGTAACTCTATCTATATCAAGTGCGCGCGCACTGGATACCTTATTGTACGGGTGTATAAAACACCTTCATAATGAGTTCTTCCATGGCATCTTCATCGACATGGTACTCCTCATACCGTTTCCCGTCAATCGGTTTTCCTTCCACCGTTTTTCCGGGAACCGTATACATCTGGTCTTCCGAAAAACTGTAATTCATCAGCTGCTCAATCATACTTGTGAAATCCACACTGGTTACCAGATAATCGGAAACAGAATTGTAAATTTCTGTCACCTGATCCGGGTTTTCTGTGGATACTTTTTTTATTTTATCCATATAGGCAACAATATACTGTTCTTCGCGCTGCAGACGCTTTGTTGCACTGTCATACTCTTCGGTATCCCTTCCATGCAGGTAATAATAAGCCTGCGTCCCATCCAGGGTTACTTTTTTCCCTTTTTTCAAATCCACACCGGCTTTGGGAAACGAAATATCCTGCAGTACAGTCACTTCCACGCCCCCTACAGCATCATTCATCTGTGGGATTCCCCCCATATTCATCGCAAGATAACCGCTGATCGGAATATTTTGAAACAGACCGGAAACCGCATCCACGGTTTTGCTGCAGCTGAGGCGCTTACCGTCCCCGAATGCATGCTGCAGACAGATCTGCGTTTTAAGCGGTCCCATATCAATACCTTCTTCATCACACAATTCGATATCTGCCATCGTGTTTCGATTGATGGAAATGACCTGCAGCTGCTCTGTTTTATTGTTTACAACAAGAAGAAACAGTGCATCGGACTGCCCGCCCTGGGTATAATCGCTGCTTTGCTGTACCGGACCATTGATATCAACCCCCATCATGAGGTAGGTTTTGATATCTGTATTATACAGATACTCTTTTCCCTGATAAGCAACTACACCCTCCTGCCACTTTTCCTGACCGGAATCCTGTGTGGTATCTGTCTGCCCCGCAACCTGCTGCTCATAAGAATTTTCTGTATCATCCGTAATGTGGAAGCCGGCATTTTCCGCCTTCGTTTTGACCCCTGCCACAATCACAAGTGCAAGAATCACCACCATCATTCCAGACATAAAATACAATGCATTATGAAGTTTTGTCGATGGTTCACGCATTCTTCTCATGATGTTCTCCGTAATTTCCATAATAGCTGCCATAATAGCCGCCATAGTAGCCACCCTCATAGCCGCTCTTCTTCATCCGTACTTTGTTCAGTACCGCACCAAGTACCCTCACTCCGGAAGCTTCCATCTGCTTTTTGACGGTCTGGATCAGACGTCCGCTTGCCATGCCCTGGGCAACAACAAGAATCGCACCATCACAGTGTTTTGCGATCACTGCTGCGTCGATTGCAGCTCCGATCGGCGCACAATCCAGCAATACATAATCAAAATGTTCTTTTGCAAAATTAAGTAACTCGGTAAAATACTTTTTTTCCAGAATTTCTGTCGGGTTTGGTACAGACGGTCCTGCAAAAATCATAAACAGTCCCGGAATCGTTGTTCCGTATAATACATCTTCAAGTTTTTTTTGTCCAGAAAGGAAATGGGATAATCCGTAGATTTCCCTTCCATCCGAAGCCACTGCACGTAATCGTCCCACGTATACGGATTTACGCATATCGGTATCGATCAGCAATACACGTTTGCCGGATTCCGAAAAAGAACGTGCCAGATCCATCGTCACGGTACTTTTCCCTTCGTTTGGCATGGCAGATGTCACAACGATGGTGCAGATATCATCTCCGCAGAACTGGATATTGGTTTTTAATGCCCGGAGTGATTCTTTCATCGTATAATTTTGTTTTTTCAGATTCTCAAATGTTACCGATTTCATTTCTTTTTCTTCCTTCTCTTACGCTTGCGCTCTTTTTCCCCATCGTATTCGGCCTCTTCCAAAGGAAGCGTACCAAGAACATTCAGCCCCAGCTTCCTTTGTACATCATCTGCATTCATAATCGTATCATTGAACAGATAAGCCACCACAATAACCGCAATCGCCAAAAACATGCCAAGTATTCCTCCGATCACCGTATTTTTCATGGTACTCGGGCTGACCGGTTCTCCGTCGGAATATCCTTTTTGAATGATATTCGGTGCATCCTGATCCATTTTCTGCTGGATAAAGGCCACACTGACTCGCGCGATCTCATCCGCAATCTTTTTTGCCATGGATGGGTTTGCATCGCGCACCGTAATCTCGAGGATTCGCGAGTTGGAAGGATTATTCAGGGTAACTTTTTTCTTCAGGGAACTGTAGGTCTCGTCCAGTCCGAGATTCTCAATTACCTGCTCAAGCACGGGACGCCCCTCTACGATAACCATA
>ERZ772820.2478-NODE-2478-length-12905-cov-8.749572_pt1 | contig 12905 bp, 10 predicted proteins | sample MGYA00511377_ERZ772820 | MGnify/ENA primary metagenome ERZ772820 (study PRJEB29015, sample SAMEA2737684) | human gut metagenome | biome: human gut; feature: human-associated habitat; material: faeces | place: China | collected 2012 ...
CACCTCGCTCGCCGTATCGGCACTTAGAATTATGCGGTATTGCCCTAAAAATATAACGGTGCCGTTTTAGGCTGCCACGGGCCAAAGCCCCAAAATAATCATCACCCGTATTATATCATAGTGCGGCACGATATAATAGAACCGCCCACAAAACGGAAAAGAAAAAAGCCCGTGCACAACGCACGGGCAATCTTTCAACAAGAAAAACAAAACTTGTTTAAAACTTAATTTGATTTTTTGCGGCGGTGCAGAACCATGCCCAGCAGCTTTTCCACCATGGCAAACACCTCGCGGAAGTTCAGCAGGCAGATGGCAAAGGTCAGCACCGTGACCGGCAGCACCCAGTGCTCCAGCTTGAACAGCATGGCAATCTCCACAAAGATCAGCCCCAGGTTCAGCAGCATCCAGGCGGGGTGAAAGTCGATCTCCAGCAGCCCGTGGGTGGAGTAAGCACGCAGCAGGAAAACAATCAGCAGGGAGATGAAACTTGCCATCGTAACGCCCCACGGCCCAAACCAGCGGATGAACAAAAAGTTCAGAACCAGATTAACCACGGCACCTACCAACATGGTGTAGAACGAACTGGTGGACCGCTTGTATACCACATACACGCTGTTCAGGAAGTTGTTCAGGCAGGTGCACATGGAAGCCAGTGTCAGGAACGGCACAAACTGCCAGCCAAGGAAGTAATCCTCGCGGAAAACGTGCATCATGGGTTGGCACAGCCAGATGACGCCCGCCACACAGCAGAACATGACCGCCGCATATACCCGGAACACCTTGCTGAAGAACGCCGAACGCTCGGATTCCTCTGTCACAGCCGAAAGCTGCCATGCCTCATAAAAAATCTGCCCCACAATGGTAATGATCTGCGGCAGATAATACCCGGCTTTCAGCAGGCCCACCCACCAGGTGCTGCTTTTGCCGTCAATGCCGTCACACATGCCCTGTACATAGAACAGGTCCGAAGCGTTGATGATCCAAAAGCTGATGGAAGCTGGGATCATGGGGATGCAATAACGCAGCATGTCCTTCCAAAGGGCTTTGTTGAACTTTTTGAAACTGAAATACTGGTGGCAGTGCCCGGCAATAAAAACAAAGATTGCCGAAAGCGCATCCGAACAGGCCATGGCAAGCAGGTAGCCGTTCGCGCCCAGATCCAGCACATCCAGAAACAGATAATAGAACCCAAGCAGCGTGGCGGAAGTCAAAACGCCATCCACCGCAACCAGACGGTTCAGCATGCGGGAACGGATGAACTGGGTGCAGAGCGTGCGCAGGCAGCTCATCAATACACAGGCGTAAATCAGAACCAGATAATCCGCCGCATTGGGGATCAGCCGCACCAGCGGCCAGCAGACCGCCATTAAGGCAAAGCCCAGCAGGATGGTGGCAAGGCCGTTCATGAATACGCTGGATTTATCCACCTTGCGGTCCAGGCCAAACCGGATCACCGCAAAGCTGACGCCCAGGCTGACCACCGGAATCAGCAGGTTGGCCACCGACTGCATCAGGCTGGTCACACCCATCACATCCGGGCTGGCCAGCGCGTAACTCAGGTATGGCTGAATAATCAGGCTGATGATTTTGGAGCCAAAGTTGGAAATGGCAAACAGGATGGTGTTGTTCACCAGCGTGGAGTAGCGTTTGGAATCTGACAAAGTGCAGATCGCCTCCTCGATATTAAATTTTGAAATAAATGAAAGAATAATGGCGGCTCAAAATAAATGAATGGGTACTTATCAGTAAGGTGCGGGGAATCTTCCCGGAACACAAGACACTGGCGCCCTGCCCCACAAAACTCTTTAATTCACGGCATCCCAAATAAGGAGAATGGAAAATAATAAAAGGTACCTATCTCCCCTTCAGCAGCGCCTGCCGTGCCTTATAGTCCGGCATCACCCTGGCCACGGCGGCCCAGAAAGCCGGGCTGTGGTTGGGGTGGGCAAAGTGGCAAAACTCGTGTACCACCACATACTCCTGCGCGGGCAGCGGCATCACACACAGCCGCAGGGCAAAACACAGCGTTCCTGTTTTTAGGGAGCAGCTCCCCCACCGGGTGCTCATGTCCCGCACCGCTATGCGGGGCATTTCTCCGCGCGGGCAGGTGGCGGCAAACAGCGGGTAATACTGCGCACATAGTGCCTGCATCTGGTGCAGGGCGATGGCTTTGCTCGGCAGCGGCGGTTCGGCGGCACGGTTTGCCATGTGGACCGCCATCCGGCCCTGCGCCGCGGCAACCCATCCGGCATGCGCCGCCACAAAAGCGTCCACACTGCTCAAGGGTACCCGGCGCGGCGCGCTGACGGCTACACTGCCATCCGTGCGGACCCGTATGTTCAGGTTGCGCACCCGGCGGCGCGTCAATTCATATTCGACCCCGCCCGCAATGCGGCGCTGTGGGTCTGGCTGGTTCATCTGCCCACCTCCCGACTTAGCTGTTAAGGTGTACCTGATACCCCCAAAAACAGCTGCCCCCATTGTACGCTATTTTGTCGCAAAAGGAAAGTGAAAACTTGACCTTGCGTGCAGCGGTGCAGCACGGCCGCTGCACTGCCTGCCAAAATTTTCGTAAAATCGCCTATTGTAGCCATTGGCAGGGTATGCTATAATACCAATAACGACAGTTTTTTTAACTTTACCCACGCAAACTCTGTACATACTGCCGGGGCGTGGTGCCGTATTCCGCGCGGAACGCGCGGTAAAAGTTGGCGTAATCCCCAAACCCGCAGTAGGTACAGACTTCACTGGGGGCAAGCCCGCCGGCCAAAAGCTGCTTGGCGTTCAGCAGCCGCTTTTGCAGGATATACCGGTGCACCGTGGTGCCCACCTGCGCTTCAAACTTGCGCAGCAAATGGTACTTGCTGATAAAAAAGCGCTCTGCCAGCGCATCCAGCGTCAGGGCTTCGTTGTAGTGCTCGTTGATGTAGCTCAATACCCCGTCCACCACCCGGTCAGACGCCATATCGGCCGAAAGCGCGCTCTGCATGCTGCGGTCCGCCGCGCTCTGATTGATGGCAACCATCAGCTCCACCAGGCTGCAAACGGCCAGCAGGTCGCTGCCATAACTTTCCTGCATGTGCAGGCTGCGCAGCTTGTCCAGCTCACGGCGCATCTCGGCGCTGCGGGGGCCGGGCAGGCGCAGCAGATTGGTATGGCCGGGCACCGTGGTGTCAAAGCAGCGGGTCAGGCTGGTGTGCGGGCTGGAAAGGGATTCCAGATACCCGCGGTCCACCCACAGCACAATGCGCTCGTAAGGTTCATCATTGCTGTCAACCCGCGCTTGGTGCAGCTCCAGCGGGCTGATCAGCATCAGATCCCCCGCGCGCATGTGGAAGATGCGGTTTTCGACCGTATAAGATACACTGCCGCGCAAAAGCATGTAGATTTCATAAAAATCGTGGTGGTGCAGCTCCACTTCATCCATGTAGCGGTAGCGGTAAATTTCAAAATCCCGGCGGATCATGGTCTGCCGCCGTGTAAAGGGTTGAAAGCTGTTTTCTACCATAATCCTGTCATCTCTCTTTCCACTTTCATAGTACCGCAATTTTTGCAATCTTTCAAGCAATTACGCCAATTTAATTTGCAAAAAATAAGGGTTATACTTATCCACGGTTTGAATGAACAACACCGGCCGTGCTGCAAAGCAAGGCCACCGAAGATATCACAAAACAAAATCTGAAGGAGTGTTTCGCCATGAAAATGAACGCTGCATCCATCAAGAACCAGAAGGCTGAATGGGAAGCCCTGGGTGTTAAGCTGCCCGCCTTTGACCATGACGCTATGACTGCCAAAACCAAGGAGCATCCGGTTTGGGTCCACTTTGGCGCAGGCAACATCTTCCGCGGCTTTATCGCAGCTCTCCAGCAGCGCCTGCTGAACGAAGGTCTGCAGGACCGCGGCATCATTGCAGCCGATACCTTTGACTATGACATCATTGATAAGATCTACACCCCGTTCGACAATCTGACCATGATGGTCACCCTGAACCCGGATGGCTCCACCAGCCGCGAGATCATCGGTTCTGTTGCCGAGGGCCTGCGCGCTGATTCTTCTGACGCTGCCATGATGGCACGCTTCAAGGAGATCTTCACCGATCCCGGCCTGCAGATGATCTCCTTCACCATCACCGAGAAGGGCTATGCCCTGTACCGTCCCGATGGTAGCCTGATGCCCGTTGTGCAGGCTGATATCGACGAAGGTCCGGCACACGCACGCCACGCCATGAGCATGGTCGCTGCCCTGCTGTTCGAGCGTTTCCAGGCTGGTGCCGCCCCGCTGGCTGTTGTCAGCATGGACAACTGCTCCCACAACGGCGAAAAGCTGCAGTCCAGCGTGATGACCGTTGCCAAGGCATGGGCTGAAAAGGGCTATGTCGGCCAGGACTTCATCGCTTACCTGGAAGACGAGAGCAAGATCGCATTCCCCTGGTCCATGATCGACAAGATCACCCCGCGCCCCCACAAGATCGTGGAAGAGCAGCTGGTCAAGGATAACATCGAGGATATGGAGCCCATCGTTACCAGCAAGAACACTTTCATTGCTGCCTTTGTCAACGCAGAGCGCCCGCAGTACCTGGTTGTTGAGGACAAGTTCCCCAATGGCCGTCCCCCGCTGGAAAAGGCCGGCGTCTATATGACCGACCGCGACACCGTCAACAAGACCGAGCGCATGAAGGTCACCACCTGCCTGAACCCGCTGCACACCGCCATGAGCGTTTATGGCTGCATGCTGGGCTACACCCTGATCTGCGACGAGATGAAGGATGCCGATATCGTTGCCCTCATCAAGCGCCTGGGCTATGTTGAAGGCCTGCCCGTTGTGGTCAACCCCGGCATCCTGGAGCCCAAGGCATTCATCGATGAAGTTGTTGAGCAGCGCCTGCCCAACCCGTTCATGCCGGACGCCCCGCAGCGTATCGCTACCGATACTTCCCAGAAGGTCGGCATCCGCTTTGGCGAGACCATCAAGAGCTATGTTGCTGAAGGCCGCGACCTGAACACCTTGGTGTCCATCCCGCTGGCCATTGCTGGCTGGCTGCGTTACCTGCTGGCTGTTGATGACAACGGCAATGCATTCGAAGTTTCTGCAGACCCCCTGAAGGATGACCTGCAGGCTAAGCTGGCTACCATCAAGTTCGGTGCTCCCGACAGCTGCACCGACCAGCTGGACAGCATCCTGAGCAATGCTTCCATCTTTGGCTCTGACCTGACCAAGACCGTTCTGGCCGACAAGGTCAAAGCTTACTTCAAGGCTGAGATCGCAGGCCCCGGCGCTGTCCGCAAGACCCTGCATGACGCTGTCAACGCCTGATTGCTTTATTGATTCTCAATCCGATGATTGCGATATAAACAACAACCAAGGAGGAAACACTTATGCCTATGCAAATGGGTTGGCGTTGGTATGGTGAGGGCAACGACCCCATCACACTGAACGACATCAAGCAGATCCCCGGTGTCAGCACCATCGTCTGGGCTCTGCACCACAAAATGCCCGGTGAGATCTGGGAAGAGAGCGAAATCAAGGAAGTCATGGATCAGATCCACGCTTACGGCTTCAACGGCGACGTTGTTGAATCTGTGAACGTCCATGACGATATCAAGATCGGCCTGCCTACCCGCGACCAGTATATCGAAAACTACAAGCAGTGCATCCGCAACCTGTCCAAGTTTGGCGTTAAGGTTATCTGCTATAACTTCATGCCTATCTTTGACTGGACCCGCACGGACCTGTTTCACCCTGTCGGTGATGGCTCCACCGCCCTGTTCTATCAGAAGGATATGATCAAGGACGATTACAAGGCTATGGCCAAGTATATCCTGGACTTCACCGAGAAGTACCACATGACCTTCCCCGGCTGGGAGCCGGAGCGTATGGCTAAGCTGGACGAGCTGTTTAAGGCCTATGCCCCTGTCACCAAGGAGAAGCTGTGGGAGAATCTGAAGTACTTCCTGGAAGCCCTCATGCCCACCTGCCGCGAGTGCGACATCAAGATGGCCATCCATATGGACGATCCCCCATGGGATATCTTCGGCCTGCCCCGCCTGCTGGTGGACGCCGAGAGCATCGACCGCTTCCTGTCCATGGTGGATGATCCGTACAACTGCCTGACTCTGTGCTCCGGCAGCCTGAACGCCAACCCCAACAACAATGTTGCCGAGATCGTCCGCAAGCACTGCGACCGCATCGCTTTCGCTCACATCCGCAACATCCATCACTTTGATAACGGTGACTTCTCTGAGGCTGCCCACCGCGATTGCTGCGGTGAGACCGGCATCATCGAGATCCTGCGCGCTTACCACGACAACGGCTTTGAGGGCTATATCCGCCCCGACCACGGCCGTCAGCTGTGGGAGGAAGGCCCCGGCAACTGCCGCCCCGGCTACGGCAAGTATGACCGTGCCCTCGGCATCCAGTATATGCTCGGCGTCTGGGATCTGCTCGACCGCCTGGATGAAGAGAAGAATAAGTAATTTCTGACCTTTTCAGCTTTTCTGGCCCGCACCCGTATGGGTGCGGGCTTTTTGTTTTGCCGTAAAAATCAGCCGTAATCTGGCGCGCTCCCCGTAGGGGGCGCACATCGTGCGCCCGCCAACCGGAAAAGAGATGTATCCCTTTTCAATTTTTATATCGCTTGGTTACGTTACCCCAATCAAAACCGATATCCAATATCACCAAATATCCGCCCAAATCTTCTCCATCCCGGCCACTTGTTCCCGCTGCATCCAAATGCTATAATTGGCATATAAACCAATACAGAAAGCGTGATCCCCATGCCAAGACGATATGACAGCGCCGACGCCAAGCGCCGCATTTTAACGGCCTGTGTTCGGTTCTTCCTGGAGAAAGGCTATACCCGCACCACGGTGGCCGAGATCGTAAAAGAAGCCGATGTCAGCATCAGCACCTTCCAGAATGTGTTCCGCACCAAGGATGGCGTTCTGGTGGAGCTGGTCAAATTCATGTTCGGCAGCCAGTTTGATATGGCGGGCCAGATCGCAGGCCAAAAGCTGCCGCCCGTCTATGTGTACGCGGTGGAGACCAGCATCCAGCTGGCTTTGACCGAGCTGAACGAGAACCTGCGGGATATCTACCTGGAAGCCTACAGCCACACCGAAGCGTCCGAGTATATCTACCAGCACACCTCCAGCGAGTTGTACCGCATTTTCGGCCCCTACCTGCCCGGTTATACCGAAAGCGACTTCTATGAACTGGAGATCGGCTCTGCGGGTATAATGCGGGGCTATATGTCCCGCCCGTGCGATAAATACTTTACGCTGGAAAAAAAGTTGGCCCGCTTCCTTTCCATGAGTTTAAACGCTTACGCGGTGCCCGCCGCAGAGCAAAAGCAGGTGCTGGATTTTATCGCCAAGCTGGATATCCGCGCCATTGCCGTGCAGGTCATGCAGGAGCTGTTCAAAGCGCTTGCCATGCGTTTTTCCTTCCCGCTGCCGGATTCCGTAAAAGCATAATCAGCCAGCACCGCCCCCGTTTGTCCGCCAACCCGTCATGAACAGGAGAAAAAGATGAAAGCGATTCAATGGATCATTTCCGCTCTGGTTGCCGTGGTCATCATCGCCGCCGCCGTTGGCGGCGGGGTGTACTTTACCCGGCTCAAAAGCATCCACAGCATCCGCAAACTGACCGATTACGAAGACTATAACCTCTACCGCATGGATATTGACTATGCGTATGATCTCGACCGCCTGATCGACCGCGGCATTACCGATAACCAGAGCATGATCAATGCCATCCTGGCCGAAGCCCTGCCCTACCTGCCCATCCATATGAAAGCCCCAAACTTTGGCTGCAGCGCGTTCTGCACCCAGGGCACGGACGGCCACACCCTGATGGGCCGCAACTATGATTTCAAGAACGATACCTCCGCCATGCTGGTCTACTGCACCCCCAAGGACGGTTACGCCTCGGTCGCCTTTGCCGCACTGGATAACATCAACGCCAACACGCCGGACGCGAGCATGGCCAAAAAGCTGGCAACCCTCACCGCGCCGTTCATCTGCCTGGACGGCATGAATGAAAAAGGCGTTTCTATCGCCGTTCTCACGCTGGACAGTGACCCTACCTACCAGCAGACCGGCAAGCCGATGATCGCTACCACCCTTGCCATCCGCCTGGTGCTGGACCGCGCCGCCACCACAGCCGAAGCTGTAGAGCTGCTGAGCAAATATGATATGTTCGCTTCCAGCGGGCGGGATTACCACTTCTATATCACCGATGCTTCCGGTGATGGCCGCGTGCTGGAATACGACTGCAATGACCCCGCCCGCCCCCTGACCGTTACCCCCAGCCGCAGCGTAACCAACTTCTTTGTCATGTACAAGGATAACGTTCTGCCCAACCAGCGCAACGGCGTTTACGGCCATGGCCGGGAGCGCTATGATGCCATCGAGGAAATCCTGGATGCCAATGCAGGCAGTATTGACCGGGAAATTGCCTGGCAGGCCCTGCAGGCGGCCTCTCAGGCCCCCAACCCGCAGGATGTGACCAGCAATACCCAGTGGAGCATCCTGTACGATAACACTGCCCTGACCGCCGAAGCCGTCATCCGCCGCGACTGGAACACCAAAACCAGCTACAACCTGGTAAGCAATGTTGCCGTAACGGATGTAGGCTGATCCCGCCGCTTTTTTTCGCCAAATCCGGCAAAACGCATTGCACTTCTCAGCCAGCAGGGCTATAATAAAGCCGCGTATGAGAAGAATTCCGGGGTGCTCTACTGCCCCGTTCCAGATGGAGGAAAACAGCAATGCTCAAAGTTTGGATCAGCGGTGCCAACGGCCATCTTGGTCAGGCGCTGTGTACACGGCTTGACCGCGAAAAATACCAGCTGATCGCCACTGATGTGGCGGAAGTGGACGTGACTGTCCCCGCCGAAGTCCGCGCCTTTGCGGATGCCAACCGCCCGGATGTCATCATCAACTGCACCGGCTTTAATGATGAGGACGGCTGCGAGACGGACCCCGACCGCGCTTACCGCGTCAACGCCCTGGCCCCCCGCAACCTGGCCCTTGCCGCCGATGCGCTGGGGGCCAAGATGGTGCAGTTCTCCACCGATGATGTGTTTGCCAAGGCGAGCCACCACCCCTATAATGAGTTCGATGCCCCCGCCCCTGAAAGCCTGTATGGTAAAAGCAAGCTTGCGGGCGAAGAGTTTGTGCGCACGCTGTGCCACCGCTACCTGATCGTGCGCAGCGCCTGGGTGTACGGCATCGGGCGGGATTTTGTTTCCACCGTGCTGAACGCCGCCGCAGACCCCACCTGCCCCTGGCTGGCCGTTCCCACGGATCGCTTTGCCTCCCCTACCTCGGCCGATGACCTGACCGCCGCGGTGGAGCAGTTGATCGACCATGATACCCTGGGCATTTACCATATCGTGTGCCAGGGCCGCTGCAGCCGCTATGACTTCGCCAAAGCCATCCTGAAAGCTGCCCATATGGAAGATAAACTGGAGCTGCACCCCATCCGCGCAGCGGACGCTGGCAGCACCCCTAGCTACACCGTGCTGGATAACCTAATGCTCCGCCTGGACAACCTGCCCCAGCCCCGCCCCTGGAAAGAGGCCCTGAAGGAGTACATTAACTCCCTGCAATAAGCGTAACGCCCGGCTGCCTAGCAGCCGGGCACTTTTTTGCGTGCCGCAAAAAAGTAAGACCAAATTAGCAATTAGCAATTAGCAATTAGGAATTGGAGCCGAGCTTTTTAGGCTGTCGGTAGGGAACGGCGTCCTCAATGTCCCGGACGAGCCTGAAAATTGCCAACCATATGCCCCGCGCCGTAAAATATTTGTATAGGACGATGTGAAAAAATGATTGTTTATTTGCTCACAACCATGCTGTAGGGCGGGATGCCCTCATCCCGCCGTGGAGAAACCTGAATAATCGGCCACAACTGAAAAAACGCTTCCTTTTTCCACAATTTTTCCCGCACCTGTTGAGAACATCCAACCCTTCCGGTTTGCCCTGTGCGCATCCTGCACAAATGCATCCAATCAAATCTGTTTAATCTGCGCAAGGCGGAGAATCTGTAATTTCCCTATTACACAAAATTTCAAAACGTGCTATGATAGCCACAATAAATGGTAGTCGCAGCACGGAAAGACAGCGAGACGAAAGTTTCGCTGTCTTTCTTTTTTGTCTGCGGTCTTGATTTCAGAAAGGAGCACTTTCCTATGCCCAAAACACTGCCGCAAAGAATCGTATTTACCATCGTCATGGCCACCATCATGGTGTATGGCATGATCGTTTATAACGTTGCCTTGAACACCGGCGGCGTTACCAACGCTACCTTTGGCATGGCTCTGCACGAAATGCCCATTATGGTGCCCGTGGCCTTTGTGCTGGAATTCTTTGTGGTCGAAAAGCTGGCCACCGCCCTGGCGTTCACCTTTATGCGCCCCACGGACCGCCCGCAGTTCATTACCTATGCCATCTCCCTGATGATCGTCTGCATCATGTGCCCAGTTATGAGCCTTGTGGCTACCCTGCTGTTCAAGGAGCCCAGCTTTGGCACATGGGTGCATACCTGGGGCTGCAACTTCCCTATGGCGCTCTGCTGGCAGATGTTCTACTGCGGCCCGCTCAGCCGGTTTATCTTCCGCGCTATTTTCCGCAAACAGATGCAAGCGGAAAACCAGGAACAGCACTAAAGCAAATCCAGCACGCTGCCCGCACAAACAGGCAGCGTGCCTTTTTTATCGTGTTGCATCCCCTCCAAAACTTTTTGAACAAATTCCCTGCTTTTGCTTGACAACCCCCGCCGGAGTATGCTACTATATCTTTGCTGATTAGATAACACTAACTGGCGCGCAGCCAGCTGATTGACCTCCGTTCCGGCTGCATCATATCCCCACAAATCTCCTTATTGCCTCCGCTTCATTTGCGGCAGTGCCCACCGGGCACGCAAGCATGCCGCGCAAAAATGCCATTATCGCCTGCAAGGGCATACCGAATCAAAGCAAGGCCGGCACCCATGGAATGAGCCACATGGGTGCCGGTTTTGTTTGTATGGGTCTGTTCCCCCGGCCCCGCGCTGGCAAAATAATACAATAAGACCCCCGCCTGCAAAAGAGAGAAAAAAGGCGGGGGTCCTATTGATGTAAGGGGGGCAAAGCAGCAACCCATGTAAGGGAGGGCTGTTCCCTACATGCTGTGAGGGTCGCTGCCTGCGAGATTAGCGCAAACTAACCGTGAACAAACAATACCACGCCGCCAGGATTTTGTCAAGCCCCGGAGCAAATCAAAATAAAAAAGTTTCAAAATATTCAAAAAGTTAGATTAAATAAACGCTTTCTCGGCAAAAATAAGAATATTCTGCCGCAACCGCCAAACACAAAAAGTACCTTGCATTTTGTAACAACCTGTGATAGAATGACGGTGTTAGAGGTTAGTTGATACTAATCATTGGAGCAGTGCTCACTGCTGATGAAATAGTTTCCCAAAGAAAGGATCGATCGATAATGGCATACCTGGAAATTGAAAAAGTTGTAGGCCGCGAAATTCTGGACTCCCGCGGAAACCCCACCGTTGAAGCTGAGGTCTGGCTGGCTGACGGCACCGTTGGCCGCGGCATGGCACCTTCCGGCGCATCTACGGGCGAATTTGAAGCCCTGGAGCTGCGCGATGGCGACAAAGCCCGTTACGGCGGCAAGGGTGTGCAGAAGGCTGTGGAGAACATCAACACCACCATCAATGATGTTCTGACCGGCATGGATGCTTCCGATATTTACGCTGTCGATGCTGCCATGATCAAGGCAGACGGCACCAAGGATAAATCCAACCTGGGTGCAAACGCCATCCTGGCTGTTTCTATCGCTTCTGCACGCGCAGCAGCCCTTTCTCTGGATATTCCTCTCTACCGCTTCCTGGGCGGTATTTCCGGCAACCGTCTGCCGGTTCCCATGATGAACATCCTGAACGGCGGTGCCCACGCAACCAACACCGTCGATACCCAGGAGTTCATGATCATGCCTGTCGGCGCACCTTCCTTCAAGGAAGCCCTGCGCTGGTGCGCTGAGGTGTTCCATGCCCTGGCAGCTCTGCTCAAGAGTCGCGGCCTGGCCACCTCTGTGGGCGATGAGGGTGGCTTTGCCCCCAACCTGTCCAGCGATGAAGAGACCATCGAGACCATTCTGGAAGCTATCCGCAATGCAGGCTATGAGCCGGGCAAAGACTTCATGCTGGCTATGGACGCTGCTTCCAGCGAATGGAAGGGCACCAAGAAGGGCGAATATATCCTGCCCAAAGCCGGCACCCATTACACCAGCAGTGAACTGATCGCCCACTGGAAGAGCCTGGTTGAAAAGTACCCCATCATCTCCATTGAGGATGCCCTGGATGAGGAGGACTGGGAAGGCTGGCAAGAGCTGACCCGCGAGCTGGGCGGCAAGGTCCAGCTGGTTGGTGATGACCTGTTTGTTACCAACACCGAGCGCCTGTCCAAGGGCATTCAGCTGGGCTGCGGCAACGCAATCCTGATCAAGCTGAACCAGATCGGCTCCGTTTCCGAAACCCTGGAAGCCATCAAGATGGCCCACAAGGCTGGCTACACCGCCATTTCTTCTCACCGCTCCGGCGAGACCGAGGATACCACCATTGCCGACCTGGCCGTTGCCCTGAACACCTGCCAGATCAAGACTGGTGCGCCCAGCCGTACCGAGCGTGTGGCCAAGTACAACCAGCTGCTCCGCATTGAGGAAGAGCTGGGCGATTCTGCCGTTTACCCCGGTATGGCTGCTTTCAACGTGAAGCGCTGAACAGATACACCTAAGGCAGCACCGCACAATTCCCGCCTGACGGCTTAAGCACCGCTTCGGCGGCTGCGGCACGGCATTTGCGTTGCCAAAATGCTCGATAATGTCGGGTTGCGGTACCCGCATCGTGCTTCGG
>ERZ772820.2484-NODE-2484-length-12878-cov-3.524682_pt1 | contig 12878 bp, 8 predicted proteins | sample MGYA00511377_ERZ772820 | MGnify/ENA primary metagenome ERZ772820 (study PRJEB29015, sample SAMEA2737684) | human gut metagenome | biome: human gut; feature: human-associated habitat; material: faeces | place: China | collected 2012 ...
CCGTATGCGGAGTATCGCACTGCAATGAGCGGAGGGTTACTATCACCCTCCTCCCCTGCCGTGCCCCGAAGCATTGCGGTGTGTGGCGCAAGAAAATATAAGGGAGAGCTGAGGAGTGTAGCGACGAGGAGAGGGGTTAAAAATACCTACAATGGAAGTAATAGAGTTAACCCTCCTCTCCCCCTGTGTTTCCGTAAGGGAATATAGGGGGAGTGCCCAAAGGGCGAGGGGGTTGAATTAGAAAAATATAGCCCACTCCTTCTATTCATCGCAAATGAATAGAGAGCTACTTCTAAACTCCTCCCTTGCCGTGCCCCGTATGCGGGGGTATCGCACTGCAATGAGCGGAGGGTTACTATCACCCTCCTCCCCTGTGTTTTGCAACGCAAAATATAGGGGAGGTGTCCGCAAGGACGGAGGGGTTAATAAAAACAGCAGCCCGAACGGTTCGTTCTTCTCACTGTTGAGAAGAATGAACCAAGAATAAAACTCCGCCACCACCAATACAGTATTTGAAAAGAAGAAATAAAACTCAGTTATGCAATGACGAAAGTATGATTCTCGAAATAAATCTCAAAAAAATAGATAACACACAGACAAAACCGAGGCTTGCTTCTATTAACCCTTTACACTATCTTTGCACGAAGCAAAGGAAAAGAAAAGTGGAACAAGATTTTCTGAACAGTCTGAACGACCAGCAACGCGAAGCTGTGCTCTATACCGATGGACCGGAATTGGTTATCGCCGGAGCCGGATCGGGTAAAACAAGAGTACTTACCTACAAAATAGCACACCTGCTGCAAATGGGATATCCACCCTACCGGCTGCTGGCACTCACCTTCACCAACAAAGCGGCCAACGAAATGAAAGAACGCATCGCCGCATTGGTAGGGACAGAGACAGCTCAACGCTTGTGGGCAGGGACGTTTCACTCCATTTTCTCCCGCATACTTCGAGCCAATGCCGACCGGCTCGGTTATCGTCACGACTTCACCATCTACGATGCCTCCGATTCCCTGTCGCTTATAAAAAGCATTATCAGAGAACTTCAACTCGACGATAAGACATACAAACCCTCAACCGTGCAGGCGATTATTTCCCATGCGAAAAACGCCCTCATCGAACCGCAAGCCTATGCGCGAAACCGGGAACTTATCGAGATGGATACTCGTTCGAAACGGCCCCTCATTCACGAAATATACCGTATCTACCGACAACGCTGTTTCGTGTCGGGGGCAATGGATTTCGACGACCTGCTGCTCAATACCAATATACTTTTCAGGGATCACCCCGACGTGCTGCAACACTATCGCGACCTGTTCGCCTACATCTTGGTAGACGAGTATCAAGATACCAATTTCGCCCAACACCTCATCGTCAGCCAGTTAGGAAAAGGCCACAATCACATCTGCGTGGTGGGCGACGATGCCCAGAGCATTTACTCGTTCCGGGGAGCGAATATCCACAATATACTCGGACTGAGTAAAGAGTTCCCGGGATTGAAAATATTCAAACTCGAACGAAACTACCGTTCCACACAAAATATCGTCAATACGGCCAACAGCCTCATCGCCAAGAACAAGGAGCAAATACCCAAACAAGTATTCTCCGAAAAAGAACAAGGGAACAAAGTACAAGTAATAAGTGCCTATTCCGATTTCGAAGAAGGCTTTATCGTCTCGAACCGTATTTCCGAAATGCGTCTCACGACTCACTGTGATTACAACGACTTCGCTGTCCTCTACCGCACGAACGCACAGTCCCGTGTATTGGAGGAGGCTCTGCGCAAGCGCAACATACCCTACCGCATCTACGGAGGCATGTCGTTCTACCAAAGGAAAGAAATCAAGGACGCCATCGCCTATTTCAGATTGACGATAAACCCCGATGACGAAGAAGCGCTCAAACGAGTCATCAACTATCCCGCACGGGGAATCGGAAATACCACTCTCTCGAAACTCATCGAACGGGCACACTCGCAGGAATCCAGTATATGGAATGTGATTTCCGACCCCATAGACCACAACTTGGCCGTTAACAACGGCACATTGAACAAGTTGAAAACTTTCAAGGACCTCATAGACGAATTACGCTACGAAGCCGATAAAAAGAACACACCGGAACTGGCGGAAACGATTATCAAGCGGTCGGGTATTTGGGGAGAGATTTCCTCGGATCGTACCCCCGAAAACATCAGCCGGCAAGAGAACATCGAAGAACTTTTGAACGGTGTCCGTGAATTTTGCGCCTTGCGCGAAGAAGCCGGAGAAGAACAAACCTCCCTATCCGACTTCTTAGCCGAAATTTCTTTGGCGACAGATCAAGACAACGGCGATGAAACCGAGCAAGACAAAGTAACCTTGATGACGGTCCATGCATCGAAAGGATTGGAGTTCAAACAAGTTTTCATTGTTGGAGTAGAAGAAGACCTCTTTCCTTCGGCCATGAGTAAAAACAGTGAACGGGAAATCGAAGAAGAACGACGTCTGCTCTATGTGGCCATCACCCGCGCAGAAGAAAACTGCACCCTCACGTATGCCCTCTCCCGCTATCGTAACGGACAAACGGTCTCCTCTCCTCCAAGCCGGTTCATCAAAGACCTCGATTCTCGATACGTCGATATGCCGGTACAAACCAAACAAGAGTCTCCCAGAGAAACCATATCGTGGAACCGATTTCCATTCGATACGGAAAGACCGCGCAAAACTTCCCGATGGAACGAAGAAAATACAGATCGCACACCTGCACCGAGACCATTCGTTGCTCCGTCTCCGGGCAAACGGTTGACTAAGATAGACTCTAAACCCACAGGTGAAACCCATTCTACGACACAATCCACAGTTGCAACCGCTGCCGGGCAGGTAGAAATAGGAACACTCATCTGCCATGCCCGCTTCGGAAACGGAACCGTTACAGCCATAGAAGATACGGGAGACAACTGCAAAATAACCGTCGAATTTGAAAACGTCGGGCGCAAACAGCTCCTGCTCAAATTCGCCAAGTTCACAATCATAGAATAATTTTCATACGTCATGCACGATACGCTATCGCAAATACCATCGCCCTGCTATGTTCTCGAAGAAGAACTATTGCGCCGCAACCTCGCTCTCATTCGCTCCGTCAAAGAAGCCGCCGGAGTAAATATTATACTGGCGTTCAAAGCCTATGCCCTTTGGAAATCATTCCCCGTCATACGGGAATATATTCCGCACTCCACAGCCAGCTCCATACACGAAGCACGGCTGGCATTCGAGGAGATGGGCAGTCCGGCACACACCTACTCACCGGCCTATACCGAGCGGGATTTCCCGACAATACTCAAATACAGCAGCCACATTACCTTCAACTCCCTGACTCAATTCGAACGGTTTTACCCCCAAGTAGTAGCCGACGGCAATCGGGTATCGTGCGGGTTGCGTATCAACCCCGAATATTCCGAGGTAGAAACCGACCTCTACAATCCCTGCGCACCGGGTTCCCGATTAGGAATAACCGCCGACAAGCTGCCTGAACTTCCGCAGGGAGTGGAGGGGCTTCATTTCCACACCCTCTGCGAGTCCACCTCCTACGACCTCGAAAAGACTTTGGCACAGGTCGAAGACCGATTCGGGCATCTGCTCCCCCATATCAAATGGCTGAACATGGGAGGCGGTCACCTCATGACCCGCAAAGATTACGATACCGCACATTTGATTAACCTCCTCCGGGGCTTCAAACAAAGACACCCCGGCCTCGAAATCATTCTCGAACCCGGCAGCGCATTCGCTTGGCAGACCGGTACATTAGTATCCACCATAGTCGATATAGTCGAGAACCACAGTATCAAAACAGCCATTCTCGACGTCTCTTTTGCCTGTCACATGCCCGACTGTCTCGAAATGCCCTATAAACCGGCGATACGAGGCTCGGTAGAACCCGCACCCGGCACATACGCCTATCGTATGGGAGGAAACTCCTGTCTGAGCGGCGACTATATAGGAGACTGGCATTTCGACCACGAATTGCAAATAGGAGACCGAATCATATTCGAGGATATGATTCACTATACGACAGTCAAGACAACCATGTTCAACGGAATCCCCCACCCCTCCATAGCCTGCCTCAAAAGCGACGGGAAAGTGGAAATCTGGCGGGAATACGACTACTACGACTATAAAACCCGAATGGATTGACAAGACATCGATCCCCCGGAACAAATCACAAAATACATTTGTTAATCGACAAAAAGCATAAAACAATGGGAACATTCTTAGGTATCGTAGCACTGCTCATCACCCTTGTCGCATTTATTCCCCTATTGGGATTTCTCAACTGGGTGGCCATACCCATATCGGTCATTTTCCTCATCATCTGTGCCATTCTCAAATCAGACAATGGCAAAACCCTCTGCATCGTATCTATCGTTTTGGGTATACTGCGCCTTATGCTTGGTGGAGGGATATTCTAATCTCCTACGAGACAATGAAAACTGTTTACAAATCAAAGGTCGATAAAGGCTTGCTAATCGCCATTATAGCAATTGTCCTTCTGTCCTACCTGCCGCTCCTGTTCGAATTCTCTTGGATAGCCCTCGCCTTATTGGTCGTCACGGCCGCTTTCATTGCCGACCCGTTCTGTAACACGAGCTACACCATAGACAACGGCACGCTGCATATCAAATGCGGCATATTCTTGTCGTCCTCCTTCCCGATCGACCGAATAACGAAAATCTCGAAAACCAATAGTTGTTTAAGCGCACCGGCCTTATCGATGGACAGGATAGAAATCCGCTTCGCCGACAAAAAGACTCTCGTCTTGTCTCCCAAACAGAGGCAAGCATTCATCGATCATCTAAGGAGTCTCAATCCCGATATTGTTGTAAAACCACCTCTCTGATACGGAATGATTCCCCTACTCCAACGTGAGAAAGTCAGCGGCTAAACGAACAGACTCCCCGAATGCCGCAGGCTGTCCCGGCACGGTGATAAAGAGATGCACCGTATGAGGCAAAACCGTATGGCTCACGGCAACGCCGAGCCCGGAAAGTCTGGCCGCCAATTCCTTCCCCTGACATAAAAGAATATCCCGCTCGGCATTGACGATAAGCGTCGGCGGTAGCTGTTTCAGTAGCTCGTCATCGGCTACGCCCGGCGAGACAAGAGGCTGGCGAGCATCTCCTGTACCGATGTATGCGGCATTGAAAGCCTCCATCAATTGGGCATCGAGACCATATCCCTCGGCATAGTTTTTCCACGAAGACGAACCGTCTGCCCAAGCTTTTGTCACCGGATAAAACAACACGAGCGAACAAAGTGAAGAGCACATCGTTCCACTGTCCATGCGGCAAGAGTGAGAATCCTTTGCAAGAATTAGGTTAAGAGCCGTAGCAAGAGCAAGATTCCCGCCCGAACTATCTCCGCCGATAGATATCCGATCAGGAAAAAAGCCATACTCCCCGGCATGCTCGAAAGCGAATGCGACGGCCTCGGTACAAGCATTGAGGGCGGCAGGATAAGCATGTTCGGGTGCTAAGGGATATTCCACGGCCAACACAGCAATCTTTGCCCGATACGATAACTCCGCACAAAAATGAGCGCAACTATTGATACTCCCGAAACACCAGCCACCCCCATGTAAGTAAATCAACACAGGCAACGGAATAGTATCGAATCCGGCAGGGCGATACAAACGATAACACCCTCCGATATCCTTTGTCACTACCTCACTTTTCGATTCAGGTTTCGTATTACGCGAATTACGCACAGATATCAAAGCGGTACAATCCCCGTTTATGGCGCGACGCACGGCATCGGCCTGTGTCTTTTGTAAACCCGCAGGCAAAGATTGAAGAAACGCACAAGTCTCCTTCTCCATCATTACACTACTCTGCGCTCTGCCACTCAATGAAAATACGACAAGTACGGCACACATGACCATTTTAGACACATAAAAAGTCGTACGACAAATACCCAACGGTCTCATACATTCATTATCCCTTTGATTGAGCTATCAAAGATACGCTTTTCCACACAAAACACATCTACCGACTCTATAATTCAATAGTATTTATCCGTGGTATTCTCAACACATAAGAAATTAACAGTTTAAAATCCAACTAAATTAATTATGATTTAATTTCAAATCCGTACCTTTGACATATTAAATACAGCTGCTGCTGGTAAGAGCCGTACTCCTTTAAGGTTGTGATTCGCTTTCAAATTTGCAGCTCTGGCATATTAAATACGGCTGACGGACTTATCGATTATGAAATTCTTTCCAAGCAGAAAGCCATTGTCTGCATCCAAAGCAAGCAATTCATATTCATTTAGTAATTCTTAAACAGCATTTAAAGCTCTTGTCCCGCTCCGTGATTTTCCTTATCATCGCAAACCAAATCAATAAATGCAATATGAAATTCAAGATATTAGTTCCGTTGCTATGCCTATATTTCCTGAGTAATTGCTATACGTCCCAATTAGTAAGTAAATTCTCAGGCACACAAGTCGAATTGGGTATGAGCCAAAATGAGTTTATCCAAAAGTTTGGTAAACCGTTTAACAAAGAAATGGCTTATACTTACGATAAGCACAAAAGGGAAACATTGTTTTATAAAGAAGATTTATATCGGGGAAGTTGGTTCATCGTCACGACGGCTTTTACTTTTGTCGATTCTAAATTGGTCAACCAAGAGATTGTCAGAGAAGAAAGGCAATTCAATCACGAAGAACATCCTCGTCGGGAAAAACATTAATCTTCCACAACTTGCCCACGTCAAAATTTCCTCCTATCTTGTACCAATATTTAACCCGTCATTCTTGATTTTCAATATTCCCAGCATTTTACACGAATATTCAAGAAAGCGATAGGTGTGACACCGAATGAGTATCGGATATAGGCATGGAAACTGCATATTAACATTCCCTATTGTATCAATTTGGAAACAAAGTAGTTAGTATTAATTTAACCCCATTCGATACACAAACATTTGCCTTGACGACGTAGTATTTAGCCAAAGTTTGCACCTCATCGTTGTGATTCACTTTCAAATTTGTACCTTTGACATATTAAACAACCTACTGAAGAATAAGCAGATGTTCATGTTGTGATTCGCTTTCAAGTTTGTATCTTTGACATATTAAATACAGCTCAAGAGGTTATCAACAACAGCGGATCTGAGTTGTGATTCGCTTTCAAGTTTGTATCTTTGACATATTAAATACAGCAAGGGGTAGTCTTAGAATAGACAGATTCACGTTGTGATTCGCTTTCAAATTTGTATCTTTGACATATTAAATACAGCCTGTTTTGAGCAAGAGTGCCAAAAATACCAGTTGTGATTCGCTTTCAAATTTGTATCTTTGACATATTAAATACAGCAGCTGGCGGTATGGGTGCAAGCGGTGGGGCGTTGTGATTCGCTTTCAAATTTGTATCTTTGACATATTAAATACAGCGATCATCTATTGAATCTAGATATAAATCCGTTGTGATTCGCTTTCAAATTTGTATCTTTGACATATTAAATACAGCTACCGCATCATGGGTTCCGGCCTGATGTTGGTTGTGATTCGCTTTCAAATTTGTATCTTTGACATATTAAATACAGCAAGCGACGCTATACAAACAGCACAAGCATTGTTGTGATTCGCTTTCAAATTTGTATCTTTGACATATTAAATACAGCTTTTTCCTTCGGAGGTCGTCAGATACCCGTGTTGTGATTCGCTTTCAAATTTGTATCTTTGACATATTAAATACAGCATTCCTTTGTGCTCATACCCCTTTGTAATAGTTGTGATTCGCTTTCAAATTTGTATCTTTGACATATTAAATACAGCAGCCGTAGGACGAGCCCGGAGATTCAAGTAGTTGTGATTCGCTTTCAAATTTGTATCTTTGACATATTAAATACAGCACGGCAACATCGTCATATCTTGTTCCAGAGGTTGTGATTCGCTTTCAAATTTGTATCTTTGACATATTAAATACAGCGCCAGTACTTCCTGCCCATGAACTCGGCAGTTGTGATTCGCTTTCAAATTTGTATCTTTGACATATTAAATACAGCTCCTGAACTTGTGCATAGTCGGAGTTGTAGGTTGTGATTCGCTTTCAAATTTGTATCTTTGACATATTAAATACAGCGTCGCGGGTGCAAACAAGTGGCTGCTGTGTGTTGTGATTCGCTTTCAAATTTGTATCTTTGACATATTAAATACAGCTCGACATCAACAGAGGATAACGTCCCGCCGTTGTGATTCGCTTTCAAATTTGTATCTTTGACATATTAAATACAGCTGAGTGATGGCGCCGCCTGCGGCTCCACCGGTTGTGATTCGCTTTCAAATTTGTATCTTTGACATATTAAATACAGCTTGTCACACAGTTTTTCCAACAGGTTCAGAGTTGTGATTCGCTTTCAAATTTGTATCTTTGACATATTAAATACAGCTATTCCATTTCGATAGATGTTTCTCAGGCGTTGTGATTCGCTTTCAAATTTGTATCTTTGACATATTAAATACAGCTTTGCCGGGTATATTCCCAGCAGGTTATAGGTTGTGATTCGCTTTCAAATTTGTATCTTTGACATATTAAATACAGCTCGGTGCTATCGCTCCCTCCCTCGTGAAGAGTTGTGATTCGCTTTCAAATTTGTATCTTTGACATATTAAATACAGCTTCCTAATTTGGATAACTGAAGTTCAGTAGTTGTGATTCGCTTTCAAATTTGTATCTTTGACATATTAAATACAGCGTCACACAAAAAACAGAGTCAGGACTACGTGTTGTGATTCGCTTTCAAATTTGTATCTTTGACATATTAAATACAGCGTATTTGGGCAAAGAATGCGCATCGCGATAGTTGTGATTCGCTTTCAAATTTGTATCTTTGACATATTAAATACAGCTTAGTATTGCCAGGAGATACCTTTCCCATAGTTGTGATTCGCTTTCAAATTTGTATCTTTGACATATTAAATACAGCATGCAAATACAACATACGCAATGGCGAGTGTTGTGATTCGCTTTCAAATTTGTATCTTTGACATATTAAATACAGCACAATTTGTATAGTCATTTAATAGTCAAACAATTACACAATCAATTAGAATTAAAAATTAAAGCTGTATTTTATTAAAAAGCCGGTTAAAAAACCGGCTTTTTGTTTTTCAAAAGAGTTCGAGTTGTTGAGGTAGAACCTGTGGCTTGACCTTTCTTCCCATAGAAAATTTCCATCATACCGAATTGTTTATCAGTAACACAGAGAATACCTACTTTTCCAAACGGCGGTAAAGAAAGCTTCACCCGGCGGATATGTACATCGGCATTCTCCCTACTAGGACAATGCCGCACATAAATGGAAAATTGGAACATCGTAAATCCATCTTGCAACAGTTTCTTACGGAAGTCGGCATACAATTTACGTTCTCGTTTCGTCTCTGTTGGCAAATCGAAAAATACCAATACCCACATAATACGATATTCGCTGAATCTATCCATATTAATTATAATTCTGGATAGATGATTTTACGCAACTCTCCGTTAAAACATTTGTATAAAGAGGCGGTAGTTTGGGCGACAGCGACCATCAAAGGACTACGCCGCCCTTGAATGCCTACCTCTACCACCGGTAAAGACAATAGCTTTGCTTTCAATTCGGTTGTTAACCTCAAATAGTCTTTCCCACTTTCCATGATTTCACAGACCAAGCCATCGACATAGGGGCGATAAGGCTCCATCACATCATCGGCCAAACAATATGCATTATAACGATTATGATGATGTATGCCCAAAGTAGGTAACAATCCGCTAATAACGAGCGACCGGGCGACAACAGCCCGAAGAATGGCATAACCATAATTGAGTAGATTGTTGGGAGGATCGCCGTCTCTGTCTCTGCGAAAGCTATCGAGGTGAGGGAATATACTCGACCAATAATAGGCGGCAGCCCGTGCCTCCATATTATCGATGTCTCCACTACGGACTTCGCCCACCCATGCCCGCATATTTTTGGCTACAATTCCCCGGCTCTCCAAAATTGCAGCTTGATTGGCAATCTTTTGCTGCACTGTCTGTTGCCAAAGTTGCTTTTTCAAAGGTAACGAGGCATTAAGTTGGTCTCGGAACCGTTCGTTTTGTGTCGTGTTCCCACAAAGGGGCAGTACGAGTCCCACAGGCAAACGACTTTTATCGCAAGTGATAATAGCGCAATTATTTTCGAGAAGGGCTTCGAGCAATCCTTGTGTGATCGTTATCTGCGAATGATCGAGTACGACCACTCCTATATCCTCGATAGGAATCGTCCGTTCCGCCGCCTTTTTGAACGTATCGGGTAATGTGTCGTTATTCGACACTTCTGGCAGACGCAGTACTAGCTGGGCATTGCGCAAACTCAAATACGAGGGATTCCCAAAATATAATGTGCGTTTGATCATGATATTTCCTTTATTTCACCCAAAACTGAGATATGCACCTTATGAGGATTTAATCCCAATAACGACTTTATACTCACCCTTTTTAGTTTCTCCATCTGCATAGACAATTTCAAATTGGTCTTTCCATCATACTTATCTTCAACAGTAGTTTCTGTATGATACCTAAAACTATAATCTCCTTTACTTAATTTTTGTACTCGATAAAGATGTTTGTTCAACAATGCATAGTCTTGTTGATCCATAGCATAACGATAATTGTCCTCATTCATTCCTAAAATAAACATCTCATTTTGCTGCAATGAAAGAACAAATTGCCATTTTACATCAGGCAAGGATTCTAAAACGTTTTCAGATATATCGTTTCGTTGAAGTATATTATCCCAAATAGTATCTGGTTGAGTGACAATAGCCGGTATACCTACCCGACAGCGATCCACTGCTTCCCAAAATGTAACGGTTTGTTCCTTATACTTGCCATCTTCTTCTCTATAAATAGCAACATGATGATTGTTCCCCGGATTGACCCAAGCGACAGGATTTCCCTTATCATCTTTTTTGAGTGGAACTAACGTTTTAACCGCCGGCTTCGCAAAACAACGAACCGTGCGAATTGGAATACGACACTCCTTATCTATATATACAGGTTTAGCAAACGCCTCTTTGGGATTATCATTATATTGAGCAAGCCTATCGGAAAGGATTCTATGGATACGCTTGTCCACAACTTTTCCCTTATCCAACATTTCCCGATTAATCGAGGTTATCGGATACTTCATTACAGCACGCTGCTTTTGTATAACATGACCTTGTTCATCTTTCTCCCACACATGAATTACACCATATACACTCTCTTCGCTCAACGCACCTCGTGGAATTAAAACCGACTGGACGGAAATACGTTTTCGGTTCTTACGAATATATCGCTTGCCGGGAGTCACCGCACGCTTACCGGCTCTAAACGACACTAATATTCTATCAACAGCCTCACGGACTTGTGCAACTGAGAAATGAGGTTGTGACTGTATATAACGTTCCAAACTCATTTTGTTGAAATCCGGTCCTTCTTCTGCTCTCAAATTATTCAGGCGCTGAATATACGCCTGTTTGGTACAGGCAATCGTAAGTGCATCAATGGCATGGTGGCGATGATCTAATCTCTTACTCCAATCCTTTATTTGCTCTCTCCTAATGACACTGCCCCTATGGTTTACCTCTATTACCTCGGTTAAATCCACTTTCTTATATCGGTCAAAATTAAGATCGTGTAATACGGTATCCCAGCCCCAAACATGTCGCAAGAAACTGGTAACCGAACCGCTCGTAGCCGTCACATTATAACAAATCGATGTCAGAATCTCTTTGGCTTTTCTTGCTATATACTGACTCTCTCGTAATTGTCTATCTATGAAATCGGTAGAAATTTTATCGACTGGGGTTAATAAATTTTGCCACTTGGTCTTGCTGATTTGATTGTTTGTGTACATTGTGTTAACTCGTTCGACATAGTCGGACAGGGCTTTTTCGCCTTTTGATTTCATATAATCATATGCAGTACGATTATTTTTCTCTTTATTACAGCTACGACAAGAACAAACTTTATTTGCAAAACTATCGTCGAAATACAATGATTTAGGAATAATATGTTCTACCTCGACATCAAATCCTCGCAAAAAATCCCCCACATCTACCGGTTGCCCGCAATAGATACAACAGTGTTTCGATTCCTCCCACATTTTATATTTCTGTATGCGAGATCGAGTTGGCACACCATATTCAACTATACGTTTAGCAATTTGCTCATTTTCCCTTTGATTCTTATTTATACTTTTATATGTATTAGAACGTTCTTCTTTACTTTGTTTCAATTCACGCGCCAACTCCACACGGATCTCATCGAATCGTCCATATTTTTCCATAAGCGCATTCACCACATTAACCATTTGATTGAGGATCTTCTCAACCACTGGTTGCCGAAGCTCGTTCTTTTTAATCGCCGGTAATCTATCCAGCAAAGCGCGCGCCTCATTTTCAGCCTTTGTATAGTTATTGCTATGGTTATACCCAGCAGCCTCACAAGCCTCTGCATAGTTCATACCCAACTGCAAAAATGGCAATATGCGACGTATAGCCTTGCTCGATTTATTTCCAAAACCGGCTTTCACCAAATCGATGGCGCTCAGTCGTTCTAAAACTTCGTCATCATCAATTCCGAATTTCTGTCGCAACACCGACTGTAACTGCTCCCGATCGGCGATCGAATACAATACATGCCACAGCCGATAAAGCGGTTCCTGCTCAAACGACGGGGATATCGTGGGAATAATTTCACCAGTCTCGACATCGACCACCGACGAGGAGACCTCTTGCAAATTAAATCGCAACAACTTTTCCTTATCGGGATAATTGCCCAAAGCTCGTTCGATTTCCACTCGGGTTTTGTTCCCCTGTATTCCAGTCTTA
>ERZ772820.2486-NODE-2486-length-12858-cov-2.429899_pt1 | contig 12858 bp, 9 predicted proteins | sample MGYA00511377_ERZ772820 | MGnify/ENA primary metagenome ERZ772820 (study PRJEB29015, sample SAMEA2737684) | human gut metagenome | biome: human gut; feature: human-associated habitat; material: faeces | place: China | collected 2012 ...
CCCTGATTGACCGCGCCCACGGCGGTGGTAAGGTTGATCTGATCCTGGAGCGCCTTTCCCAGGCAAAAGAGGAAGGTTTGATTGATGGAATAGGTATGCAGTCTCATTTAAGCACGGAAGATGACATCCAACATAAATTTGTGTATGCAGCGAAATCATTCTGCGATGCTGGATATGAGCTGCAGATTACAGAACTGGACATTGGAATCAAGGGGGCAAAGACAGAAGATGCCTATAATAAGCAGGCTAGAAAATATCGCAGCCTCTTTAAGAATATGCAGGAAATGGCAGAGGATGGTTATCCAGTCACGGCAGTTATTGTATGGGGGCTTAACGATCAGCTTTCCTGGAGAAGAGGTGAGGATGCACTGCTTTTTGATGGTGCCATGAATCCCAAAGCTGCATATTATGGTGCATTGCAGGATGATTCAGTCCCGGATATAGAATAAAAATCAGGCACGCTGTAAAGCGTGCCTAAAATTTATGAGAAGTATTGTGCAGCCTGTATTCAGAAGGGCTACACTTTTTATATTGCTTGAAGATGCGGTTAAAGGTGGAGATACTGGAGAAACCAGACTGTGCAGCCACATCTGTAATGGAGATGTTGGGGTCACACAGTAATTTTTCAGCAACTTTCAGCCGGTACAGCGTCGTATATTCGCCGAGCGTAGTTCCAGTGTATTGCTTGAAAAGACGCAGGAAATGATATTTGCTGAAACCTACGGATTCAGCAAGCGTATCCAGATCAAGATCTTCCATGTAATGCTCTTCAATATGATGAAGAAGCTGATTGAACTTACGTACATATTCTTTCTGCTTGGTAGGTCGGACATTAGGGAAGATATCCTGCACATGAATGTGGTGATACCCCAGGTTCACAAAGAACTGGATCAGCAGAGAGTAGATCGTTAATTCTGCGTATTCATTGTTATGAAAATATTCTGTCTGCATCTGCATCAAAAGAGAATACATGTCTTCATAAATAGAAGGGTATGTTGTCCTGGATATAAATATGGGTCTGACCAGAAGAGACTGAATACCGGAGAAACTCTTCATTCTGGAGAGAATGGAAATATCAAAAAGATAGATCAGTCTTGCTCCGGTGGGAGGGGCAGTCAGTTCATGCATCATACCTGGAGGAATGATCAGAATCTCACCTGGCATGATCCTGTAATGGATACCATTTACCTCGGCATAATAGTAATTATCAACGGAAAGGATGATTTCCAATACAGTATGCCAGTGTGCAGGATAACCTTTTGGAATATCATTGTACCATATCCGCAGGGAAGAATATTCAGAAAAAGTAATAATTTCTTCGTTTGAAAATTTGTCCACGATTTGTTCCTTTCTTTTCTGTAATATGAAAATATGTAAATTCAGGTATAGTGCTAAATGATTACTGGGATTCTATCATTAATCACTCAAGAAGTAAATAATGCACAAACAAGAGAGCAATATTCAAATAATAATTAGCAATATTAGAGAATAGATGTACATGAGATGAACAAAAAACACAGGATAGTGCTAATTATTGCTAAAAATAGCAAGGAATAGGATGAAGAAGGCAATAATTGAGTGGTACAATGCATTCAAAATGTATAATATAGCAATTAACATAATCGAAATGCAAGAAAATGTGGCATTACTATAAGAATTACCGAAGGTGTGGAGGAATCTATGAGAAATTCTGTTAAAAAGTGGGGAGTCGGAATTGCAGCATTTGCAGCAATTGTGACAACAGCCGTTCTGTTGTCACAGGATAAGGTCACTGATTTCCATGAGAAATATGAAGGAACAGACCTGACATCGGATATTAAGGGAATGGAGAGGGCAGGAACATACATCCGATATATCGCAGGACATGATTCCAGCGTTAGACCGCAGGAAAATGTAAACATTGAGCTGTTTGACTATACATCAGCTAAAGATGTTGAAAAGTATACTTCCTATGAAGGTGTAGATGAGGCATTGTATACAGGTGCTGATTCTACAGTGACCTGGCAGATTAATGTACCTCAGAGCGGTTATTACAATCTGTATACAGAATATCTGATTCCTGAGTCAAGAGGTGTAGTTGCGGAACGAATTGTTTATATCAATGGAGAGATTCCATTTGAGTCGGCACGTAACATTACCTTTTCCAGAATATGGACTGATGGTGGTGAGGTGAAAGTCGATAATCAGGGCAATGAGATAAGACCTACACAGAAAGAAGTATTTGCCTGGCAGAAGGCATACTTCAGGGATGACAGAGGATATGAAGCAGAACCGTATCTGTTTTATTTTGAAAAAGGAATAAATGAGCTGACTCTGGAAGCAGAGAATGAACCTATGATCCTCAAAAGCCTGGAACTGAAGAGTGTACAGGATATGGATGATTATCAGGCTTATCTGGAGAAACAGCCGGGTGTCAATATGACAGAGACAGGAACTTCCTATCAGCAGATCGTGCAGGGTGAAGACTCCACGCTGCGTTCAGAATCTTCACTGTATGCTAAGTATGACAGGTCATCACCAACCACACAGCCAAACAGTGTGACCAATACGGTATTGAATTATGTGGGCGGTGAGGCATGGAGAAGTGCAGGACAGTGGATTGAATGGAATTTTGAAGTCCCGGAAGACGGATATTACAATCTTATGATCAAAGCTCGCCAGAATTATGCAAGAGGAAGTATTTCAAGCAGAAGCGTGTACATAGATGGAGAGATTCCTTTTTCGGAAATGAAGGAGATTTCCTTTGAATACGAGAATGACTGGAACTGTATGACACTTACAGATGAAGAAGGAACGCCCTATCAATTCTATTTAAAAGCAGGAACACACACATTAAGACTTGAAGCAACACTTGGAGGTGTGGGTTCCATTCTGGAAGAATTGGAAGATTCCATATACAGACTGAACCAGATTTACCGTAAATTGCTGATTTATACAGGTGTGCAGCCGGACAAATACCGAGATTATAATATTCAGCAGGTTTATCCGGAAGTAATAGAAGCTATGGATCTGGAATCCAAACGTTTGTATAAGATTGTAGATGAGATGGTGGCATACAGCGGACAGAAAGCGGACAATATCGCAACGGCACAGACTGTTGCACAGCAGCTGGAACGTTTCGTGAAGAATCCTAATAAGATCACATTGGAGTTTACGACTTTTAAGGATAACATTACAGCGCTTGGTACGGCATCTCTTAATATGAGTGCAACCAAACTGGATGTGGACTATTTTGTAGTCAGTGGCATCAATGCACCGATCAAGGTGGAAAAGGCAGGTGCAATGGCAAAAGCATGGCACGAAATGAAATCCTTCGCAGCATCCTTCGTTGTTGATTATGATGCAGTCGGAGACGTATACGAAGAAGGTGATGAGGGAGTCATTAAGGTATGGATTCTGACTGGACGAGATCAGGGTACAATTCTGAAATCCATGGTAGATGATACCTTCACTCCTGATACGGGAATTAAAGTCAACGTAGAAATTGTAGCGGCAGATGCCCTGTTAAATGCAGTTGTAGCCGGCAGAGGACCTAATGTGGTGCTTTCGGTTGGAGCAGATCAGCCTGTGAATTATGCGCTGCGTAATGCAGCAGAAGATCTTAGCCAGTTCTCAGACCTTCAGGATGTTCTGTCACATTATACGGCAAGCTCTTATGAGCAGTATAGACTGGATGACCATATATATGGTATCCCGGAGACACAGAATTTCAATGTAATGTTCTATCGTAAGGATGTTCTGGAAGAACTGGGACTGGAGATACCCAATACCTGGCAGGAGCTGATCGAGATGCTTCCTACCATTCAGGGTAATAACATGACGATTGCCATTCCAACAGCGGCAGGAAGCAGTGCTACTGCATCCGCTTCTACATCAGTAGCTTCCAATGCACCGGACTTGTCTATGTATTTCAGCCTTTTATACCAGTATGGCGGAGATATGTATAACGAGGCAGGAACCAGAACGGTTGTCAACAGTGAAGCAGGAGTGCAGGCTTTTGATGATTATGTAAGATATTTTAATGATTATGGAACACCTACTATTTATGATTTTGTCAGCAGATTCCGTTCGGGAGAAATGCCGATAGGTATAGCTTCTTATTCCATATATAACACATTAATGGTATCAGCACCTGAGATCAGAGGATTGTGGGATTTTACGCTGATTCCAGGCACAGAGACAACAGATGGAAATGGAAGGACTTATATTGACCGTTCGGATTTCATTACAGGAAGTGCTACCATGATGGTCAAAACAGAGGATGAGCAGCTTCGTAACAATTCATGGGAATTCATGAAATGGTGGGCAGATGCAGATACCCAGGTAAGGTTTGGACGTGAGATTGAAGCCCTGCTTGGTTCTTCAGCCAGATATGCAACTGCCAATAAGGACGCTTTCGTCCAGTTGGCATGGAGTGCAGATGATATCGCAGTACTCAATGACCAGTGGGATCAGACAGTAGGTATCAGAGAGGTACCTGGTGGATACTATACAGGCCGTCATATTACCAACGCGATTCGTAAGGTCATTAATGAGAAAGACGATCCACGAGAGACCATTATTGATTACTCCATCAAGATAGATGAGGAAATCACGAAGAAGCGTATCGAATTCGGTCTCCCTGTAGATTAGGAAAGGTTTGGTTATTATCATGAAAGAATATCTGAAGAAGTATGTCATGCTTCGCAGGCATAATATGTCGGTGGCATGGAAAAAGGCAAAGCGTAGTAAGATGTGCTATGTATTTCTGGCGCCTTATGCGATCCTGTTTAGTTTATTTGTGATTTTGCCGGTAATATCATCAATTTTCTTTAGTTTTACTTATTACAACATTTTGGAAAAGCCGAGATTTATCGGCCTTTCCAATTATATCAGCCTGATTCTGGAGGATGATATATTCCTGATTGGTATTAAGAATACACTGCTGATTGCAGTGATCACCGGTCCTCTTGGATATATTATGTCATTCCTTTTTGCATGGCTGATCAATGAACTGCCCAGATGGGTCAGAAGTGTGGCAGTCGTTGTCTTCTATGCACCATCCATTGCAGGTAATTGTTATGTCATATTCTCCGTATTCTTCAGAGGTGATGCATATGGTTACGTCAATGCTTTCCTGATGAAGCTTGGAATTATTGATTCACCGATTCTGTGGTTCATCAATCCTAAGTATATGCTTCCAATCTGTATGCTGGTCATTCTGTGGATGAGCCTTGGCACAGGATTCCTTTCTTTTGTAGCCGGTCTGCAGGGTGTTGACAGAGCACAGTTCGAAGCCGGTTATATGGACGGTATCAGGAACAGATGGCAGGAGCTGTGGTACATCACTTTACCGAATATGAAACCTATGCTGATGTTCGGAGCGGTCATGTCCATTACACAGGCATTTGGTGTGTGTGATGTAACGATGGCTCTGTGTGGATATCCAAGTACAGATTATGCAGCCAGAACGGTGGTTACACACTTGTTTGACTATGGTTATTCAAGGTTTGAAATGGGATATGCATCAGCGATTGCCACAATACTATTCCTGATCATGATCCTGTGTAACAAAGCAATTCAAAGTCTGTTAAGAAGAGTGGGAACCTGATATGAGTAAAAATAAGAATAATATGGATAAAACAACAAGACAACACAAAAAACTGATCAAGAGAAGAAAACCGAACCGTTCTGTGTGGGGAGATATCCTTTTATATTTCTTTCTGCTGCTCGTGGCAATGGTTATGGTATTTCCTATTGTATATGCAGTCAGCAGTGCCTTAAAACCTTTGGATGAATTATTTATGTTCCCACCAAGGATATTTGCACAGAATCCTACACTGGATAACTTCTCGGATCTGTTCGTAACAATGGGCAAATCCTGGGTGACATTCTCACGATATCTGTTCAATACGGTATTTATTACAGGAGTTGGTACAGCAGGACATCTGATCATAGCTTCCATGGCGGCTTTCGTGCTTGCCAAGTATGATTTCCCGGGAGGAAAGACATTCTTCAGGCTGGTAACGGTAGCAATGATGTTCAGTGGATATGTTACAGCAATCCCAAATTATCTGATCATCAATGCACTGGGATGGGTTGATACTTACTGGGCAATCATCATTCCTGCCTTTGCATCTCCTATGGGACTTTTCCTGATGAAACAGTTCATGGAGGGATTACCTACCTCTCTTATTGAGGCAGCTAAGATTGACGGAGCAAGTGAATGGAAAGTATTTGCCGATATTGTAATGCCAAATGTAAAACCTGCATGGATGACACTGATCATCTTTTCTGTTCAGGCATTGTGGAATAACAAGGCAGCGACCTTTATTTATTCAGAAGAACGTAAGACTCTGGTTTATGCATTGCAGCAGATTCAGAGCGGTGGTATTGCCAGAACAGGACAGGGAGCAGCCGTACTGGTAGTAGTAATGATTGTTCCGATTGCGATATTTATATTCTCTGAAAGCCAGATTCTGGAGACCATGGCCAGTTCTGGTCTGAAGGATTAGGGATAGAGGTGTCATATGAAGAAAATAATGAAAAGAATGGCTGCCCTGGCATTGAGCGTGGTCACGCTGACAGGAAGCTGCATGGTAGTCCATGCGGAGACGGGATATACCTATGGGTATGATTATTGGGGAGATGTACAGTATTCTCCTGATGCATACAAGACAGTAGCTGTGTATACAGATGTGGAGCTGGGACTGGATAAGAAACTGAGTGCACCTCAGGGATTGTTCGTAACCGGCAATATGATATATCTGTGCGATACCGGCAATAACAGGATTTTAGAGCTGGAACGTAAAGATGAAGACACAATCGAACTGGTACGTGTGATCGATCACATGACAGGAGATGTGGCAAATAAGGAATTTCAGGGACCTTCGGATATTGCGGTATCACAGGATGGCTATCTCTATGTAGCGGACACCAATAATAATCGTATCGTCAAAATGGATCATAATGGACAGTTCGTACTGGAATTTACCAAGCCGGCAGATGCTACCTTTGACCAGTCACTGAGCTTTCTGCCAACCAAGATTGCAGTAGATAGTGCAGGTAGAGTTTATTGTGTAGCGACCAATGCGAATAAAGGTCTTATCAAATATGAAAATGATGCTGCATTTTCAGGCTTTGTAGGAGCAACACCGGTAACATATAACTGGACTGATTATATATGGAAGAAGCTGGCAACGCAGGAACAGAGAGCTAAGATGGAATCCTTCGTACCAACAGAGTATGACAATGTATATATGGACTATGAAGGATTTATCTATGCATGTACGACTAATGTATCTGAGCATGATTTGGACAATGGCACAGCAGATCCGGTCAGAAGATTGAACCTGATGGGAAATGACATTCTTGTCAGAAATGGTGACTATTATATCATCGGCGATCTGTACTGGGTCTCAGGTGGTGGTTATGAAGGACCTTCACTGTTTACAGATGTAACAGCTATGGACAATGACGTATTCTTCTGCCTGGATAAGACAAGAGGAAGAATCTTCGGCTATGATGACCAGGGAAGAATGTTATATTGCTTTGGCGGAAACGGTAATATGGATGGATATTTCAAGCAGCCCGCCGCACTTGAACATATGGGGCATGATCTGCTGGTGCTTGATTCACTGGATAACAGTCTGACATTGTTCACACCAACGGAGTATGGCAATAAGATCTATGATGCCATTGAACAGTTCCAGAATGGTGATTATGAAGAATCAGGTACAAGCTGGCAGCAGGTCATGGATATGAATGGTAACTATGATCTGGCGTATATCGGGATCGGACGTTCCCTGCTTCGCCAGAAACAGTATCACGAAGCTATCAAGTATTTTAAATTGAAACTGGATGATGATAACTACTCCAAGGCATTCAAGCAGTACAGGAAAGAGTGGGTAGAGGATCATATAGTGATCATATTTACTCTTGTTGTCCTGGTACTGTGTGTACCGCTGGCAGCAGGTAAAATCAAAGCCATCAAAGAGGAGATAGACCGTGCAGATATCTTCCGGGATGAGAAGGAATAGGAGGCAGGAATGAAAAATTATATTCAGAGTTTGAAATTCGCATTGTACTGCATTACCCATCCTTTTGATGGATTCTGGGATCTGACACATGAGAAGAGAGGTTCCATTGCTGCAGCAAATACCATACTGATTCTGACATTGATCGTCAGAATTATGAAGTTACAGTATACGAGTTTTATTTTTAACAAGGTATACTGGCCAAAAGTCAATATATTCCTGTATCTGGCAAGCATTCTGTTTCCACTGGCATTATGGTGCGTGGGTAACTGGGGATTAACGACTCTTTTTGATGGAAAAGGCAGATTATCACAGGTTTATATGGCAACCTGCTATGGTATGACACCCTACCCATTGATTCAGTTTCCTTTGATACTGTTCAGCAATGTGGTAACTGTGGATGAAGCTGAGTTCTATTCTGTAGTAAGTGTGATTTCCATTATCTGGGCAGCCCTGCTGATTCTGGCTGCCATGTCCCAGATTCATGAGTATAAAATGAGCAAAACGCTGCTTTTTACAGTAGCTACGGGTTTTGCAATGTTGGTCATGGTATTTATCCTTCTGCTGTTCTTCAGCATGATCAGTCAGGGAATTGCATATTTCATTTCAATCGGCAAGGAAATACTGTTTAGAATGTAGCGAGGGAGAAGATATCATGAAGACAAAAATAAAAAGTTTAATAGGTCCTTTTATTCTTTTCCTCATAATCATGGCAGGGATACTGGTAACTGCCTTGTATCAGGATGAACCGGAACCGGTAGAAGTTATTAAGGTCAATGGTTATGAGGGTCCTGAAGAGGACATTGTATTAGAGAATGACAAGCTGATCATGAGAATGGATTCGACCAGCACGCAGTTCTCTGTGGAAGTGAAGGAGAATGGAGCAGTCTGGTATTCCAATCCGCAGGATGCCGATGATGATGAACTGGCATTGAAACTGGATAAAGAGAAACTGAAATCCACACTACTGCTGACCTACAGTACCAAAAACGGTGTAGATACGCTTTTTAATAACTATGCATACAGCATGGAAAAAGGAATCTATGATATAGAAAAAGGTGATGACTATATCAAAGTCTTTTATTCCATAGGAGATACGGATAAAGAATTTGTGATTCCTACGGTGATTGAGAAGGATCGTATGGATGCTTTCCTCAAGAATATGGATAAGGACGCTTCCACGCGAACACTGGAGTACTATAAGAAGTACGATATCAACAAGCTTGGAAAGAAAGACAATAAAGAGGAGCTTCTTGCATCTTATCCACTGCTGGAGACAACGCCTATCTATGTCCTGCGTGATACCACAAAGGATAATATCAAAGGTAAGCTGGAAGAATACTTTGCAGCAGCCGGATATACCTATGAAGAATATACAGCAGATAAAGAACTCGCTGGAAGCCTGGGAACTTCCGAAAAGCCGGTATTCAACGTCAATGTGATATACAGGCTGGATGGAGATAAGCTGGTAGTAGAAGTTCCGTTAAAGGAAATCGAATATAAGGAGAATTATCCTATCTACTACCTGAATGTTCTTCCCTACTTTGGAGCCGGAAGTACAGAAGATGAAGGATATATGCTCGTCCCTGAAGGCGGTGGAGCACTGATTAATTTCAACAATGGCAAGACCGCACAGAACAGCTATTACGCAAATATGTATGGCTGGGATCATGCGCAGAACAGAGAAGCAGTTGTGCATGAGACAGAGACATATTTCAATGCATTTGGAATTGCAAGAAATGGTTCTTCTTTCCTCTGTGTAATGGAAGAAGGAGCGCCTTATGCGGCAGTTATGGCAGATATCAGCGGTAAGAGCTCCAGCTATAACAGTGTCAGCGCCCAGTATACACTGGCTCACAGAGACCAGTATGAAATGGGAGACAGATATGAAGGCAAGATGTATGTCTATCAGGAATCCCTTCCGGATGAAACACTGGTACAGAGCTACAGCTTCTTAAATTCTGATAATTATGCGGACATGGCAGGTGTTTCTGGAGAATATCTCAGGAGATTATCTTACACCGAGTGAAGATACACAGACACCTACAGTCATAGAGATTGTTGGTGCTGTAGATAAGATCAAACAAGTAGCAGGAATCCCGATGTCCAGACCTCTTGAACTGACCAGTTTCCAGGAAGCACAGCAGATCATAGAAGAGCTCAGACAGGATGGTATCACCAATATGTCAGTTAAGCTTACAGGCTGGATGAATGGTGGCGTACAACAGAAGATTCTCAAAAAAGCAAAACCAGTAACGGCGCTTGGAGGTAAGAAGAATCTGAAGAAGCTGGCTGAATATGCATCAGATAATCAGATTGACCTGTATCTGGATGGCATTACAGATTATGCATATGACAGTGATATATTTGATGGATTTCTAGTATTTACGGATTCTGCACGATTTGTCAGCAAGGATAAGGCAGAGATTTATCCATACTCTACCGTTACATATGCCAAGAGAGAGAAGCAGAAGCCGCATTATCTGCTGAAGGCATCGCTGGCATCCCAAATGGCTGATAATCTGGTGAAGGCAGCCGGTCAGTATGAGGCTAACGTATCTTTCCAGGAGATTGGCATAGAGCTGAATTCTGATTATTATAAGAAGAATCCGGTCAGCAGACAGCAGGTGCTGCAGACACAGGAAGCCAAGCTGAAAGCAATCAGGGACAGTGGTGTCAAGGTAATGATCAATATGGGTAATAATTATGCAGTGCCTTATAGCAATATTGTGACTAATATGGATCTCAACGGGTCTGATTATTCGATTCTGGATGGTACAGCCCCGGTATATCAGATGGCAATCCATGGATATGTAAATTATACTGGACAGCCATTGAATATGACGCAGAATTACGAAGAAGAACTTCTACAGTCAGCAGAGTATGGTGCAGGTCTTGCATTTACCTTTATGGATGAAAGCGAATTTACCCTGCAGAATACTTTGTATACCAGGTATTTTGGAATTGAGTATGATGCATGGCATGACAAAATGCTGGAGATTTATGACAGGTACAATAAGGAATTAGGTCATACTTTTAACCAGAGGATCACGAATCATACAATGATAACAGATAAAGTGACCTGCACAGAATATGAAGATGGAACCAGGGTATATGTAAATTACAGTTATGATGATGTAAAGATACCTGAAGGTGACGTGGTTCCCATGAGAGATTATTTTGTGAAGAAATAGGGAAGAAAGGATTTTGATTATGAAGAAACAAAGTAAAGTAGCGGGTCTTCAGAGAAGAAAAGCCATTTCGGGTTATCTGTTCATCGCACCATTTATCATTGGTTTTCTGGCATTTATGGTAAAACCGCTTTTTCAGTCTTTATATATGAGCTTCTGTACTGTAGAAGTAAGCCCGAATGGTATCCACAATGTATTCAAAGGACTTGCCAATTACATACAGGCGTTCACAATTGATACAGAATTTAACAGACTTCTTGTGGAAGAAATCTCCAGAATGTGTATAAACTCCCTTGCAATCATGGTATTCAGCTTCTTTGTTGCACTGATATTGAACCAGAAATTCAAGGGTAGAGCACTGGTAAGAGCTATTTTCTTCCTTCCGGTCATTCTCTCATCCGGTGTAATCCTTGGGGTAGAGAGCAACAATGCACTGCTTGCCAGTGTGCAGAATATGGTGGAAGAGACCACCAGCACTACCAGTGTAACAGATGCAATCAAAAGTATTCTTCTGACATCCGGTATTGGTGCATCCGCATTTGAGAAGGTATTTGACATTGTAGATGGAATCTATGATGTCGCTATTGCATCCGGTATCCAGATTATTATCTTTTTGTCGGGTCTGCAGACGATTTCTACCAATATGTATGAGGCGGCGGCTATTGAGGGCTGTACAGCCTGGGAAAGTCTCTGGAAGATTACTTTTCCGATGATCAGTTCCCTGTTTCTGGTAAACTGGATCTATACAATCGTAGATTTCTGTATGAGATCAGATAATCAGGTCATGGAGAAGATCAGTGACCAGATGATACAGTATATTAATTATGGTTTTGCATCAGCTATGTCGTGGATCTATTTCCTGATTGTCATTGTCATTATTGGTGTCAGTTCATTCATTATCTCCAAGGGGGTATATTACTATGACTAAACATAAAGCAGATAAGACCCCACAGATGGGATTCTGGGAGAGAAACCGTAAGTCTGGTGGATATCTGTTACAGAAAAAGACGAAGGAAATTGCAGTACGGATCATCAGGGCTATTCTGTTGTTTGGAATGTGTTTCCTGATTTTACAGCCAATCCTGACCAAGATATCAGTCAGCTTCATGGAGGAACAGGATCTGTATAATGCAATGGTCATCAATATTCCTGAACATTTCACAACGGCAAATTATAAATTGTGTGTCAAGTTCATGGACTATGCAAAATCTTTACTAAACACTTCGATAGTATCATTATCTATCGCAGTGCTGCAGATTACAGTATGCACGCTGGTAGGATATGGATTTGCCAGATTTGAATTCCCATTAAAGAAGTTCTGGTTTGCCTGTGTCATTATGGTTATTATCATTCCACCACAGACAATCTCCACTTCTCTGCATTTGCATTTCAGATATTTCGATATCTTCGGACTGAGTAAGCTGATAAGAGGCGAGACAATTAACCTGAGAGGTTCTATCCTGCCTTATTATCTGATGAGTGCAGGCTGTATGGGACTAAAGAATGGCTTGTATATCTTTATGATAAGACAGTTCTTTCGTAATATTCCCAAGGAACTGGAAGAAGCAGCTTATGTAGATGGATGTGGCACGCTTCGTACTTTTGTCAGCATTATGCTGCCGGATGCCAAACCAATCCTGACATCCTGCTTC
>ERZ772820.2487-NODE-2487-length-12856-cov-7.654402_pt1 | contig 12856 bp, 13 predicted proteins | sample MGYA00511377_ERZ772820 | MGnify/ENA primary metagenome ERZ772820 (study PRJEB29015, sample SAMEA2737684) | human gut metagenome | biome: human gut; feature: human-associated habitat; material: faeces | place: China | collected 2012 ...
CGTATAGCCCTTGGTGGTCATGGCGGCGGTGCCGATGCGGACGCCGCTGGTCTGGAACGGCGAGCGTTTGTCCCCGGGGACGCAGTTCTTATTCAGCGTAATACCGCAGCGGTCCAATTCCTCCTGTACCTCACGTCCGGTAAGTCCGGTATCCGTCAGATCCAGCAAAAACAGATGGTTGTCCGTGCCGCCGGTAACGACCTTGTAGCCCATGGCCATGAACTCCGCCGCCATCGCCCTGCAGTTGACCACCACACGGTGGATATACGCTCGGTATTCCGGGGTCAGCGCCTCCTCCGCAGCCACCGCCTTGCCGGCGATCACGTGCTGCAAAGGGCCGCCCTGCATACCGGGAAATACGGCGCTGTCCACCTTTTTCGCCAGCTCCGGCCGGCAGAAAATCAGTCCGCCCCGCGGGCCGCGCAGCGTCTTGTGCGTCGTGGTCGTGACCACATCTGCCAGTCCAAAGGGGCTGGGGTGCTCCCCCGCCGCCACCAGCCCGGCAATGTGGGCGATGTCCGCCATGAAATACGCCCCCGCCGCCTGCGCCGCCCGGGCAAAGCATGCAAAGTCGATGGTCCGGCTGTAGGCCGACGCTCCTGCGATGATCAGCCGCGGCTTCAGCTCCCGTGCAAGCCTCTCCATACCGTCATAGTCGATCAGGCCGTTTTCGTCCACATCGTAGGCCGCTATGTCATACAGCCTGCCGGAGGCATTTACCGGCAGTCCGTGGGACAGATGCCCACCGTTGGCCAGACTCATGGACAGGATCCGGTCTCCCGGCTGCAGCAGCGCCATATACGCCGCCAGATTGGCGGAGGTACCGCTGTGAGGCTGCACGTTCACGTGGTAGTCTGTGTGAAATACCTCCCTCCACTTGGCGATGCAGTACGTCTCCAGCTCGTCCACCACCAGGCAGCCGCCGTAGTAGCGCCCCTGATTTCCCATCTCCCGGTGGGCGGGATACCCCTCGGAATACTTATTGGTCAGGCAGCTGCCCACGGCGCGGCATACCGCCTCGCTGGTGAAATTCTCGCTGGCGATCAGCTCCACCGTTGTTTCCTGCCGCCGCTGCTCCATGGCAATATAGTCGAAAACCTTGGATGTCATGCCCATCTCTCCCCACGTATTGTATTATTGCGTCAATAATTATACCACATATTGTGCCCCATGCAAGCCCCAATAGTCAAATAACCAAAATACACGAAATCACATACCAGTCCTGTATGTTTTTTGTAAAAAACGCAGAAAGGTGAAAAAAGGGTTGACAACGGCGCGTTAAGGGCGTATTATGCCACCATTCCGACAGGGAAAATCACAGCGAGGAGGAAAGCCGACATGAAGCGTAACGTCACCATGATGATGTGCGAAATGTGCATGGGTATGATGTCCATGTGCATGTTTCGTCGCGCCGAAAAGGTCATCAGCTTTCCGAAAACTGTTTGACGGCTTGAAAAAAAGCCGATGTGTAAGCAGACAGCGGAGGGTCAGTGATGGCCAGCCGCTGTTTTTGTTTTGCTTATGTACCGCCGTTCCGGCCGGGCGGCGGTGCTGAGATAAAATCGTAACCAACCAAGTTAAATCATTTCAAAGGAGACTGCGAACATGAAACACAACACTTTGACTAAGATCATCACTCTGGCGCTGGCCGCTGTGCTGGCTCTGAGCCTGGCTGCCTGCGGCAGCAAGACCAACGACGATAGCGGCGACAAGACCGACGCTCCCGTCATCAAGATCGGCGTACCCAACGACACCACCAACGAGGCCCGCGCCCTGCTGCTGCTGCAGGAGAACGGCATCATCAAGCTGAAGGACGGCGTGGGCATCACCGCCACCAAGAACGACATCGTGGACAATCCCTACAACGTGGAGATCGTGGAGGCCGAGGCCGCCCAGCTGCCCAACCTGCTGCCTGACGTGGACTACGCCGTCATCAACAGCAACTACGCCATCAACGCCGGCCTGAACCCCGTGAACGACTCCCTGCTCATCGAGGGCAGCGCCTCCGCTTACGCCAACATCCTGACCGTCAAGGAGGGCAACGAGACCTCCCCCAAGGCCCTGGCTCTGAAGGCCGCTCTGGAGAGCAAGCAGGTGGCCGACTTCATCGCTGAGAGGTACGCCGGCTCTGTGGTCTCCGTGGTGGAGAACCCCACCGACGGCTATGACGCCTCCGTGGACTACGACGCTCTGAAGGGCGAGACCATCTCCGTGGCCGCTTCTCCCACGCCCCATGCCGAGATCCTGGAGGTCGCCAAGGAGATCCTGGCCGCCAAGGACATCACCCTGGACATCCAGGTCTACAATGACTACGTTGTGCCCAATACCGTCGTCGATGACGGCACGGTGGATGCCAACTACTTCCAGCACCTGCCCTACCTGGAGGACTTCAACGCTCAGAACGGCACTCACATCGTCTCCATCGCCGCCATCCACGTGGAGCCCATGGGCCTGTACGGCGGCAAGCAGACCACCCTGGACGCGCTGACCACCTCCGCCTCCGCTCAGTAACGCTGCCTGTCTTTCTCCCCCCTCTCTCCGCGCTCCCCGTCCCGCAAGGGGCGAGGAACGCCGCGGAGAGCACTATTAGGCCGGGAGCAGGAAAAATATAAAGAAAAGAGGGCTCATCCGTGATCGAACTAAAGCACGTTAATAAAACATATACCTCCGGCACAGGCGGAGGAGTGGACGCTCTGAAGGATGTGTCCCTCACCATCGCGGACGGCGACATCTACGGCATTATCGGTATGTCCGGCGCGGGCAAGAGCACGCTGGTGCGCTGCATCAACCTGCTGGAGCGCCCCACAAAGGGCGAGATCATCGTGGACGGTCAGCGGCTGGACACCATGACCCCCGTCCAGCTGCGCGCCGCCCGTCGGAACATCACTATGATCTTCCAGCACTTCAACCTGCTCATGCAGCGCACCTGCCTGCGTAACGTCTGCTTCCCCATGGAGATCTCCGGGGTAAAGAGAGCCGACGCGGAAAAGCGCGGGCGCGAGCTGCTGGAACTGGTTGGCCTGCCTGACAAGGCGGATGCCTATCCGGCCCAGCTGTCCGGCGGCCAGCAGCAGCGCGTGGCCATCGCCCGTGCCCTGGCCACCGACCCCAAGGTGCTGCTGTGCGACGAGGCCACCAGCGCCCTGGACCCCAAGACCACCCGGCAGATACTGGAGCTGATCCGGGACATCAACCAAAAGCTGAACATCACCGTGGTCATCATCACCCATCAGATGAGTGTGGTGAAGGAGGTCTGCTCCCATGTGGCTATCCTGGACGACGGCTGTGTGGCCGAATCCGGCATGGTGGGCACGGTGTTTGCCGCGCCCCGCTCTGAGGCGGGCCGCCGCCTGGTGTTCCCCGGCGGCGCGGACGCCCAGGTCTACAACCCGGAGGACGAGCGGCTGGTGCGCCTTGTGTTCAAGGACAGCCAGACCACCAGCATCCCCCTCATCGCCCGGCTGGCGTCAGAGGAGGGCATCCTCTGCAACGTCATCTCCGCCAGCACGCAGAAGCTGTCCGAGACCGTATACGGCAGCATGATGCTGGGCATCCCCAGCACGCAGTACGATAAGGCCGTGGCCTTTATCCACAATGTGGCCAATGTTCAGGTCGAGGAGGTGGACCACCATGTACAGTAATCTGTTCTCCGCCCAGTCCGTACAGGACCTGATGACGGTGCTGCCCTCCCTGCCCTTTGCCATCTGGGAGACGTTTTACGTCACCGTGGTCAGCACGGCGCTGTCGCTGGTGCTTGGCCTGCCCCTGGGCGTTCTGCTGGTCGCCGGCGAGAAAAACGGCGTCCTGCCCCTGCCCCGCTGGCTGATGCAGGTCATCAACGTCATCATCAACCTGCTGCGCTCCATCCCCTTCCTGATCCTGATGATCATGGTATTCCCTCTCTCCCGTCTGCTCATCGGCACCGCCGTGGGCACCACGGCCACCATCGTTCCGCTGGTGGCGGCGGCGTTTCCCTTTGTGGCACGTCTGGTGGAGAGCAGTCTCCGCGAGGTGGATGGTAATATCATTGAGGCCGCCCAGAGCATGGGCGCCACCCCCATGCAGATCATCTGCAAGGTAATGATCCCCGAGAGCGTTCCCTCCCTGATCCAGAATGTCACCATCGCGCTGACCACCATTCTGGGCTACTCCGCCATGAGCGGCATCATCGGCGGCGGCGGCCTGGGCAAGATCGCCATCGACTACGGCTACTATCGCTATAAGTACCTGGTGATGCTGGTGGCGGTGGTCATTCTGATCCTGTTGGTGCAGCTGTTCCAAAGCGTGGGCACCTGGCTCAGCAAGCGGTGCGACAAGCGTTTGAAGCACTGATCCCGTCTTCTGTTCCCTTCGGCTTTCGCCGAAGGGAATATTTTTTCCGCCGCCCCATTTTTCACCTTGACATTTCTCCCGAAATCGTGTATGATATTCGAGGTTGTAAAGGCATATAACTTTACAGAAGGAGGCCACACCGTGAAAAACCAGACATACCGCATGACCATGCTGTTCGATTTTTACGGCGATATCCTGACCCCACGGCAGCGTGAGCTGTTTGACCTTTATTATAATGAGGACCTGTCCCTGGCAGAGATCGCGGAGAACTGCGGCATTTCCCGGCAGGGCGTACGGGACGTGATCGTCCGCGCGGAGAACGCTATGACCGAGCTGGAGGACAAGACCGGCCTGGTCCGCCGCTTTTTGCAGATGCAGCAGCACGTGGACCGTATCATCACCGCTGCCGGAGACATTAAAACCATCAACTACCGGCAGTACGAAAATCCCCGGTTAGAGGAATTGGCGGAGACGATCTTGGACGCTGCCGCCGCCCTGAAGGAGTAACGACCCATGGCATTTGAGGGACTTAGCGAAAAACTGAACGGCGTATTCAAGCGCCTGCGCGGTAAGGGCCGCCTTACCGAAGCCGATGTCCGCGAGGGTATGCGCGAGGTGCGTCTGGCCCTGTTGGAGGCCGACGTCAGCTATAAGGTCGTCAAGGACTTCGTGGCGGACGTCACCGAGAAGTGCGTCGGCACCGATGTGCTGGACAGCCTGACCCCCGCCCAGCAGATCATCAAGATCGTAAACCAGGAGCTGACGGCGCTGATGGGCGGCACCAACGCCCGCCTGACCACCGCCTCCAAGGGCCCCACCGTTGTGATGATGGTGGGCCTGCAGGGCGCCGGCAAGACCACAAACGGTGCCAAGCTGGCGGGGCTCATGCGCCGCAGCTTCGGCAAGCGCCCCTTGCTGGTGGCCTGCGACGTGTACCGTCCCGCCGCCATCAACCAGCTGCAGGTGGTGGGCAAGCAGCTGGACATCCCCGTCTTCGAAATGGGGCAGATCGACCCGGTGACCATCGCCAAGGAGGCGGTGAAGTACGCCGCTGACCACGGCCACGACATCGTCTTTCTGGACACCGCCGGCCGTCTGCATATCGACGAGGCGCTGATGGACGAGCTGAAGGCCGTCAAGGCTGCCGTTCATCCCAACGAGATACTCCTTGTGGTGGACGCCATGACCGGCCAGGACGCGGTCAACGCCGCCAAGGCCTTTGACGACGCGCTGGGCATCGACGGCGTGCTGCTGACCAAGCTGGACGGCGACGCCCGCGGCGGTGCTGCCCTGTCCATCCGGGCCGTCACCGGCAAGCCCATCAAGTTCGTGGGTACCGGCGAAAAGCTGGACATGATCGAGCCCTTCCACCCCGACCGCATGGCCGGGCGGATACTGGGCATGGGCGATATGCTCACGTTCATTGAGAAGGCCGAGCAGCAGTACGACGAAAAACAGGCCAAAAAGCTGGAGGAAAAGCTCCGCAAGAACCGCCTGACCCTCACCGACTATCTGGATCAGATGGAGCAGCTGCAAAGCATGGGTGACCTGAGCCAGATCGCCGATATGCTCCCCGGCGGCATGGCTAAGGGCTTCGACCCCAGCCAGATCGACGAGAAGCAGATGGCCCACAACAAGGCCATCATCCAGTCCATGACCCCGCTGGAACGCGAAAATCCGCAGATCCTCAACGCCAGCCGCAAAAAGCGTATCGCCGCCGGCTGTGGGCTGGAGGTGGTGGATGTCAACCGCCTGCTGAAATCCTTTGAGATGCTGCAGCAGATGACCAAAGCCATGACCAAGGGCGGCGGTATGCGCGGCCTGGGCGGCATGATGGGCGGCTTCGGCGGCAAGGTGGCCAAAGGCGCCATGCACGGTTTTGGCCGAAAAAAACGGTTGAAATAAAGTTAAAAAAAGTAGAAAAAGTGTGTAAGTGCAGTCGCATTTAACAGATATAAAACATTTAATTTACATGGAGGAACACAACAATGGTTAAAATTCGTCTGAGAAGAATGGGCGCTAAGAAGGCCCCCTATTACCGCGTCGTCGTCGCCGATTCCCGCTATCCCCGCGACGGCCGCTTCATCGAGGAGATCGGTACCTACAATCCCTGCGTGAGCCCCGCTGAGATCAAGATCGACGCCGAGCGCGCTCAGGAGTGGATCAAGACCGGCGCCCAGCCCACCGACACCGTCCGCGCGCTGCTCAAGAGAATCAACGCGATTTGATCCGCGGGGGACAACGCATGAAGGACTTGCTGCTCTACATCGCCAAAAATCTGGTCGAGCATCCGGATGAGGTCACGGTGACGGAGAAGCAGGGAACGGACGAGCTGACGTTGGAGCTGCACGTTGCGCCCGACGATATGGGCAAGGTGATCGGCCGTCAGGGCCGCATCGCCAAAGAGATCCGTACAGTCATCCGCTCCTATGCGCAGCGCACCGGAGAGAAAGTATCGGTCGATATTGTTGACTGAGAAAATGCACCCAAAGCCTGTGGCTTTCGGGTGCATTTTTTTGCCGCACGCGAAAAAATGCAGCGCGCCGCGTTAAAAATTGCAGAAAGGTAGTGCAAAATCCGAAAGGCTGTGCTATAATGCAAATCACTTTTATTTGTTACTGAAAGAAAGGAGCCTTTCTTATGCGTATCGTTGTCAAGGTGGGCACCTCCACGCTCGCCTACCCCACAGGACGGCTGAACATTCAGCGGATGGAGCGGCTGTGCAAAACGCTCAGCGACCTGAAGAACGCGGGCCACGAGATCATTCTCGTTTCCTCCGGCGCCATTGCCATGGGCTTCGGCAAGCTCAACCTGTCCGAGCGCCCCAAGGATATGCCGGGCAAGCAGGCGTCCGCCGCGGTCGGCCAGTGCGAGCTGATGTACGTTTACGACAAGCTCTTCACCGAGTATAACCACATCGTCGGCCAGCTCCTCATCACCGCGCCGGACATCGCCGACGGCGGCAGCCGGAAGGCGAACTTCCACAACACGATGGACCGTCTGCTGGAGCTGGGCGCGCTGCCCGTCATCAACGAGAACGACACCATCTCCACCGAGGAGATCGCCGTGGGCGACAATGACACGCTCTCCGCCATCGTCGCCGCCACCGTCTCCGCGGACCTGCTCGTGCTGCTCTCGGACATCGACGGCCTCTACGACGGCGACCCGCGCAAAAACCCTGACGCGAAGCTTATCCCCACCGTGGAGACTGTCGACGAGCGCATCGTCGCCCTCGGCGGCGGCAGCGGTTCGAGCCTCGGCACGGGCGGCATGGCGACCAAGCTCTTGGCGGCGCAGATCGCTGTCGGCGCGGGCTGCGAAATGGTCATCGCCAACGGCGAAAAGCCGGAGCTTTTGTATGATATCGTCGCGGGCAAGCCCATCGGCACCCGCTTTCTGGTCAAGAGGTGAAGAATATGACAACGCTGGAGCTTCTTCAAAAGACCCGCGCGGCGATGGGCAGCATTGCCGCCGCCGGCGCGGAGAAAAAGAACGCGCTGCTCCTTGCCATGGCGGACAGCCTGGAGGCGCGCTGCGCGGAGATCCTCGCCGCGAACGCGGAGGACATGGCCGCCGCGCGCGGCCGCATCACCGACGTCATGCTCGACCGGCTCAAGCTCGATGAAAACCGCATCGCCGGCATGGCGAACGGCATCCGCGACACCGTCAGGCTTCCCGACCATACGGGCCGCGTCCTGAGCGAGGTCGTGCGCCCCAACGGCATCATCATCGACAAGGTGCAGGTGCCGCTCGGCCTCGTCGCCATCATTTACGAGAGCCGCCCCAACGTCACCTCCGACGCTGCGGCGCTTGCCGTCAAGAGCGGCAACGTCTGTATGCTCCGCAGCGGAAAGGAAGCCTACCGCAGCGCCCGCGCCATCGTCGCGGCGCTCAAGGCGGGCGTTGCGCAGGCGGGCGGCGACCCCGACATCGTGAACATCGTGGAGGATACGAGCCACGCCTCCGCGCAGGAGCTGATGACTGCCAAGGGCCTCGTCGATCTCCTCATCCCGCGCGGCGGCGCGGGCCTGATCCGCGCCTGCGTGGAGAACGCCACCGTCCCCTGCATCGAGACCGGCACCGGCATCTGCCACGTCTATGTGGATAAGGCCGCCGACCTTGCGAAGGCGGTCAGCATCATCGTCAACGCCAAGGCCAGCCGGCCCTCCGTCTGCAACGCGGAGGAGGTCTGCCTTGTCCATCGGGACGTCGCGGCGCAGTTCCTGCCCCTGCTCAAAAAAGCCATCGTGGACGATCGCGCCGCTGCCGGCCTGGTCTCCGTCGAGCTGCGGCTCGACCCCGCCGCCGCGCGGATCATCGACGGCACCCCCGCCGGGGAGCGCGACTTCGACACCGAGTTTCTCGACTACATTCTCGCCGTCGGCGTGGTGGACAGCGTGGACGCCGCCATCGCGCACATCGCCGCGCACTCCACGCACCACAGCGACTGCATCGTGACCGAGGACGCCGCCGCGGCAAAGAAATTCACCGAGCAGGTGGACAGCGCGGCGGTCTACGTCAACGTCTCCACCCGCTTCACCGACGGCGGCGAGTTCGGCCTCGGCTGCGAGATGGGCATTTCCACGCAGAAGCTCCACGCCCGCGGGCCCATGGGGCTCGACGAGCTGTGTACTTACAAATACGTCGTCCGCGGCAGCGGACAGATCCGGTAAGGAGGGACGCCTGATGGCAAAGTATGAGGCCGGCTTCATCGGCGCCGGCAATATGGGCGGCGCGCTTGCGCTCGCCGCGGCGAAAAAGACCGGCGGAGACCGCATCGCCGTGGCGTGCTCCACGCGGGAGCGCTCCGAGGCCGCCGCGCAGCGGCTTGGCTGCACGGCGGAAACGCCGCAGCGCATCCTCTCGGACAGCCGCTTCGTCTTTCTCGGCGTCAAGCCGCAGATGGTCGTCGGCGTGGTCGAGAGCCTCAAGGCGGACATTCTGGCCTCCGAGGGCATCTTCGTCTCCATGCTCGCGGGCGTGAGTCTCGAGAAGCTCGCGCTGCTGCTCGGCGCGGACAAGAAGATCATCCGCATCATGCCGAATACGCCCTGCGCCGTGGGGCAGGGGCTGATCCTTTACGCGGCGAACGGCCGCGTGAGCGAGGACGAGCTGTGCGCCTTCCGCGAGCTGATGGCGCCCGCCGGAGCGCTCGACGAGCTGAACGAGCACCTGATCGACGCGGCGAGCGCCGTCTCCGGCTGCGGCCCCGCCTACGCCTATCTGTTTATCGAGGCGCTGGCGGACGGCGGCGTGAAGAACGGCCTGCCTCGTGCCAAGGCACAGCGCTATGCCGCGCAGATGCTGCTCGGCAGCGCCGAAATGGTGCTCCGCACCGGCCGGCACCCGGGGCAGCTCAAGGACGAGGTGTGCAGCCCCGGCGGCAGCACCATCGCGGGCGTCGCCGCGCTGGAGCGCAGCGGCTTCCGCAGCGCGTGCATCGAGGCGGTGGACGCCGCCGTGGAAAAAACCAGGCAGCTCGGATAAGAAAAGCTAAGCGGCGGTCCGTGAGGACCGCCGCTTACTGTCGAAAAAGTGGCAAAACCACTTTTCAAGAAGGCTTCGCTGCGTTCTGCGCCTCGGTTGTCCGCTGTCAGCGGACAATTCGACGCTCACTCCGCGCAGGGTGTTTTCTGCCACGCACAGGTCGCGGCAGAAAACGGATCATCCTGCTTTCGCGTCTGCGGACGCGAAACTCTGCGAGGCATTTTTCTGCTTGACAACCGGACCGCTCCATGTTACTATATCGGTAGCCGATATATCGGAAGCCGATAAAAACGGGGAGGGAAAGCGTATGAGCACCGCCGCGCTGACCGAAGCGGTCTTTTATATCCTGCTCTCGCTCGACGCGCCGCTGCACGGCTACGGCATCATGCAGAACGTCGAGCGCCTGAGCGGCGGGCGCGTGCGCCTTGCCGCCGGCACGCTCTACGGCGCGCTCACCACGCTCACCGAGCGTGGCTGGATCGAGGCCGTGGGCGAGGACGAGGGCCGCAGGAAGGAATACCGCATCACCCCCGAGGGACGCGCCGCCGTGCGCGCGGAGCTTGCCCGATTGCAGGAGCTGACCGCCAACGGCGAGGCGCTGACAAGGGACTGGACGTGACGGAAAGGAGACGACGATGGACGATGTGAAAAAGACATGGTGCGCCCCGGCATGGCTGATCGACCCGGAACGGCTGGAGCGGCAGCTTGACCGCCTCTCCGCCGAGGGCTGGCAGCTCGAGGGCACGGGCTGGCTTTCCTTCCGCTATCGCCGTGGAGCGCCGAATGAGTACCGCTACCGTGTGCAGTACATCTACGAGTCCCGCGACGGTCAGAGGGACGACTATGTGCGTGGCCTTGCCGAGCTGGGCGTTGAGCTGGTCATGGACATCGGGAGCTTTCTCATCCTGCGCAGACGGAACGACGGCACGCCGTTCGAGCTTTTCTCCGACCTCGACTCGCGGATCACGAGCGAGAAGCGCTATCTTCGGACGCGCGGCCTTGCTCGCGGCGTTTTGGCTGGTCCTTGCGGCGGGCCCGCTGCGCCGGGCGGCGGTGTGGTACGGGTGCATCCTCGAATATGCCGCGGACCTTACGGCGGAGAGCGGGATCGACCTTCCACGCTTGTGGGCGGAGGGCATCCTTACGGACGCTCTTCTCGGTCTGCTGTGGCTTATCATGGGCGTCGGCTTTCTCCGGCAGGCGTGCCGCTCCGCGAAGCGGCTCCGCAGGCTGCGGCAGGCGCGGCTTATCGAAGAATAAAAGAAGCGCGGCTCCCGCGAGTCGCGTTTCTTTATGCGGTTTTTACAGGATAAGCATGAGAGAATGTCGGGGCGCGAACGGCAAAAACGGGTTGCCTTTTCGGGGGAAAAGACTATAATAAACTATCGGTGCGCTACAAGTGTAGTGCATTCTGCATAAAAGAAAGGACGCCGCGCCCATGTACGCTTTGCTCAATGTTGCCTTTGCCCTGCTCGCGGGACTGCTGATGACCCGCATCTTCTCCCGCTGGCGTCTGCCCGACGTGACCGCCTTTCTGGTCGCGGGCGTGCTGATCGGACCGTTCTGCCTCGGCAGGCTCGGCATCACGGGCGTCGGCTTCGCCGCCTATGAGGACGTTGCCGCGCTCGGCGCCATTTCCGACGTGGCGATGGGCTTCATCGCCTTCGCCATCGGCAACGAGTTCCGGCTGGAGGATCTGCGCAAGACGGGCCGTCAGGCCTTCATCATCGGCATCGTGCAGGCGCTCGTCGCCACCGCGCTGGTGGATCTCGCCCTGCTCGGCTTCCATTTCCTGCGCCCCGACATCCTCTCCGCGCCGGCCGCCATCACGCTCGGCGCGATCGCCGCGGCGACGGCCCCCGCCGCCACGCTGATGGTCGTGCGCCAGTACAAGGCCAAGGGCCCGCTCACGAGCCTGCTGCTGCCCATCGTCGCGCTGGACGACGCGGTGGGCCTGGTGGTGTTCGCGGTCAGCTTCGGCATCGCCAAGGCGATGATCAGCGGCGCGCTGAGCATCGTTTCCGTGCTCGTCAACCCGCTCATCGAGATCGTGCTCTCCCTGCTGCTCGGAATGCTCGCGGGAGCGGCCCTCACGCGGCTCGAGGCCATGTTCCATTCCAACCGCAACCGTATGTCCATGACCATCGCGTTCGTGTTCCTCACGGTCGCGCTCGCGGCGTTGGAGTGGCGCATCGGCGAGGTCGTCATCGGCTTCTCGCCGCTGCTCGTGTGCATGATGCTCGGCACGGTGTTCTGCAACATCTGCCCGCTCTCCGAGGATCTGATGGACCGCGCGGACGACTGGTCCGCCCCCCTGTTGGCGGTATTCTTCGTCATCAGCGGCGCAGAGCTGCGGTTGGAGGTGTTCGGCGAGTTGACGATGGTACTCATCGGCGTCATCTACATCATCTTCCGCAGCATGGGCAAGTATCTCGGCGCGCACTTCTCCGCCAAGGCGGTCGGCTGCGATGAAAAGACGGTCAAATACCTCGGCATCACGCTGCTGCCGCAGGCGGGCGTGGCGCTGGGTATGTGCGTGAGCGCACAGGAGCTGGGCGCGGCGGACGGACTGCTGGTCCGCAACATCGTGCTCTTCTCCGTGCTGATCTATGAGCTGGTCGGCCCGCTGCTGACCAAGGAGGCGCTGACCGCCGCGGGCGAGATCACCGCCAAGCCCAAGGAGGTCTTGGAGCGCCGCGCCAAAGCGCTCGCCGAAGCGGAGCCGAAGGAGTTCCTTGAGGAGCGCGAGGCAAAGAAGCATAAAAAACAGGATTTATGAGAAAAAAGAGACGAAAGCCGTGGCTTTCGTCTCTTTTTCCGTTCAGTCAAATTCCAAAGCGCTCTCGCCCTGCGGCAGCACCTCGCCGACGATGGCGCTCCACGGCGCAAAGGCGTGGAGCTTTTCGAGCAGCTCCTCCGCGTCCGCGCGGGGAAGCGACACGAGCAGTCCGCCCGAGGTCTGCGGGTCGGCGGCCAGGTCGAGCCTCGCGCGCTGTGCGCCGTCGAGCACGCGCAGGTGCGGCTTCACATAGTCGCG
>ERZ772820.2501-NODE-2501-length-12785-cov-10.149961_pt1 | contig 12785 bp, 12 predicted proteins | sample MGYA00511377_ERZ772820 | MGnify/ENA primary metagenome ERZ772820 (study PRJEB29015, sample SAMEA2737684) | human gut metagenome | biome: human gut; feature: human-associated habitat; material: faeces | place: China | collected 2012 ...
CGACCGGCAACCTTGACAGCAAGACCAGCGCCGAGGTGCTGGGGCTTATCAAGCGTACCAGTGCGGAGTTCCGGCAAACTGTTGTGATGATTACCCACAATGACGACATAGCCCGCCTTGCAGATCGGATTGTCCGCATTGAGGACGGCAAGATTGTGGAATAAGGAGGTGGCAAGCTATGACATGGCCTTTTGAAAATGATACCAATGACATTGAAAAGAAGCTGGCAAAGCGCAGTTTGCATCGTGAACGGCAGCGTAATTTATTTGCAATCATTGCTCTTGTGCTAACTGCATTTATGATAACTGCGACATTCAGTATTGGTTTTAGTTACTTTGAAACCTACCAAATGCAACAAATTCGGTTAATGGGAACTACCGCTGATGTCGGAATCACAAATGTAACGGAAGAACAGTTGGTTGAGATTTCAAAATCAAGTCTTGTACTTGACGTAGGCATACAGCAGCGTTTAGGTAGTGTTGATACAGAACAACTGAGAAACGCAAGATTAGGTGTAGTATGGATAAATGATACAGAGTGGGAACACCACCGTCTTCCTACTATATCAGGTGTTGTAGGAAATTATCCGTTAAGTAAAAGCGAAATCATGTTGCCTACATGGGTGCTTGAACAGATGGGTATTTCTGATCCACAAATAGGGATGGAAATTGTGTTGTCATACCAAATTGGCGATAGCTATGATTATGTCACGGACACCTTTTTGCTGTCGGGCTACTATACGGACTACATTCCAATGCGCACAAATAATCGTGGTTATGTTTATGTTTCATCCGCTTTTAAGGATAGCTTAAATGTATCACTGGATAATAGTGTTACGGCAATGATCCGTTTTCAAGGCAATGATAATGCTGACAAAAACTGTGAAAGATTGCGGCGTGAGATTGACTTTACAGAAGGGCAAACATTTGAAATTGTACCATTAGAACAGGCAAATGGTGGAACTATTATTTTAGCTGTAATAATTTTAGCAGTTTTTATATCCTTTAGCGGCTATCTGCTGATTTATAATATTCTTTATGTCTCTGTCATAAAAGATGTGCAATTCTATGGCCGTCTTAAAACGATTGGAACGACCCAAAGGCAGATAAAGAGAATTATCTATAAGCAGGCAATCAGAATCTCTTGTATTGGTATTCCGATTGGTCTGTTACTTGGTGCGGTTGTTTCCTTTGGCATTGTTCCTTACTTCCTGAATATGATGTATTCAACAAATTCTGATGTGGGAACAAAAGTATCTTTTTCGCCGTTTATTTTCATAGGAGCGGCCATATTTACGTTCATTACCGTTATGATTGCAAGCATGAAGCCCGCCAAAATTGCCGGAAGTGTTTCACCAATAGCAGCACTCCAATATACAGCAGCCAGCACAAAGAGCAGCGCCAGAAATTGTAGCAAAATGAAGTTGTCCAGAATGGCATGGAACAATGTCTTTCGTAATGCTAAGAGTACAACCCTTGTTTTTGCATCGCTTTTTTTCGGCCTTTCCTTGTTCCTTGTCGTCACAGGGCTATTACATGGTTTAAGCCCGGAGAATTATGTGAGCCAATGGGGAGTAAGCGATTTTGCACTCACATATAGTATCCACGAAAGAGAAGATTTAATTTCCAGCGAAATGGTTTCAGAGATTGGTCAGCTTGACGGCATTGAGAATTTGAGGTTGACCTATGCACCTTATCCTCAAGTAGCAGCAGATGTTGTATATGACGATGCTGTATTTCACGAGTTTCTTGCGTCATTAGACGGAGTAAACGGCATTGATTTTTCTGATCCGGCAAAATTAGAAAATTATCAGCAAAACTTTTTTAGCGGGGTTTTTGGAATTGACAGTGCATATTTGGAAGAAATCAATAAAACCTTAAACTTGCCTATTGACACGTCTGCCTTTGAACAAGGAAAGGTTGTGCTGCTGTCCAAAACAGTAGAAGACCTTATTCAGCCGGGGCAGGAAATAACAATCCAGACGCAGAACGGACAGCATTCCTTTATTGTAGCGAACGGTTATTTGAATGAAGGGTTTCGAGCAGGAGGAGGCAATGAGAGAGGGACGGCTCCTGATTTGTATATTAGTCAAACAGCTTTGAAAGAACTCTTTCCGCAATATAGAGTGTTCCGCGTGGCCTTTGATACGGATGGTCAACATGACGAAAGTATACTGCAAGAATTAAAGCAAATCACCGCATCACAAGCTAACATTGATATTATATCCCGATATGAACGGCGAGAAGAAATGCAGGAATATCTCATTACAGCAAAGGTTTTAGGAACAGGGTTGTCCGTGATCCTGCTGCTTGTTGGTGTCATGAACTTTGTCAATACAATGGTTGTCAATGTAAATACTCGGCGCTATGAATTAGCTGTTCTTGAAAGCATTGGAATGACAAAGCGACAAATCAAACGAATGCTATTTATGGAAGGTTTCTATTATTGGGGCGTTTCCCTTTCCCTTGCAGTCACCATTGGAACAGCAATCTTCATCTTGCTATATATGATTTTTAGTAAAGTGGCCTATTATGCTGTTTTCTCCTATCCATTTATCCCACTGGTGCTGGTGTCTGGACTGGTGTTGCTAATCTGCCTTATTGTGCCTATATGGGTCTACAAAACTGACGTTAACCTTCCAGTTGTGGAGCGATTGCGGTTGACAGAGTGAGTTTAATCAAATAGCAAAATGTGTTTATTTTTGATTACTCTTGGAGAACCAGTCTCTTATCCTGTCAATCAGGTTGACGGCTTTGAATTGACCATTGAAAAGCCCACATGGTCTCCGTTTAAGGGATATACTATTCGCTGGGCTGTTACTGCGAATTCTAAAGAAATCTATTCCTTCGGTGAGGATGGTAGTCCTGGCTTTGAGTATCTCGAACGCCACATTGACGGGCAATGGTATCGTTTGACATATTCGCAGGATATATTTCCCTTTAATAATTTAGAATTCTCATTGGGTGGAGACAGTACGGGCTTGCAGGGAAGTATTGTTCAAAAATATGATTATTATGGAACTCGCTTGGAGGCGGGAACCTATCGTGTAGTATTAGAAATGAAGGCAAAGGACGGAACACCGCATTATTTGGCGGCTGAATTTGATGTTGAGTAAATAAGCAGAAAGACAACTTCAATTTGTAAAACTGATGGAATAAAAAATGTAAAGCTGGGAGCATTAGCTTACGGCTTTTTAAGTTAAAGCAAATAGAAGTAAATAATGGTCAAAAAACAATCGACATCCGACCTCGTACACGTTATAATATAAGTAATCTAATAAGAAAACAGTGTTATCATTACTGCATTGCTAAATGAGAATGGTAGCCATAAATATGAATTCGCAGGAACGGAATGGTTGAACCCTCAGGGTGACAGTGTCACTCATTTGTCAGCGAGAGGTGCTTAACTTGGATGATTTTCAGTTTTCTTATTTTGACATGGATTTACAGGAAAGTCAGTAAAATCAAGTTGTTGCTTGACTTATGTTGACCAAGAAAAACATAGATTTTCTGTAGTGACTTGAACTCCTAAGCGCTAGTTGTGGGTTCAATTCCCGCCGGGAACATCGATTTTTTGCAACAATGATCGTAAAAATTCATTGTTGCATTTTTTATTTTATGGTGCTTGCGAGCACCGAAAAATTATAAAAATGAGTAATTGGAGCACCGAAAAGACAAAACGGGCACCGAGAACTAAATCTATCCAAGCACCCAATGGAGATAACTAAAGTGTAGGATAAGATTTAGGTTGTCAATGAATGTAAAAATGGTTTTCTTGCTTGAAGAAAACAGGCCTGACGAAGCATCGCTCAGATTAGATTAAAAATTCTAGTCTGGGCGATTTTTTTCGTTCAGGGAAAAGGAGGAAGTGTCATTGACAGAAAAGACGGATATCAGAGATTCGGATGAAAAAGTAGTTGAAATTGAAATGGAGCGACTGGGCTATCTTGGAGAGATAAAACAGAGTCATGTGTGAATCTCATATCGTACAGTTGAATAATGAAAGGGGATGTGCTACTATTATATAGAGATGTCGATCACGGCAGCTTATTTAACGGATGAACTAGGAGGAGCTTTATATGACCACACAAAAGCAACAAGGTATTAAAAAGCAACTGACGAAAGGATTTGTGAAAGTAGCAATAATCGGTGCGATTGCGGCAGTTATTGGAATCGTAGTACTACTGATCGCAGCGATACAGTATGAAAAGGCATTGAGCCAATACGGATTTACACAGGGAGATATCGGTAAATCGGTCGCGGCATTTTCGGAGAGCCGAAGCGCGTTACGTGCAGTAGTAGGCTATGATGACAAAGCAGTGATAGACAAGCAGATCGAACTGCATGACCAGAAAAAGGAAGCGTTTGAGGCTTACATAGATGAATTGAACCGCTCAATCAAATTCACCGAAGGCAGGGATGCCTATAATAAAGTAGTGCAGGAACTGGACGGGTACTGGGAATTGGATGCACAGGTATTGGAACTGGCTACTTCCGATGACGAGGACGGATATCTGAAGGCGCAGGATCTGGATATCGGAGAGCTGACCGCACAGTACGAACGGATATACGCGGAGTTTGTAGACTTGATGAATCTGTGCGTCGAAAAAGGAGATCAGGCGGAGGTAGATCTGCGTCATATGGAGCGTTTTATGCTGATCGCGATTCTGGTTATCGTAGTGACCTCTTTCTGGAGTTCTGTGGTATTAGGCAAGAAAATGGCAGGAAATATCGAAGAACCGATGATAGCGCTGGCAGATCGACTTCAGACTTTTGCACAGGGAGATCTGAATAGTGCATTCCCGGACAGAAACACGGAAGATGAGATATCCTATATGATACAGGTCGCAAAAGGCATGGCTGCTGACCTGAATCTGATCATTACGGATGCAGGAGAATTGTTGGGACAGATGGCGGAGGGTAATTATGCCATCGGTACTAAGATCGAAGAGAAATATGTAGGACAGTTTGTGACACTGAAAGATGCCATGCGTAAGATGAACCGACAGATGAACAGCACCTTACAGCAGGTAGAAGAGGCCGCTAAGCAGGTATCTGCCGGATCGGAGAATCTTGCACAATCTGCCCAGGCGTTGGCAGAAGGAGCAACAGAGCAGGCAGGATCTGTGGAAGAACTGACGGCAACCATTACGAATATCACAGATGCCGTGTCACGTACAGCCGGCGAACTGCAGAGGACGACGGAAAAGGCTGAGAATTATGCACAGCAGGCGGATGCAGGGCATACGCAGATGAGGTCATTGATGGAGGAAATGGACCGAATCAATGAAACATCTAAAAAGATACAGAATATTATTGCTGACATTGAAGATATTGCGAGTCAGACGAACCTGTTGTCTCTGAATGCGGCAATTGAGGCTGCAAGAGCAGGTGAGTCAGGAAAGGGATTTGCAGTGGTGGCAGAACAGATCCGTAAACTGGCCGAACAGAGTGCACAGTCGGCAGTAGATACCAGAAGCCTGATCGAGGGATCGCTGCAGGAGATCAAGAATGGCAACCAGGCAGCGGAGGTAGCAGCGGAATCTCTGGAGCAGATCGTTACGGGAGTCAAGGAGATTGCGACAGATGCAAAACGATTGAGTGAAGAGTCTGCTGCGCAGGCACAGGCGATGCAACAGGCAGAACTTGGTGTGAATCAGATATCGGAAGTAGTGCAGTCGAACTCTGCGGCAGCAGAGGAATCGTCTGCTACCAGTGAGGAATTATCCGCACAGGCATATGCATTAAACGATATGGTAGAAAAGTTTACACTACGTCGGGATTAATTGCTAATTAAAAAATGAAATAAATACCGGTCTTAATAATCCGTAAATAGTGGAGAATTAAGATCGGTATTTTTTATAACATAAAACTTTCATTATAACTGAAAGCTTCTGATCATAGTGGAGCTGGACAGAGGAGAGAAGCAGCGTCTCTATATATCCCAGTCTATTAAAGATGGAATTGCTGCAAGTAATAAGAGGAGTGGAAGAAAACCAGGCCAGCTTGATAATAAAAGAAAAATGTAATCTGAATAATTCAATATTTCATCAATTTTGAAGGTTTTTATTTTCTGTTGACAACAACGCTGCTATGGTTTTATATTATTTCTGAATTTACGGATTACAGAGCTACCGGCTCTTTTTATGAGGTACATATATGCAAAGAAACCCTAGCTCCAACAAAGGCTTTTCACTTGTAGAACTTATAATTGTAATTTCAATAATGGCGGTTCTTATCGGAATTCTCACGCCTCGATATATTTCATATATACATAAATCAAAGGTTGCAACTGATTGGGCTAATCTTAAGGCTTATTACAGTGAGATAGAGACCGACTATATTGATAACGATTGTACATATAATCCTGATGTTCCAACCCTTGACCATACCCCTGGCAGTGATGATAAGTACTATCTAAAAGAGATTAAATTCCTAGACGGACGCACCGTTAAACTCAAGGCCGGGTTCTATGCAGTAACAAAATCATATACCGACAATGGCGGATACCAGATATCATATTACTGTGATAAATACAGTGATTGGGAAAAGCATAAAACCTGTGAACTTGTCCTTGGTTCATAGCATTTCATTTTCAAGACTGATACGTTAATAGTCGCAAAAAGTTATCCATAACAGCGGAGTTTGGCAACAATGACCGTAAAAGATCATTGTTGCATTTTTATGGCACCTGCGAGCACTGTAAAAAATATAAAAATGGTTTTCTTGCTTGAAGAAAACAGGCCTGACGAATCATCCATTCAAGGTGATCGGTGACTATGGTGAATTCCAATTTACAGAGAGAGCAGATTATACCAAGTGAGAAAGCCTATGCCTACAAGATGAAATATGATGCCAAAAATGCAGACTATACCGTTTCGTATAGCAATAACATCAATGCAGGAACTGCCACGGTTACGATTACGGGAATTGACTTTTACGAGGGAACCACCGGCACGACATTCCGGATTACATCACGTTCAATCGGAGAGGTAACTGTAGGAAAAATGGTAAAAGTGCTGTGTTTTTCGGGAGAAATGGTACAACATTTTGTGCAAAAAATAGAATAATAAAATTGTTTCTGAAATTTATTGACTTTGAGAAAGAAATTTGATATATAGGAAACGAATAAATATAGGAAACGAATAAAGAGAAAGGAATTAGAAATTATGCCGTTAAGGAAAAATATGATGAAGAAGAACTTGGAAAATATGCATCTGAAGGACAGGATAAATTATGGCTACAGAAAAGTCATTACTATGATGTTAGTCTCAGGTCTGTTTTCTATTGTAGTCATAGGTATGCTATTTGCCAATACGCTGCATTATGTACAAAATGTTACTGCTGCAGACCAGGCGGTGAAAACCTGCAGGATAAATGTTAACGCAGCAGCGAGAAATATCAGGGAAATGGCATTAAATAATGATACATCCTCTTATGACGATTATGAGCAGACGGTAGAAAAACTGCTTACAGAAGTTGATACCCAACTGCAAAATTTAAAGAAATCCGGAGTTGTTCCGGATGCGGATTGTGAAGAATACTCATCTTCCCTTAAAGACTGGGGAAACATTGGTTATTCCATCATGAAAGAAATCAAAAGCGGTGACAAGGATAAGGCAGTTGATTCAATTCTGAATGATTGTACCCCGGCATTAAATAAAGCCGTAAAAATTGCAACAAGATTAGATGAAATGACCGATGAGGTAAGCAGCCAGGCAGTCAGAATTACGGTTATTTCTGCAGTGGCAGGAATTGTGTGTATTATTATTTGTCTGGTTTTGGCATGGAAACTGGCAATAAAAACAGGCAAAAAAGTACTTGAGTCAATTTTAGTACCATTACGTGAAGTGGAAGCCGTTGCACAGGAATTAACAGATGGAAACCTGCACAGCACGCTGGAATACCGTTCGGATGATGAGATTGGAAAACTGGCACACAGTATGCGTAAATCCATCCGCATTCTGGGAAGCTATGTAGATGATATTGGACGTGCAATGAAGATGTTTGCAGAAGGAAATTTTGATGTGCAGCCAGAAGTAGAGTGGAAAGGGGATTTCGTTGGAATTCTAAACTCCTTTATGATGTTTGAAGAAAGCATGGCAGAGACAATAAAGGGAATCCAACATGTTTCAGATGAAGTTTCGGATGCCGCAGAACAGGTAGCAGCAAGCTCCAATGACCTTGCGGATGGAGCAACAAATCAGGCAGCAGTTGTAGAAGAACTGACCGCAACAGTCACAGGTGTTTCTGAACAGGTAGAAAAAAATTCACAATCTGCAAAAGAAATCAGTGGAAAAGTAGACGAACTTGGAAATGCCATTCTGGAAAGCAATGGTAAAATGAAGGATATGGTTGATTCCATGAATGAGATCAACGTGGCATCAAAACAGATTGACAAGATCATTGCAACAATCAATGAAATTGCGTCCCAGACGAATCTGCTTGCATTGAATGCTTCCATTGAGGCTGCAAGAGCAGGGGAGTCAGGAAAGGGATTTGCAGTTGTAGCGAATCAGGTAAATGTGCTGGCAGACCAGAGTGCCCAGGCAGCAAAGGAATCCGCAACATTGATTGAAACCTCTGTGAAAGCCGTAGAAAAGGGTATGGTGATTGCAGAGCAGACGGCATCACAATTGCAGGGTGTCGCTGAGGATTCCCAGGTTATTACAAAAGAAGTCACAAATATTGCTGAAACGTTGGAGACACAGACAACAGAAATCAAACAGATTAATGATGGAATTGAACAGATCAATGATGTCGTACAGACGAATTCGGCAACATCTGAAGAATGTGCAGCAGCCAGCCAGGAGATGAGCAGTGAAGCGGCAAATCTTCGTGAAATGATGCAGAAATTTAAAGTTGCAGAAAATAAAAATTAAAAATGATGCAATGAGGAAATGTGCGTTATCGGTTTTAAACTGATAACGCACATTGTGGATTAACTTGATAACTAGGGATTTGTGAAATCAATATATTTTAAGAAGGAGCCTTCGCTTATGCGAAAGCTCCTTTTTGGTATACTTTACTTTTTCAGCTTTAAGCCATCTCCAAATATTGTATGATTACAGAAAGTAGAAATTAAGAAATTTCCTCTGTTTTCTTCTTTCTGTATTCATTTGGACTCATATGATAATATTGTCTAAACTTCCGGCAGAAATAGCCGGAACTTGTAAATCCGGTTTCTTCTGCAATGGAAGAAACCGATTTTTGAGTGATATAAAGTTGTTCAGCAGCCTGTGCTAGTCTGTATTGAATTAGATATGCTACCGGAGAACAGTGGATGCCAGTTTGAAAAATGTGTAAAGCTCCACTTTTGCTGATAGATGCCGATGCCGCAATCGTCTCCAATGTAATCTCTTCCATGTAGTGATCATGAATATACTGCATCATAGCTTGTAATCTTGCTTGTTTGTGATTTAATCGATGAATACTGTTAGAATCAGAAGTCCAGTCCATATTTTTTTGCAATATGTTCCAAAGCTGAAATAAAAGTTGTATAGTACATAATTCATTATCCGGCTTAGTTTCCTGAATAGTACAAATTTGCGACAAAAGTTGTAGCACCTGTTTTCCAAATGTGTTGGATGGACTGAAAACTTGATATGGAACAGACGAGCTTATCACAGGAAGAATATATTTTTCGTAAATGAGGCTGTTTTCGGGTGCTAATAGGGTTGGCGAAAAAACAATATTAGGTGCAAATGTACTGCTTTGTGCTTCAAAACGATGCAGGACACCGCTATTGATAAATATGCCGCAACCTTTATGTAGTTCTATTTTACTTGTACCTATAAGGCAGAGCGCAGTACCTTCAGCAGTATAAAGAAATTCTAATTCATGATGCCAATGCCAGTCAATGCGATGGAAGTCAAATTTCCAAATATTATCAGGATAGTATGCAAATGGATAACGATTGTTGCCATGCTGGATGGTTTCTCGTAGTGTTTCATCTGTAGTTATCTTAAAAGTCTCCATGCTATATTTCCTCATAAATAATAAAATTTGTTATATTGTACCATAAATATATGACTTTATACAATGACTAGATATAAAGTTTGCGATATAATCACATTTATTAGAGGAGAACAAAATGAAAAGCCAATATAATAAGACAATTACAGCCTGTTTTGTAGGTTATATTGTACAAGCTATCGTTAATAATTTTACACCACTGCTTTTTTTGTTTTTTCAGAAATGCTATCATATTCCAATTTCCCAAATTACATTGTTAGTGACTTTTAATTTTGGGATACAACTACTGGTTGATTTTCTTTCTGTCAGATTTGTTGATAAAATAGGATATCGGATATCAATGATTATAGCTCATGTTCTAGCAGCGGCAGGATTATTCCTTCTTACAGTTTTACCAGAGATTTTACCAGTTCCCTTTATTGGAATTTTGATTGCTGTAATGATCTATGCGGTAGGTGGTGGACTTTTGGAAGTCCTAGTCAGTCCAGTTGTTGAGGCTTGCCCATCCGACAATAAGGAAAAAGCAATGAGCCTGTTGCATTCTTTTTATTGCTGGGGACACGCCGGAGTTGTATTCATATCAACAGTGTTCTTTTATGTAGTCGGTATAGATAACTGGAAAATATTAGCCATTATTTGGGCGGTTATTCCAATTGGAAATGCTTTTGTTTTTTCAAAGGTTCCCATTGCACCATTGCTTGAGGATGGAGATACCGGACTTGGATTAAAGGAATTGTTTCGGATGAAAATTTTTTGGATTTTGTTGATTATGATGATATGTGCAGGAGCAAGTGAGCAGGCAGTAAGTCAATGGGCCTCTGCTTTTGCAGAAAAAGGTCTTGGAATTTCAAAGGCAGCCGGCGACTTAGCAGGGCCGATGGCATTTGCGGTTCTAATGGGAATATCAAGATTGTTTTATGGTAAGTATGGTGACCATATCAATTTGGAACACTTTATGATTTATAGTAGTTTTTTATGTATTTTATCCTATTTAGGGATTTCATTATTCTCGATTCCGCTATTAAATCTGATTGCCTGCGCTGTCTGTGGGCTTTCAGTGGGAATCATGTGGCCTGGAACTTTCAGCAAGGCATCAGCAGCTTTGCCCAAAGGGGGAACAGCCATGTTTGCATTGCTGGCATTAGGTGGAGATATAGGTTGTTCAGGAGGTCCTACATTGGTTGGAATGGTATCAGGAGCTTTTGGGGATAACCTAAAGATGGGAATTTTGGCAGGAATTATTTTTCCAGTGTTGCTACTTATAGGAGTCATTCTTTGCAGAAGACAAAAGAAAATTACTAATTATAATACAGTGAAAAGTAGGCACTAAATATAGCTGCTTATTAAAATAAAAAAGAAAGTGAGAAAAAAGATGGAATTTTTGAAAAACAATCCTAAATGGATACGTCAACCAAAGCAGGTACAAATTAGTGAGGATAAAGTTATAATTCTTACAGAAAGGGGTACCGACTTATGGGCACGCACTTATTATGGTTTTCAAAATGATAATGCTCCAGTATTTCAAGTTGAAACAACGGACAAGTACTTTTCTTTTATTGTTAAAACAGAATTCGAGAGTACCTGTCGTTTTGACCAGTGTGGTGTGGCTATGTATTTAAATAGTGATAATTGGTTTAAGGCATCTATAGAATATGAGAATGAAAAAATACAGCGATTGGGAAGCGTTGTAACCAATCATGGATATTCTGACTGGGCAACAACAGACATATCCTCTGATATTAAAAGTATGTGGTATCGTTTTTCACGAAGGGACAGTGACTACTGTATTGAATGCAGTGAGGATGGCATAAATTTCAGACAAATGCGTATTTTCCATATGTGGGAAGGTGCAGAAAAAATTACTTATGGAATATATGCATGCAGCCCGACAGAAGGCTCATATAAGGCAACATTTTCAAATATGCAGATTACGGAATGTAAATGGGAATCAGATGCAGACTGGCGGGATTGATGATATAATTTTGCATATCTTTATACAGCTGCCGCTTTCGAAAAATAAAAAAATTTGTGTTTTTGAAAGCGAAATCTTGCATATACTATCAGCGGACGGTATAATAATTACAGCGAAGTGGTTTCAGAAAATGAAAAATATTTAATTTTTGAAAGTGGGTAACTGTATGAAAACAATAACGAGAGCAAACTATCTCGATAGAATCATTGAACTGAAAGGAACTCCTGACATTAAGATCATAACGGGTATTCGTAGATCCGGTAAGTCCAAATTGATGCAAGCGTATATTGAATATTTGAAAAATAATTTTGAAAACATCAATATTATCTTTATTGATTTCATGGATTTAGCATATGAAGAAATCGAGGAATACCATACATTACATGCCTATGTGGAAGAACATTATCAGGAAGGTAAGACAAACTACCTGTTTGTAGATGAAGTGCAGATGTGTCCAAGGTTTGAGCTGGCAATCAACAGCCTGTACTCTAAGGGAAAATACGACATTTATGTAACAGGATCCAATGCATTTCTGTTGAGTGCGGACCTGGCAACTCTGTTTACCGGACGATATATTGAAATTCATGTGTTTCCTTTCAGCTTCCGGGAGTATTGCCAGTATTATGATGATGTAAGTGATAAAGACAAGCTTTTTGATGAGTACTCCATTAAGGGCGGATTAGCAGGCTCATACGCTTACAGAACCGAAAAAGACAGAACAAATTATATCAAAGAGGTCTATGAAACAATTGTCACAAGAGATCTGGTGCAGAAGTACGCTTTGCCGGACACTTTGGTTTTACAACGTCTGAGCGAGTTCCTTATGGATAATATCAGCA
>ERZ772820.2507-NODE-2507-length-12769-cov-8.166195_pt1 | contig 12769 bp, 8 predicted proteins | sample MGYA00511377_ERZ772820 | MGnify/ENA primary metagenome ERZ772820 (study PRJEB29015, sample SAMEA2737684) | human gut metagenome | biome: human gut; feature: human-associated habitat; material: faeces | place: China | collected 2012 ...
GCGCACGAGCCCGTGCCGCAGGCCAGCGTCACGCCGCTGCCGCGCTCCCAGACGCGCATGCGAAGCCGCTTTTCGGAAAGGACATTGACAAACTCAATATTCACTTTTTTCGGGAACGCCGGATGACATTCCAGCGCCGGGCCGTATTTCGTCAGGTCAAACGTCTCCACCGGCTCGTCAAGGAAGATCACCCCGTGCGGGTTGCCCATCGAGACCGGCGTGATTTCAAACCTGCGCCCCAAAACCGTGATCGGCGCCCGCTTGATAACGCCCTGCCCCAGCAGGCACGGCACGGCCTCGCAATTAAGAATCGGCGCGCCCATATCGACGCAGACGCTCTGTGTCCGCCCGTTTTCAACGGTCAGGTTCAGCGTCTTCACGCCGGAATCGGTTTCCAGCGTCACCACCGTCTTGTCCGTCATGCCCCGGTCGTAGACATATTTCCCGACGCACCGGCTGGCGTTGCCGCACATCGCCCCGCGCGAACCATCTGCATTGTACATCACCATGCGGAAATCCGCCTTGTCGCTCGGCGCGATCAGCACCAGCCCGTCGCCGCCGACCCCAAAGTGCCTGTCGCTGAGGCAGCGCGCCAGCGCGGGCGGGTCGTCCACCCGCTCCTCAAACGCATTGATATAGATGTAGTCGTTGCCAAGCCCCTGCATTTTGGTGAATTTCATGCGCGTCGTTTCCCGCCTTTCCGTTCAGTCAGCCCCACTCTATACTGTTCGCGAATATACGCTGTTTTTCCTGCCGACCCACACAAAAACCGTGTCGTTCCGCCGTTTCTTGATCGTGATGCGAAAAAGAGAGACCGCCGTTTCCAGCAGTCTCTCCTCCTATTCGGTTTTACTCGGCCATGGCCGCCTGAGCGCCCGCAACCTTGCCGAAGCAGACGGACTCAGAGTAGCCGCCGCCCTGCCAGGTGACCTCGCCCGCCGCGTACAGACCCGGCACAACGGTGTCATCCGCGTTCAGAACCTGCGCGTTCTCGTTGCAGACCACGCCGCCCTTGGTCATGTGGTTGGCCGCCTCGACGCGCACGCCGTAGTACGGGCCTTCCGCGTCCAGCGCACGCTTCGGCACAGCCGCGATCTGCGCGTTCTCCGCGCCCGCCGCCGCGTCGGCGTTGTACTGCTCGACGGAAGCCTTCAGGCCCTCGGCGTTGATGCTCAGCTTCTCGGCCAGCTCCTCGAGGGTCGCGCCCTCGGCGTAGTAGCCCAGACCCACATGCTTGCGGATGCGGTAGAAGGAATCATAGCCGGTCTTGTCGGTGATGTAGTAGGCCGCGCCGTTCGGCTGCTCCTTGATCATCGTGCCGCGATCCATGCCGGACTTATTCGGCAGGAGCGCGCCCTCGTTGTTGGCCAGCAGGTTCATGTCCGCGCCGCCGGTCAGATCGCGATACGGCACAATGATGTTGGAGAAGAAGCTCATCTTGCCCATGTTCTCCATCTTGAAGCCGTTCTGCTCGAAGATCTTCACGAAGTCGCCGGTCGTGCCCATCTGGTTGGAGGTGTTGAAGACCTCGTAGCCCGGCGCATACTCGGCGAGCAGCTCCTTGTTGGAGCAGAAGCCGCCGGTGGTGATGATGGTGCTCGCGGCGTTGATGGTGTAGGTCTCGCCCGCGTTGTTGGTCACGATCACGCCCTTGCACGCGCCGTCCTCCATCACGAGATCGACGCCCTTGGTGCCGACGCGCACATCCACACCCAGCTCGGTCGCGGCCTTCTCCAGACCGGCCTGAATGACCTCGCCGGAGTACTGGTTGTCCTCGGCCATGTGGTTGGTGCCGCCGTAGTTGTAGTTCAGCTCAACGCCCATCGCGCGCAGCCATGCGTCGAGGTTGTATTCCTCGTTCGCCCAGACCTGAATACGCTCGGCGGATTCGCCGTTGCTGCTCTTCTCCTCGATGAACTTCGCCAGACCGGCCTCGCCGACCCACTCGTCGTTGCCCGCGGCCTTCTGCGCCTCGGTGTTGATCATGTCGAAGAAGTTCATGTCGAACTTGCCGTTGCCGCTGAGGATATCCAGCTTCTCGACAAGGATGACGTTCTTATCCGCGTTGGTCTGCTTGGCGCTGACCGCAGCCGCCAGACCCGCAGGGCCGCCGCCGACGATCACGATATCGCAGCTCTCCGCCGCGCGCTCCGTCGCGGTCTTCTCCGCGTTCTGCATGGCAACCTTCGGCGCTTCCAGACCGGCCTGCTGCATCGCGTCAGCCACGGCGGTCTTGATCGCGTAAGAAGAGAAGGTCGCGGCGGTCACGCTGTCCACATCCGCGGTGTTCGCCTCGAGGATGCGCTCGCGGATCACCGGGAACGCGCGGTCGATCACCACGTTCGTCTCGTGGTTGTCGCCCAGCTCCACATCGGTGATTTTGCCGTCTTCGATGGTCACGTTCACGGTCATCTCGCCGTGATAGCCGTTGCCCGTCGCCGAATAGGTCTCGGCCATCGCCACGCTGCCCGTCATCACGGCGGCGGCAGCCAGCAGGCTGATCAGCTTGATCTTGTTCATGGTTCTTCCTCCTTAGATTCTGTGGGCTAAAAAGCAATCGCAGCGCTTTTCCTGCCCGCGTGTTCGTTATTATATCGACATTTGGCCGCAAAGTCAACGGAAATCCTGCGTTTTTTATGACTGATTCAAGCCGTTTCTGTCTAAATTTTATGAATTTTTGGGCTTCCGGCTCACTTTATCGGCATGTTTCGCGCCCAAAAACGGCCTCCCGCGCGAAAGCGGAAGACCGTTCATTTTTGTGCAATTCGCGCAGAATCAAACCACGCCCTGCGCCTCCATCGCGTCGGCCACCTTGAGGAAGCCCGCGATGTTCGCGCCCGCGACGTAGTTGCCCGGCATGCCGTATTCCTTCGCGGCCGCGTCGATGTTATGGAAGATGTTCGTCATAATCTGCTTGAGCTTGGCGTCCACCTCGTCAAACGACCAGCTCAGGCGCATGGAATTCTGGCTCATCTCCAGCGCGCTCGTCGCCACGCCGCCCGCGTTGGCCGCCTTGCCCGGCGCAAAGAGCACGCCGTGCTCGCGCAGGTAATCGGTCGCCTCCAGCGTGGTGGGCATGTTCGCGCCCTCGGCCACGGCGATGCAGCCGTTTTCAACCAGCGCCTTCGCGTCCTCCAGCCGCAGCTCGTTCTGCGTCGCGCATGGCAGCGCCACGTCGCATTTGACCGTGAACACGCCGCGCCCCTCGTGATACACCGCGCTCTCGCGGGCGGCGGCGTACTCGGTCAGGCGCGCGCGGCGCACCTCCTTCACATCCCTCAGCAGCGCCACGTCGATCCCCGCCGGGTCGTAAATCCAGCCGGTGGAATCCGAAACGGTGACGACCTTCGCGCCGAGCTGCTCGGCCTTCTGCACCGCGTAGATGGCGACGTTGCCCGCGCCGGAAACCGCGACCGTCTTGCCCGCAATCTCGTGCCCGTTGGCCGCCAGCATCGCCTCCGTCAGATACAGCAGGCCGTAGCCCGTCGCCTCCGTGCGCGCCAGAGAGCCGCCGTAGGAAAGCCCCTTGCCCGTCAGCACGCCCTCGTAGCGGTTCGTCAGCCGCTTATACTGGCCGTAGAGATAGCCGATCTCGCGCGCGCCCGTGCCGATGTCGCCCGCCGGAACGTCCACATCCGCGCCGATGTACTTATACAGCTCGGTCATAAAGCTCTGGCAGAACGCCATCACCTCGCGGTCGCTCTTGCCCTTCGGGTCAAAATCGCTGCCGCCCTTGCCGCCGCCGATGGGCAGGCCGGTCAGGGAGTTTTTGAAGGTCTGCTCAAAGCCGAGGAATTTGATGATGCCCAGATTGACGCTCGGATGCAGGCGCAGGCCGCCCTTATACGGGCCGATGGCGCTGGAAAACTGCACGCGGAAGGCGTTGTTGACCTGCACCTGCCCCTGTTCGTCCACCCACGGGACGCGGAAGAGAATCTGCCGCTCCGGCATGGTCAACCGCTCGAGGAGCGCCTCCCGGCGGTACTTCTCCTCGTTGCGCTCGATCACCGCGCGCAGGGAATCGAGCACCTCGCGGACGGCCTGATGAAATTCCGGCTGGCTGGGATTTTCGCGCACCACACGCGCATAGACCTCATCAACGTAAGACATGGATGAATATCCCCCTTGGCTTGAAATATGTCTGAATGTCATCATCTTCGTTTTCAGCTTCTACATTATACGCAGACCGGGGCATTTTCGCAAGTGTTTTTGATAAAGTTTTCGTTTTTCTTTCATTTCAATCCAAAATCGCGTTGTTTTTTGCATATAAGTTCATTCTCAAAGTCGGATTCTGTCACAAGCAGCGACAATTTCAAACGTTCTCAGGAAAGGATGCTTTATGCTTTCCAGTTATGGCTTAGCGCCAAAAAAGCTCCCTCTTAGAGGGCATTGAGCTTGCCGCCCGCTGTGCGGGAGGCAGGCAAGCAGCATGCCGAAGGTCTGTCAGCGAAGCTGACTGAAGGAGTTACAGCATTTTCCCAAGCATTTCGCTGATTTTCTTCGGATCGGCCTTGCCGCGCAGCGCCTTCATCGCCTGCCCGACGAGGAAGCCGAACACCTTTTCGTTGCCCGCGCGATACGCCGCGACGTCCTTTTCGCATGCCGCCAGAACCTCGCCGAGAACGCGCTCATAGGCCGCGTCGTCGCTGACCATCTCAAGGCCGTGCCGCTTGATATAGCCCTCGACGTCCTCGCCGCCGTCAAACGCATAGGCGAAGACCTCCCGCGCGCTCTGGCGGCTGATGCGCCCGTCCGCCGCCGCGCGGATAATCGCGCCCAGCGCGTCGCCGGAAAGCGTCAGGTTTTCGGGCAGAACGGCTTTTTCCTTCATCATGGCCATCGTCTCGCCCATGATCCAGTTGGAGGCCTCCTTCGCCCGGCCGCAGACCGCCGCCGCCCGTTCGAACAGCTCGGCCATCGGCTTTTCCTCCGTCAGAATCCGCGCGTCGTATTCCGGCAGGCCGAATTCCCGCTGATAGCGGGCGATCTTCGCCTCCGCCAGCTCCGGCTGGCGCGCGCGCACCGCGTCGATAAACGCCTGCGAAATCTCCATCGGCGGCAGATCCGGCTCGGGGAAATAGCGGTAATCCTGCGCGTTCTCCTTGGAGCGCATCGCAAAGGACGCATCCTTGTTGTCGTCCCAGCGGCGGGTCTGCTGCTTCACCTGTCCGCCGTCCTCGATCAGCTCCACCTGCCGGCGGTATTCGCCCGCAATCGCGCGCGCAATCGCCTTGAAGCTGTTGATGTTCTTCATCTCGGTGCGCGTGCCGAATTCCTTCTGGCCGACCGGGCGGACAGAGAGGTTCACATCCGCGCGCAGAGAGCCCTCCTGCATCCTGCAATCCGAAACGCCGAGGTATTGCAGCGTCTGGCGCAGCTTGGTCAGGTAGGCGATCACCTCCTCCGCCGAGCGCATGTCCGGCTCGGAGACGATTTCCAGCAGCGGTACGCCGCACCGGTTGTAATCCACCATCGTTTCATCCAGCCACGGGTCGTGCACCAGCTTGCCTGCGTCCTCCTCCATGTGGATTTCGTGGATGCCGATGGCCTTTTGACCCGCCGCCGTCTCGATATCGACATGGCCATTCCGGCAGATCGGCAGATAGAGCTGGCTGATCTGGTACGCCTTGGGCAGGTCGGGGTAAAAATAGTTTTTGCGGTCGAACTTGTTGTATCGCGTGATCTCGCAGTTCGTCGCCAGCCCCGCCGCCACGGCGAACTCGACGACCTTTTTGTTGGCCACCGGCAGCGTTCCGGGCATGCCCGTGCAGACCGGGCAGGTGTGCGTGTTGGGCGCGCCGCCGAATTTCGTGGTGCAGCCGCAGAAAATCTTCGTCTTTGTCGCCAGCTCGACGTGAACCTCAAGGCCGATGACCATTTCATACGTTGCCATGACTCAATCCTCCTTCGGGCGGGCGCGGTGGAACGCCGTTCGCGCCTGATAGGCGCAGGCCGCGTCGAAGAGCCGCTGCTCGCCGAACGCGGGCGCGATCATCTGCGCGCCGACCGGCAGCCCCGCCCCGTCAAAGCCGCAGGGCACGACCATGCCCGGCAGACCCGCCATATTGACGGAAACGGTGTAGATATCGCCCAGATACATCTGAATCGGATCGTCCGCGTGCGCGCCCAGCGGGTACGCCGTCGTCGGCGCGGCCGGGGTCAGCAGGATATCCGCCTTTTCAAAGCAGGCGTCAAACCCGCGCTTGATGAGCGCCTTGACGCGCAGGGCTTTATTATAGTACGCATCGTAATAGCCCGAGGAGAGCGCGAACGCGCCCAGCATGATGCGCCGCTTGACCTCCGCGCCGAAGCCCTCGCTCCGCGCCGTCAGATACAGGTCGTGCAGATCCTCGAAATGCGCCGGGCGGAAGCCGTATTTCACGCCGTCGTAGCGGGAGAGGTTGCTGCTCGCCTCCGCGCAGGCCAGAATGTAATACGCCGGAATCGCGTAGCGGAGAATCGGCATATCGACCGCCACCAGCGCCGCGCCCAGCGCCTCCAGCTCGTGCGCCGCGTCCATCACGCGCGCGCGCACCTGCTCGTCAAGCCCGTCGCCAAAATACGCCTGCGGAATACCGACGCGCAGGCCGTCGAGCCGCGTTTTCTCCGGCAGGGACGGCGCGGGTGCGTCCACGCTCGTCGCGTCCATCTCGTCGGCAGTGACGGCAGCTGCGTCCCGCGCGTCAATCGTCAGCGGGCCGATTTGATCCAGCGACGACGCATAGGCCAGCAGGCCGTAGCGGGAAACCGCGCCATACGTCGGCTTGATGCCCGTCACGCCGCAGAAGGACGCGGGCTGGCGGATGGAGCCGCCCGTGTCGCTGCCCAGCGCGTAAAACACCTCGCGCGCCGCAACCGCCGCCGCCGAGCCGCCGGAGGAACCGCCCGGCACGCGGGACGCATCCCACGGGTTGCGGGTCACGCCGAAATAGGAGGATTCGGTCGAGGAGCCCATCGCGAACTCGTCCATGTTGGTCTTGCCGAGGCAGACCGCGCCGATGGCGTCGAGCTTTTGCACAACGGTCGCGTCGAATACCGGCACGTAGTTTTCCAGCATCCTGGATGCGCAGGTCGTGCGCACGCCCTTGGTGGAGATCAAATCCTTGACGGCCATCGGCACGCCCGCCAGCGGATGCGTCAGTTCGCCGGAGTCAATGCGCTTCTGCACGGCCTCCGCGCGCGCCAGCGCCGCCTCCGGCGTGACGGTCACGAACGCATGCACCGTCGGTTCCTTTTCCTCGATGCGCGCAAGGCAGGCGCGCGCCGCATCGACCGCGCTGACCTCGCCCGCCTGTATCTTCGCGCCCAGCTCAAGGGCGGTCAAATCAAACCAATCCATCGTGCGTCCTCCTTATTCAACCGTCTTGGGAACGAGGAAACAGCCGTCCTTCTGCTTCGGCGCGTTTCGGAGGATCAGCTCGCGCGCCATGCTGGGCTTCACCTCGTCCTTGCGGAAGACGTTGACCAGCGGAAACACGTGGCTCATCGGCTCCACGCCGTCGGTATCCAATTCCGCCAGCTGATCCACATACCCGATCATTCGGGAAAGATCCGCCGCGGCCTGCGCGCGCTGGTCGTCGTCCAGCTTCAGGTGCGCCAGCTCGGCGACATACGAAACGAGTTTATCGTTGATTTCCATCGTCTAATCCCCCTTACGGCTCGATTCTCTGCTGATCGCGCGGGAACAGGCAGGTCTCGCGGACGTTGTTTTCGCCCAGCAGGCGCGCCGTCAGCCGCTCCAGGCCGAGGCCGAGGCCGCCGTGCGGGCATGTGCCGTATTTGTGAATCATCAGGTAGCCCGCGAAATCCACCGGATTCATGCCCTTTTTCAGCATCTTCGCCACCTGCGTGTCGTAATCGTGGATGCGCTGGCCGCCGGTCGTCACCTCCAGCCCGCGGAAGAGCAGATCAAAGGAGAGCGTGTAGCGCGGGTCTTCGGGGTCGTCCGCCGCGTAGAACGGGCGCTTCTTGCTCGGATAATGTGTGACGAACACGAACTCGCTGCCGTATTCCTCCGCGAACAGGCGGCTGATGAGCTGCTCCTCCTCCGGCTCGAGGTCAAACGGATCGCGGATCGCGCGGCCGTATTTCTCGCTGACCATGCGCTTCGCCTCGTCAAACCGAACCGCCGGGATGCGCGTCACATCCGGCAGGGCGACGTGCAGCGCGGCCAGCTGCGGCGCGTAATCCGCCTTCAGCACCGCCATGATGTTTTGCAGCACCTTGGTTTCCATCTGCATGACGTCCTCAAACCCGTCGATAAAGCCCATCTCAAAATCCATCGACGTGTATTCGTTCAGGTGGCGCTGCGTGTTGTGCTTCTCCGCGCGGAACACCGGGCCGATTTCAAACACGCGCTCGTAAACCGGCACCATCGCCTGCTTGTAAAACTGCGGGCTCTGCGCCAGATACGCGCGGCGGCCGAAGTATTCCATGCGGAACAGGTTCGCGCCGCCCTCCGCGTTCTGGGCGACGATCTTCGGGGAATGGATTTCCGTGAAGCCCTCTTTTTGCAGCGCCTCGCGGAAACCGCGAACAATGCCCTCCTGAATCTTGAACACCGCGCGCTTGCGGAGGTTGCGCAGCGTCACAAAGCGCAGCGACAAGTCCGTGTCGAGCGACAGGTTCATCCTGTTTTTGCCAATCGGCACGGGCATGGCCTCCGCCGCGCGGGAGAGCACCTTAACGCTCTGCGCATGCAGCTCCGCGCCGCCCGGCGCACGCTCGTCGCGCACCACTTCGCCGCTGATCTCCACCGCGTCGCCGTCGCGAACGTCTTCCCCCGCGCCCAGCACGCACTGCAAAACGCCCCGCGGCATTCTCAGCAGCGCGAAGCGCACGTCGCCCAGGTCGCGCAGGGTGTGCACCAGCCCGTGCACCGTCGCCTGCGCGCCCGTTTCCATCGCCAGCACCTCGCCCAGCGTGCTGTGTCTTCCTTCGGTTTTGCCTGTCATTGCCTGCATCGTCATCAGCCTTCCTTTCGCCCGCATGGGCAACCCTTTGGCTGTTCGGTTCGCTTTTTTCCAAAAGAAAAACCGCCCCGAACAGATTCGTTCTGCTCGGGACGGGATCGTGTATACGCATACCCCGCGGTACCACCCAAGTTGCTGCCTGCGGCCATCACCCGGCAGCCCCTCTCATCCTTAACGCGGATCAATCGGATGCGCCTGGGCGACTGCGTTGGCGCACCGGCTCGGGAGTGTTCTTTCCGCCCGCGGGGTTTCTGCGCATGGCTCTCAGCCGGCGGCCATGCCTCTCTGGTTGAAAACGCGGGGTACTCGTCTCTTTCATTGCCGTTTTGCTTTGGATGGATGGGATTATAGCGCATCCGTATGAAGCTGTCAAGCGTTTTCTTTCGATTTCTTTTCAAAACCAACTCAATTCTATCGATTTATGAAGGTTTATATTGTTTTCCGTCATTTTTTGCATGGGTTTGACATCGCTCTCCGCTTCGGGGTATACTGTTCACAGCATGATTGATCTCTACGCGAATGGAGGCATCACCATGGCGTATTCTCAGCCCATCGCAGACGTGCTGCGCGAGTTTTTCGTGCTTTCCAATATCGACGCAGGCTTCGAGGAACAGGCGGGCTGCGGCGTTTTCACCTTCCGCACGAAGCTGCATTGCCGCATGCAGACGGCGCAGATGACCGTGCTCGTGCGCGAGGATAATTTTTCCACGCTGACCGCCATCCCCCTCGCCGCCGACAAAAACAGCCGTCTGGCCGTCGCGGAATACCTGACGCGCGTGAATTTCAACATGCGAAACGGCAATTTTGAATTGGATATGGAGACCGGGGAAATCCGCTTCAAGACCTACGTTCACGTCGGCGGCGGACGGCCGGATCGCGGCGCGACGCGGCTCGCCGTCATGCTCCCGTTTTTGATGCTGGATCGTTTCGGCGACGGTCTGCTCGAAGTGCTCTTCGGGTTCAAATCGCCGAGGGAGGCATTCGAATCCGTCCAACGGGCGAGATGAACCCAACATAACAAAGAGCTGTGCGCTTCGCCCTAAACATGGGAGCGCACAGCTCTTGTTTTATGGGGCGCGTCCTTACGCCTTGCCGCCCGCCCGGAGCGCGCTGGCCGCCTGCTTGCGGCGGCTATTCTCGCTCCACGCGTGCATGACCAGCGCCAGCGCAATCACGCCGTAGCAGATGAACACGCGGAAATATTCGCCGATGGCCGCGTCGCCGAAGAGGTTCTTTCCGGCCGCCGGGGCGAGGATGAACATCAGGTGGAACAGCACACAGCCGACGAGCGCCTGCGTGTTGGTCGCGCGGATCACGGAAGCGCCGCCGACCAGAATCGCCGCGCCCGCGTACAGGCCGACCTGCTCGTGCGCGCCGTAGGTCTGGAAGGAGCCCATGTTCTGCACGAAGATGAGCTGACCCCAGCCCGCGAGGATCGTGGAGAACACGATGGCGATGATGCGCACACGATCCACGTCAATGCCCGCCGCGTTGGCGACCACGCCGCTCTGACCGACCGCGCGGAGCTGCTGGCCGAGCCTCGTGCGCATGATGACGACGTTGAACAGGCAGAGCAGCGCCACCACGCCGAACGTCGCCATCGGCACGCTGACCATGGAGAACAGCGCCTTCATCGCGGGGAGCTGCATCACGGCGGCGGCCGCGGCAATCACGCCGAGCTGAACGGCCAGCTTTTTGGCGTTTCTGCGATGGCTGACCAGATAACCGGCCACCAGCAGCACCGCCGCGACGGCGGCGAACACCAGCGCCGCCTGAGACGCGGGAAGCTGCCAGAGCTTCTCCAGCGAATAGGCGAAGCCGCCCTCGCGGGAGAGATCCATCGTGTTGGCAATGCCCTTCGAGCCCTTGATCGTCAGGTTCGGGTTGTGGATCGGGATGATGTTGTCAAAGATGAACAGGAACAGGAGCTGATACAGGCCGTTGGCAAAGTAGCCCAGAATCATCGAGCCGATCATTTCCTGCCCCTTCATCCGATTGAGCAGTTTGCCGATCAGGAAGCCGAAAACGCCGCCCAGCGGCACGGTCAGCAGCGCTGCCAGCGCCAGACCGCCGATGCCCGAAACGCCCCATTCCAGCACGAGCAGGCAGGCGATCTGCGCCGCCATCGCGCCGATGGTGATCGCGAAGTTGATGCCCATGCCCGCGACAATCGGGATGATGAGCGAGAGCACGATGAACATGTTGCGCGACAGGCGGCCGAACAGCTCGTAGAGCACGTAGTTGGGCGCGTAGCCGGAGAAAGCCATGCACACCGCGCAGAGCACGATGAACATGATGGTCACGATGTTGTTGCGCGCAGCGTCGCGCAGTCGATTCTTATCCACGGTTCGCACCTCCCGACTTGGTGAGCGCATAGAGAATAATGCCGTTGGAAATCAGGATGCGCAGCGTTTCGGAGATGGTGCTCTGCGGAACGAGCGCGTTGGCCACCGGCATGCCCAGCGTCAGCACGCCCTGAAACAGGAACGTGCCGATGACCACGTTGCTGATCTTCGCGCGGGACGTCGTCGCGCCGCCGATGAGGATGGCGGAAGCGGCGAGGAAGCCCATCTGGCGCGGCGCCTGATAGAGCTGCATGAAGCCGTAGCTCTGGCCGTAGACGATGATGCCCACGGCCGCCAGCATCGTGGAGAGCATCGTGCCGATGATGCGCATGCGATCCACGTTGATGCCGGTCGCGGCGGCAAAGCGCGGGTTCGCGCCTGCGGCGCTCATCGCGATGCCCGTCTTGGAGCGCATGAACAGCCCCACCAGCAGACAGCAGGCCGCAAAGAACAGCAAAAGCCCCGTCGGGATCGTCACGCCGAAAATCTCAAAGGAGAGGAAATCGTTGAGCACGTGGCGGTAGGAGGTCTGCAAGCCGATGGTGGTGCGCAGGCCGTTGCCCAGCGGCCACTTCATAATCGGGCTTTTGAACGGAAGCACCAGCCACGCGATGCACATCAGCGAAACGACGGAGAAGCCGACGTAGGTGGTGACGCTCATCTCGCTGCCCTTGAGGCGGTTGAGCAGCAGGCCGTAGAGCCAGCCCGTCGCCGCCGCGATCACAAGGCCGACCGCAATCGCGAAGAACAGCCCCGTGAAGCCGGACATGCCAAACTCGATGCACAGCAGGCCGCCGATCAGGCCGCCGATGATGCCGATCGGCAGACCGAGGTTCAGGCTGATGCCGCACTGGATACCCGGCAGCATCGCCAGCACCAGCACGCCGTTCATGCCCAGACGCACCAGCGTGTTGCTCAGCTGGCTCGGCAGGGACAGCCCCAGAATCATGGCCAGCAGGCACAGCAGAATGAAGAACAGGCCGATAATCAGCCTCGGCACGCCCATCTTTGCGACCAGCGGGATATAGAGAAGCACCGCCGCCGCCAGAATCAGCAGGCCAAACGCGCTGACGGCCATGGTATACGCCTCGCGCAGGATCACGCCGTTCAGACCCGGGTTCATGCCGCTCGCCGCCAGCGCGCGGTCGTATTGCAGCTCAAAGCGATCGTTCTGCACGGCGACAATGCCGGTGATCGTCGGTTTGAGCGTGGCCAGCACATCGTCCGTCAGCGCCGGGAAGACCGCCTTGATCTGCCCGCACAGCGCGCCGTATGCGTCGTCCACCTCGGCGGACAGGCGGTTCATCGCCTCCGTCGCGACAAAGCCGGACAGATCGACCGTCTCTTCTTCCATCGTCAGGTCGTCCTCGGCCGTGTCGTTCGCCGTATCCGCAGCCGCCGCGTCGTCCGCCGGGGCGCTCTGCGCGGCCTGCGCCGCATACGCCGCCTGTG
>ERZ772820.2509-NODE-2509-length-12767-cov-3.329452_pt1 | contig 12767 bp, 7 predicted proteins | sample MGYA00511377_ERZ772820 | MGnify/ENA primary metagenome ERZ772820 (study PRJEB29015, sample SAMEA2737684) | human gut metagenome | biome: human gut; feature: human-associated habitat; material: faeces | place: China | collected 2012 ...
GTAGGTACCCTTGTTGGCTTTAAGTGCCTGGAGTGCTTCTGCAGGAAGAGAGAGACCATCCACCTTTGCGCTTATCAAGGTAGTGGTTGCATCAGGGGTGTAATCTGCACGTTTGCATACTCGCAGGTTTTCGAAGTCCATGACGTAACTTTTGCCAGAAGCGGTAAAGGAAAGTTTCATTGTCTTTACGCCCTTGCTCAACGGATAACTGATAGCCATCGCCACCTCATTTCCATAATCTTTTGCCAGGTCTTTGGTGATAGTGATGTCCTGGTTTACTTCTTCTGCACCTGTCGTAGCATCGGTGATGGTGACGTTCATGACTCCTCCAGAGTTGTAGTGAATCGCCATACAGAGGCTGTAGTAGGCTTGCTCTGTTACGTTGATGTCATAGCTGCACCAGCTGCCATTATTGATGTAACCCACTTTGTAGCCGCCTTTAGAGTCAGCTTTGGTCATGGGCATGCGTTTGTTATTACTATAAGAACCATCTTTCAGGTTGATGTAGTTGCCTACATCTGTGGGAGTACTGCTATTTGCACCCCACATGCTCACTTGTCCGATGATTGCCAGAATCAGGACAAGCAGAAATCTCATTGATTTGTTCATTTTGTTAAGTTATTAAATGTTTTGAAAGGAAGGAGTTAAGGCAGAAAACCTTAACTCCTCTGTATTCTTAAAACTACTTTTTAATATATTTTACGCCATTCAGCACGTAGATGCCACTAGGTAGCTTGTCGTAATCATTCGCTTTGCAGACATAGGAGCCCATAACAGAATAGATGTGATCTGTCTTCTGTAAGGAGCGAGAGTTCTCTACGGTTACAATCTCCGTTGTTGGCGAGGAAATATAGGTTTCCTTAGATACACCGCCTTGGGTATGGATGTTTGCCGTCTGGCGAACATCGGCAGAAGAAGCTGCAAGCTCCAATGTAACCTGGGCATCCTCAACCTTGAATTGATGGCTGTCGGTGTTGAAGTAAGAGAATTGGTCGTATTTTACTGGGAAGGTGACTTGTGCTGATTCGCCAGCCTTCAGTTCAATGCGTTCAAAACCTATGAGCTTCTTATTCTTCTTGCCGTTTTCTCCAATGCCATTCCAGTTGGCGTACAGCTGAACAACTTCAGCCCCATCGCGACTGCCGGTATTCTTGATAGTAGCAGTTACATTGATGATATCATCTTTGCCGATGGTTTTCGGTGCCGCAAGATTGCTATATTCGAATGTTGTATAAGAGAGTCCGTATCCAAATGGGAACAGTGGTGTGGTGGCTTGGCGTCCATGCTTGGCCTTACCATAATACATATAGGTGTAGCCCCATTTGTCAATATCATAGAACAGCATGCCGTGCTGGTCGCGTTTGAACACTTGCGCCTCTGCCGTTTCATCGCTACGCTGTGGAAGCTCCTCTAGATTGTTGTACCATGTAGAGGTCAACTTGCCCGATGGATTGATGTTTCCATAGATGGCATCGCAGATGGCCTGACCTTGTGCTTGTCCTCCGTACCAGGCTTCCATGATGGCTGGTACATTTTCTTTTGCCCACTTGATGTCCATTGAAGAACCGGTTTCCAATACCAGTACGGTGTTCTTGTTGGCTTCGTAGAGTGCCTGGAGCATTGCTTCCTGGTTGCCAGGCATTCCCAATATCCATCTGTCATGTCCCTCTGTACCTGTATGATGGTCGTCTGGTTTCTCGTAGTTGGTACCTGTGAGGAACAGAACCACATCGGCACGTTTGGCTACATCTACAGCACGTTTGATCTGGTCGTTGGTGAAGCGGTCGTTTACGCTCGAAGTAGGACTGTATAGATAGAGTGGTCCTGCTGTTTCCAATGCAGGGATAGGCTCTTCCACAGGATTGGTAGGATTCGAGAATTTAAACGACTTGTAGTTGCCGCAATAGCTGTTGCTGCCCGAGAACTTGATGTAGAGATGATGAGTTCCCTTGACGATGCTAGGATCAACGGTAGCAGTTACCGTTTGCCATTTGGTCCAACTGCCAGTATTCAGATTGTCTACGGTCAAGAAAGGTGTTCCGTCTTCTGAATCAAGGATGAAACTTATCTGTCCTACACCATTGCTCTTGGCACCGCATTGCATCTCGAAGTTGGTACATCCATTTTCTCCAAAATAAACATTCTCGTAGAGGAAAACATCGCCAGGAGCCGTATTCTCCAGATTTCCAGCTCCCTTGTCGTTACTTGATTCTCCACGCTTGCTGACTACGGCTTGGTCGAAAGGAACGGCAGCCACATCGCAGGAACGGATGTCGTTCTTAGGTGTAACGAAGTTCAGCTCCTTAGAGAAAGCCTCGAATGGAGTTGTGGTATAGGTAGGAGTTCCCGAGTAATCGCCCAGCATAATGGCATTGGCGTATGGACCGATGAGCGCCACCTTCTTGTCTTTACCGATAGGAAGGAGGTTGTCTTCGTTCTTCATCAGCACAATGGCTTCTTGAGCAGCCTTCAAAGCCATAGCCTGGTGCTCTTCTGTTTCAAGGGCTGGTACGTTGTTGTTCCAAGGACAATCGTCTTTTTCAAACTCGCCGAGGGCAAAACGCGTCTCAAGCATAGGGATGAGAGCTGCATCGATATCAGCTTCAGTCAGGTTGTCGTAACCTTGGAGATCTAATGATGTAGCGTTGACGCCTGCACGTTGATAAACGGACGAACGGCTCTTGAATTCGCAGTTGGTGTTGCAGCCTGCCTTGATGGCAAGTGCCGTGGAACGGGCTTCCATGCGAATTTCATCTTCGGTGCTGGAACCATAAGGTGCGTGGATGGATGTGAAATCTGTTCCGTCTGCAATGGTTCCTGCAGTGTAGTTGCCGAAATAAAGATGCTTGGTTGCACGATGGATGCAAGCGATGGCTGCACAGTCGGATGTTACATATCCGTCGAATCCCCATTCTTTGCGCAATATGTCGGTAAGCAACATCTTGTTGGCAGACATCGGAAGTCCGCCCTTTCCATCTGCATATCCGGCACCTGCAGGATTTTTCTCTGTAGGGTCGATGGAGAGAGCATTGTATGCAGACATGAGTGATTTGACGTGGGCTCCCTTGACGCAAGCTTCAAAAGCTGGCAAGTAATACTCGCGCATGTTCTTCTCGTTGACAAAGGATGTGGTGGATTGGCGACCTTGTTCATAGTTGTTGGCGGCAAAATGTTTGGCACATGCCACCAGCTTGAGGTAAGGCGTATTGCGTGTTCCGTCGAAATTGTCGCCCTGGAATCCTCGAATGAATGGCACGGCAAGTTCGCCGGTAAGAAATGGATCTTCTCCATAGTTTTCTTCCTCACGTCCCCAGCGAGGGTCGCGTGCCATATTGATGGTTGGCGACCAATAGTTTAATCCCTTGCCCTTGTCTAAATAGTAACGGCGTGCTTCATCGGATGTAACGGAAGCACAATCATAGATGAGTTGGCGATCCCATGTAGATGACATGGCTTTCGACTCAGGGAAGCTGGTCGCGGCTCCTGAGCGGGCTACGCCATGGATAGCTTCGTTCCAATACTGATAGGATGGAAGAATGACTATGCCATGGCGCTTGATAGGTTCTGATATAATGTTTCCTAATTGATCAATCTTTTCACGCAATGTTAGCTCCTTGCAGAGTAATTCTGCCCGCTCGTGAAAAGACTTTGATGTGTCTAGCCATGGATATTTGGCTAGATCTTGTGCCATTAAGTTCATGCTCGTGAGCATGACTAGCGTAGATATAAATACTTTCTTCATAATGATATTTGTTGTTCTTTTGGTTTAAGACTTTTTTGAATTGTGATGCAAAAGTATCATCATTTTTGTTGGTATAGGTGGTAAAATTATAAAAAAAGAGGGATAATTTTGTTATTTTATACGTTTTTTACTACCTTTGCAGACAAAAATACTAGCTTATGAGAATGAGTAGATACATACTTATCATATTGTTTACCCTGTTGCCTGCCATGGATATGGCAGGCAAGGGGGTGATGCGCTATCGCCGTTACACCACGGCGGATGGATTGTTGCAGAATTATGCCACCACTTTTGCTCAGGATAAGGATGGATACATCTGGATTGGTTCCCGTTCGGGCCTCTGCCGTTTCGACGGAAACCGGTTTGTTCCCTTCAATCTTACTGCCGACGGCAAGAAGATTGGATGGGTGCGACGGATACGTGTGGATAAGGACGGACATGCCTTGCTGATGAAAATCAACAATGATAAGTTTGTCTCTTATAATCCGGCTACCCGTAAGCTTACTCCTTTATCCGAAAAGATAGAGCTGGGTGACCAGAAATTGCCTACCGATGTATTTCGCTATGGCGACAAGGGGGTGATTCTTCACCATCATGGCGAGGAACACATGATAGCCTACATGGGTGCAACCCCATCGGAAATTATGCATTGCGAGAATTTCATCGACAGGCAGGGAAACATCTGGGCCAGCTTTGACAATGCCGTCTATCAGATTACCTTCTCAAAGGCTGACTATCATATATATAAAAAGGTGGGAGATGCTGCCGGTACGGATTTTACGGGAGATGTGAGATGCATTACTCGTCTGAAGGATGGTACCCTCCTGGTGGGAACAAAGGCAAAACAGCTGATTCGCTATACGAAAGAGGGTACTTTCATGGGTTTTATCAATCAGCAGGGAAAGATGCAGTCACAGGCTGCGGAGTTCCTGGGCTCTGCCTATAATGTGCAGCAGGATAGTTATGGCAGATTGTGGATAGGATTGCGTACCAAAGGACTGGTCTGTATCGACAAGCCCTTTACCAGTCAGCAGAAACTGTATCATTATCAGAATCAAGACACACCGCGCCTTCCGAAGAATCAGGTCTTTGACCTCCATCTCTCTGCCAAGACGGGGTGGCTCTGGATTGCCACCTGGGGAGAAGGCGTTGTCTTCATCGATACCCGATCGCCAAAGCTCAACCTGAATTCCCTTTCCGCATCCATCCAGAATGTGGATAGCCCGGAACTGGTAAAGGTGCGCCGTATCCAGGAACTGGGTGATACCGTGGCGGTGAGCACTACCACGGGCATTTTCTTGTATACCCAAAAGGGTAAGCTGATTTCTCGTATCGGCGACATTGATGTGTCGGGCATCGTGCGGGTGGACAAGCAACTCTATGTGGGTGCCTACAGTCAGGGTGCTTTCCTGGTAGATAAGAACAATCAGCTGCAGCAGATAGATATTCCGGGTTTGGGAGATTGCATCCATTCCATACAAGGCTGTCTGGGTAATCAGGTGTTGTTCACGAATCCTGATGGACTGATCTTGTATGATACCCAGCGTGGAAGCATCCGGTATTTCGATCATAGTTATTTTGGCGAGGATGTGGCTTTTAGCGAGATTCAGCCTCGTCTGGAAAAAAATATGCTGATAACGGGTCTGAAGAATGGAATCCTGCAGTTGCAGCTGGGCAATCATCCTTCTCATTCTTCTTTCCGTCCTACTCTTCTGATTCCTAATGCCGGAACTTCGGTGAGCATGGGTGGCGAACTGATAGTTAATCCTACGGTTATCGACTATCGTGTTCCACGCACGGTGAGCTATGCCTGGCGCAACAAGGGAGATAGCACCTGGCATTATCTGACGGGCGGAAAGAATGAAATTGCCCTTTCGTGGATTCTGCCGGGAAAGCACGTCGTGGAGTTCAGAAGCACGGATGCCTTAGGGTTCTGGGTGAATCAGATTACCGAAGCCGAATTCTACGTTGTTCCATCCTGGTGGCAATGTTGCATTCTGGTGCTGTTGGTAGTGGCTCTCGTGGTGATAGCCTGCCTGGTATGGAAGATGCAGCATCCTAAGCTGATTACCACTTCCGATACCACCGTGGATACGGCGCAGGATATCTTTCCGTCTACCCCTAATGTTACTCCTTACGACCGTCAGTTGGCAAAACGCCTGGTGGATTGCATTGAACAGCATATCGACAATCCGGATTATGATGTGGAAAAACTGGGTAATGACATGGGTATGAGCCGTTCGCAGCTGTATTCACAATGCAAGGATACCCTGGATAAGACACCTGCCGCTTTCATTCTGGAGATACGCATGAAGCGTGCCATGCAACTGATGGAAACGCATGATCTGCGTGTCAACGAGATTGCTTATCGGGTGGGATTCACAGACCCGAAATACTTTGCCAAGGTGTTTAAAAAACGAGTTGGTGTATCGCCTACGCAATATTCCCAGCAATTTAAGTCATCAAAACAGTTAATAAGATAATGACAAGAAATAGCAATATTTTCTATCACCTCGTCGCTTTCCTCACGGTAGCGATATGGGGTACCACCTTTGTAGCTACCAAGGTGTTGATGCTCAATGGGCTTTCGCCAGCCCAGATCTTCACCTTGCGCTTTTCCATCGCCTACGTGCTGATGCTCTGCTTCAACCACCGCCGCTTCCTTGCCGATTCATGGAAGGATGAGGCCAAGATGGCACTGCTGGGCATTACGGGTGGTTCACTCTATTTCTACAGCGAGAACGAGGCGATGAACTTCACTACAACCACCAACACATCGCTCATTGTGTGCTCCTGTCCGCTCTTTGCCACCCTGCTGGTGCGCATGGTCTATAAGGATTCCTCCCGCATCCACATCGTGCAGCTGCTCGGTTCGCTGCTGGCTTTTGTGGGAATGATCATCGTGGTGTTGAACGGCAGATTCGTGCTCCATCTCTCTCCGGTGGGCGATGCCCTGGCGTTTACGGCTTGCATGTGCTGGGCGATTTATTCGCTGCTCATGAAGTCGGTGAGCAACCATTATGGGGCAGCATTCATCACCCGGAAGGTGTTCTTCTATGGTGTGCTGACCATCCTGCCCTATTATCTCTTCATCCCTGGTTTTCCGCCGATAGATATCTTCTGCCGTCCGCAGGTCTTCGGCAACCTGCTCTTTCTGGGCTGTCTCGCCTCTATGATCTGCTTCCTCACCTGGAACTGGTGCATCTCGAAACTGGGAACGGTGAAGGCTACCAACTGGGTGTACTTCAACCCCATCACCACCATGATATTTGCTTCGTGGGTGCTCAACGAGAAAATCACCCCCTATTTCCTGGTGGGCGCCACCTGCATCCTGCTGGGCATGTATGTGGCAGACAAGAAAACCAGGGAAGAATCATAATCTTCCCGAAAAACCAACCTAAAAGCAAACAGACTTATGACAAAACTGAAAAAATATACCTGGCTATGGCTGATGGGATGCATGATGCTGCTGGCAGCCTGCTCCTCAGAGAAAAAGGAGGACGACTCCTGGTACAAACCCATCGATGAGTTTGTAACCCAGCATCAGCAGATGATGCAAAGCCAGCCCGACTCGATGATTCAGCAAATCAGAAACCTGAAATGCGGAGGCAAGCCGGAACTGGTAGAGCAATGGAAAAGACTGATTGTGGCAAAATGCTGCTATCTGAAAGGCGCCGATCCGGAATGCCAGGTGCTTATCGACTCGGTAAACGGCTTTTGCCGCCAGCATCCCGACCAGGAAACCACCTTCAAGATACAGTCGTATGCCGACAACCTGCAGGGTGTATTGCTGCAGGCTGTGGGCAAGCGGGAACCTGCCCGCACTTATTACATCAAGGCTTACCGGGAACTGATGAAACTGGATCATCACAATGATGCCATCGATATCTGCATCAATATTGCCGATGCTTCCAGGCAGTTGGGTAAGCTGGCGGATGCATCCTCGTGGTATCGCCGTGCCAATTTCCTGGCAGATTCCCTGAATCTGCATGAGGCTCAGAACAGTATTCTGGCAGGATTGGGACAGGTGTATAACGACCTGCGCAACTATCAGTTGGCGCATTTCTATTTCCGCAAGGCAGAACGCCAGTATCCGCCCCGGAATCCGAAGGATGCCCATTTCTTCTACAACAGTTGGGGAAATGTGTATAGCAGTCAGGAAAAACCCGCTGAGGCTTTGAAGTGCTTTCTGAAGGCACAGAAGGCAACCCTGCAGATGGGACAGCCTTTCATGACGGCTGTGGTGGATGCCAACCTGGGACAGACTTATCTGGAACTCAACCGTCTGGATTCTGCCCAGAAATATCTGGCTAATACCACCAAGTTCTTCTTCGTGCAACCCAACATGCAGAACGACCTGCAATTCTATATTGATGGCTTGAATGCCGCTTTGGCGCTGAAGCAGAACCGTCTGGACAAGGCTTCGGCGATATTGAGCAAGCCATACGACCTCTCGAAGATGTCGCCCAACTACCTTTATCTCTACCACAAAGGATGGGCTGATCTTTATGAGCGAAAGGGACAGTTTGCCAAGGCTTTGCAATATCAGAAACTGATGAAGCAATACGATGACTCGCTGCGCAATGCCACGATGGTATCGAATGTGCAGGAGAACGAGCTGCGATTCAAGCAGGATACAGCCATCGTGCGCCGCGACCTGACTCTTCAAAGTACGCAGGCAGAGGCAAAGTCTTCCCGATTAATCCTGCTCCTGGTCATCGGTTTGCTGGTGGTGGGCGTGTTGGCACTGGTGGTGTTCTATCGCTATAAGTCGTTGCGCCACAAGCATCAGCATCGGGAGGAAATGAACCGCATGATGGCACTGAAGATGGAGAACGTACGCAATCGCTTCTCGCCCCACTTTGTGTTCAACGTGCTCAACATCTTTATCTCTAATCTGCCAAAGGGCGTCAACGTGAAGCCGCTGCGCCTCCTGATACAGGTGCTCCGTGCCAATCTGCTTACCTGCGATCAGGTGGCTGTGAGTCTGGAGGATGAGTTGCAGATGGTGATGAGTTATTCGTCTCTTCGTCACGAAACCAATCCGTTGCTTCCGATGCCCCGTTTTGACATAGCCAAGGAGGTTAACATGTCGCTGATGCTGCCTTCTATGATTCTCCAGATTCCTGTGGAGAATGCCCTGAAGCATGCTTTCGTGGGAATGGAGGAATCGGGAGAGAAGCCGCAGCTCGATGTGAAAATTTGGATAGAAGATGGCATACTCCGCATCGATGTCATCGACAATGGCTGTGGCGGCGTGGGTGCCGTGGCTGGCATGGGCACAAGGAAGACTAATGCTGCGGCAAGCACGGGCACGGGATTGAGAATCCTGAACAGTACCATCGAGATGCTCAATGCCGGAAATGCACGCAAAATGTATTTCAAGATGCAGAGTCGTGCGGGTACTGCTGATGACGGAAGTGACCGGCAGAAAGGAACGTGTGTAAGTATCGGAGTACCATGCGAATACGATTATAGCGTATGCCAGTAGGGTGGGGAGACTCCTTTCGTAAATATGTAAAAAATGGAATAATATGCAAACGGATCAAGATAAAATCAAGGTAGTAATAGTGGATGATGAGCCACAGAGCATCCTGAGGTTGGAGAACGATCTGGCTGCCCAGGATGATTTCGAGGTGATAGCCACTTCCTCTTCGGCGATGTCGGCAAAGACCTTGGTGATGAGCATGCAGCCCGATGTGCTGTTCATTGATGTAGAGATGCCTGGACAGACGGGTTTCGAGGTGTTGCAATCTCTGAGAGATGAGATGCCGATGGACCTCATCGTGGTGTTCTATAGTGCCTTCAACAAGTATATGATTGATGCGCTGCGTGCTTCCGCCTTCGACTTCCTGCTGAAACCTTATCAGCAGGAGGAGCTGGAACTGGTGGCGGGACGCATCCGCCAGAAAATGGAAGGGGGAGATGGTTCCTCTTCCTCATCGTCATCATCTCCTGGTTCTTCTTTCTCATCCTCTTCGTCCTCTTCTGAATCCCATCAGAATCCTCAGAATTTGATGGGCTTGAATGGCTTGTTGGGAACATCGGGCAAGCGCCTTGCCATTCAGACCATTTCGGGCTTGCTGATGGTGAAGCCCGACGAGGTGTTCTGCTGTACATTTGATGAGGATACCCGTCTATGGCATCTGAGGTTGGCTAACGGTCAGATTCATAAGTTGAAGAAGCAGACCACGGCGAAGGCAGTTCTCTCCCTGTCTCCATCGCTGGCTCAGGTCCGTCAGGATTGCATCATCAATCTCGACTATCTCATCAGCATCGAGAACTACACCCTTCGCTGCATCTTCTCTCCTCCCTTCGACCAGGAGAATATCACCGTTTCCCGCCGCTGCTACAAGGCGGTGAAGGAGAAGTTGGAGATATTGTAGGGATGTGGAATATAATAGAAAGTAATCTGGGCTATTGGCAAGGCTACGGCTCCAGCTTTTATGAAGTGAAGATTATGGTGGGGGAATGAAGGGGAAAAGGACCTGGTGATTTTTAATGTTTTAGATTCTTCAGGAATCTGATAGACTTATAAAAAGAAAGCGACGAAATGCAGATAATGCGTTTCGTCGTTTTCTTTATCCAAGAATATCTTTACTCCAATATTCTTGCAAATAGTATTTTTTATTCGCTACCACCGAATAAAAATGCTTGATTTTATTCGGTGCCAGCGAATAAAAACTTTCATGTCCAATTCACTCTTTTCTCTTTCCTATTTCTAATACCCAATCATATACCGGTTGTATCTTGATGTCAACCTTATTTTCTGTAATTTGACTATACTCATGGTCTGTGAGCAACAGCAGGTTGGTGCATTTCGTCTTTTTATGAGCCAGGAGTAAGCCATCTATCTCTCGTTTGCGAGTTTTGGGCGAAGAAATATCATACGATACCTGAATAGCTTGTTTCACTTGGTTGTTTTTGCAAACTACGAAATCGCATTCTCCAGAACGGTCGCTCAGGTAATAGATATCATACCCCAAAGGTTTATAAGTTCTTACCAATTGCAGATAAACGATGGCTTTCAGTCTCCATCCTAGATTCTCTCCTGCTAGTGCATTATCTCGCTGATCCATCAAAGAAACATCTATTGGATACACCTTCTCTTGAGTTATCCTCATCTTGCTCTTGGCAGAATACTTCTGAAGCCCCATCAGCAGATAAGCCTGCTTCAAATATCCGATATAATTCCTGATGGTATGTTCCGATTTTACCCCCAATGTGGTTGATAGTTCCGAAGAAGATACGATGACCGGAGCCACATTGAGCAGATGATGAGCCAACTGCTCGAAGGTGGCTTGATAGGTAATCTTGAAACGCTGTTCAATATCTCTTTGCAGGATATTGCTTACCAGATTCTTTACATAGGTTTGGTGTTCGCCGATAATGTGGAGCTCAGGAAACCCACCCAGCTTCAGATAATCATCAAAGGCAGCTCTCCTAAATGCCTGTTTTTTGGTGCTCATTCCTTCCGTATCCACCTTCTTCATCATACAATACTCATAAAAGGAGAATGGATATAGAGGTATTTCCTTGCTGCGTCCTGAGAGATGAGTAGCCAAGTCGCTGCTCAGAAGTTTGGCATTAGAGCCAGTTACGATAACATGCATTCGCTTGCGAAGCATGCGGTTCACGAAAAGATGCCAGCCCTCGATGTTCTGTATTTCATCAAGGAAAAGATAATTGAAGTCACCATATATCTTATACAATACTTCCAGAATGTCGTTCAAATCTTCAGCCTGGATTTTAGCCAACCGCTCATCGTCAAAGTCTACATAGGCATATTTCACACCAGCCTTCTCCAATGCCTGGAAGCATAGAGTTGACTTACCGCTGCGGCGCACACCAATCACTACTTGAGCCTGTGTACTGCTCAAGTCGATGAGCGCTTCCTCTGGTCGATGACACAAAGTTTCGCCCCTACGTATCTCCAATTCTTCCTGTTGGTCAGAAAGAATCTGCTCTAAGTTTCTCTTATCTAACATAATAGCTCTTGCTTTTCGAGGGCAAAGATAAGAAAAAAATATGAAGAATGCCTTATTTTACAAGTTTTTAACTCTACAGAATGCCTTATTTTACATATTTCGGTGTGTTTAGAATGCCTTATTTTACAAGTTTTTGGGTGTTCTGAATGCCTTATTTTACATATTTTGCTAAAAGTTAGTCACTTTGTCTTATGCATAAGAATATCACATAAAAGGGTGCATCATGGACTTATGACACACCTTCAACTTTTTACATTTTAGTCCTTTTGGTATAAACGAATAAAAAAATGACATCGAATAAACATAAAGTTTAGCCTAATAATCACTTCATGGATACAAACAGGTATATTGCAGCATTTTGGGGGTTGCAGGAATGATATTTTTTTGTTATCTTTGCACTTGATATTATCAGTAAATGCTGGTAGGTACGTTTCATTTAACTTAAGACGATATGAAAAAAAATGTAGTTTTGGGAGCTTTCTTGGCTTCTTTGTTTGTTACGAGTTGTGCTTCTTATCAGAACACAGCTCCTGTTATGGGAGTATTGAGAAATAACATCAATACTTATGTTGAGGCTGATTTGGATTATGCAGGTGCAAAGAAAGTAGAGGGTGTTGTGGAGACACAGTCACTTTTTGGTATTTCTTTAACTCATAATGGTAATAAGACCTTGAAGTGTTCAAATCGTTATCGTGGACTTGATAAGCGTGAGGCGCAGGCTCTTTATCGTGCCAAGGAGTCTTCTGGGGTTGATATCATCTTAGAGCCTCAGTTTGAGAAAGAGAAGCATAGCTATTTCTTCGGACTTTACAATACTTCAGTAACAAAGGTTGTAGGTTGGGGTGTTAAAGTGAAAGGTATCAAGAAGGATAGCCATTCTAATTAATGATTGATGGTGAAAAAGAGAAGGGCGTGCAGGACTTGGGTTTATGCACGCCCTTCTTTATTCGCTCTCTTGGTTCACCAGCAAAAGTGTGTGGCTGCGCATAAATTCTAGTTAGCCCATCTTTTCTTTTTTCGACAGTCCCAGTCTTCGT
>ERZ772820.2516-NODE-2516-length-12753-cov-2.597889_pt1 | contig 12753 bp, 10 predicted proteins | sample MGYA00511377_ERZ772820 | MGnify/ENA primary metagenome ERZ772820 (study PRJEB29015, sample SAMEA2737684) | human gut metagenome | biome: human gut; feature: human-associated habitat; material: faeces | place: China | collected 2012 ...
TCGAATATACAAACTTGTTCAAAAATGTTTTGGTATATTTTCGAAAAAGTTTGCGGAACAAAAACATACTATACGGCAGAGCCGCAACAAAAGAACAGAGGGGGTAAACAGACACGGTTTATCGAATGCATATACGCATGACTCAGGCAAGAGAAGAAACGGCGATTGCAGATAAAACACGGTCAATTGAACTATTGCTCAATTATTTTCAAAAAACTGTTGACAAGGAAGGGGCAGTTGTGTATAATAACAATTGAACAGATGTTCAACTGTTTGCGAGAACAAGCAGGCAGTTGATAAGGTGATAAAAAGGGGGCCGGGATTTATGGGCGACACGATTCCGAACTGTGAATTCATGCATGCGCATGAAGAAATCATTGAAAAGGTCAATGCATCGATGCCCGATGAAGAACTTTTGTACGATCTTGCGGAGTTGTATAAAGTGTTTGGAGACAGCACAAGGATAAAAATACTCTATGTGCTGTTTGAGAGCGAAATGTGCGTATGCGATATTGCGCAGCTTTTGAATCTCAGCACTTCTGCAATTTCGCATCAGCTTCGCGTGCTGAAACACTCGCAGCTTGTAAAGTTTCGGCGCGAGGGCAAAACCGTTTTCTATTCGCTTGCGGATTCTCATGTAAGCTCCATTCTTGCTCAGGGAATGGAACACGTGTGCGAATAAACGGTAGGAATAAAGACTGAATCTGTCTTGAACGAAAATAAAACAGTACCTGTTCAGTGAAACGGGCCGTGACAATAAAACAATTAAAATCAGGCGGATGAATACCATGAAAAAGACTTATAGAATTGAAGGACTTGACTGTGCAAACTGCGCCGCAAAGATCGAAGGCATGATTTCAAAGCTTGACGGTGTGAATTCATGCACCATCAATTTCATTACAGGCAAAATAATCATTGATGCCGATGATGAAAAATTTGAGACTGTTTTGAAAGAGGCTGCGCATGTCTGCCGCAAAGTTGAACGCGATGCGGAAATTATCGTCAAATAACGAACTGATGATAAATTGCTGCTGAAAACGATTCGGCTGCCGCAGACTGTGCATGAACGTTAATTTTGCGGCAGTCAATGCTGACAGTGCGATAAAACAAAGACGGGTGTATTTTCGATTTCGATAATACGAGGTGCGATATGACAAAATCACAAAAACGCGAGCTGACAATGATTATTATAGGTGCGGTTTTGCTTGCTGCCGCAGTTGCCGTTACTCATATTTTTTCCGAAATTCCGAGATGGAGCAAACTTTTGATTTTTGCGGTGCCGTATATTGTTCTTGGTTTGAATGTAATCCTTGATGCTGTACACGGACTTGCGGGGAAACAATTTCTCGATGAAAAATTTCTTATGTCCGTTGCATCTGTCGGTGCACTTGCCGTGGGGGAATATGCCGAAGCGGTGCTTGTCATGCTGCTTTACAGGCTCGGTGAGCTGCTTCAGTCGATTGCTGTCGGAAAAAGCAGGCGTTCGATTGCCGACCTTATGGACATTTGTCCGGAGAGTGCGGAGCTTGAGACTGTTGACGGAATAAAGCAGGTTTCGCCGGATGAAGTTCATGTGGGCGACATCTTTGTTGTCCGTGCGGGGGAACGTGTTCCTCTGGACGGCATTGTGGTTGAGGGGAGCTCAAGCCTTAACACGGCTGCATTAACGGGAGAGTCTGCACCGCGGGATGTTGCGGCGGGCGAAAGCATAACTTCGGGATGCATAAATATTCAGGGAACTTTGCGGGTGCGTGCCGAACGCGAATACGAGGATTCAACCGTTGCCCGTATGCTGGAGCTTATCGAAGGGGCGACTGCAAACAAGTCAAAAAGCGAGAACTTTATAACAAAATTCGCTCGCTGGTATACACCGAGTGTTGTCGGACTTGTTGTTTTGCTTGCAATCATTCCGCCGCTTTTCTTCAACGGCTCATGGTCGGAGTGGATCTACCGCGCGTTGACTTTCCTTGTTATTTCCTGCCCTTGTGCGCTTGTCATATCTGTTCCGCTGACGTTTTTCGGCGGAATAGGCGGAGCGGGAAAACGCGGCATTCTCGTGAAAGGTTCCAACTATATGGAGACGCTTGCGCGCTGCGGAACGGTACTTTTTGATAAAACCGGCACACTTACACACGGAAGGTTCAGCATTAAAGCCATATATGCAGAACCCGATGCAAGCGAGGAAACGCTGCTTACATACACAGCCGCTGCCGAGAGCTTTTCAACGCATCCGCTTGCTGCCTGCATAATGTCTGCGGCAGAAGAAATGAAGCTGCCGAAAGCAGCCGAAGTTGAGGAGATTGCGGGACACGGAGTTAAAGCGGTTGTTGACGGTCGGACGGTTTGTGCGGGTAATTTGAAACTTATGCACAAAATCGGAGCAAAGCCCGTTGAACGTGATGCGTCCGGGACCGTTATTTATACGGCGGTTGACGGAAAGTACATGGGCTGTATCGAGATTGCCGACACACCCAAAGAAGGCGCAAAGAAGGCTGTCGAGGAACTTAACAACGACTTGGGCATCAGGACTGTGATGCTGACGGGTGACAGAAAAGCGGCTGCGAAGAATATTGCGGATACGCTTGGCATTGCTGAATTCCATGCGGAACTCCTGCCGCAGAACAAAGTTGAAATTGTTGAGCAAGAACTGGCAAAGGAGAACGGAAAACGCAGCGTTGCATTTGTCGGAGACGGAATCAATGATGCGCCGGTTATTGCAAGAGCGGACGTAGGATTGGCAATGGGCGGGCTTGGCTCCGATGCGGCGATCGAGGCGGCAGATATTGTCATTATGGACGACAGGATTGAAAAGGTTCCGCTTGCTGTTCGCATTGCAAGGCGCACGGTTCGTATCGCGTGGCAGAACATAATTTTTGCATTGGCCGTCAAACTTGCAACTTTGCTGCTCGGAGCGTTCGGTTATGCAGAAATGTGGATGGCACTGGTGGCCGATGTAGGAGTCTGCCTGATTGCAATTCTTAATGCAATGCGTGCAATGCATCCGGGAAAACGACAGCAGGCGTACTTTGCGGACAATTGAAAAAAGAACTCAAAGTAAAAGAGTATTAACAGTTTAAAAACCGAGAGAAACCGGCATGGATTACAAAAATTGCTGCCGGTTTCTTTATCTGCTGAAAACAGCTGCCTTTTTTGAGTGGGATTACCGAAAAACGCGGCCGAACAGTCAGATTTTTGAATAAAAATGCTTTTATTTTCGATGTTGCTTCCGAAACGAGCCGCAAATCGGGGCCTGCTTAAATATATCGCATTTACCGTGAAAAATTGCGTGCTCTGCACTTGAAAACACACAAAAACTGTACTATAATTGAGATTGATAGAGGCTTTTAATGCAAATAACCGATGAACGCCGGAATGGTCGGTTGTCCGGTTGCATTTGCAAATACTTAAGAGACTTGTCCTATTATTGAAAGGAGTCAATATGGATTTTAACCTTTCCAAGCAGCAAGAGCTTATTCGGCAGCTCATGCATGATTTCGCAGAAAACGAAGTAAAGCCCCTTGCAGCCGAGATCGATGACACGGAGCAGTTCCCCGTTGAAACCGTCCGCAAAATGGCAAAATACGGAATGCTCGGCATCAATATCCCCGCGCAATACGGCGGAGCGGGCGGAGACACGCTCAGCTACATCATCGCGATTGAAGAACTCGCAAAGGTTTGTGCAACAACTTCAATCATCCTCAGCGCACACACTTCGCTTGCCTGTTATCCCATCCTTGCATACGGCACCGAAGAGCAGAAGCAGAAGTATCTCGTTCCCCTTGCCAAGGGTGAAAAACTCGGTGCGTTCGGTTTGACCGAACCCAACGCAGGCACGGACTCTGCCGCACAGCAGACGGTTGCGGTGCTTGACGGTGATCATTTTGTGCTTAACGGAAGCAAATGTTTCATCACAAACGGCGGCTATGCCGACACCTTCATTGTTTTTGCAATGACGGATAAATCCCGCGGCAACAAGGGCATTTCCGCATTTATTATTGAAAAAGGCTTCAAGGGCTTCTCAATCGGCAAGGTTGAGCACAAGCTCGGCATTCGCGCAAGCTCAACAACGGAACTTGTTTTCGAAGACTGCATCGTTCCCAAAGAGAATCTGCTCGGCGACCTCAACAAGGGCTTCAAGATTGCAATGACCACCCTTGACGGCGGGCGTGTAGGCGTTGCAGCACAGGCTCTCGGCATTGCTGAGGGTGCGTTCAACGAAACCATCAAGTACATGAAGGAAAGGATTCAGTTCGGAAAACCTCTTTCCGCATTCCAGGGTCTCCAGTGGATGATTGCCGACATGAAGTGCGAAATAGAGTCCTCCAAGCTCCTGCTTTACAGGGCTGCAATGGCAAAGGACAGCGGCAAGCCTTTCTCCATGGATGCTGCAATGGCAAAGCTCCGCTGTGCGGAAACCGCAATGGATGTTACCACAAAGTGCGTGCAGCTCCACGGCGGCTACGGCTATTCCCGCGAATATCCGATTGAACGAATGATGCGCGATGCAAAGATTACCGAGATCTACGAGGGCACCTCGCAGGTTCAGAAGATGGTTATCTCCGGCGCAATTTTCAGATAAACGGAGGATACAGAACATGAAAATAATCGTTTGCATAAAACAGGTTCCCGATACCACCGAAGTTAAGCTTGATCCCAAGACCGGCAGACTTATTCGTGACGGCGTACCCAGCATCATCAACCCCGATGACAAAAATGCTCTTGAAGAAGCTCTCCGCATCAAGGATGAGAACCCCGACACAACGGTCACCGTTGTTTCGATGGGCCCCCCTCAGGCTGATGTTGCAATGCGCGAAGCGCTTGCAATGGGTGCCGATGAAGCGATCCTCATCAGCGGCAGGGAGTTCGGCGGTTCCGATACTTGGGCAACCAGCTACATTATTGCAACCGCAATCAAAAAGATTCCCGATTACGACATCATCTTCTGCGGCAGGCAGGCAATCGACGGCGACACCGCACAGGTCGGTCCCCAGATTGCGGAACAGCTGAACATCCCGCAGATCACCTACGTTCAGAAGCTCGATATCGAAGGCGATAAGGTTATCGTTCAGCGTCAGCTTGAGGACGGCTACACCGTTGTCGAAGCAAAGATGCCCGTTCTTCTTACGGCAATCAAAGAACTTAACACGCCGCGTTATATGACTCCCAAGGGAATTTTCGAAGCATATAACAAGACCGTTCAGGTTTGGGGCTTTAACGATGTTCCCGTTGATGCCGAAAAGATCGGGCTCAAGGGTTCGCCCACCAACGTAAACAGAACCTTCAGCCCCGAAGCAAAGGGCAAGGGCATCATGCTCGAGGGTGCAGATAAGGAAACCGTTAAGACCCTTATCGCAAAGCTCGATGAAAAGCATCTGCTGTAATAGGAGGCATATTTATGGTTAAAGTTATTACTGAAAAATGTATTGGCTGCGGCGCATGCGAAGCGCAATGTCCTGCCGGCGCAATCTCAACGGCAAGCGGCGTTGCGGAAATCAGCGATAAGTGCATCGGCTGCGGTGCATGTGCAAATGTCTGCCCCTGCGAGGCTATCGAGGCGGATAAGGCAGAGGCTCCCAAAGCATCAATCGATGATTACAAGGGCGTTTGGGTATTCGCCGAACAACGTGACGGCGTTCTCATGAACACGGTTTTTGAGCTTCTCGGTGAAGGCAGAAAGCTTGCGGACAAGCTCAACACCGAACTTTCCGCAATCCTCCTCGGCAGCAATGTTTCCAATCTCTGCAACGAGCTTGGCGCATACGGTGCGGATCGCGTTATCCTCTGCGAAAGTGAGCTGCTCAAGGACTACAACACTGAGGCATACGCAAAGGTTATCGTTGATGTCATCAACGATCGCAAGCCCGCTGTTCTACTTATCGGTGCAACAAATATCGGCCGCGATATCGGTCCGCGCCTTTCCGCAAGGCTCTACACCGGTCTTACCGCAGACTGCACCGCTCTTGATATCGACCCCGAAACCCACGGTCTGCTTCAGACTCGTCCCGCATTCGGCGGCAACGTCATGGCAACCATCATCACGCCCAATCATCGCCCGCAGATGTCAACCGTACGTCCCGGCGTTATGAAAAAGGCAGCTTACAACCCCGAACATAAGGCGATTGTGGACAAGGCGGCATTCTCCCTTGAGTCAAGCGATATTCACACCCGCGTTATTGAAACCGTAAAATCCCTTAAGCAGGAAGTTAACCTTGTTGACGCTGATATCATCGTATCCGGCGGCAGGGGTGTCGGCAGTGCGGAAGGTTTCAAACTCATTGAAGAACTTGCAAATGTTCTCGGCGGTGTTGTCGGTGCAAGCCGCTCCGCTGTTGAAGCAGGTTATATCGGTGCCGACCATCAGGTTGGACAGACCGGCAAAACCGTTCGTCCCCGTATCTATATTGCGGCGGGTATCTCCGGTGCGATTCAGCATCTTGCAGGTATGCAGAACAGTGAGTGCATTATTGCGATTAACAAGAATCCCGATGCGCCTATTTTCAGCGTTGCGGATTACGGTATCTGCGGTGACCTGCACAAGGTTATCCCCCTCATGATTGAGGAACTGAAAAACAGATAACCCTTGTTCATATTTTCGATAAAATAATCAAAAAAGCGCAGCCGGATTTTTTCGACTGCGCTTTTCTTCGTGGTTTGATTCTCTTTAATTCACTTTGCAAAAGATGCGCAGCAAGCGGGATTTATCACTTGCTGCCGGCAGCCCGTGAACCGATATGCATGGGTTGACCGTTTGAATACAGTAAAAATACGACTTGCCCGGTAAAGCCGTGAAATCAATAAACTCGGTTTCGCCGGTACTCCCGCTGATTTCGGCTATACAGCGTTCGGTTTGTGAATTCAATGCTCCGAAAACTCCGCATTCGGCACGAATGATTCGATAGCACAGCCGTGAATCCTGTGCGGTGAATCGTATTGCGGGATTTCCGCGCTCATCACTTCGCCATGATACATCCTGCGGAGGAGACGGCAACTGCCAGAACTTGCTTGTTTCGGAAGGTGCAGCAGAAATCGGAAAGTATTCCCGAACGATCTCACTGTCGGGGGTATACGCTGTTGCAAGGACTGCTTTATGTTCGGTTTCAAGTGCGGCTTTGTCCAATGCAAATAAACGTATTCCGTCCGGCATGGAAAACTCCTGCGCCTCTTTGCCGCTGTAGAGGTGATTAAAGAGCTCTTTCGCAATAAGACTTGCACTTTTTCCGCCAGTGGTACCTTCGGGAAGTGTTCCGAATTCCGCTGAATCCGTGCCAAGCCATACAACAGCGGTATAATCACAAGTATATGCCGCAAGCCATGCATCACGAACCTTGCCGCCTGAATCCAGGTTGGTTCCCGTTTTTGCTGCGATGGGAAGGTTGGTTTCCGAAAGAACTTTTGCTGTGCCCTCATCAACGGAGGTGCGCAGCATGCTTGTAACGATGAAAGCTGTTTCGGCACACATTGCATGTGTTTTTTCCGACCGATGTTCATACAGTATCGAATCTTCGTCGGAACCGGTCACGGCAGGTGAAACAATTTTGGTTACGGCAAATGGCTCTGTATATCTGCCTCCGCCGGACAGCGCACAGTATGCCCCGGAAAGCTCCAACGGGGATACCCCGTGCGTGAATCCACCGAGGGCAAGTGCAAGGCTGAGGTTTTCGCCTTCGAATGAAATCCCGAGGGGTTCGGCAAAAAGCACCGCATTCGGAATCCCGACTTCGGACAAAAGCTCAACGGCAGGAATGTTAAGTGATTTTGCAAGAGCAGTGCGCAGCGTGATTTTCCCCATGTATTTGTCGCCGGAATTTCGCGGAGAATACCCGTCAAAAGAACGCGGACTGTCATCAACTGTCGAAGCCGCAGTGCTGCCGCGAAGTTCAACCGCCGGAGCGTAGCAAAGTATCGGCTTAATCAGTGAGCCGGGCTGGCGTTCGGCATCCACGGCACGGTTAAAACAAAAACGCGTGTATTCGCCGCGTCCGCCGTTTATTGCGGCAATACTGCCGTCGCTTCGAAGCAAAACAATTGCCCCTTGCGCGTTTTTACAGGGCATAAGTTCGGAATCGTTAATCAGTGCAGTGCAGCAATTGTCCGCATCCGTGTCAAGCGTGGTATAGACTTTTGCTCCGGAACGCAGAAACTCGTCCAAACTCATGCCGAGAATCTGTGCAGAACGGGACAGCACAAAGTCAATATAGTAGCTGTATTGTTTCGGTATCGCGTTTCGGAGCTCAACCTTTTCTTCGAGTGCGGCGGAATACTCTTCATCGGAGATCCTGCCGTATTCGTGCATTTGTCCAAGCACCGTATTGCGCCTTCCGAGCGATTTTTCGGCGTTCAGGTGCGGGGCATAGGTCGAAGGCGATTTCAAAATGCCCGCAAGCTGCGCGGACTGTGCAATGCTCAGGTCGCTTGCATGAACGCCGAAATAGCCGAGAGAGGCGGCTTCAATCCCGTAAAATCCGCCCCCGAAATAGACAAAATTCATATACATTTCAAGAATTTCATCCTTTGTGAACTGCTTTTCCATGCGCATTGAAAGATATGCTTCCTCCACTTTGCGTTCAAAAGTTTTTTCGCTGCTTAAATGGCTGAGTTTTATCAATTGCTGTCCGATTGTTGAAGCGCCTTCTTTCAGCTCACCTGCTTTAATATCGGCCCATGCAGCACCGAGTATGCGGATAAAATCAATGCCCTTGTGTTCGTAAAACCGTGTATCTTCGGCAGAAATAAAGGCATATTTTACATATTCGGGAAGTGTTTCAATGCTGACGGGTATACGTTCGTCGCCGCCGCACGCAGTCGAAATAAGCGTGCCGTCCGCATCATAAATAAGCACACTCCTGTCCGAATTAAGAATCTTGTCCGCCGAAAACTCTTGCCATTCATTGATTTTGAAGAATTGGGCAAAGAATATGATAATTGCCGTGACAGCAAGTGCGAAAACAATTAACAGAATCCGCAGAATCGTCTTAAGGCGTCGTTTCCTCAATGCACGCGCACAAACTTCGGAGCTCTTTTCCTCGCTGTAATCTTCTGCACATTCGGCCGTATTATTTCGACATGATTTTATCCTGTTGATTATTTTTTTCATAAAAACACCTTTTATTGCTTTCATGCTTTTGACAGCCTGCATCTTGCGCGTTTGATTCGTGGCAAAAGTCGGTCAATTCTTGGAGAAACGCGAATTGACGCATTTCGTTACAGCCTGCCTTGCAGTTAGGGTTTGGATTTTTCGACAGGGTTATTTATGTTTTTTATTGGAGAAAGGGCTAAAAAACGGGAAAAACAAAATAAAAAGATGCTCTGCCGTTTAAGAACACTCGGAATAACCGTTAATCGGAAATCGGAGCTGCCTCAGTGTGCGGAGCATCAGTGTTTTAAGATTTTATGTCAGCGTATTTATTATCAATAGACGCCGATGCAGATACGTGCAAGCGTTATTGCATCATCGAGATTAATCTCGCCGTTCGCATTCATGTCGCCGATATTGTCGCCGAACTCCGGAGCAACTCCGATGGCTGTTCGCATGATGGCAAGTGCAGCGCCGAGGGTGAGCGTTCCGTCTCCGTCCGCATCGCCGCCGAAAATGACTGTGACATCATATATGCCGTATTCGGGGTAGATATTTATCCCACCGCCGTAATTTTTATCAAGGAGAACGCCATTGCTGTAATACTCCGCAGTATAACCGTTGACTTTTAAAAATGAAATGTAATCGCCGTCGCAGTTCATGCTGATAACACCGTGTCCGAGCATGTTGAAACCAAATGTTGAGGTATAGTTTTCAATATCGAGTCTTGCAGTGCGAACAGGCGTTTTGATGCGGCAGCTGCTGAGCGGGATGCCGCCGGTCGCTTCAATGACAGAGATATCGTTTCGACTGATATACGCAAGCCGATAGAGATTAGTGCAATTGTTGGCATACAACGCGGAAATATGAACCGGTGAGCTGATGTTGATGCTGTACGTGTTCGTTTCGGACAGGTCAAGTGTGCCGAATAAATCCACAACGGGCCATGTGCACGGATCGAGATGAACCGTTGAATTGAATTCGTTGATTAATCCATCGCTCCACTCAATGTTTTTCATTAAGGGTAACTGGGAATAATCCGTGGGGTCGTATTCCGTGTGTTCGCCGTACACAATGGAAAGCACACGCGTTCCGTTTGTGACGTTGTCCTCATCGGTCAGCTGAGAAAAAAACTCGCGCATTTTGTCCAGGTCGGTCGGGTCGGGTTTCTCGCTTGTTTCTGCAAAAGCAGAAAAGACGGGGAGCAGCATGGAAACGCACAGCAGAAGGGGAAGGATGGTTTTGAAGAATCTGTTCATAATAAATACCTCCAATTTATTTGTGTTATTTGCAGAGCAGTTTGATCTCATCTACTCTTACAGTTGCAGGAAAATAGTGAGCAATCACTTTCGAGCTTTTGCTAACATAAACCAATTCATGACCAACCACAACCGATTCATAGCTACCATCAGTGCGTTTAACTGAAGCACGTACAGGAATTAAATATGAAGAACCGTTCATACTCGCAGATAGCTCAAATGTGGTCGGTACACCTATGCTTGATGCAAGGTTGTATGCATAGGTATACGGGTCAGTGAAATTTGGCTCCTCGATAGAGTATGTTCGTTTGAAGGAGAAACTTAACATTTGAGCCAAGTAAGTGTCTTCTTCGTTGACGGAAAAAGGAAGAACCCTGCCGGAGATTGAATAAGTTGCGGTTGAGCCAGAATCAAACACATCAATTCCTTCGAATGAATACCAATCCGGAAGAGACTGCTCACTTTGCTGAATTTCTGCAACCTGAACAGATGAAACATGTTGCTGCTCAGCGAGAAACTCAGAATACTCATCGTACGTGCTAAAGTGTTGCGTGGCGACATAGGGCTCAACATAGTACATGTTTTCGCTGTCTGTTTCAGCACTATTTGCATTTATCATCGAAACATCATTGGAAACAGTGGAAAAGGATATACGATCTTTACATGCAGAACACCAAATATCGTTAGCGTACACGACTCCGTCATACCCACCGCACTGAGAACAGGGTGTGTTCGCAGTGTGAGTATATGTGCCGTGAGTTGCACCTAAGGAGTGTCCGAACTCATGCCAGAAATATTGCTTGCATTTGTCAAAATTATTTGCAAGAGAGGCAAGAAGAGAAGATTCGTTAGAACTCTCGTCAGGATTCCACATGTTATCAAATCCTTGCATAACCAAGGCTTTACCAGGGCAATTCGCCAATCCTCCGCAAGGCATTTCCTCACCGTTATAGTATGTGCAAAGAGGATGACCAACATAAAGCGCCACTGCATCAAAATCACAATCATGTGTTGCCATGTAGTTGTTCAATATTTGCAGATAGAACCTTGCACTTGTATGGTGCGGAGCATTTAGGTTGGCGCAAGAGAGACCTTCACATTCACATATCCCAGAAGTGTGCCATTTCTTCTCAGAACGACCATTCTCGTTTGTCACTAACTCCCATACACAATCCTGACCATACTGGTCTGCGTACGTATGTCCTAACAGACTCTCGTATGATTGAACGGTGAACTCAAGGTTAACATTGTAAGTTGAGAGATAAGGAACCTTAATAAGCTTTGAGAGTTGCATTAATCTGGATTCAATTTCAGCTGTGGAATCGAATCCCGCTTTTTTGAAGAAATAAGCATAGCTTGAATCATAAAGGATCTTTATCCTTACAGTTTCAGGCACGCTTGATGAAGAAAAACTCTCATCCGCCGCGCTGATGTGCGGCGATGGGAAGAACACACAAAAACACAGAGACAAACACAACAAAAAAGCGACACAGTTCCTCATAATACTCTTCATAACATTCTCCTCCTAAAAATAAAACACTTGATTGGAACTTAATTCCATATTTATTATACACCAATGCAATGCGGGTGTCAATAGGTAAAACAAATTTTTGTAGAAGAATTTTAAAATCGGGAATCAATATTCGTTCTAAATCAAAAAAGCATGTGCTGCTTGGGGGTGGACAAAAACGGGAAAAGTGACTATAATATAATTCGGAAGCAGGCTCAGACAGACGACATAAACTGTCGGGCCGAAAGCCGAAACAGCAAAAACAGCCGAACACTGTTCGGAGCAATAATAAAGAGGTACAAAATATGAAAAAACGTGCAGCGATAATCGTTTTGGACAGCGTCGGAATCGGAGCAATGCCCGATGCAGGCGAATTTGGGGATGCGGGTGCTCACACTCTCGGCAATATTGATGCGGCGCGGCCGCTGAACATTCCGAACCTTACGGCACTCGGAATCGGAAATATTGAAAACTCGCGGCTTCCGCGCACAGATGCGCCGACGGCCGCGTTCGGACGGGCAGCGGAGGTCACAAAGGCAAAGGACACAACGAGCGGACACTGGGAGATGGCAGGACTTGCAATGAAAACACCGTTCCGCACATATCCGAACGGCTTCCCGAAAGCGTTGATGGAAGAATTTGAGCGCAAAATCGGCAGAGGAACGCTTGGAAACAAAGTTGCTTCCAGCACGGTAATAATTCAGGAACTCGGCGACGAACATGTTGCAACGGGAAAACCGATCGTTTATACCTCGGCGGACAGCGTGTTTCAAATCGCGGCGCATGAAGACGTTATCCCGCTTGAAGAGCTTTATAAAATGTGCGAGACCGCACGGGCAATGCTGACGGGCGACAACCTTGTCGGAAGAGTCATTGCGCGTCCGTTCATCGGCAGCAACGGGAAATACACC
>ERZ772820.2520-NODE-2520-length-12750-cov-10.322489_pt1 | contig 12750 bp, 6 predicted proteins | sample MGYA00511377_ERZ772820 | MGnify/ENA primary metagenome ERZ772820 (study PRJEB29015, sample SAMEA2737684) | human gut metagenome | biome: human gut; feature: human-associated habitat; material: faeces | place: China | collected 2012 ...
CATTGGGATAGAGCCGCAGGAAATCTGCGCCCCACTGCTCCGTGAGGTGATTCGGCACCACATAGAGGTTTTTCTGCGACAGGCCCAGTCTGCGGCTTTCCATGCCGGCAGCGATCATCTGGAAGGTCTTGCCTGCACCCACACAATGAGCCAGCAGCGTATTGTTACCGTACAGAATGTGCGCCACGGCATTTTTCTGGTGCGGCATCAGAGAGATTTCCGGAGTCATGCCCTCAAAACGAATATGACTGCCATCGTACTCACGGGGACGAATCGCATTGAAAATCCGATTATAGGTCGCACACAAATCCTCGCGGCGGTCTAAATCCTTGAAAATCCACTGCTTGAACGCTTCCCGAATGGATTCCTGCGCCTGCTGTGCAAGCATGGTTTCCTGCTTATTCAGCACACGGTGGTCGCCATCCGCATCGTGAATCGTATCGTAGATTTTGGTATCGCGGAGATTCAGCGCATCTTCCAGCAGCTTATAGCCGTTGACGCGCAGGGTTCCGTAAGTGTTGGTGACAAGCGGATTGCCGCGATCCAGCGACTTGCCCGAAATGTTCCATGCACCAGAAATTTCGGAATAGGTTGCCTTAATGTCAATCCCGGCATAGTAGTTCGGTGTCTTGAACACTTCTTTCATAAACTGCGTGATGTACTCCGGCTTTACCCAGTTTGCACCCAGCCGCACTTCAATTTCCGAAGCATCCAAATCCTTCGGCTGTACCCGTTTCAGGTAATCCACATTGATTTGATATTCAGCATGGTTTGCCGCAAAGGTTTCTGCTGTGGCCAGTTTTTCACGAACATTGCCAGACAAGTATTCATCCGAGGTTTCCCACTGCTGCGTCACAGGGTTTCGGAAAATCGCACCTGCCAGTTCATCCGTGATCTCCTGTTCTGGTTTACCGCAGAGCTGCGCCATGAACGGCACATCTACCTTTGCTTTCTCTCCGATAGAGAGTGCCAAGGCTTCACTGGGCGTGTCCACTGAGGTAACAGGCTCCGGCTTGCGGATTGTACGCTTGGTGAAAATATCGGCCAGCCGTTTGAGATTCTTCTCCTCATCCAGAATTTCTAGTGATGCCAGCAGACAATAGCTGCTGTCCTGTCGGAACGCCCGCTTGTTGGCCGTGCTGTTGATAAGGCCATACTGCGCCTTAAATGCGGTGTACTGCTGTTTCAGTTCATTCTGCAAAAGCTGAACTTCTGCATCCGAACCATCATGCAGCTGACAATCCAACAGCTTCCGGGTGGTTTCCCGCAGAACAATCATGCCCAGCACTCGCTCTGCAGTAACGGCAGGCAGTTCCACCTTATTCATAAAGGAATTTTCGCGGTAGTAAATCTGCCCATCTACGTTCGTAAAGCTGAAATTCTTCACGCTGGGATCTGCCGGGATAGGTTCTTCCTGCACATCCAGTTCATCGTCGGAGATTTCCGGCTCCGTGATGGTAGCATGGATGTTGCTGACCGCTTCCTTCAACTGCTGGGCAAGGTCTGCACCCTCGATAGGCTTGACTGTGGTTTCCTGTTTGCCGTACTGAGTACTTTCGGTGGTGATCTCCCCCAGCACCATCTCAGGATGCTGCGCAAAATACTGGTTAATGGAGTAGCCTTCCGGTGTTTCGCCAAGGTCTACCCAGTCAGCCCGTTCCACCGCTGCACGGTCACGCTTTTGCAGGAACAGAATGTCAGCAACCACGCTGGTGTTGGCATTGCGCTGGAACGCATTGTTCGGCAGACGAATCGCACCGACCAGATCAGCGCGGTTGGCAAGGTATTCACGGACAGAGGAATCCTTCTTATCCATCGTACCGCTGGACGTTACCACCGCTACCACGCCGCCCGGACGCACAAGGTCAAGGCTCTTGGCGATAAAATAATCGTGGATGAGGAAATTGTGGCGGTCATACCGCTTATCCGGTACTTTGTAATTACCAAACGGTACGTTACCCACAACACAGTCAAAGAAGCTGTCCGGGAACTGCATTGTTTCAAAGCCCTGCACCGCAATCTTGTTTTTCTGGTACAACTGCTGTGCAATACGGCCTGAAATGCTGTCCAGCTCCACACCGTACATCTGAATCTTCTCCATGCTGTCCGGCACCAGACCCATGAAATTGCCGACACCACAGGACGGTTCCAGCACATTGCCTTTGGACAATCCCATATTGCCCAGGGCTTCATACATTGCCTTGATGACCGTAGGAGAAGTGTAAAACGCATTCAGGGTACTGGCGCGGGCTTCCTTATACTCATCTGCCGTGAGCAGGGACTGTAGTTCGGCATACTCTTTCGACCACTCCGCATTGCTTTCATCGAACGCCTGCGGAATGCCGCCCCATCCCACATACCGGGAAAGAATCTCCTGCTCCTTTGCGGTAGTCTGCCGTTGCTCTGCATCCAGCGTTTGCAGCACCCGAATGGCTTCCACATTGGCTTTATACTTTGTTTTCGGCCCTCCTGCGCCGAGATCATCGTCCGTAATACGGAAGTTCATAGGTTCCTGTTTGGGCTGTACAGGCTGTTCTGTTTCTGCTTCACTGTCCAGCGGAAGATTGTGCTGCCGCCTTGCATGGTTGACCTCTGCCGGGGTCATAGGCTGCTGGATCAGCGGTTCCATGGCTTCCTCTGCCGCCGCACGGCTGATGGCATCCGTTCGGTTCTGCACATCCGCAATCAGCTGCATCTGTTCCGGCGGAAACTCAGGATTGAGCAAATCTTCCAACTCGCCGCCCGATTCTGCCACCGAATAGATCACATCCATCTGCTCCGGGGAAAAATCCTCGTAGGCCACACCAGCATTGTGCAGAGCCGTAAAGACTGTGATTTCAACCGCTTCTTCCATCGGTACATCTGCCTGTTCATACAAATGCCGAATATACTCCAGCGGTTCCGTTCGGAAAATCGGATACCGGGCTTCTTTCGCAAGGGTCATGTCCTGCAAGCTGACCGTCCCCTGCTCAAAGTTGACCGAATCCACACGGAACTCTCTATCGTCCAGTTCAATAATGGTATTGACTGGCAGATATTCCTCTCTGCGGAAATACTTTGTCTGCGCATGGGTTCCATCTTCCTGCTGGCCGGACAGATAGACGCTCTCCCCCTGCTTCCAGAGCTTCATTGCCTGTGAAGCCCACTGTTCACGCGGAAAACCAGATACATCTACTTTGCCAAGTGCGGTTTCCTTTTCCAACAGCTTGCTGCCAAGAAGTTCTGAAACGCGCTTTGCATCCTCGCCGTAGAACTCAAAGTTTCCGTACTGCTCATAGCCGACCAGCGCATCCGGGTAATGCTCTTTCAGCACGTTATACTCGTTGGCGGCATCCAGTGGCAGAGGCTGCAGCGTCTGCTCCGAAGGCTTTTCATCTGCAAAAGGCGCATCTTTTTGGGGTTCCTCAACCGCTGCGGCGGTTGACTGCTCTTTCGATTGCGGCTCCTGCTCCATGAAGTCAAACATGGAAATCTGCCCCTGCTCAGGAACCGCAATCTCAACAGCCTGCTTCTTTTCCGGGAAAATCGTGTACGTTCCCTCAACATACTGGTGCAGGATAGAGAGGAATTCTGCCTTGCGCTCATATTCTTCGGAATCCAGCGGCACAGACAGAAGCGCATTGTCCATCTGCTCCAGCAGTTCCACCGCCTGTTCAGGGGCTTCCAGTTTTTCAACGAGAGCCTTTCGACCTTCTTCATGGTAAAGGTCTTGCGGATAAGGCCGTTCCACTTCGTTCGGCAGATGGTGATAGAATCCCATCACCCGCATTGCCATCCGCTCGCGCTCATAAGCGCGCATCCGGGAGTAGTCTGCCGGCTTCAAATACTCACTGTCACGGATAAGCTGGTCGATTCGGCCTGCGGCCTGATTCCAGTTCAGATGAACGCTGGCATACGGGTTTCCGTATGAGCCACGCTCCAAAGCAATACCCCTGCCATCGTGATCTTCGTGAGAATCGTCTGCCCCGCAGAGTGCATGGCTGCTGCCGCCGATCCCGTAATGCTCTTTCAGGAAGTCAGCCCGTTCTTTTTTGTCCTCATGATTCAGGAAGAACGAATAGATTGCCAGCCGACTGTCCGAATAATTGCTGCCCCGTGTGAAGTAAGCATTGATTTCATCTTCCGTGATGAACTTCTTATACTCATTCCAGTGAAAGCCATCCCGCGCCGAGTAGTTCTGATAAGGTTTTGCAAACTGGTGGAACAGCGCCGCCACCTTATCCGGCTTATAAAAGTGCATCCGCATCAGGTCTTTATCTTCGGCGTAGGCTTCCCCCAGCGCAGATAATCTGTCGTTCAGGTCAGTCAGAAAATTCGTATCATCAAGCAAGCCTGCCAGCCTGTCTGTCAGTTCCGGGAAACCACCCCTGAAGATTTCTGTATCCTGAAACACTGCTTCGGCAACACCATCGGCCAAATCACGTTCCATATAAGCCAACGTCTGCGCGTGTTCCTGTAAAGCGTTCTGCCGTGCAGCATCCAGAACCGCCTGCGGCGCATACTCGCCCTGCCGGAGCAGTTCATGGATACGATTGCTCACATCCTCCCAGGATAAAAACGCATTGGCAATCGTACCGCCCCTTGCCGTGCTGCCTGCTGCAATACGCAGCCCTAAATCATCGAACCAGACCGCATACTTTGCACCGCCAATTTCAAAGCCTTTGCCGCCCGTACCATATTCGTTTTTCACGAACTCCGTGTATTCTTCCGGGGTTTTCTCGACCATAAAATTGTAGATCAGGCGCAGCTGGCCTTTGCTGCGGTTGCTGCCCGTGCGCAGGATTTCATCGACCACTTCGGAATCAAGTGCAATTTCATCCGCATACCGCGCCTGGATCGGTGCTTCAATGGCGCGGATCTGCTGTTCCACGGTCGGCAAATCAGGAAAAGAAAAAGCAGAGGCAATTTCTTCCTCTGCTTCGCTCAAATCCTGTTCTGTTGTCGGTTCGGTTAATTGTATACCAATTCCTTCAAGACGATTTCTTCTGCCATCGCCGTCAGGCTGTTCTGATGTGCCGCCCATGCCAGCGGGTCTTTCTCCTTGTTCGGTGCCGGAAACTTCTCGTTCAGACTGTCCAGCAGGGTTTCCACCCGGCTCTCCGCTGCTTCCTCGATCTGCGCCAGATGCTGGTTCAGCCTGCCGCTCATCAGCATACTCTGATACCAGTTCTTGCGGTTCTCTTTCAGGTACGTCCTGCGCAGCATCCCGTACTTTCCGATAATCTGCGGCTCGTCCTTCACGGCCAGATTCGGGAACAGATAATCTCCCTTGCGGTAATACATCAACTCCATTTTCTTGTCCTCCTTTGGTCGTGTTTTCTTTGATTTCACGCTTTAATGTGCTAAAGTACGTATCGGTATTATACAAGCTGTCAACAGATTTTTCAAGCTGCTGCGTGATTTCTTTTTTGTAAATTTTCCGTATCTCACGGCCAATGTCAAAAAGAACCGCTTCACACTGTTCGGAAACCGCGTTGCCAAGGAACGACAGCACCGGCAGCTTGTTGAAATCCACAATGCGGATAAAGTCATCATCGTCCAGCACATCCATAGGCTCCTGCCCGCAGCGGCGGGAAAGCGTATAGAAAATACTGTTGGTCATCAGTTCCCGGAAGCGGACACGGATGTTATCTTCGTCCAGTTCTTCCAGAAACGTATCCGCCACCTCATAGGCCAAACCTTCCATCGCTTCATCCAGATTATCAGCGGTCAGCTGCTGTGCCAATTCCATCAGGGCAGTATTCATGCTGTCTGTCTGGGATAAACCATAGGTATCTGCCAAATGGTCTAGGATAATCTGCTCATGCTCGTGGCTGTCCAGATTCCATAAGAGCGGTGTTCTGCCGCCGCGCACCAGATGGGTGTCAGCAATATCGAACACATACCGCAGCCTGATACGCGGTCCGGTATCATCCAGAAGCGCGATGCCTTTTGCGCCACGGTTGACCCATCGGCTCATTTTCTGATTCCAGAGTTCCAGTTCTGCGCAGGCGGTTGCATCGGGTCGCTGCGCGTGGATCAGGAGTGCATCGGTGAACGAATAGCGGTACAGCCGCGCCGCCACATCCAGATAACTCATCCAGTCCTGTGGCGAGTTACTGACATACCGGGCGTTCTGCTGCGCCAATTCTCGAATATCGTTAATCTGTGGCAAGGGTCAAACCTCCTTTACGTTTTCGTTTGCATCGGTGTTTTGGGAAATTCCAGGCTGCACTGTGCGCGGCCATCTTCGACGCGCATCACAAAGTCAGCGGCGAATGTCTTATCTTTTTTCGCGGAATAAAAGTCTTTTACATGGGTGCGGCCTTTCTTCAAAAGGTCTACCGCCATCTTCTTGTCCAGCGTTTTTCTCATGTTGGACAAGTATCTGCTTTCTTTCCAGAGGGCAAATTTGCAGCTGCGGTCTGCACAACAAAAGCTGAGTTTGCTCTCATGTACAGGGTTTCCGCAGACCGGGCAACTTCCTACGCTTACCTTATTATGATAGGGAGCCGCCGCGACGGTAGGAATCTGCCGCAAGTCGGCCAGCATCTTATCGAGCAGTCCGTGGATGCCCTGCATAAAATCATAGGGCTTGATCTCACCGCGCTCCATCCGCAGCAGGTCATTTTCCCACTCAGCTGTCATGCTGGCAGATTTCAGGTAGTCCGGGATATTGCGGATCGCGGCCACACCGTCCTCCGTGGGAATCATCTGCTTGCCCTTGCGCTCAACATAGCCGGAGGATACCAGCTTTTCCAGAATTGCGGCGCGCGTTGCAGGGGTTCCCAGACCTTTCTTCTCAGTGTCCTTATCAAATTCTTTGTTGCCTGCCGTTTCCATTTCGGACAGCAGGGTATCTTCGGTGTAGACTTTCGGTGGCGAGGTAAAGCCCTGCTTTTTCTCTGCCCGTACCACCGGAAGAACCATTCCCTGCTCCATCTTTTTCGGGAAAGGTACATCTTTATTCTTTTCCGGCTCCACAAACGGAACGGGTTTTACCATGTATCCGGGTTGCAGGACATTCTTATACTTTGCTGTAAAATTCTGTCCCTGACAACATACTGTCACCAGCACGTCCTCATAGATGAACGGCAGCTGCACGGCCTGCACAAGTTTCCAGATGATAAGCGAAAGAATCTTCTGCTCGGTTTCGGACAACTTTTCCTTATTACACTTTGCGCCCTGCATCGTCGGCAGGATTGCATGATGGTCTGTGACCTTGCTGTTGTTGATAACGCAGCTTACGTCTGCCGCCGCGCCATCTAAGGCCAGCACCAGGGATTCCACCGTCTTGTGCATATCCTCAGTCACAAACTGGCTGTCTGTTCTGGGGTATGTCACCAGCTTTTCTTCATACAGTTCCTGCAATGCCTGCAAGGTCTGGCTGGCAGTCAGGCCGTAGTATCGGTTTGCTTCTCGCTGTAAGGTCGTCAGGTCATACAGCTTCGGAGGTTTCTTTTCCACCCGTTTGCGTTCAATGCTGCCAACCACAGCACACTGTCCATCACAAGCGGCCTGCATGGTATCGGCATCCTGTTCCCGCCCCATCTGTTCCGATGCCGCCACGACACCCGCACCGGACAGTTCCACTTTATAATAGGGTTTCTTTACAAAGTTCTGGATTTTGGTCTGCCGTTCGGCCAGCATCGCCAGCGTCGGGGTCTGCACACGGCCAATGGTCTGTTTTCTGCCGTACTTTTTCGTAAAAGCACGGGTTCCGTTCATGCCGATCAGCCAGTCCGCTTTTGCCCTGCACTCGGACGCTGCAAACAGGTTATCATAGGCCGCGCCATCTTTCAGGTTTTCAAAGCCCTGCTGAATGGCGGCATCCTCCATGCTGCTGATCCACAGCCTCTTGATGGGGAGTTTGCTTCCGGCAAGAGCATACACACGGCGGAAAATCGCTTCACCCTCGCGCCCTGCGTCGCAGGCGTTCACCACATAATCAAATTTCTTGCTGCGGAGCAGTTTGCGCAAAACATTGAACTGTGGCTTCTTGGTATTGTGTACCAGCAGTTTCCACTCAACAGGGAGAATCGGCAAATCCTCAAAACGCCAGTTTTCATAGCGTTCATCGTAATGTTCCGGGGCTGCATACTCTGCCAAATGCCCCAGACACCAGCTTACCACGCAATCCCCACCCTCCAGATACCCGTCCTCCTGCCGATATGCACCGATCACTTTTGCAATGGATTTCGATACGCTCGGTTTTTCTGCAATCACCAGATATTTCAACGCTTTCTCCTTTTTGAAAAAAGCAGGGATAGCCTTTCGACTACCCCTGCATCCTTATGTTACGGTTTTCTTATGTGCCATTTTCGTTGCCGGACTGATTATCCTCGTTCACAGTCGCAAGGCTCTGGTCGGTTTCCAGATTTTCACTCTGCGGCGTTTCTTCTTTCGGCTTCGGCTTATAAATGTAGAAGTAGAAGAAAGCACCTGCACCGCCCAGTGCCGCCACGAATACCAGCAGCAGAATCTTATTCATGCCACCGCTCGATTCCTCTTTCGGTTCTTCGATTTCCACATCCGGGGTAGGTTCGGGTTTGGTTTCGGGCAGGACTACCGCAGGCGTTTCTTCTTCCTGCTTGCCGTTCCGTTCTTCATCGTCCAGAAACTCCTGCAAATCGTACTCGTCGATCATCGAGAGCATATAGACGTTCTCACTGTTCCGCGCCCGGTCAATCACCAGAAAGAACGTATTGCCGCCCTTGGTCTTGACCGTGAAGAACTCCTTGCTGGGGTCATCCACGATGTCATCCTCTACCTCGCCGTTGCCCGCGATGGTGAACGGGATCTTTTCTTCCTCGGTCGGCTCTACTTCCTCAATCACCTGCACAGGTTCCTCTGCCACCTCGGTGGTATCCACATAGGCAAAGGCCGGGGTCGAAAAGCCCACCGCCATCAGCAGGGTCAGAATTGTGCTGGGGATAACAACTCCCAGCCGTTTAAGCATCTTTTTCAATCGCTTCCTCCGTTTCTGCTTCCTCCGAAGCGTTGTTTACAGCGGTCAGGAACGTCACATTGCCCGCCTGAATGTTGTCCAGCAGAGCCAGCAGTTCGCGCCCTCCCATCTTGGTGCTGCGGATGGCACGGATGATCTCGCTGTCCTCTTCCTTTTTCTGTGCTGCCCGGATGGTTCTCAGCCGTTCTTCCAGTTCCGCGATCTGCTGTTCCGTCTTTTCGGCTTCATCCAGATATTTCTGTAATTTTTTTCCCATCGGCCCTCCTTTCAGTTGATGCGGCCAAAGCCTAAAAAGTGGCTTTGCCAGTAGGTCGAATTGATGCTGGTATAGGAAATGGGGTCGCCGCAGTGGATCATCATGCCATTGCCGACGTAGATTCCAACGTGCGACGCGCCAACGGCGTTATAAGTTTTCTCAAAGAAGATCAAGTCACCAGGCTGTGCATCCGCAGGAGAGACATAGCTGCATTTTCCTCGCAGACCGTTGGCTGTTGTACGCCCAACGCTCCACCCATTGCCGCAGTTATTGATGACCCAGCAGACAAAGCCGGAGCAGTCAAAACTGGTGCTTGGGGAACTTCCGCCCCACACATACGGCATACCAAGATACTTTTCGGCTTCCTCAATCATCCTTGCGAACTTTTCATCCGAAAGGGCTTCCGAGGGAATGTCGTACTTGAAGCCACCGCCGGAGCCACCAGCACCACCACCTGTGCCGATACTGCCCGTTGTGCCGCCGCTGTAAGTCGGGGAGCCTGCGCCGAATAGTTCGGGGCGATTGCCATAGGTCAGGTTGTAGGCATCGTATCGCCCGGTCTGCTTCCGATTCATGTTCTTCCGTGCGATGGTATCGAAGCCCTTATTTTTCAGCAGGACATTGAGGATTTTGTACTCATACTCCACTTCTTCCTGATAGGTATAGGTTTCCATGCTGATGTTTCCAAAAGCGTCAATCGTTGGCCGAATCCCTACTCTGGTTTCCATGCGAGTGCGAATCTCAATGGTTTCCCACACTTTCAGGAGATACTGTTGCTTGAACAGTTCCTTGATAACAGGCTCGATCTGTCCTCTGGTGAACTGCTCATAGACCGCAGTCAGATGGGAAACAAACTGATACGGGTCATGGCCGATCTCGTCCAGCTGATAGCGGTATTCATCATAGCCCGGATGGGTGGATTCCATCTGCCGAATCTGCTTATCCAGTTCTTTTTCCAGCTCCAGATAATCCTCTTCCGCACCTTTCATGTCGGCATCCTTGCTGGGGTAGGTCGTTCCCACAAAGGTACTGCCCGTTCCCTGAATCGCTGCACCACAGCTTGAAAAGGCTCCCAGCATTACCATCACCAGCAGGATGCCGACACCAATACTGACCCACAGGGTTTTATTCTGCACGACGATTTCCTGCACAGCCGCTTTTGCTTTCTCCGTAATGGTGTTTGTTGCCGCTGCTGCCTGCTTGCTGGCGGCAGTTCCGGCTTTCTGGCCGCGCTTGGCGACTGCATAGGCATCCTTATACTGCTTTTTCTGGTAAAACTTCGCACCGACTGTTTTTGATTCACCTCCTGCGGCAGTCGGCGGTGGCTGGGGCTGTTTCTTTTTCAGCGACGGTTCTGCTGCATTTTCTGCAGTGCCGCCCTCGCCCTCGGTGAATTTCAGGCGGCTGGATTTCTGATCCTCCCCACCTCTTTTCTCCGCTCTGGCAGATTTGTCTTTGGGCTTTTTTCTGCCTTTGACAAAGTGGTGCAGGCGTTCGGCGGCTTCTTCCGACTTGTGAGCAGCTTCCACGCCGGAGTTGTCCTTTTCTACCTGATGTACTTTCTGATGGGCATACCCGGTGGCGGTGTCCACTCCTTTCTTGGCCACCTTTTTAACGCCCATCCCCATGCCACGGACAATGCCGCCCTTTTCATCTTCAAAAGAAAGTCGGCCTTTCTTGGTCTGCGGCTCTACATCCGCTTCCGCAGGCGCATCCTTCGGCTTCCCATCCTCCTGATGGGCTTTGTAATAGTCTGCGCTCTGCTTGGCGGTGCTGTGATGCCGGGGTGCATCCACCTCCCCGTCCCCGGCATCCATGCACCGTTCTTCTTCTACGATAGTTTCTTCATCTGTTTCCTTTTCCGCAGTTTCTTTTGCCGAATCTTCCTGCCCCGGCTTTTCTTCTGCGGTTGCGGACTTCCGCTCCCCGGTGCGGAGGTTTTCATCTACCAGACCATCCTTGGTCATTTTCTGAACGATTTTATCTCTGCCTCGGAATTTTTTATCTGCCATCGGGTTCACCCTCTTCCTGCTGGAACTGTCATGCAAGCAGAGCTGCGTGAGTTTCCCACTTATCAAGCACCTGCTCCAGTTTCCGGGCAAAGGCGATCAGACGGGCGTTCACTTCCTCACGGTCAAGATAACCGTGGGCTTCCATGTGAAAGCCGTCAGTCAGTTCATCGGCCAGTGTGCCAACCGCATAGAAATCTTCCAGCACCGTATGCACCACCGACTCTTCATCGTGGAAGTTGAGCGGCTCCACCTCACCAAAGGGCGGGCCGGAATCGCTTTCGTGCGGCTCCATGTCAGAGTGATGATGAATCTTACGGCTCAGTCGGTCAAAAATATTCGATGTGTTCATGCTTCTTTTTTCTCCTTATATTTTCCCATCTCATTGGGCTTCGTTGTCATCAGGCTGTACAGTTTCAGCGAAGTATCAAACTTATCCTTGAACGGGATAATCGTGTTACCGTAGAATAGCAGTCCCTCGCCCTCGTTGCTGTTCGTCACATACGACAGCTGGAACGGCGAAATATTCAGCTGCTTTGCAAGGATTTGTCGGTCGCCGGATGCCTGATTAAGCATATAAATAAAATCGCTGTTCTCGAAGATATTCTCGATTTCCCGGCTGGCGAGCAGATCCTTGATGTTCTGGGTGATGCCCGTGGGTACACCACCCCATTTTCGGAACCGCTTCCAAATCTCGACACTGTACGCTGCGGTCTGTTCCTCTTTCAGCAGGAGGTGGAACTCGTCTATATAGTACCGCGTGTTCTTTTTGCTGTTGCGGTTGATGGTAACACGGTTCCAGACCTGATCCTGTACGATGAGCACCCCCAGTTTTTTCAGCTGTTTGCCCAACTCCTTGATGTCGAAACAGATGATGCGATTATCCAGTTCCACATTGGTCTGGTGGTTGAACACCCGCAGAGAACCATTGACGTAGATTTCCAGTGCCGTGGCGATACGCTGCGCCTGCCGCTCCTTCTGCTCACGCAGACAGTCGTACAGATCACCAAGCGTCGGCATATTCTCCGGCTTCGGGTCGTTCAGATACTTCTGGTAGACCAGCGGCAGACAGCGGTCAATGACCGACTTTTCTTCCGGCTCCATGCCATCCCGTGCGCCCATGATCAGTTCACACAGGGAAAGAATAAAGTCCGATTTCATGCCCAGCGGGTTATCATCGTCCGCATAGTTCAGGTTGATGTCCATCGGGTTGATGTAGTCCTTACTGGTGGACGAAATATGGATAACCTGACCGCCCAACGCTTCCACCAGCGGATAATACTCGCCCTCCGGGTCTGCCACGATAATATCGTCCGTTGTGGTAAAGAACACGTTGGTGATCTCACGCTTTGCACTGAACGACTTACCGCTTCCGGGTGTGCCGAGGATCAGGCCATTTGGGTTTTTCAGCTGCTTCCGGTCTGCCATAATCATGTTGTTGGACACCGCGTTCAGACCGTAATAGAGGGAGTCTCCCTCCATAAAAATCCTCATGCCGGCGCGGCGACCGGCACAAATAGGGATGAAAACGAGTGCCG
>ERZ772820.2521-NODE-2521-length-12747-cov-2.963914_pt1 | contig 12747 bp, 10 predicted proteins | sample MGYA00511377_ERZ772820 | MGnify/ENA primary metagenome ERZ772820 (study PRJEB29015, sample SAMEA2737684) | human gut metagenome | biome: human gut; feature: human-associated habitat; material: faeces | place: China | collected 2012 ...
TAAAATTCATCCATATACTTCATTACAAGTGACATATCGTTATTAACTTGGGCATTTGTCATTGCAAACAAAGCATACACACTGTAAATAAATGATGCACCTGCACCTAAAGCAACAAGTGTATCCATATTAGGCGAGCCGTGTATAGCTCCCTTAAATCCACTCACAAAGAATCTCTGATTTATCACCATCACAATTATGGTTAGCAGCATCTGCGTGAGTCCCATCGCCACATGATTGGCGTCAAAGAAGCTTGGCAGTGGCCAGTTCCACATCATATGTCCCATTGATATATACATGAGGGGAATAAGAATTATAACTGATGCCACCAGTCTCTTCTTCATTTTTCCAAATTCTTTGTCCGCCTCACTCTCACCGGAACCGCTGCTCTTCCCACCTGAATGTGAAGTATTTCCGCCAGCAGATCTTCCACCCGCCAGACTCGCACCGTATCCTGCCTTCTCAACTGCAGCCACTATAGTTCCGCTGTCGGCTGTTCCATCCACCATCATGGAGTTGGTCAGGAGATTCACCTGACACGAGGTAACTCCCTCAACATTGGATACGGCCTTCTCGACTCTTGCACTGCATGCACTGCATGTCATTCCTGTCACATTGTACTTGTCCATATATTTCACCTTCCTTTATCAAGCATCAGTCAGTTCGTAACCGCACTTGCCAATAACTGACATACCTATTTCATAAGTCTGGTAACCGTATTTACCAGATCCTCTATAGTATCATCCTTGCCATTTCTTATATCGTCTGCAACACAGGTCCTGATATGTTCGGCAAGGAGCTGTCTGTTGAAGCTGTTGAGTGCCGCATTGATCGCCGACACTTGGAGCACAATGTCTGTGCAATAGGCATCATTTTCCAGCATACTCTTCACGCCTCTTATCTGCCCCTCTATCCTGTTCAGTCTGTTGAGAAGCTTCTTATACTCCTCGTCTGTCCTTGTCCTCACCCTGGCTTCCACATCGCTTATCTCTCCGCCATGATGACAGCAGCATTTCTTCTGTTCTTCCATATATCTTTCCTCCATCCTTATTGAACTCCAGCCATGCAAAATTTGCCTTCGGCAAATGGCTGGAGCTACATGTCAAGTTTTCATAGAAAACTTGACACATCCCTTGTACATCAGCCATTTCTGTTCACATTTCAAATGACGCTGCATATATGCCATCTGTTTATTATCTGCACATTACGGCTGTTAAATTCTCTTTTCATCCACGGATTATATACCCCCTAGGGGTATGTGTCAACAATAAAAAATCCTCATAGACCAATATTTATACCACTTTATCAGTCTATGAGGATTTTTCTCCTTTAACCTATATGTCTGAGTTTTATTTACTCTGTTGTATCCTGATCGCCCATGTCGATATCAGCATCTCCGATATCAATCGCATCTGCGCTTGACTCATCACTGCTGTCTGCATCGTCAGTATCAGTTATATCAGTCTCATCAATGAGGCTGTCGTCACTTATATCAAAATCTGAATCACTGTCAATAACAGAATCAACTATAGATGAATCATATGTCTGCTGGTTCAGGACATCCTTAAGATCTATCATATCTCCTGTGGTAGCATCTAACATGATGAGCTGTATTGGATAATCCTTATCGAGGCTTCCATCCTCCATCTTGTCGCACTGTGCAAATACCCATACAGGGCTGTATGTGTACTTATCTCCATCCTTGAGCTTGTAGTATGTAAGTCTTACATCGTTGAACTCAATGGTGCTGTACTGTGTCTTGTTGTCTGTGTAATACTTATTTACAGCCTCCGGAAGCTTCTTGAGTGCATCATCCCAGCTTATAAGATCAACATTGTCCTTCTTGTCTCCTGTTGCTCTGAAGGAATCAAGGCAATATGCTGAGATAAGTCCATTGTCATCAATGCCGAGCTGGAATGTCTCATCCATGGTGTCATACCACGTTTCATCACTTGTTGCGAGTGTGTCAAGGCCGTATATATTAGGTGTATATGGAGCCACGCCGTCCACAGAACGCTTATATGTTACCATGTAACCATTCTTCTCTGCGGCAACTGTGCTGTTTGATGCATCGCTGTAATCCCACAGCAGATCAAAATTACTTGTCTCTATGACATCTGAGATTCCACATGATGCAAGGAAATCTGTTCCCTTCTGCTCAGCATCTGCCGCACTGATGGAAGCTGTGTTTGCGGAAGCCTCCTCGTCAGAATATTCACTGCTGTAGCAGTATACACTTGTTGCGCCATCCTTAGGTCTGTACTGTATAAGCTGATCCGATGGATAGTAATCCAGTGAGAATCCGCCGCCTGTGGACATGTCATCGCCACTTCCATAGAATGTTACCATGAACTCGTTGTCCCCTACAGATCCGATGAATGTGTCTCCACTGTAATCTCCGGCTCCCTCTCTCGTATCAGACGCTGTCTTGAGTTGATCCTTAAGTGACTTCATGTAATCCTCATAATAGCTCTTATCATCATCCGATGTAGCCTGTTCCATCATGGACTGAAGTGAATCTATCTCTCTCTGTATATCCTCCTTGTACGGCTTATCCCAGTTATATACATATACACCTGCGCTCACGTCAAATATATTCTCGCACACACGCTTCTTGTAGTCATTGTCTACATTGTTAAGCTCATAGTAAAGCACTGACATCTTATCTGTGTCAGGCACCTCTATCTCTGTGGCATTTATGGATACATCTGTGAGACCTGTATCTGCATTGATACCCTCAAGCTTGCCATTGTATGACTCTGGTACGTCGAGTCTTGATGCCAGCTTACCGCCGCCACCGCCGTTCTCGTCGTCTCCCATGTTGTAATCCACCTTCTTCTTGCCACATCCTGTGAGCGCAGTTCCTGCCACAAGTGATGTCACCAAAAGCAGCGCCGCTGCTTTTTTGTAACCCGCTTTTCTCATATAAAATACCAACCTTTCCTTACTTAATTGAAGTAATTATAATATATTTTCCCCGCTGACACAACACCATCTGCTATCACTCTTTTGTGATGATGACCTTGCCGTCAACAACCTGAACCTTGACCTTATTGCTGTCGATTCCGGCAGCAGCCAGCATATCAGGGCTTATCTGTACACGATTCGCCTTATCGAGTATCGAGAACTCCTCATGTGAATCATCAGATGAGAAGCCATCTGTCGTCAGCTCGTTCATTCTGTCCTTGTAAGATTCCTTCATGATCTTCTCTGTGCTAATCTTGCCGTCCGCAATCATAACCACACGTCCCACCTTATTTGCAAGACTTATATCATGTGTAACTATGATTATCGTTATCCCGAGCTCTTCGTTCAGCTTTCTGAACAGATCCTGTATCATGTTGGATGTCTTGCTGTCCACGGCTCCTGTAGGCTCATCCGCAAGAAGTATCTTCGGATTATTCGCAAGGGCTATGGCTATGGCAACTCTCTGCTGCTCACCACCTGACATCTGAGATGGATATGAATTTATCTTGTCCTCAAGTCCCACTCTGCAGAGCAGATCATGGGCTCTTGCATACTTGTCTTCCTTGTTGCTCTTGTCGAAGTACATAGGTACCTGAACATTCTCTATGGCTGTCATATATGGCAGAAGGTTTCTGGAGTTTTTCTGCCACACAAATCCTACAGTGTGCTTTCTGTACTCCACAAGCTCCTTATCCGTCATCGCAAACAGATCCTTGCCGTCGACATACAGCTTTCCGGCCGTAGGTCTCTCAAGTCCTCCGATCATATTGAGGAGTGTGGACTTTCCTGATCCCGACTTTCCGATGACCGCCATGAGCTCGCCGTATTTGATGTTGAGCTCCAGGCCCTGAAGAGCCATGACCTCCACATCGTCAGTCTTGTATATCTTGACAAGGCTGTCACACTCTATGATATTCTCCTCAGAACCAAGGCGTTCCCCGCCGGCTTCTTTATCTGTGCCAGCCTCAGGATCTGCTTCCACGGCTTTCCCGCTGTCAGTGCCCTCGTCTTCCTGAAGATCCATGCCGTACACGAACTCCTGCGTCTCCTGGCCATCCGTGTTCTCCATGTCCTGTGTCTCCACATCCGGTGCTATAGTTTCAGGCTCCACAGCATCGTTCTTCTTTTTTCTGAATAAATGCTTATCGCTCAACTATCTCACCATCCTCTATCTCATATACTACATCACCGAGCTCCATAAGCTTCGGATCATGTGTCGTCATGACTATCGTTATTCCTTCCTTGTACACCAGCTCCTGGAACAGCTTCATGACTGCAAGTCCCGAAGCCGTATCAAGGGCTCCTGTAGGCTCATCCGCAAATATTACCTTTGGCTTATGAGCCACCGCTCTGGCTATGGCAACTCTCTGCTGCTCACCACCTGACATCTGATTTGGGAAATGCGTCATTCTGGATGACAGTCCCACCAGATCGAGCACTTCTTTTATACGGGCATCCCTGTTGCCCTCATATTCCGCAAGTCTGAGTCCGAAATCGACGTTCTCATATGCACTCATAATCGGGATCAGGGCAACCGACTGGAATACAAATCCTATATTGTATCTTCTCAGCTTCTCCTTTTCCTTCTCGTTCATCTCGCTGTACACGTGGCCGCCGACTATCACTTCGCCCTCAGTAGGCTCATCCAGCGCGCTCAGGATATTGAGCAGTGTCGTCTTACCCGATCCTGAACGACCTTTGAGTATAGTGAGCTTTCCAGCCGGGACTGTTATATCTATTCCCTTGAGTGCATAGAAATCTTCTCCGCTTCCAAGTCTGAAACAGCGTTTGATTCCATGTGCCTCTATCATAATTTCATCCATAGATTAATCCTCCCCCAGCTTTAATGCCTGTGTTATATTCATCTTCTTCAATATAGTTCTTATGACTACGAAACATACAACAAACATAAATACAACAACCGCTGTGAGCTTTATGATGTCGTAAGGATCCACAGCTATCGATATCGCTATGTTGTGTGATTCCGGCAGATAAACCACGGCAACCAGCTTGACGAAAAGCGCCGTAGCCGCAGCACCAACTCCGTATCCCGCCAGACTGGCAAGTACCGAGCTGAATATCTGCTCATTTATGAGCATCTTGTTGATCTCACGCATGCTCATACCCATAGCTCTGTAGATACCAAACAGAAGTTCTCTCTGTTTGATGGATGTTATCCAGTATATCAGGAATCCCACCGTACAAAGTATGATCGCTATGATAAATGACAGTGAGAACAGACCATTTGTTATGAGCACCAGAGGTGACTCCTGCATCTCTGACACATCCTTATCCACACTCTCATACTGCACTATATTGACATCCTCATCACTGAGTGCCTGAAGTACATCCTTGTAGTCCACACCATCCTTGAGATGCATCCATACCTGGTATGGTGTCTGACTGCACCAACAACATATGCATAGTTGGCAACTACGAGGTATCTCTCCACCTCCTGCATCTCTCCCTCGGAATCCTTCTCATACACATACTGTTGGAATCCTGGGAATGCATCCACTATGGCACATACCGTTCCGCTAGGAGATGCGATCTCCTCCTTCTCCTTGCTTGCAATAGGACTGTATCTCGCATAGTTTATGGAATCTCCAACCTTTATATTGTACTTCTTTGCAAGGTTTGATGAAATGATGACTCCATTCGACACTGTTGCAAGATCATTCAGGTAATTGTACCAGTGCTCCTTGTTGAGTCCGCTCTGCAGTCTGGCCGTCTCACCGAACTCCTTGGTGTTGATACCCATGAGTACGCTGCCCGCCAACTCCTCGCCGCCCGCTTTTATGACGGTATTGTCGTCGTATATGACTCTTGTCACGTTGTCACACAGGCTGTCCTCGAGCTTTGTAAATCTCTCAAAATCCTGCTCTGTGTAATACCAGTGGGTCTTCTTGTCTTTGTCTATGTATGTTCCTCTGGTCCACTGCTCCTGTACCACAAGATCCGTTCCCAGATTGTAATCTATTCGCTGTGTCTTGTTCTTATTTATGGTTCTTGCCATGTTCGAGTTGAACATACCCATGGCTATTGTCATTACAAGGAACACTGATATGAATCCCTGCTTCTTGACCGTACGTGTGATCTGCAGGAATGATGCGTACACAGCCGGTGACCATCTCTTTCTTCCGATCCTGTATATCAGTCTTATCAGGTATTTGATGAGTCTGAGCACCAGAAGTCCCACTGCAAATATAAAGAGTGAGGAGTTCAGGAAGATGACCGGATCAGGTCTTGAACCCGCAAGTATATCGAGTGCTATCGTCGATTTCTGCTTGTTGTAATTGTACAGGAGGTATATTGAAAGTGCCACAAGGATGACGTCCACAAAGAACTTCTCCCAGAATGGCTTGTAATTTACCTTTCCTGTTCTGCTCTTCTGCTCTACTATGGAGTTCTTGGCGTATTTGAACACCGGAAGTGTCACAAATAATATAGCTATAATAGCGGCAGCCAGACTGTATACTATCATCCACGGATCTACTCCATAGAAATGTGTATCCTTAAATCCAAACTGCAGGAACGAATCCGTGCTTGCCGCAAGCTTACACAGAAGATATCCTATAGGGATTCCTATCACTATGGCTATCGCCGACAGTATCGCCGACTGTCCAAGGTATATTCCGAGAACCTGCTTCGTGCTGGTACCACGGCTCTTGAGCATGGCGATCTCTCCATCCTCCATCTCAAGTATCTGACTTGATACCATGTAAATGAATGCCAGAAGCAGAACCAGTATTGGGAGCTCCAGAACCCATATGATTATACCGATGGTTCTTGCATCGCCTTTATAATCTATGAGCACACTGCTGAAATTCTGCTCAAAATATTTATCTGACTTCTCAAATGACTGGAGATAATACAGCGTGTCCATGGCATTCTTGTGTGTTATCTGTGAGTAGTCAAGCATGACGTGATCCACGTAGTATATTGTGAGGAAGCCGTACTTGCCTATCATGTCGTTGAAGTCATCCTTCTTCACATATACCTCGCTGTCGAGATCTGCAAGCTGGTCATACCAGAAGCTGTCTGAGTAATCCTTCTCCTCAAATACACCTACGATCTGATACTTCATAGGATTGCCCTGTGAGTCAACGGCATCGCTGAGTCCGGTATCTATGCTGAATACCTCTCCAACGACAAGGCCGTATTTGTCAAGGTTTCTCTGTGAGATGATACAAGGATACACACCATCCTCTGTCTTGGCATCCTCGAGTGACGTCCCATATGTTATGTTCACATGATCCTCTATCTGTGGCATATATGTCATGTTGAAGCTGGTCCTGTGATTCAGGTTGCTCTGGGTGTAACCCGCCTGAAGTGACAGGCTGGTCTGCTTCTGCAGAGCATCTATCTCCATGTAGTAGTTCCACATATCCTCATATTTGCCGATCCTGCCAAGCACTGCATCGGCATCGGCATAATCGTCTACCGCGCATGAGCCTGATCTGCCGATAGTTGCCGGATACTTGTTCTGCTCTACCATCGCCGCGTCAAACTTGGACGACATGAGCATATCCAGCGCTCCGTTTTTGAACATTGGGTTGCACGATGCAACAGCCACCAGCAATATGATTCCAAGCAGGAGACATGCATTTAACCACTTCTTGTTCAATAATTTATGTGATAAAAATTTAAACATTATATCTCCTCTCTGCTACTCTGCTGTTGTCGCATCTCCGCCAGATGAATCCGATCCGCCATCCGACTGGCTGTCTGCGCCTGACTTTGAATTATCGGAACCATCTGATGAACTCGATGAGCCACCGGTGGATGTTGCTCCTGATTCCTTAGCTATGACATCGCCCTCTGAAAGACCTGACAGTATAACCGTCTTGGTCTTGTCTGCCTCGCCGAGAGTGACATACTGCTTTATGATCTCATCATCCTTGATGAGCCATACATAGTCATACTCATTTGAATTGTTCTTGCTCGTCTCATGATAGATCATGTTGTTAGGTATCATGACTACGTTCTCATAGGACTTTGTCGGGTAGCTGACCTGATATGACTTCGGCTTCTTGTAAAAGCTTGCATCATCAACCTTTATATAATACTTCAGTTCATCACTGCCTGAACACTTGGTTACGTGAACCCCGCCCTCTGAATCAGTACTGATATATGACTTGGAGCTGTCTCCGGTGCTTCCGACACACACTCCGCTTATCTTTTTACCGCTGTTGTTCTTATTTGATATTGAAACCTTCTGGTTTACAGCAAGTTTTCCCTCTGATATGGATATCGCCAGGATCACATTGTCGTTGCTTCCGACTGTGAGTACATTTGCACCTTCCTTGACAGCCACATCAGTCTTCGCGCCAACCGAGAGGACTGTTCCCGCCTGGTCAGCGTAGACAGTTATCTTTCCGCTTCCATCATTGTTCTTGTTGAGCTTTTCTCTCTGTGCGTTTAAGCTCTTAATGGTTGTGTGTATATATCCTAAGATCCTTGTTGTATGTAACAACATTTCTCTGACACACGAGCTGCTCCGCCATGTAGAGAGTGTTCTCTGCATCCGTCGGCGTTGCCACCTTACCCTTCTGGTATCTCGTGATCTCATTTGTAAGCTCATTTATCTGATCATCAAAATCCTTGAGATCCGAACTGTAAGTCTGGTTCTCCTCGCTGATCTTTTTATCTATATCCTTGACCGCCGCTGTTCCGCCGCCACTGTCAATGACAAACAGCACATCCCCCTTCTTAACCTTCTGGCCCTTCTTGACGTTGAGTGACGTGAAGCGTCCATCGCATGGTGCAGTGTAGCTGACACTGTTGAGGTCCTCCACCGAGAACGAATCGCTCTTCACCGTTGCTGTCTTCGTATATGAATCGAGTGCCACCGTGTATTCTGTGTAATCACTAGGCATGACCGCATCTGAAGCGTAGTAGACAAGATCGCCTTCCTTGAGTCCGCTGACTACCTCTGTGTAGTTATTGTCGCTGGCACCGGTCTCTATATCCCTGCGCTCCTTCTCACTGGAATCTGTCTTGACATATACAAATTTCTGGTTGTTCTCCTCGTATATGGAATCATTTCCCACTGTGAGTACGTCCTTTGCATCGGATGTACTGAAATACAGTGACACCGTGTTGCCCACGCTGAGGATCTTATCTGCATCCTTCACACCCTTGAGCTTAAATCTTGTGTATGGAAGACTTGACTTGCTCTGTGCCACAGCTATCTCCTGATTGGTGTAGTTGTATGGCACTATGTCATACTGCTTTCCATTTATCACAGTGTACATGTTCTTATACATGCTGTATGTATTCTTCTTGAAGCTCTCACCGGTTATCTCTATATATGGATCACTGTAATCTGAAACCACGACCACGTTCTCACCGCCGCCGACAGTATTCTCACTGCCGCTTATCTTCTTGGCGTATGTTACCGTGCCCGGACGGTCTGCCTTGAGCGTTCCGCTCTGCTTGACCTTGTCCTCATCCTCGTCCTGCTGTGTGAGCTTTTTCTGCTCATACTCATATAAAAGATTATCGTACCTGTTGTTCTCCTCATTTATGGCTTTTTCTGTTCTGGCCTCTGCAGCGCCCTTTGAATCACCGATCTCTTCGCACGCCTTTATCTTCCAGTCCAGCTCAGCCTGATTCTGCTCATATATCTTCTGCTTGATCTCATGTGAATACTTCTTCACATCCTGGGAATCAGCTCCCGAGCTGTCGTCCCCATCCATCGATGTTGAAGAATCACCCACTATTGAGCCTGAATCTGTATCACTGCCATCGTCTCCCGATGCTGTGGATGCATTGCTGTCGGTCTCTGCAAGAACCGTGTCCTTCTTGACCTCATCGCCCACATTCACATACACCTTTGACAGAGTCACAGATGTGTCATAGTAATAACAATAGTCAGTTGGGACTATCGTTCCGGTCTTGATGACCTTTTTGCCTATATCTCCATATGTGACCGGTCTGTATGCCTCGTTTGTACTTACTGGTTCAACGAGCTCAGGAACCTTCTCGCTGTTCTCCTTGCCACAGCCCGCCATTCCTCCTGCCATGACAAATGACATTACCAGGCATGCTATTCTGGCGGTCATATTCTTTTTTGTCCGTGTGCTGCCTTTATGCATAATATTCTGTCTCATCAATTTATCACCACCTGCTCTCCGGCCTTCAGTCCTGATTTGATAACTGTATAATCATCCACCGTATCTCCAACGGTAACTTCTACCGCATTCCTGTATCCGTCCTCATTTACAGTGTACACATACTTCTTCTCATCCGAGCCGTCAAACACAGCCTTTTTATTCACATATACAACGTTCTTTACAACCGGCTTATCTATGACCATCTTGAGGGTATCCGCTTCGGTCACTCCGGTCATATCACTGACAGGCTGAAATGTAAGTTTCTGCATCTCCTCTCCGGTGGCAGAGCTTGTATACTTCTCACACTTCGTGAGCTTCAGTGTAAATGTTGCCTCCTGAAAATCAGCATCGTAGGTCTGCCCCTCCTTGAATTCGTATGAATCCGCAGTCTCTGATACATAATCAGACGAACCCGAATCCACCGTTATGAGCGTATCACCCGCTGTGACATATCCATACTGCAGATCTGAGTTGACATAAGTCACTGTTCCGTTCTTGTCTGCAATGACCTGATACTCCTTCATTCTCTCGTTCTGCTCTTTGATGTATGTATCCGCCAGATCCATATCCTCCTTCGCCGCGGATATGTCACTGGAGTAATCCTGGCTGCTGTCTATGCTCGCCAGCCTGTTGTAATGGTCTATAAGAAGCTGATCCCGCTCCTTCTGATCCGTATACTGATCTATGGTCTTCTGGATATCCTTGGCCTCAAACTGAATCATCACATCGCCTTTGGCCACCTTATCGCCCTCTTTTACCTTGACCTCCTGAACCTTGTAGTCAGACTGCTGTATCGAGTAATCATTGCTGCTGTAACCATCAGGCTTGAGCTCCAATGTCAATGAGGACTGGATATCTCCGCTCTTAACCTGATCCGTATTGAATTCCACCTTGCTATACGGCTCTATATTTATTCTGGAACTTCCTGTCTGTCCACCGGTACTGCCTCCGCAGCCAACCAGCGACACGGACATCAGACCGGCAATCGCTGCCGCCAGAACCTTCTTATTGAATATCGCTTTTGACACGCTCTATTCCTCCTGTTTTTATGAATATATTTGATTCTACCCCCTGTCAGCCCATATATCAAGGAAATCTCCCGGGAGTTAATATTAGTTAAAAAAAAGAGAAAGCTTATGTTTTAAGCTTTCTCTAGAAATAAAAAATGCGGGAGATGGGACTTGAACCCACACGCCGTTTCCAGCACTAGATCCTTAGTCTAGCCTGTCTGCCAATTCCAGCACTCCCGCATATTTATGTGATGTCGACTTCTGTGCTCGTCACCAACGAATAAGATAATACCATCTATCGAATACAAAGTCAACAACTTTTTCAGATTTTTATCATATTAGTGAGCTTTCTGTCCACATCCTTCATAAGGTACTCCTTGAACGCTGTGTAATACTCATGTGTGAACTGTGTATACAGGAACTTATTCCAAAGATTACTGCAGTATGTACTATCAAAATCATAATATGAATCAGTATATACCAGACCATTGCTGAACCTGGTCACATCCAGATACGGTTCCTTTCCTGCATAGTTAAGTCTCATAACGAGGTTCTTCTGCTCACTACAGCAAGCAAAAGTCTCAAGAAACATCTTCATCTGATCCTTTGTTATTCTCTCTACGAACATATGTGCCTCCTACTCTGTGTCTTTACTCTCATTGGTCATCCCCCTAACCTCTATAATTATAGCATACGCCTCCGAATTATAAAACCTTTTCGCGCAACAAAAGAACCGGATGTGTAAGTTTATACCACATCCGGTTCTTTTTACTTATATATAGAAGATTCTATATTATGATAACTGTGCCTTTGCAACCTCAACAAGCTTTGCAAATCCCTCAGCATCGCTGATAGCCATCTCTGAGAGCATCTTTCTGTTGATGTCAACACCTGCCAGCTTAAGACCATGCATAAGCTTGCTGTATGAGATGTCGTTCATTCTTGCTGCTGCGTTGATACGAGCGATCCAGAGCTGTCTGAACTGTCTCTTTCTCTGCTTTCTGCCAGCGTATGAAGATGTAAGTGCTCTCATAACTGACTGCTTTGCTACTCTATACTGCTTGCTTCTAGCTCCTCTGTAGCCCTTTGCAAGCTTTAATACCTTATTGTGCTTCTGCTTTGCGTTCATTCCGCCTTTAACTCTTGCCATTGGTTTTCTTCCTCCTGATCTATTAGATATAAGGTAATATCTTCTTCATTACCTTCTCGTTTGTTGCGTCTGTCATTGTAGCCTTTCTAAGATTTCTCTTTCTCTTAGTGGTCTTCTTTGTTAAGATATGACTCTTAAAAGCTTTAGATCTCTTTAAACCGCCGTTAGCTGTTTTCTTGAAACGCTTAGCTGCTGCTCTTTTTGTCTTTAATTTAGCCATTTTACTTACTTCCTCCTTGAATTATATGTCTATAATAATTTAACGCTTTTGTGTTAAAAACATTATCATGCTTCTTCCTTCAAACTTAGCAGGCTTATCGATAACTGCTATCTCTGCAAGCTTCTCAGCAAAGTTGTCAAGAATAACCTTTGACTGCTCTACATGCGCAAGCTCTCTTCCCCTGAATCGCAGTGTAACCTTAACCTTATCGCCATGCTCAAGGAATTTTCTTGCCTGATTGATCTTGGTATTAAGGTCATTCGCATCGATGTTCGGTGAAAG
>ERZ772820.2528-NODE-2528-length-12721-cov-9.007106_pt1 | contig 12721 bp, 10 predicted proteins | sample MGYA00511377_ERZ772820 | MGnify/ENA primary metagenome ERZ772820 (study PRJEB29015, sample SAMEA2737684) | human gut metagenome | biome: human gut; feature: human-associated habitat; material: faeces | place: China | collected 2012 ...
GCGGCCGGTGATGGAGAACACGTCCTCAACAGGCATCAGGAACGGCTTGTCGGTGTCGCGCTCCGGAGCCGGAATGTAGCGATCGACTTCTTCCATCAGCTTGAAGATGCACTGGCACTCCGGCGCGTTCTTCGGATCGGTGCCGCCGTTCTGCACATACTCCAGCGCCTTCAGCGCAGAGCCGCGAACGATCGGAATGTCGTCGCCCGGGAAGCCGTAGGAGCTCAGCAGCTCGCGGATTTCCATCTCGACCAGCTCGAGCAGCTCCTCGTCGTCCATCATATCGGTCTTGTTCAGGAAGACAACGATGTAGTGAACGCCGACCTGACGGGCCAGCAGGATGTGCTCACGGGTCTGCGGCATCGGGCCGTCCGGAGCGGACACGACCAGAATCGCGCCGTCCATCTGCGCCGCGCCGGTGATCATGTTCTTCACATAGTCGGCGTGGCCGGGGCAGTCCACGTGCGCGTAGTGACGGTGCTCCGTCTCATACTCGACGTGAGCGGTGTTGATCGTGATTCCGCGGGCCTTCTCTTCCGGCGCCTTGTCGATTTCGTCGTAACGCATAGCCTGCGCCTCGCCGAAGGTGGACAGCACCATCGTGATGGCAGCGGTCAGGGTCGTTTTGCCGTGGTCAACGTGGCCGATGGTGCCAATGTTGACGTGCGGCTTGGTGCGCTCAAACTTTTGCTTCGCCATTGGAATAACCTCCTCGATAATTTCGGCTGACAGTTTAATGCGGCCCGCCGAATTGTCGGTGGTCGCGTTGGAGCAGGTGATGGGAATCGAACCCACGCGGTCAGCTTGGGAAGCTGAAGTTCTGCCATTAAACTACACCTGCAAATGGCTGTCAACCGGTTTACTCATCCATATTCTATCCAAATCCGGAGAAAATGTCAATATCTCGGCGCATTTTTCCCTGCAAAAACCTCTCGAGTTTTGCAGGGTCAGCCGTTTTTCCCGTTTGAAAGAAGGAACGTCCCGGTTTTCAGCCCGTATGCGCGTCAGTTTCCGCGCTCGGCCATCAGCTTCTCGAGCTTGTGCTTGACCCGCTGGAGCGCGTTGTCGATGCTCTTGACGTGGCGGTCGAGCATCTGCGCGATCTCCTGATAGCTTTTTCCGTCCAGATACGCCGCCAAAACCCGGCGCTCCAGAGGCGAAAGCGCCTCGTCGATGCGGCTTTCGATGCTCACATAGCTTTCCCGGCCGATGAGCAGCTCCTCCGGGTCGGCGCTGCGCCCCTCGGTGATGACGTCCATCAGCGTTCGGTCGCTCTCCTCCTCGTAAATCGGCTTGTTGAGCGACACGTAGGAATTGAGCGGGATGTGCTTTTGTCTCGTCGCTGTCTTGATGGCGGTGATGATCTGGCGGGTAACGCAGATTTCGGCAAAGGCATGGAAGGAGGCGAGCTTATCCGGCCTGAAATCGCGGAACGCCTTGAACAGGCCGATCATGCCCTCCTGCACGATGTCCTCGTGATCCGCGCCGACCAGGAAGTAGGATCGCGCCTTGGATCGGACGAAGTTCTTGTACTTGTTAAGCAGATATTCCGATGCGTCCGCGTCTCCCTGCTGCGCGAGCAGGGCGATTTCTTCATCGGTCATGCTGTCAAAGTCGTGGTGCATGGCTTCCTCCCTGCTCATTCCTCGCCCCGGCGCATCCGCTCAAAGATTTCGCGCTGATGGGGCGGCAGCCGGGAAAAGATGTCGCCGCGGGAGATCTTTTCCTCCCGCATGCGCACCCGTCCGGTCTGTCGGGTTTGCGTAATTTCGATCAAAAACTCCCTTGAGGAGATGCGCTCCGCGCCGCGCCCGAGCGTCACCGTCTGTTCGACCGCGTCGCTGGTCGCCACGCGAACCCGCCGCCATTTCGGCGCGGCGTCGCAGGCCGCCTCAATGTAGTTATCCGCGCTTTCGGCGTGCTTGGTGAAGACGACCTCCACGCCGTGCATCATCGTGCGCGAGCGCGTTTGGCGGTCGGTATAGTGGCCGTCGAAAACGACGATCACCTCTTCGCCGGAATAGCCCGCGTAATCGGCAATCAGGTGGACGAGCCGCTCTCTGGCCTGCTCAATGCTCAGGTGCTCCTCGCGCGGCACGCTCCACGCACCGATGACGTTGTAGCCGTCCACCAGCAGCAGGGGCTTCATCTCACTTCGCGTCCATCATGGCGTAAAGCAGGATGCCCGCCGCCACGGACGCATTGAGGGATTCGATCTTGCCCTTCATCGGCAGGGTGACCACCTTGTCGCAGCTCTCGCCGACCAGCCGGCTCATGCCCTCGCCCTCCGAACCGATGACCAGCGCCTGCGGGCCGGAGAAATCAACCTTGCGGTAATCCTCGCCGTTCATCGCCGTGCCGTAGATCCAGATCCCCTCTTTCTTGAGGCGCTCGATTGTGCGGGTCAGGTTCACCTCGCGCGCGACCGGCAGATATTCCACCGCGCCCGCGCTCGCCTTGACGGCCGCCGGGGTCAGCCCCACCGCGCGGCGCTCCGGGATAATCACGCCGTGCGCGCCCGCGCACTCCGCGCTGCGGATGATCGCGCCGAGGTTATGCGGGTCGGTCACGCCGTCGAGGATGACGAGGAACGGCGCTTCGCCGCGCGCCTTGGCCAGCGCCAGCATGTCGTCCACCGTCTGATACGCATACGCGGAAACGACGGCGATCAGCCCCTGATGGCCGGGCGCCATCGCGTCCAGATGCGCCCTGTCCACTTCCTGCACAATGACCTTCTGCTCGCGCGCCATCGCGACGATTTCGCGGGCGGAGCCGATGAGTTCGCCCTTCGCGACCAGCAGCTTCTCCATGTCGCGCCCCGCCTTCAGCGCCTCGCGGATGGGGTTGCGGCCGACGAGCAGGTTGCTCATCTCTTCCTCCTGCGGGGCGGGCGGCGTCATCGGGCGCTCGCCATACGGGCGGCGCTCTCCGTTGTTCGGGCGTTCGCCATACGGACGGCGCTCTCCGTTGTTCGGGCGATCCCCATACGCGCGGCGCTCCCCGTTGTTCGGGCGTTCGCCATACGGACGGCGCTCTCCGTTGTTCGGACGATCCCCATACCCGCGGCGCTCTCCGTTGTTCGGGCGCTCGCCATACCCGCGGCGCTCCCCGTTGTTCGGGCGCTCCCCATACGGGCGGCGCTCCCCGTTATTCGGACGATCCCCATACGGGCGGCGCTCCCCGTTGTTCGGGCGCTCCCCATACGGGCGGCGCTCGCCGTTGTTCGGACGCTCGCCATACGGACGGCGCTCTCCGTTGTTCGGACGCTCTCCATACGCGCGGCGTTCTCCGTTATTCGGACGCTCGCCATACGGACGGCGCTCCCCGTTGTTCGGGCGGCCGCCATACGGACGGCGGCTCTGCTCGCCGTCGCGCTCCGGGCGCAGGGTCTCCTCGTCGTCGCGCCAGTCGTCGCGCGGGCTGCGGGGCTTTTTCGTAAACTGATCGTAGTATGCCATAATGGTTTCCTTTCTCATTCGAGCGGTTGGTCTGTCTCGGTCAAATTTTTATAAATTGCCTGCTTTTTCGCGCACTTCGGCGGCTTTTCCGCAGGTGTTTTTGCCCTCCGGGCACGCGCCGGATACGCACGCGGGCCCCGCGTGTTCAAACAGCGCGGGCGCGGCCTGCTTGCACAAGGCGAGCATCTGCCACGCCATTTCGCGAATCTCCCATTGCGCGCGGTTGCAGCAGCGCAGCGAGAAAAAGTGCATCAGCTCCCGCGCGTTCATCGTCATCACCAGGCGCGTCGCGGCGGCGTTGGGCAGCACGAAGCGCGCGTCCTCGTTCGCGCTCTCCTTCGCCCCGCCCAGCTTTTCCTGCCAGCGGCAATACCATGTGTGCATGGTCTCCATCTGGCGGATGAATTCCTGCCGCTCGTCCTCGCCCAGCGCCTCGATGGCCGGGGGAATCACGTAATCAAAGCCGTCGGCCATGGAGACATAGCGCTGGCTCTGCACGGAGAACGACGCGATTCTGTGCCGCGTAAGCTGCGCCAGCAGCGCGCGGCTCACGCCCTCCACCGCGAAGGTGAAGCTCGCGTGTTCGGTCACGGAGAGGTGGCCGCGCTGCATCACGCGCTCCACAAAGCCGCGTTGGTCGCCGCTCTCCACCTTCTGCTGCAAAGCGTCCAAATCCGCTCTGGCATAACAAAGCCGCGCGCCCAGCGCGACAAGTTCATCCGGGTCGGGCGTGGCGCGCAGCAGAATTACTTTGAGTTTTGCCTGTGCCATATTTCCTCCGTGCGTGCAATCGCAAGGGTAATCAGCTCGTCGAGCCGTTGGGTCTGGTTGGTCACGTAGAGATAGCCCCAGAGCGCCTCCAGCCCCGTGGCGTGCGCATAATCCGCCGGATCGGCGTGTTTCGGCGCGGCGTGCTTGGCCTGCGCGTTGCGGCCGCGCCGCGTGACGTCGGCCTCCTGCTCGGTCAGCTCGCCCTCAATCGCCGCCAGCATTGCCGCCTGCGCCGCCGCGCTGACCATCCGCACCGCCTGTTTGTGCATCGACCCGACGCTCATCTTTCTGGAAACCAGCAGGCTGCGGACGTACAGATCGTGCAGCGTGTCGCCGACGTAAGCCAGTTGGAGCGGGTTCAACTCCCTCGGATCCGGGAGGGAAAACGCGGCCTGCGCCGCCCTGATTTCTTCGCCTTGCAAAAGGGCACTTCCTTTATCGTTTCACAAACGGCGCACTCCGCCATTTTTTCAGGGTATAGTATACCATGAACCCGAAAAAAGGGCAAGCGTCAAAAGCGCGCCGGGCGGGGTTCTGTCGTCGCTCCGTTCGCTCATTCCATGCCCGCCGCGCGCTCCAGCGTCGCGCGTCCGGCCTCGTCGTAAACCACGGCGTACAGCGTATTGGCCTGCAAGCCGCCTTGCGCCAAAAAGCCGTCCGGCTCCAAATTGCCGACAAAGGCGTAATCATACCGTCCCTCGTCCAGCCTTTTCTGCATCGCTTCCATGCTGTCCGCGCGCTGCTCCTCCACCATGGCCTGCGGCATGAGCTGCTCATAGAGAAAGATATACCGGCAGTCGCCCATCAGATACAGCCGCCGCATGGTCGAAAGCTCCATGTTCTCGCGCAGGAACGCAACCACGGAATCTGTTCCGCTGTTTTCCCACAGCGTCTTGATGACCGCCTCGCGCGTGATGAACGTCTCGCGCATCAATTCCGGGTGGTCGAGCGGAATCAGCGCCGCCGCCATCGCCAGCATCGCCGCGCCGCTTCTCGTCCGTATTCGGCCTTCGTTCCACGTCAGCGCCATGCATGCCGTCAACGCAATGAGCAACGCGGGCAGGGACACATAGCGGTCAAATTCCGCCAGCCACTGCGCTTCATCCTCCGCGAAGAAGAACATGTACGTCGCCATCAGCATCAGCAGATAGAGCGCCTGCCCCGCATACAGCGCGCCAAAAAGGTGCGCCGTCTTTTTCCTGTCCACACTGAGCAACACAATCCCTGCACAAATCAGCGTCAGCGCCGCAAAGAGAACCGCCGTGCTGACCCCTAACGCATAGCACGAATACACGCCGGCCTGAGGAAATTTTCGGCCGAAAAACACTGAAACAAACAGCCCCGGAACGTCGGAAAACGGCTTGGCCAGTCGGCCGGAGAGCCAGTCGGCCAGTCGGCTGCCCGTCTCCGGCCGGTAATTTGAGGCGATGCCGTTCGCCGCGCGGTAGAGCGCATAGGCAGCATACGCCAAAGCAGCCGCCGTTCCATCCTTCAGGCAGTCCCGTCTCTCCTTCTTTTCCCCGGCGGCCAGACGAATCGCCAGCGCCAGCGCGACAAAGAAAATTCCGTCGTTCTTCGTCAGCGCCAGCGCCATCGCAGCGCATAAATCCGCAAGCCGTTCCATCCCATCCGCTTCCCTGCGGAACACGGGACGCAGGCACAGCGCAAAGAGCAGCGCGATCATCGGCTCGGAAAACAACCGCAGCACCGAAAACGGGAACAGCGTCGTCAGGCAGAGCAGCACAAGCCCGTAAGCCACCGTCTTTCGTGCCGTCGTGGCCTCCGGCGGCACAAGCCCCGCCGCCAGCGTCAGCAGCAGCAGCTCATACCCAAAATAGGCCATGCCGTCACGATAACCGAAAATCCGACAGACCATCGCAGGGAACAGCGCGCCCATCGGCGGATAATTGTAGAGCACGAACGCCGCACCCGCGCCGCGTCTGGGCAGCGCGTCAAAGGCGACGATGTTCTTAATCATCAGCCCCCAATGGCTGTATTCGTCGTAAGACATCAGCCGCCGGTTGCAGCAGGCATAATACAAAACCGGCACAATCAGCGCCGTCAGCCACCAAACGGGGTCTTTGAACACGCGCAGCAATCCGAAAACCGAACCGCTCCTTTTCACCGCGTACAGCCACGCCAGCGCGTCGAGCACGAGCAGCCCCGAGACGCACCACGAAAACGGCAAAAACATGCCGAAGGCAAACAGCAGCAGCGAATGTGCGCACATCGAAAACGGAAGCGCCTTTTCCGCCCGCCAGCCCTTCGTCGTTTGCAGCGCGGCGCACGGGCCGAACACCCCGCCCAAAAGCAGCGCCAGTTTTACGATCGTCACACGCTCCATCCTCCCGTTGATCCTTGCATTGCGCTCTATTTTACCATGTTTTTTTCAGAAAAGAAAGAGGCCGCCTCCTCTCCTTCCGGCGAGCGAAGCGACCCGATCTGCTGATTATTGTGTTTGAAAAACGGTTTATTCGACGACGGCGCCCTTGTTCGCGCTGGAAACCAGCTTCGCGTAGCGCGCCAGATAGCCCTTGGTGACGTTCGGCGGCGGGCAGACCCACGCCTCGCGGCGCTTGGCGAGCGTCGCGTCGTCCACCTTCAATTCGAGCTTGCCGCTCGGGATGTCGATGGCGATGACGTCGCCCTCCTCGATGAGGCCGATCATGCCGCCGCTCGCGCCCTCGGGCGAAACGTGGCCGATGGCCGCGCCGCGGGTTGCGCCGGAGAAGCGGCCGTCGGTGATGAGCGCCACTTCCTTGTCAAGCCCCATTCCGCAGATGGCGCTGGTCGGGCTGAGCATTTCGCGCATGCCCGGGCCGCCCTTCGGGCCTTCATAGCGGATGACCACCACGTCGCCCGGCTTGATCTGACCGGCGTAAATGGCGGCGATGGCCTCGTCCTCGCTGTTGAACACGCGGGCAGGGCCTTCGTGAACGAGCATCTCCTTGGCGACGGCGCTGCGCTTGACGACCGCGCCGTCCGGCGCGAGGTTGCCGCGCAGGATCATCAGGCCGCCGGTCGGGGAATACGGCTCGTCGAACGGGCGGATGACCTCATGGTTGTAGTTTTTGCTCAGGCTGATCTCCTCGCCCAGCGTCATGCCGGAGACGGTCAGCGCGTTTTCATCGAGCAGGCCGCGCCCCTTGAGCTCGCTGAGCACGCCCATCACGCCGCCCGCCAGATGCAGGTCGATGACGTGATGATGGCCGGCCGGCGCGAGATGGCACAGGTTCGGCACCTTGGCGCTCGCCTCGTTGACCCAGTTGAGGTCAAAGTCGATCCCCGCCTCGTGCGCGATGGCGGGCAGATGCAGCACCGTGTTGGTGGAGCAGCCCAGCGCCATATCCAGACAGAGCGCGTTGCGGAACGCGGATTCGGTCATGATCTTCTCCGGGGTCAGCCCCTCCCGAACCAGCTCGACGACCCGCATGCCGGTCTTTTTGGCCAGACGGATGCGCGCCGCGTCCACGGCGGCAATCGTGCCGTTCCCCGGCAGCGCCATGCCGATGACCTCGGTGATGCAGTTCATGGAGTTCGCGGTGAACATGCCGGAGCAGCTTCCGCAGCCCGGACAGGCGGCGGATTCCACCGCGTTGAGCTGCGCGTCGTCCATCTTGCCCGCCTTATACGCGCCGACCGCCTCGAACACGGAGTTCAAATCCATGTCGCCGCTGCCGCCGGGCATACGGCCGGGCATCATCGGGCCGCCGGAGACGACCATGGCGGGCAGGTTGAGGCGGCGCGCCGCCATCAGCATGCCGGGCACGACCTTGTCGCAGTTCGGGATGAACACCATGCCGTCAAAGCCGTGGGCAATCGCCATCGACTCGCAGCTATCGGCGATCAGCTCGCGGGAGGCGAGGGAATACTTCATGCCGACATGCCCCATGGCGATGCCGTCGCACACGCCGATGGCCGGGAATTCGACCGGCACGCCGCCCGCCAGACGGATGCCGTCCTTGACGGCCTGCGCGATGTTGTTCAGGTGGTTGTGCCCCGGCACGCACTCCGACTTCGCGCTGACCACGCCGATCAGCGGGAGCTTCAGCTCCTCGTCGGTCAGGCCGAGCGCCTTCCAGAGGGAACGATGCGGCGCTTTCTCCGGGCCGCTTTTCACGCGATCACTGACTGCCATCTTACAACTCCTCCACTTTCGTGCCCCAGCTCATCTTGCCGCGCAGATCCTTGCCGACTTCCTCAAGCTGGCTGCCCGCCTCGATGCGGCGCTTGGCGAGGAAGTGTACGCAGCCGCTCTGGTTTTCGAGCAGCCAGTTGCGGGCGAAGGTGCCATCCTGAATTTCGGTGAGCACCTTCTTCATCTCCTTCTTGGTCTCCTCGGTGATCAGGCGCTGGCCGATCTCGTAATCGCCGTATTCGGCGGTGTTGGAGATGGAATAGCGCATGCCCGCAAAGCCGTGCGCGAAGATGAGATCGACGATGAGCTTCATCTCGTGGATGCACTCGAAATAGGCGTTCTCCGGCTGATAACCCGCCTCCACCAGCGTGTCAAAACCCGCCTTCATCAGCGCGGTCACGCCGCCGCAGAGGACGCACTGCTCGCCGAACAGGTCGGTCTCGGTCTCCTCGCGGAAGGTCGTCTTGAGGATACCGGCGCGCGCGCCGCCGATGCCCGCCGCATACGCCAGCGCGTAATCCTGCGCCTTGCCGGAGGCGTCCTGATAGACGGCGACGAGGTCGGGCACGCCCTTGCCCTCCAGATACTGGCTGCGGACGGTATGACCCGGTCCCTTCGGCGCGATCATCACCACGTCGATGTCCTTCGGCGGCTTGATGCAGCCGAAGTGGATGTTGAAGCCGTGCGCAAACGCGAGGATCATGCCGGGGCGCAGATACGGCTCGATGTCCTTGTGATACATCGCCGCCTGCTTCTCGTCGTTGATGAGGATCATCATCATGTCGGCGATCTTGGCGGCCTCGGCCGTGGTCATGACGGTCAGCCCGGCCGCCTCGGCCTTCTTCCAGCTCTTGCTGCCCTCATACAGCGCAACAACCACGTCGCAGCCGGAATCGCGCAGGTTGAGCGCGTGCGCGTGCCCCTGCGAGCCGTAGCCGACGATGGCAATCTTTTTGCCCATCAGATATTCGAGATTGCAATCCTGCGCGTAAAACATCTGTGCCATTGTATTTTTCCTCCTTGTCCGTCTTTTCCGTTTGTTTTTTTGGATTTGTTTTTTGGATTTGTCGTTTTAGTCAAATATATCTGAACTCATCACTTCGTCGCCGCGTTCGAGCGCGACCACGCCGGTGCGAACCAGCTCCAGTATGCCGTAATCCTCCAGCAGCCGCATCATCGCGGTGATCTTGTCGTTGTCGCCCGTGATTTCCAGTATCATCGAGGATTTGGTCACGTCCAGCACCTTCGCCTTGAAGATATCCACCAGCCGCATCAGCCCCTCGCGTTCCTTCACGCCCGCGGCGACCTTGACCAGCAGGAGCTGGCGCTCCACGTCGTTTTTATTGCTGAGCACCTGCACCTTCTGCACGCAGATCAGCTTGTAGAGCTGCTGCACCAGCTGCTCGATGTGCGCGTCGTCGCCCAGCACCACGATCGTGATGCGGGAAACCTCGCGATCCTGCGTCGGGCCGACGGCGAGGCTCTCGATGTTGAAGCCGCGCCGGGAGAACAGGCCGGACACGCGGGAGAGCACGCCCGGCTCGTTGGAAACCAATACGCCGACGGTGTAGCGGCGCAGTTTGTCGGGGTTCATCACCATAAGCCGTCACCTCCGTCAATTCAGGCAGAACGAGTCGATCGGCGAGCCGGGCGCGACCATCGGCGCGACCATCTCGTCAATATCCAGCATGCACTCGATGATGCAGGGCTCGCGCTTCTCGACGGCCGCCTTGAACGCCGCCGCGAACGTCTCCACCGTGTTCACCCGCGCGCCGGAGAGCCCGTAGGCCGCCGCCAGCTTCATAAAATCCGGCCCGCGGTCGAGCGTCGTCTGGCTGTAGCGGTGGCCGAAGAACAGCGTCTGCCACTGGCGCACCATGCCCAGCGTGCCGTTGTTGAAGATGACGACGATCACCGGAATGCCGTAATACCCGATGGTGGAAAGCTCGGTCAGGTTCATGCGGAACGAGCCGTCGCCCGTGACCAGCGCCACCGGCCTGCCCGCCGGGTCGCTCGCCGCCGCGCCCATCGCCGCGCCGAGACCGAAGCCCATCGTGCCCAGACCGCCGCTGGTGATCAACTGGCGCGGATGCAGGAACGGGAAATGCTGCGCCGTCCACATCTGGTGCTGGCCAACGTCCGTCGCCACGGTGATTTCCGGGGCGATTGCGGCCATCTGGCGGAGGATCTTGCGCGGCTCGAACAGCTCGTCGCTCAGATATTCCTCCATCATGCTCCGCGCCTGCTGCATCCATTGCCCGTTGGCCTTCTGCGCCACGCGCGAAAGCAGCAGCTCGAGCACCACGCGCGCGTCGCCGGTGATATGCAGCGTGGTGGAAACGTTCTTGTTGATCTCCGCGCGGTCGATGTCGATATGCAGCACCTTGGCCTGCGCCGCGAACGTCTCCGCGTTGCCCAGCGCGCGATCCGAAAAGCGAACGCCGACGGCGATCAGCAAATCGCAGCGCTGCATGGCGATGTTTGCCGCGTGCGTGCCGTGCATGCCCAGCATGCCCAGCATGCGCGGGTTGTCCGCCGGAACGGCGCCCAGCCCCATCAGCGTGGAGACCACCGGCGCATCCACCAGATCGGCGAAGGCCGCCAGCTCCCGCTCCGCGCCGGAGAGAATCACGCCGCCGCCGCAGTAGATCAGCGGCTTCTGCGCCTCGGCAATCAGCCGGGCCGCCTGCTCCAGCCGGGGCTCAGCCTTCACCTTGTAGCGCTCCAGCGCCTCGCCCTCCAGACGAAGCTGCACCGTCGGGTGCTTCATGGAGAGCTTGGGAATCAGCGCCTCGCCGGCGGCCGGCGCATACTCCGTCTCGGCGATCTGCACATCCTTCGGGATGTCGATCAGCACCGGGCCGGGGCGGCCGCTCGAAGCGATGAAAAACGCCTCGCGGACGATATCGGCCAGCTTCTCCACCCGCGTCACCAGATAGTTGTGCTTGGTGACGGGCATCGTCATGCCGGAGATATCCGCCTCCTGAAAGGAATCCGTGCCCATCAGGCTCTGCGGCACGTTGCCGGTGATGAAGACGATCGGCGTGGAATCCATGTACGCCGTCGCAATCGGCGTGACCAGGTTCGTCGCGCCGGGGCCGCTGGTGGCGATGCACACGCCCGTCTTGCCGCTGGCGCGCGCGTAGCCGTCCGCCGCGTGACCGGCGTGCTGCTCGTGGGCGGTCAGCACATGCCGAATCCGATCCTGCCGCTTGTACAGCTCGTCGTAAATCGGCAAAACCGCGCCGCCGGGAAAGCCGAACACGGTTCCAACGCCCTGCTCAATCAAACATTCAATCAGAATCGCCGCTCCGTTGAGTTTCATCTGAATCGTTCACTCCTCCTGATCGTAAAAAAGCAGCCTCTCGCCCCGCTTTAGGGCGAAAGGCTGCTTTCGCGGTACCACCTAAATTCCGTGCCTGCGCACGCTCATTGAGCACAACAATCATGCTCGTTTCCCCGTAACGGAGGAAAACCGGCAGACCTACGCAGCCCAATCGGCTTTCAGCCTGCGGCTCTGAGGCGACCAGTCCGCGCGCCCCCGCGGGAGCCTCGCACCGCCGCTCCCTCGCTTAGCGTTTCCACGCGGATTCTTCCTCGTCATCGCCGAAATATGTGTCCATATCTTATCATGCCATCCACAGGCTGTCAAGCCGTATTTCATCAAAAAAGACCGCCGTCTCGTCAATACTTGAATACATTTCACCTTGAAGGTTGACAAGTCGTTTGACATTCATGTTTCCGCTGCCGCCTCGCCGCCGCGCTCCACCGCCGGGAGCGCCTCCGGCTTTTCCTCCGGCAGATTCGCCCATGCCCATATGCCCTGCGCAATCGCCTGCGCGACCCGCTGGCGGTAATCCGCCGTCAGCAGAAGCGCCTCCTCGCCGGCGTTGGATAAAAACCCGCACTCCACCAGCACGCTCGGCCTGCCCAGCGTCAGGATATAATAATCCCCGCCGAGCGCGGAGCGCTTCTTTTTGGGGGCGAGCGTTTCGTTCATCGCCTCCTGAATCGCCCCGGCCAGAAGCCGCCCCGCCGGGCAGCCCTCGCGATAAAACACCTGCGGCCCGCTCTGGCTCCGACCGGCGTATTCGTTCATATGGATGGAAAGCACCATCTGCGCGCCGCTCTGCTCGATGATCGCCGCGCGGCGCTGCATATCCTGCAGCTTTTTGCGGATCGGCGGATGCTCATCGCACAGGGCGTAGTCGTCCGTCCGCGTCATAACGACCTGCGCGCCCTGCGCCTCCAAAATCGCCGCCAGCCGCCGCGCGACGTCGAGGTTCAGCCCCTTCTCCGGCGTGCCGCTCACCCGCCCGACCGCGCCGCCGTCATAGCCGCCGTGCCCCGCGTC